>JACCDP010064074.1_pt1 | contig 41561 bp, 49 predicted proteins | sample 7445841 | NCBI WGS metagenome assembly JACCDP01 (sample SAMN15323441, study PRJNA562643) | freshwater metagenome | isolation source: river surface water | place: USA:Blue River Watershed | collected 2017-08-17 | reverse complement strand
TCGGTTGATCCAACACGATTGCAGGGGGACTTTGATTGTTCTGTCAAAGGACGCTAACAAACAACATGTCTTGCTCTCCAAATAGACATGGGAGATGCAATATTCATCAACTGAATTTGTTGTATTCACGAAATCACGTATGTAAACAGTCATTGCAATCCTAAACTGCCATGGCATTTGAGACATTGCGTCAAGACATACCAACTGATGGGCATACCAATGAATACGACAGAAATTGAAAAACGGCCAGAACATTTTGATGTCTCTGAGGCTATTGACAGGGGCCAGTTGACCAATCTGCAGCGTTGGACATACGTATTGGCGTCCTTGGCCATCATCATTGACGGTTTTGACGGACAGATGATTGGCTATGCCATTCCACAGATCATGAACGAGTGGGGCACCACGCGCGCAGCTTTTTCCATGGCAGTGGCCAGTGGTCTGGCAGGCATGGCCATTGGCAGTTTGAGTGCGGGTGTATTGGCCGATAAATTCGGACGAAAGCCTGTTTTGATTGGCAGCATTTTGCTTTTCGGCACTTCCACCATGCTGATTGGCTTTGCCACAGACGTACAAGGTATTGCCTTGATTCGTTTTTTTGCTGGACTGGGTATTGGTGCAGCCTTGCCGGCCGCAACCACATTGACAGCGGAATACATTCCATTGCGTTTGAGAACAATGGCTGTCACAACCGCCATTGTTTGTTACCCCGCAGGCGGAATGCTGGCGGGATTGGCGGCCTCGCACATTTTGCCAACGCATGGTTGGCGTGTGTTCTTCTATGTGGGTGGCGCAATTGCAATTGGCTTTGCTTTGTTTTTGATTTTCACTTTGCGGGAATCGCCTAAATACTTGTCGCGTCAATCCTCTCGCTGGGAAGAATTGCGTGCATTGATGCAGCGCATGTCGCATGACGTTTCTGAGGTGCGTCAATTCACGGACGGTCTGATTTCCTCCGCCAAACGTGGTCAGATTGCAGAATTGTTTCGAGCAGGCAGAGCGTTTGACACCTCATGGTTATGGTTGGCCTTTTTCATGATTCAACTCTCTATCTATTCGGCCTACAGTTGGTTGCCCACCATGTTGACCACCGAAGGACTGTCTCCTGCTTTGTCGGGCATGGGTTTGACAGCCTATAACTTTGGCGGCATTTTTGGCGCTGTACTTTGTGCAGCAGCTATCAATCGTTTTGGTTCTCGCTACCCGATGGTTTTTTGGGCCGCGATGTCAGCCGTGACAGCATTCGGCTTGAAGATCGTGGATCTCCAAGCTTCGCCTGAAACTTTCTTGTGGGGCTTGGGCTTGCATGGTTTGTTCGTCACTGCATTGCAATGCGCCATGTTTGCCTTGTGTGCGCACATTTACCCGACTGAAATTCGAACCACGGGTGCTGCAACTGCCATGGCATTTGGCAGAGTGGGCGCGTTTGTCAGTGCATTTGCGGGTGCTGCGATGATCACTGCGGGTGGCTCTGGTGCTTATTTGAATTTACTGGGTGGATCTATGGTTGTTTCAATGCTGGGTCTGGCCATGTTGCGCAGTCACATAGGCCCTAAGCATTGAGGGTATTTGGGGCCTCTTTTCATATGACACTTTGACAGCAAGCATTGATGGGGTGGTTGGGGTTGTGTGAACCGTTGAATTTTTGTAATTCATCAGCAAAATATCAAGGAGCAAAGAATGCGTTTTATTCTTCGCGCCAATTTTCTCCATGTTTTTTGAGAGCGTATGTTGTCAATGCCCACATGAAACCAAACACGCTTTGCCCACTTGAATGCATGTGCGAGCATCAGATCTTTGATCTCAGCGTTCACTTTGCCACCCCAATGCAACCTGCTTAAAAAAGTAAAGCCGACTGCCATTTCATGATGTTCAGCATCTTCGATTTGCAGCGGGCGAAGATATTACGGGAAGATTGATAGATGTCGATTAGACCGGCGATCAGCAACCACCTTCATATTCGCTGGGCGTGACTCATAATTTAGAATTCAAGGATGATCAGAAATACCCGAGCGATCTTTTCATTGCTTTTGTGTTTGAATTTATTTGCCATGAGTTCTTATGGCAGCGTGATCAATATTGCCGATAGCTATCACGTCATGACAACTCACCAAGCTGCCATTGACCATCATCACCATGATTCAATTTCAATGCATATGGATCATGACGATGTCAGCATGGTTCATCAACATGCTGGTGATTACGCTCAAAACCTTGCGGTGCTCTGTGATAACAATTTATCGATTCCACTTTTGAAAGTCAGCCAAGTTCATTTGACTCGACTTGAGCAACCGACCTCCGCCTTTATCAAAACGCCATTCAGACCTCCGCAATTCGACGCTTGATCGTGAGTCCAGATGTGCTTGATGCCATCTGTTTATTCATTTCAAAAAGGGTCATTATGAAATTTAACTTTTCATTCAAGAAGAGCGGTTTGCTGTTCATGCTGATGCCGTTAGTAGCTTTCGCACATGGCATCAGTGAGGCGGACAGGCAACGCATGTTGGATGGTGGCTATATGCAGTACGTTGGACTGGGCGCCAGTCACATGCTCACGGGCTACGACCACTTGTTGTTTTTGCTTGGCGTGGTGTTTTTCTTAAGCACCTTCAAGGACATTGTGAAGTTTGTAACCGCATTCACGGTCGGTCACTGCATCACTTTGGTTTTAGCGACCTATTTCCAAATCACCTGGAATTTCTGGTTGGTAGACGCCATCATTGCAGTCAGTGTGATTTACAAAGGTTTTGACAACAACGGGGGGTTTCAGAAGCATTTTGATATGCCTTCACCGAACCTGCTGGGTATGGTCTTTGCCTTTGGCCTGTTACACGGCTTTGGCTTGTCCACGCGTTTGCAGCAACTTCCACTGGGGGAAGATTCATGGCACATGCTGCTTCGTATCTTGAGCTTCAACGTAGGTGTTGAGTTGGGACAAATTGCAGCACTGATTGTCATGGTGGGTGTGCTTGCCCTATTCAGGAAATCAAAATCGTTTTTGCGATTCAGTTACTTTGCAAATCTGGGCTTGATCACCGCAGGCATGTACCTGTTGTTTGTTCAATTGCATGGCTATCAACACGACACAAACGCAGAGCTTTTCCGATTCCCTGTCGAAGAGCATATCCACATCCATGAGGATATGGAAATACAAAATGCAACCACTTCACCTCGAAATTCACTTTAATTCAAAGGATCGACCATGAAACAAGGCATGAAACTTTTTAACATTGCATTGGCAATCACTTGTTCGCAATCAGTTTTTGCGGGGGCAGGTGAAGATTGCCACTTTCACGGCAACAAGCCCGCTGCCAAAGAAACAGTTATCAAGTGTGCCGATCAACGCGTAGGAAAATTAATCACGCGCGGCAAACTTGATGCTGGTTGGAAAGCCATCGCGCCTGAATCCATCACGACCATCGAAGGCGAAAAGGGGAAAGAATGGAAAGTCGTCATTAAAAATCCAGCTGCAAAGGACAAGACAAAGGCCACTTTGTATTTGTTTTTTTCTGAAAATGGCAACTTCATAGCAGCAAATCACTCAGGTAAGTAAGCAGTCTTGAAACCAGAACAAACCAGGGCAAGTCGTGCCCTGGTTGTTTTAGTCAAGTTGAAGAATTCAATCTGGCGTGATAGGCGCTCAATTTCAGAAAATAGGACCTTGTCCTCTAGAATAGGGCATGCGTATCTGGTGCTTGGCATTGTGTTTGAGTTTGATCAGTGGTTTATTCCACGTATCTGCCATGCCGTTGGAAAACCCTTCAACGCAGACGACTGTGGCGTCGAATGCTGAAACCCATGCCGCATGTCACGAAGAACAAGACACCAGCCACCATAAGTCTTGTCATATCACTGGTCATTTGTGTTGCTTGGGGTTCTCTGCCTTACAAAGCCAGACAACGCACGTTGCTTTGCGTCTGAATCACATGTTGAATCCAGTTTTTCAAACCTTGCTTCTTCAAGAACTTCCAAGCAAGCAGTTCAAACCTCCAAAGCTTCATCTCTCAATCTAAACACACTTTGCCCTTCGAAGGGCTGTTTGATTTGACTGGAGAATATGATGAACATGACGCACTACATGGAGTTGTTGGCGACCAACCAACCTTGGAACTTATTGATATTCATGGCAATTCCGATTGTTCTGGCGGAAACGCTGGCCATCACCGAGTTGTATCTGCTTTCCACCCGAAACTACACAGGCTGGGTGCACAGTTTGAACCGCATGGCAGGCATCACTGTGGGTCTGTATTTCATCGGGGTGATTGTGTATCTGATCCAAACCGCCGTGATTCCCATCACGCAGGGCGGCGAATGGCGCACAGTCATTGATGTGGTGGCGGTTGCCAGCTATCTGATAGGTGGGCTTCCTCTCATCTACATTGCTTTTCAGGAATTGGGATGGGTCAATGCAAAAGCGACAGATGAGTCCAAGCGTCAGACACATGCCGTTTGTGTGGCATTGTTTTTGGTGTTTGGACATATCGCAATGATTGCTGGCATGTTGGATCCCGCGTTACTGGGCTATGTGCCTGAAGGCATGTCAGAGATGCACAACCATTGATCGTGTGACGTTTGGAAATGGTGTCTTGTCATCAGACACCATTTTTCCTTGGATACATGTCTCGCTTATTGCCGAAGATCATTCTTTCTTTTTGAAGAAATGCGTGTAGATCAACTTGCCCACCGCATAGAGTGCGATCAGTGGCAAGGTCACAAGCAAGACTATTTCTTCATTGGTCAATTGCTCGGGAAACATGGTGATGTGATCGTATGTTGAGAGCAATGTGTTGACCACTGGATGTTCTTGTCTGTACTTCTCGTATGCGCCGTTGTCCATCTCTATCTCCTCATGTTCAAGGATCGTAACTTGCAACTAAGAAAATACAAGCTACGGCTAGCAAATAAATCAGATAACCCCCACAGTTCTGGTTATGAAGACAGACATGATTTGATGCGCATACGGGCTATAACGTACGGTAAGAATCGAATGCACAAGAATGAAGAACTAAGCTAAATTTTGCGGATGTCAATCCCGAACAATAAAGATGTTGAAGAAGCGCAAACGTGGGGGCGTTCATTGATACTGAATGGCTTGCTGATCGTTATCTTGGTATCTTTCACAAGTCTTGACTTGACTGAAATGCTGATCATTCTGAGTGTAGCCATAGCCATGATTTGGGGCGGCATTTGCATGTGTCGCTTTTCTGGTGATGCTTTCAGTCACATTTCAGACGCAAAGAAAAAAATCAATCATGACTGACGAGCTCAAATCCAAAATCAGTTCAGAGCAAAAGCAGCAGGATATTGAAAAAGAAACATACTACAAGGATGTTGCTGGATTTATCGTATTCATTGCAATCGTGCTTATCGCCTACTATGTTGCATCAAGCACAACTCAAGGCTAAGACATAAATTAATGAATAAATTCATAAAAGCAATTGCTTTCAGCTGCTTGTTCATTGTTGTAGATAAATTGAGTTACATCCACCCCATTGGTCACCTCAACATCACACCTTGGAATCCACCTGCTGCGTTGGATGTTTTATTCTTGTATTGGGCAGGCAGCGCTTGGATGGCTTGGCTGTACATCACACTCGGATTGGCAGATGTAATCGTTCGCAATATTTCTTTTTTCACGCCAGCCGTTGTACTAGGTAATGCAGTTCTGGTAGCTTGTTATGCCAGCATTGCGTTTTGTTTCAAATACCTGCTGAAAACACGACCTCAAATCTACCAAAGAAATCAACTGTTGAAATTGGGTCTGGTTCTTGTGATTGGCAGTGCAATCACAGCTGTCAGTTATGTCTTCACGCAAACAATGATCGGAAGTATTCCAAGTGCAAGTACTTGGGAGGCATTGCATCGATTTTTCATCGGCGATTTGTTGGGCTTCTTTGTGGTTTTGCCCTTGGTATTTGTGGCTACCAACAAGCGCAGACACTCGCAATACAAAGACATGTTCGGTAGTGGGATGTTTTGGATGTTGCTTGCACTTTTACTGGGGTGCCTTTGGTTTGTCTTTAGTCTGCCAATCGACAATCAGATGAATTATTTTTTCAGCTTGTTCTTTGTGGTGGGTTTGTTCGCAGCAACATATTCATTGCCAGGCGCAACATTTGCTGCTGCAATTGTTCAGTTGCCATTGGTGTTTTCTTCAAGCGGTTTAGGGGCCTCTCCATCTGTTCTGATGGATCTGCAGATAGTCATGCTTACCTTGTCTCTCACTGGCTTGATCATTGGAATGGTTGTGGATGAGCGTATGCAAGCTGAACAGCAATTACGCGACAGCATTCAACTGATAGCTGCAGGGGAGTTGGCTGGTTCACTGGCGCATGAGTTACATCAGCCGATGAGTGCACTGAGTGCTTATTCAGAGTCTGCAATGATGCTCTTGTCCAATGAAGATAATGATTCAGAAACACGTCAAAGAGCACGTGATGTCTTGAAAAAAGTAGTATCTGAAACACTGAGAGCCAGTGAAATAGTGCGTGGTTTGCGAGGTTACTTCATCGGTGGCGCTTCTAACTTGCAAAGCACTTCAGTGATCAAAATGATTGATGATTGTGTTGAACGTTTGATTGTCAAAAGTGACGTCAGTGTCGAAAAAATTTATGCACACAAAAACGATACGGTCATGGTTGATTTGGTTCAGATGAGAACTGCAATTGGCAATTTATTGAAAAACGCAATTGAAGCCTCACAACCTGGAATGCTTGTATCAATCAAAGTTGTAGACATTGATGCTCATACAGTTTGCATTCAAGTTATTGATCAAGGTGAGCCACTCTCCGAAGAACATGTAGAGCAAGTTTTCAGACCCTTTTACACACAAAAAAAAGATGGGCTAGGTTTAGGCCTCTCCATCAGCAAGTTGCTTGTAGAAAATAACGGTAGCGTTCTTCGATATGTGGATCAACCAGTCAAATGTTTTGAGATTGTCTTGCCATCAGAAAAAGCACCATCATGATGAATGACAAATTGGTATGCATCGTTGATGATGATCTTGAGGTCAGAGACTCACTTTCATTGATGCTTGGACTCAAGGGTTTTGATTGCAGGACTTACAACAGCGGACATGCATTTCTTAGTGCACCACCCAACAAACCATGCTGCCTGATACTTGATTTAAAGATGGGTGAAATGGATGGTTTGACATTGCAGGAAAAAATCAATGAGCTAAATCTTCCTGTTGAAATTATTTTTCTAACCGCTTTTGCAGATGTCTCTGTGATGCGCGCGGCTTTTCTCAATGCCGCTGTAGATTTTCTCGAGAAACCAGTCGTCATGGACAAAGTTTTGGTTGCGCTGGATATTGCATTTTCAAAATTGAAGCTCAAAGAAAATGCGCTCACTGATGATTCGTTGCAAGAAAGCTTGACACCCCGAGAGAAGGAAGTTTTCAGGGTTGTAACTCAAGGCTTGACCCATCGCGAGATTGGCAATCTCCTTGGAATCAGCCCCCGCACGGTTGAGGTTCACAAGGGGCGCATCATGGAAAAACTTGGCGTTAAGACAATGGCTGAACTCATTAAGCTGTCCTTAACAAATGGGAAGTCTTGAAGTTACTTGAATGTATGCCTGCCACTGTGTAATTGCTCGCATGTATCTTTTGACGTTTTCAGGTTGAAGTGGGTTTCAGATGAACTTGTCTCAGCATCCGTATTTTGATTTCTTGTTAGCTAAGTCTTCGCAATCCCTTGTGCAACGACTGGATCCTGTTTCGGAAAAACTGCTTGAGTTCATTGCGCTAGAGAATCACAAAGGCAACCCAACAACCATGATGCAAGCGTTGAGGTTTTCTACAAATCTTCTGCTCAGTGAAAAGACCATTGCCAACCGAATCAAACAACTTCAAACATTGGATTTGATTGAAGTACATGTAGATCAATCTGATCGCAGAGTCAAATTTTTATATCCATCACGGAAAGCATCTGATTACTTCAATTTGCTTTCAGATCAAATTGCTATCGCCAATCCAACAAATTAGTTATTTTGGCAATCAGTTGGTCTTTGGATCTACCGAAGCCAAGTAAACAGAGCTTACGGAGTCATGCACACAACGTAACCATACCCCCAACATTGTTAATGCGAATCATTCTTATTTGAGTTAAGATGCATTCCAGTCATTAGGCAACATGGGAAAACATATGAAATACAGCAATAGTCGTTTTTTGGTATTAAAGGCAACTGTTTTAATTTGTAGTTGTAACTTGGTTCTCGCAGAAGAAAACAGTTTGCCTCGTATAGATGTCTTGGGAGGGGCTCAGGATGCTTTAGCCAAGATTCCCGGATCTGCACAGACAGTGACAGCAAAAGAATTGGCGCAGATCCAGCCCATGTCGACAGAGGCAGCACTAAAACATATTCCAGGAATTGTCATCAAACCAGAGGAAGAATCAGCGGTTGTGGCCAACATCGGCATGCGCGGTCTTAGTGCTGGAGAGTACAAAACATTGATTCTGGAAGATGGCGTGCCGGTAGCACCAGACCTGTTCTTTGGCAACAGCAGGTACTACAACCCCCGAATTCAACGCATGAACAGCATTGAGGTGCTCAAAGGCGCTGCTTCCTTGCGATATGGCCCCAACACCATTGGTGGCGTGATCAATTACAAAACCAAAGACCCGACTGACGGCGCATCAATTGCAACCCGCATAGCTTCACACCAGTACCAAGAAGCAACACTTGAAGCTGGTGGTCGGTCCAGTTCGGGTGATGCAGTTGCTGGACTGGTCTACACACAAGCCAGCAGTGATGGTTTTCAAAACAAAGGGTTTGATATGCACGACTTGATGCTCAAGGCAGGCATGGCTGTGGGTGACAAGCAATGGTTAGGGATCAAATTCACGCACTATCAAAATGATGCCAATATCTCTTATCGCGGGTTATTCAAAGAGGCTTATGCAGCTAGAGCAACCTTCAATCCAGCGCCTGACGACTGGTTCTTGACAGATCGAAACTCACTGGACATCAATCACGAGTGGGAGATCAATACCGACATGCGCCTGAACACGGTTGTCTACTGGAGTGAAATGCAACGAGACTACTGGCGATACAGCGTCAACGCCACCAAAATGCAAAATGGATTGAAAGTATGGAACTACACCAACAGTTTGGATGGCAACAACCGCGCTTTTGACAGAACAGGAATGGATTCACGATTGACCATGCGGCACAACAGTCTCGGGTTGACCAATGAAGCAGAAATGGGAGTGCGATGGATGAAAGAAAACATGCGCGATCAGAAAATCACGGCCACGCGCGCGAATCCCAGAAGTGGCACGCTCAGCACCGATGTCATTCAAAAAGCCAGCAGTTTGGCTGTGTTTGCTCAGAACCGTTTTGATTTCAAAGACCATTTGAGCATCACACCGGGTGTACGCGCTGAGATGTATGAACAAATCACGGATGATCAGATGGTCAACGCCAAAGACGGACGGTCAAGCAATACCGAATATTTACCAGGCGTTGGAGCGACGTGGCAACTCACACCGCAGGCACAAATGTATGGCGGTGTGTACAAGGCCTTTTCACCACCCTACAACAGCACCTCCATCGTCAGTGGCAACGATTTGAATTTAGGTGCAGAGCGTTCTGAAAATTTAGAAATTGGTGTTCGTGGTCAACAACAAGGTGTTTCTTATGAAGTAACTGCTTTTCGAATGAATTTTGACAACCAAGTGATCAGGGCCAACAGCAATGGCGGAGATCCTAGCAATGGTGGCAAAACTTTGCACCAAGGCATCGAGTTGGCACTGGCTTGGACTGTGAACACGGTGTTTCGGGTTGCAGGCAACACGACCTATGTGCCTGTCGCAAAGTTTGTGGAAAACCGATATTCATCAACAGGTGCGCTGATCGCCCAAAAGGGGAATCGCGTGACCTACAGCCCCGAATGGGTAAGTCACTTGCAGTTCGTCTACCAAGAGGGTCCTTTGATAACAGCGTTGGGCATTCAACATGTGGGCGCACAAATGACGGACACCATGAACACGGTACCCGTTACCGAAAGCACCAGTGGATTTTTCACGGGCCGAATGGATGGCTACACCACAGCAGACTTGACTTCAAGCTTTCAAGTTGATCCGAAATTGAGTGTGACAGGGGCAATTAAAAACATCACGGACAAACATTACATTGCAAGTTTGCGTCAAGGGATTTATGCTGGACCCGCTAGAAGCTTTGAACTGGGGTTGAAATACAAATTTTGAAATGAATTTGACTAAAAAATAGAGAACTCCAAATAACACCATTTTGAATATCCCTGTCGTGACCAAGCCTGGCTCTGGAAACATATTTTGAAATCGACCAGATGCTGGAACTGTCGGTTTAATCGAAACTATTGCACCAGAATTGAACAACAAGTGGAAGTCGATAAGTATCGAGGCTGCGTCCGGCGCCGGCTTGGTCGAGGGAGTGTAGGTTCAATCGACACTGTGGCGACAGGGCTCATGAATGCTGGGTGTTGCAATTCATGGCTGAGCTATCCACAGCACGCCTCTAAATCCTCTAGCTGCATAGTACGACTGAGCACCATTGTGGTAAGTGAATACTTGGTTGTAGCGACGATCACCAAATAAAGCGCCGCCTAATGTACGAATGTCTGAAGGCGTCAGTAACCAACTGGATGTTTTCAAATCAACCTCTTGCATGCTTTGCAATTTGGCATATTGAAATTCAGTCAGCAACTCTATACCGATGGACTGTGCCAATTCCACGGCGTTGTGTGCAGGCTTATTTTCTTTTCGTTCAGATTGCGCTTGAGCGTCATAACAGCAACTTCTTCGACCCACAGGACTTTCTGGCGCGCAATCGACAAAGCTGATGTCTTTGTCTGAAGGGTCGAGCAACACCACATCAGGTTCACCGCCTGTGACCTCCATTTGCTGTAAAGCAAGCAGTGCCTTGGGCTTGTTCTTTAAACGCTGTTGAACATCGCTCCATTTCAACCCAGGATGACGGTGCATGTGGGCATTGAAACGAGCTTCTAAATGCCTCAGCAGTGAATCGGTGTCGGATTTGGTCATGTCAGAAACACGGGGTTGGCGAGTGTCTTTATCGTTATCGAATGGACGTCACAAATATTTTACCGATGTCGATTCAAATGACGCTTAAGCAAGCGGTATGCTTATCTTGGTTTGCGCATCAACTGCCATCAATTCACAATCAGAAAACATGGAATGATATGAAATCACTGGATAGATTGAAGCACTCTCAAGCGTTTATTCAATTTGTGCTTGTCGGGTCGGTACTCTTGTCCTTCAACAGCTGGGGTGAGAGCTTCAATGTGCAAGTTGGACCACGGCCCTATTTTCTGATCTCGCAAATGAAACCTTCTCCTCTCAAGTCAAAGCTGGAGAGTTGTGCGAACAAACCGTTGACGCCTCAGAAATTTTCAATTGGTCATCGTGGTGCGGCATTGATGTTCCCTGAGCACACGCGCGAATCCTACGAGGCCGCAGCTCGAATGGGTGCTGGCGTGATTGAGTGTGATGTGACATTCACCAAAGACAAAGCGCTTGTTTGTCGTCACGCGCAGAACGATCTACACGCAACCACCAATATCTTGTTAACCCCTTTAGCGTCAAAGTGCTCTGCGCCTTTCAAGCCTTACGACCCTGATAAAAAAACGCCAGCCACAGCTGAATGCAAAACCAGCGATATCACCTTGGCGGAATTCAAAACATTAAGGGGAAAGATGGACGGCTTCAACCCCATGGCTCAAACGCCTGAAGAATTTGTGGCTGGCTCACCAAACTGGCGAACCGATTTATACAGCGGTAGCAGTAGCGGAACTTTGATGACGCATCTTGAGTCCATTCAACTGTTCAAGGTTTTGGGTGTCAAGATGACGCCCGAATTGAAGGAGCCTGCAGTGCCCATGCCATTCCATGGCATGAGTCAGTCTGACCTCGCCCAAAAAATGATTGACGAGTACAAAGCAGCTGGTGTTGAACCCTCAGACGTTTATCCGCAATCATTCAACCGCACAGATATTGTGTATTGGATCAAGAACGAGCCTGCATTCGCCAACCAAGCGGTATTTTTGGATTCTGCCAACAGCCCTCGCGATCTTCCTGACCTGGAAACTTTAAAGCGTTACAGGCAAGATGGTGTGCGGATCGTGGCGCCACCTCTGTTTGCATTACTGGATGTCAAGGATGGCCGCATGGTCCCTTCTCGGTATGCTCAAGATGTCAAGTCTGCAGGTTTGGAAATCATTGCTTGGTCTCTAGAGCGTTCTGGTGTCTTGAGTCATACCAAAGGTGGTTGGTACTATCAAACTGTTCAATCTGTTGTTCAAAATGAGGGTGACATTTTTGAAGCATTGCACGTGCTCCATCATGATGTGGGCATCAAGGGCGTGTTTTCTGACTGGCCTGCAACCACCACTTACTATGCAAACTGTATGCAACCCAATTGATGGGTCATTCGCGGGACGAATGATTGAAGTCGGTTCTACCTGAGACGACAGCTGATTCTGTTTCCTTAGAAATCTACAAGGTGCGCCAATTGATCAGGGGCACCTTGTACTGACTTCACGACATCAAAGAATGCATTTCATTGAGGGGGCTTTGTTACTGTGCAACCGTACTGTTCATGGTCACTAAATTACCACAAACCTTGCTGGCGATACGTTGGTCATGTTCGATCACGGGTTTGTAAAAAGAAAGGGTGGGAGAGGTTGTAGAAGGCGAAAGTGATGTCAAGCGGCCCTTTGAAGTAATGACAGTGAAACCTGTGAGAGCCAATGTCTGATTGGCGCAGTTGACCACATAGTCGATTTGTTGAACGCCGCTTGAGCCCATGTCGTGCAATTCACGTACATTGAACAAACCTTTTTGCTGGTCAATGACTGCGATGGTCAAGCCATTGGTGACTGCAGGTGTTTCAGCGGCGAATGCTGTGTTGATCAAAATCAAACCAGTGAGTAAAGCAAATTTAGTCATCATGATGAAGTTCCTTGTGAAGTTGCCTGTTCAATGAGATAAGTACTCATGCAAGTCAATGCAACGACAAGATTAGCAAGCACTAGGGTAACTACTATGACAATTTGAATATTTTTGAATTTCAAATTGTTCGTGCAAGCGATTAACAATGTAGATTGACATAAAAAATTCATAATTCCATGATATGAATCACTTAAAGTTACTCATTCTTTAAGCGAGGGGAAAAACATGCGTGCCATTAAAAAAGTTAAGAAATTCATCGAAAGTTCACCAGCTTCAGATCAAGGGCTCATCTTCGCCCGGTTGATTTTGGCTTTGGAATCCGGAAACGAGTTCCCTGTCAAGGATCTCTACAAACTCAATCCGGATGATTTTGATATGGCCATTGAGTTAATGCGTGATTGGCGTATTGATCGTTTTTACATTGGCAAAGCCAAAGCTTTTGACTCAGCCACACACGCAGCCAATCTTTCATAGTTTTTTATGACTCAACTATTGCCGTGCTTTATGGGAGTCATTTCTAACGACCCTTTCTCTGTATCCCGATAAATTGACTTGGCATCGATGTCCATTCATTAAAAAATGAATTATCGAATCTTAAAAGTCAAAGCTTCATTAGCCGTGATTCTTGAAGACATTAAATCTTACAGTCCAGCGAATTAGCCGAGTCGTTGAACATTAAGAAAACACACATGTTGGTAGATCGAAAAAAACAACTCATGCTTTTTCTATGTACAACTGCGGTCATCTCCAGCATGTCATCGGCAAGGGCAGAAGCCCTAGTTGATGCTTGGTTCATCAGTGGGGGGGTACAAAACTACCGAGAACCTAAGATGGGCCTGCGCGGTCCTGAATTGGGTATCCACATGTATCGCCCAATTACCCAAGATTACGCTATAGAGGCAGAAGGCTTTTTCGGTTTGCAAAAGTACAGCAGTGTTCAATCAGGAAAAATGAACAACATTCCAAACATTGACACGCATTGGTTGTTGTTGCGTTCCTCACCAAAACTAAGGTCTTGGCAGTCTGGAGTCGCCTTACACACTCACCATAACTTTTTTAATGGCACAACTTCGCTTGGATTTGGAGGCTACGACCGGCAATCGACGCAAATATGGCTCCCCATTCGATGGCAATCAGATTCACAGAATTCATGGGTTCTAGATGCTGGATGGTTGCTGCTGGGAAAACACTTTTCAAAGTTATCACAAGCCAATTCTCAGTTGCATGATGTTGAGAATGTACAAAAGCGCGGCGCATACATGCAAGCGCTTACAACTGTGACTGTTAATCAAAGTCGACTTCATCCTTATTTGAGGTTGACATGGGTTGATAAGTCTGACAAGCATCGCTTGAACTTTGACGGACGAGTCATCGAAGTTTATGAACCCGGCAATACCCGCCTGCAATTGGGTTTGAAATTACGCTTTCGATGACAATAATTTCCGACTTATCTCGGATCCTTCGAATCTTGATTAGATCATTGTTTATCTGTCTCCTGTCTTCAATCTGTCATTCATATTGCTGTCAAAAATTTTGAGTAACTTGTGTTTCGTCAATCGACGAGCATTCATCAACTCAGGAGCAATACCTTGGACAATAGCAGCGGAAATCCCCAATCTAAGCACTTCAACACGGTTCTCAACGAAGCCATGGCAGATCCATCACGCCGCCAGATTCTCAGAGGCGGTTTGGGCTTGGGTGCACTTTCATTTTTAGGCTTGGCTGGCTGCGCCGGAGGCACCGATGCCACACCAGCGCAAGCGTTGAATTTCAGTGCAGTGCCACTTAACCAAACATACGATGGAGTGTCTGTGCCCAGTGGCTACAAGGTTCAGGTTCTATACAAGCTGGGTGACCCAATCAATGCGTCTACGCCTGCCTATTTGAACAATGGAACAGAAACCTCGGCCTCTTTTGATTACCGTGCTGGCGATCATCATGATGGCATGTACTATTTTGGTATGGGTAGCAACAACAAGTGGGATGAGTCGATCTCGACGAAAGGCTTGTTGTGTATTAACCATGAAGCTATTTCTCCCTTGTTTTTACACGCCTCAGGACCATCAGCTAGTCCAGCGATTTCTTCGACTACTAATTTTGGGTCTTCTAGCTGGTCATATAGCAGTAATACAAGAACTTCCATTGATGAAGTTCAAAAAGAATTTCGTTTACACGGTGTTAGCGTCATTGAAGTTAATAAAAATGCCGATGGCACGTTTGCCGTCAACACCAGTTCGAGCTTCAATCGTCGCATCACCTCCTTGACAGACATGGACATCAGCGGTCCGTTGAAGGGCAAGGACCAAATGAAAACCAAGTATTCCCCCACAGGTTTCAAGACTCGTGGCACAGTGAACAATTGCGCGTCCGGCTACACGCCTTGGGGCACTTACCTCACGTGTGAGGAAAATTGGGCTAATTACTTCAAAAATACAGATCCCAACAGCTTAAAGACAGCAAATGACAAGGCTTCTAACCAACGTTACAGCGTTACCAGTGCCACAGGCAGAGAAGGGTGGACTCAGGTAGGTTCGGGTGCCGACGATTACGCTCGCTGGGACATCACTGCTAGTGCTGCCCCTGCAACTGCGGTTGATGACTACCGAAATGCTGCCTATACCTATGGCTTCAATGTGGAGATCGACCCATTTGTAACTACCAGTACACCCAAAAAGCGGACTGCCATGGGTCGATTTGCACACGAAGGTGCATGGGTTGCACCTGTCACGGTAGGCAAGCCCGTTGTGTTTTACATGGGTTGTGACTCTGAGGATGAATACATATACAAATTTGTTTCTACTGCCGTTTGGGATGCGGCAGATATCAACGGCGGCTTGGCAGCTGGCGACAAATACTTGGATGCAGGTAAATTGTATGTAGCCAAGTTCAACAGCAATTTCACTGGCGAATGGCTTGAACTGACAACTGGTCTAAGTGGCACACAAGCTGTAGGCAGTGAAACATTCACTTTTTCAGACATCGCTGTTGACCCCTATCTCAATACGCGTATTGCTGCTGACAAGAAAGGCGCAACGCAAATGGATCGCCCTGAGTGGGGTGCAGTCAATCCTGCCAATGGCGAGGTTTATTTCACCCTCACCAACGCCAGATCCAAGCGGCCTGTTCTTGAGACTGATGCAGCAAACCCAAGGTCTTACACAGATAATTCATCTGGTACTGGAAATACTGCTGGTAACTGGAATGGTCATATCATTCGTTGGCGTGAAAACAGCAACAACCCTGCTGCGACCACCTTTGACTGGGACATATATGTTTTTGGTGCTGAGACGGATGACCTGAACAATGCTAATGTCAATTTGTCAGGTTTGACAGCAGACAATTTCCTGTCCAGTCCTGACGGGCTATGGTTTTCTGAAAAGACAGGCATCATGTACATACAGACAGATGATGGGCAATTTACAAGTGAAGCTAACGGGTCCGGAAGCACTTGCATGTTGTTGGCTGCCATACCCGGACAAGTTGGAGACGGTAGTTCTGCATCAGTAGTCAATTCTGTGGCTGGTGTGAGTCAAACTGTCACCACCCGTGTTGGCAAAGTTGGTCAGCTCAAGCGCTTACTCACTGGGCCCATTGATTGTGAAATCACTGGCATCACGGAAACTCATGATGGAAAAGCATTGTTCATCAACATCCAACATCCAGGTGAAACCACAACCTTCGGTAACTTGGCCTCACCCAAAAGCAGTTGGCCTTACAGCAGCTCTGGAAATGGTAATCCCGCGTCTGCCAGCACGTCCAAAAGCGGTCGTCCACGCTCGGCAACGATCGTGCTGACTCGTGAAGATGGCGGTGTGATTGGCACAGACTTCACACTGAGCTGAGCATGAGCAGGGTACAAGTCCAGCAACAAGCTTGGCTTGTACCCAAGCTTTTGTATATCTGCATTTTGTTGTTTGTATTTTTCCAACCGGGTTCAAGCGCTGCTAACAGCAATATCTTGTTGGACATCGTCCAGCAGTGTCTTCGACCAGACACACCAGCTTATTGCGAACAGTGTCGAGCACCTCAGCAGATTGCGAATTGCACTGGCAAGACAACCTGCCGTGCAACTTCAGAAGTTTGGGCGGAAAGTTCTGAATTTGTGGCGATCAGGGACATCAAGATGTGCGGTTGCCCCCAAGACTTTGTGCACGGCTTGGTGATGCCCAAAGCCACCGTGACAGGCATTGAAGACAGCAGGCGTCCAGATTTGATTTGGTCTTTTTCTTGGCAAGTTGCCCTTGAACGTCTGAAGCCTCACGAAATAGCACTGGCTGTGAATCCCTTGACCAAACGCACTCAAAACCAGCTGCATGTTCATGTGGTTCGCCTCAAGCCCGATTTTCATGACAAGCAGTCTCAGCACATTGTGGTTTCAACCCGCGATCTGGATTCCGTGTGGCGCTTGGCACAGCGGGCTGCGGATGAGCGACAGATGCCTGAATACGGTGTATTGGTTTCAGCCGCACCGAATGGTGAATTCTTGGTGACCTTGACGACAGGAAGTCCGGAAGGTCAATTCACGCAGGCGGTCTGCTCGCCGTGAAAGCGACAACTTAAACCACAGTATGCAGTCGGATCACGCTGTAGGTGGGACATTGATATCGTTCAATGTCGTGGCTGTTGATAGGAAAAGAACTGCAATTTGAAAACCGACGCAGTGGTGAGTTGTAAATCCCACAAATGTATATGTCGGTGTCAGATTGTTCTAGAAAAAAACACTGTCGATTCAAGCAACAATTGCCACACTGAGAGCAATGACCCTTGATCGGCTCACTCACCTTGTCATTGAAGAAAAGAATATTTTGAAAATAATGCTGAATGGGGCCAGCAGAGATGGCGCGCACATGAATTTTGATTTTGTTCAAGGCTTGCTGGTAGTTCTGCAAGTAGTCCCTTTTCCAAAACAACAATGCTGCCACCAAAGGTAACAATGGGGTGATGCCTTGCAGGATGAAGATGACAGCGGAAGCGACTTTGTTGGAATGTTTTCTATTCAAAACGATGGATCCAAGAGTATTTTTCGAATTGTTGTTCTGCAAAGTGACAAATTGGTGACTCTTTTGAGGGACACCGTTGGCAAAAGATCATTCGTCTGATACGAGCGTTTTACACGGCACTCGAATTTCAATCTTTCTTGATGTCACTTGTGAGTTCATCAAGAAAGCGTATGGCGCCTACAGATGCAGAGGCATCAGTGTTTGCCATGCAAAATTGGTCGACGTAAAGAACCACGGAGTCCAGCGAGTTGAGTTGACTGAACTTGTCAACCTTGGGCTTTTTTCTGGCAACATTGGTCATATTCAATGGCACCAGATAGGCATTGAGCCAAGTCGTTTTCTCAGCTGCAGGCTGTTGTTGCCAATCGGAACAACTGGGATTGCCAAAGAGGTGTTGGCTGTGTGCATTGAAAGCAATCAAGCACAGCAAAAGGCATGAACTGAGAAAGTGAGCAGGCATCAACGTGGATATCAATTTCATGAATCATATCTTGGCAACGAAGGTGGTTTGGCAGTCTCTGAATTGGACTTCAAAGGTCTTGGTCAGCTATGGTGTTCTCATGCTGATGGCGCTCATGCTCACCTACATGGTGTCTCTCAACGACGACCGTTTGATACGCGACGTCGGTATCTGGGTCAAACCCATGAAATTCATGGCGGCAACAGCCTTGTTTGCGTTGACCACAGTTTGGGTGCTCAAAGTGGCGAATTCGAACCTTGACCAATCTGTTGTTTTTGTCTGGATCGCGGCTTTGCTCATTTCAACTTCACTGTTTGAGGTGGTCTACATCAGCTATCAAGCGTCACAAGGGGCTGCATCGCACTACAACGTGGGCGACCCTTTTCACGCCATCATGTTTGGTCTCATGGCGATTGCGGCTGTCGGATTGACTGCATCACAAGCTTGGTTGGCGTTGGAAATTTGGAAAGAGCAACGCGGTGCAGCCATGTCCGTTGAAACACTGGGCGTGATCATCGGGCTTTCACTGACATTTGTACTCTCCACCATCAGTGGTTTCATGCTGGGTGGCAACCAACCTCCAGCAGGTCAAGGAATGCCCATTGTGGGTTGGCATCTTGACAAAGATATTCGCCCTGCCCATTTTCTGGGCGTTCATGCCCAGCAATTGATTCCACTATGGGGTTTGATCGCGGCCAAGTTCATGGGCGCATTTGCGCACACCGGATTGGTCGCAGGCGCCTTGGTGTATGTGGCTCTTTGGGCGGTATCGACTTGGCTGAGCATCTAAAGATAAGCATGGCCTTGGGCGTTGCGAATAAATTCTGTCGAGTAAAAGAGCAGCGGCGCACATTCACCATCAGCCAACAGCAGCTGTTGATTTTTGATTGGCGTATGAAATTGTCAGTGATTCGCAACCATTGACGCCACATGCTTGGCAAATCGATTCAAGATGGCTTGCCATCCTTCTTGTTGCTGTTCAATCGAGTGCTCAGTTTCTGCAACAAATGACACCTGCACAGTCACACCGTCCGATGTTTGTTTAAATTCAACGGTTGCCGTTCGTTCACCAAAGACATATTCAATCAATTCAAGCGGAATGATGGTCGTGTAGGTGCCTGCAAAATCAAATCCAAAGCTGCCGTCCTTGGCTTCCATGCGTGATGAAAACTGGCCGCCAACACGCAGATCAACTTGGGAGGCCGTGGTATGCCAATCATCAGAGGCAGCATTCCATTGCTTGATGTGCTCAGGCTGGGTGTAGGCATCCCAAACCTTTTGGATGGGTGCTTTGACAGTGGTTTTGACAATGATGTTCATGCTTGATTTGGCGCTTCTCGCTCTTGGATGCTGAGCCACAGGTTTTGAAAATGGAGATCGCTCGACAGGACTTCAAGCTTGATGGTGCCCAGTGCTGCGCCTGCTTCCAACACGTCGATTTCATCAGGACCAAGAGGGATACTGGCCCCCACCACCGAAACTGCTTGGTCGAAGAACAGCGAGCAGTCACTGGCATCAATCCAATTCGCAGCATCTTCCAGCACGTCCATCCACGCTTGGATGTCATTTGGTGTGCATTGATCTGCTGCCAGTTCAAAGTTTATTTTGGCGTCGCGCATGAAATTCCTTGGCCTCATTTCAGCTTGCGCGGCTCTCCAAAATCGCCAACCTGCGGAAACAAGAAAGTTGTGCTGCTCGGTCCAATGCCCATGATTTGCACCGTGGCGCCTTCTGCGCCACCACCGTCATAGTGGATTGCACCAGCCGGGTGTTGCATGTAGCTGCCAGCACGCAAGGGCTGTGTGGATTGCGGGTCCCAACTGTCGTTTGTGCCGGCCAACCAAGTACCCTGCATCACGGTGACGTATCTGTCTTCACGGTGGTAGTGGGGCGCACTCATGATGCCAGGCGGAAACACCACACGAATGACATAGGGGCCTGGCTTGGATGGATCGCCCGAAATGACGGCCATCTTGATGCCTTTGCCCAGCTCTTTCCATTGCACTTGTTCGGGTTCAATGACCGTGAATGTTTGGTCCAAGCTTTGAGCCAAGGCAGCACTGCCCATGGACATCAACAGCAATGCAGTGGCGGTGAATTTAGAAAAGAAAGACATGTTGCGGCCTTTGGAGTAAGCATCAAATATAAATGAATGATGCAAGGACGCACTGCCAATCACAAACAATTCCCAAGTCTGATCAGGAGAATTTCATTCTCAGTTGACTGATGACCCATTGCGCATCCTCATGGCTTGGAAAAACGGGATAGTGCACCGTCTGAATAACACCTTCTTTAGCAATCAAGGTCAGGCGTTTGAGCAGTGTTTTGTTTTCAGACACAAAGGTGGGCAGTTGCAAGGCTTGTTGAAAATGCAAGTTCTCGTCACTCAATATTGCAAAAGGCAGTTGCAGACGTTGAGCCAATTCTTGTTGGTACGCGGTGCTTTGTGTGCTCAAACCAAAAATACCCACCTCCCAAGCGTGCAGCTGAGGATGAATCTCCTTATAGGCGTTGGTTTGAGGCGTGCAACCACGAGCGCCAGGAATTTGATCCCAATGGGGTGGCAACGCTACACCGGGCACGCCAGTCATGGGGTAGCAATAAATCACCAGCCAGCCAGGGTATTGACCCACATTCACATGGTCTCCATTGGTGCTGCGCAGAGAAACAGACGGAAGACGCATACCCTTGAGGTGATCGGCAGCGCCGTCATCTTGGGGTTCAGGCAAGTTATCGGGGACCTGGTTGTAGTTCATGATGTGGGGCTGAGGTGGCAATAAAAACATTGTAGGCACTGACGTTGACTGCTAATTTTTCAAAGCACTTCTGAGAACTTCTTCTTTGAATGCCATGGCCACAGGGGAGAGTTTTTTCTTGGCCGGATGGACCATGTGCCAGTGCGAGCTGATGGGAAACCCCTTGACATTGATGATGGCCACGCCATGCTCTTTTTGACGGCCATGCAGGGCATATTTGGAAATCACGCCAATGCCCAGACCACCAGCGACTGCTTCTTTGATGGCTTCATTGCTGCCAAGCTCCATGCGGATATGGGGTTGAAACTTGAGTTTCTTGAAAAATCGATCTGCCGTCATGCGGGTGCCCGAACCTTGCTCTCGAAGAATGAACCGTTGCGCACTCAATGCGCCCAGTGTGATGGTTTTTTGCTTGGCGATGGCAGAACCCAACGCAGCGATGGCGACCAAATGGTTGTCCATGAACACATCGTCCACCAGCGCCATGTCTTTGGGTGGTTGCGACATGATGTAGATGTCATCCAAGTTGTCCATCATGCGTGAAACCACGCCGTTCCTGTTCAATATTTCCAAAGAGACATCAATGTCAGGATGTTTTTTGCAGAACTGACCAATCAACCTCGGCATGAAATATTTGGCGGTGCTGACAACGGCAATTTTCAGCTTGCCCCTGCTGATGCCATTGGTGGCGTCGATATTTTGTTCAAACAACGCCCAAGTATTGAGCATCTGTCGGGCGGTATCGGCCAATTCTTTGCCAGTGTCTGTGAGGTAGATTTTTTTGGCAATGACTTCATAAAGTGGCAAACCAATGGCGTGGGTGATCTCTTTCAATTGCATGGATGCGGTAGGTTGCGACACATGCATTTGTTTGGCTGCGACTGTGACGCTTTTTGTTTCTGCAAAAGCCAAGAAAAGTTTCATTTGCCTGAAGGTGATATGCATAGATTTTTACCTATAGTCAATGACTTGAGAATTGATTTTACAAAATCATGCTCGCTTTTTAAGATGCTTCAAAAGGAAATTTGAATGCAACCGTTGCTTGATCCAGCCATACTTTTTTTCATCTTTGGGGTTGTGGCCGCAACACTCAAATCAAATCTTGAAATCCCCTCGGCCATCTCTCGATTCTTATCGCTCTATTTGCTCATGGCCTTGGGGTTGAAGGGTGGTTTTGCTTTGTCAAAGTCCGGCTTCACGCCTGAAGTTGCGGCCAGCCTTGGTGTGGCCATCACCTTGGCCATCATCATCCCTTTGTGCGGGTATTTCATACTCAAAACAATGCTGACACGTTTTGATGCGGCTGCTGTCGCTGCAACTTATGGATCGGTCAGCGCTGTGACATTCGTGACGGCTGTTCAATACTTGGATACCCACGGCATCAGTTACGGTGGCTATATGGCCGCAGCCATGGCTTTGATGGAGTCACCAGCCATCATTTTGGCGGTCTTGTTGGCCAATCGTTTGAGGCACAAGGACACCTTGCACAGTGAACCTCTTGCAGGCAACCCAACGGTTCAAGCGCCATCGCCCAAGCATGTTTCTTTTAGAAAAATACTTCATGAATCGGTGACTGATGGTGCGCAATTGTTGTTGCTTGGTGCCATGGTCATTGGCTTGGTGTCTGGCGAGGCCGGAAAAATGGCGATGCAGCCCTTTTCGGGTGATTTGTTCAAGGGCATGTTGGCCTTCTTTTTATTGGACATGGGCTTGATGACGGCCCGCAGTGCACAACAGCTCAAGGGCTTGTCCATCAAGCTGGTGTCCTATGCGGTTTTTGCCCCCCTCTTTCACGCCTCATTGGCGTTGGTATTGGCATGGATGATCAATGCCTCCATGGGGGATGCCATTTTGTTGATGGTGTTGGCAGCCAGTGCCTCCTACATCGCGGTGCCAGCGGTTTTGCGAACCGCCATACCCGAGGCGAATCCGTCACTGTATTTTGGGATGTCATTGGGCATCACCTTCCCACTGAATCTGCTGATAGGCATCCCAGCCTACAGCCAGGCTGCCAAACTTTTGATACGTTAAGGAGACCCCATGAGCCTCGACTACAGAAACAAAAAAATATCTTTGCTCACCAAACATGGCAAAGAAAAAATCATCGCCCCCATCATGGAAGAAAAACTGGGCTGTCAGATTCAACTGATCAATGCCTTTGACACGGATGAATTGGGCACGTTTGATGGGGTGATCGATCGTCAAGGCACACAAGTGCAAACTGCGCGGAGAAAAGCGCACATTGGGATTGACTTCAGTTCAAACAATGTGGGCGTGGCCAGTGAGGGCTCTTTTGTCCCAGATCCTTTTTCTGGATTCATGCCTTGGAACATTGAAATGGTGGTCTTTGTGGATGACCTCCATGCCATTGAAGTTGTGGGCATGGCGCAAGGCAGTGCGATGAGCATGAATCGCTTGGTGCGCGACGTCGATTCCCTGCTTGCGTTTGCCGATCAGGCGGGCTTTCCCACCCACCAATCGAAGGCCCTGGTGCTTTGAATGCGAAGAAGGTCAGCACCAAGTCAAGCAAGCCTGTGGCCACTTGAAGGGCCATCTTCAAGCGCAAAAGATGCTGCCGTTGGGGCTAGCGCAACGGCAGCAGGGTGTATTCAGTTGCCAGGTTTGAGGCCCATGATCAACTCAGCCATGCTTTTGGCATCCGCATCTGATACCTGCGGTTGAGGTGGCATCATGTCTTCACCCCAAACACCAGAGCCACCAGCCTTGATTTTGGCCGACAGCTTGGCCACAGCCGAGGCGTCGCCTGTGTATTTTGCAGGGATCTCATCGAACTGAGGCCCGTATTTGCGCTTATCAATTTGGTGGCAGGCCATGCAGTTGTTGGCTTGCATCAATTTCTTCAATTGCTCATTGTCAGCGAAAGCGGGTAGTGAGAGATGAGCTGCGAAAGCCAGCAGCATCAGCCGTTTGATGGCATGGCTATTGAAAGACGTCGTCGAAATTCGTGAATGATTCATGGTGAGAAAGGCAGACTGCGCAATGAATGTTGTGTTGGCTGATATGCCAAGAAAGGATCGAGTGAAAGAAAAACGCGCTGCAAAAAATGCAGCGCGTTTTCAAGGATTTACAAATGCAACATCACTTTGCAGGTGTCACACGGTAAATGCTGCCGCTGGCTTCATCGGCGACATACAAGGCGCCATCTGGGCCCAGTGACAGGTGACGGAAGCGACCGGCAAATGTAGGCCACAGCAGTTCTTCTTTCTTGGCGGAAGAACCATCCTTGGCAATGTCAAGGATGTCAATGCGGTTGCCCGTTGGGGTGCCATGGATACCAATGCCGGCATAACCCACTGCCAAACGGCCTTCCCATTCTTTCCACTGTTTACCCACCAAGAAGACGCTGCCACACATGCCTTGGGACAAGCCATTGTTGTTGTAGGCTGGTTTCATGGCGTTGGGGTAGGCCTTCAAATCGGTCATGGGCATGAACGCAGCGCGCTCTTTCTGAGGCAATGCACCCATTTGGTTGGGCGAGTAACCGCAGTAGTTGTCAGGACAAGCTGGGCGACCGTTCACGTTGTCACGTGGATCCCAACCACCGTTGCCACCATTGACCACTTTGGTGACTTCATCACTGTGCCATGGGCCGTTCTCAGACAAATACACATCGCCAGTGCCTGGACGGAAGGCAATGCCTTGGGGGTTGCGGAAACCATAAGCAAAAATGCGCTTGTCAAAACCAGCGGGTGGTTTGTTGTCAGCAGCGGCTTTGCCATCGCGGTCCACACGCAGCAACTTGCCACGCAGTTCGGTGGGGCTTTGAGGGCCAGCACCGTTGTGGTTGTCACCAATCGTCACATACAAGAAGCCATCAGGTCCGAAACGCAAACGGCCACCGTTGTGTGCACCAGGTCCACCGAAGGGGTGGTTGGATTTCATGGGCTTGTAGCCCAGGTCGTTGATGATTTCAGTGATGTCGGACACAGCATTGAGTGAAGAGTTCACTTTCATGCGCATCACGATGTTGTTGTAGCCACCGTAAGTGCGGTTGCTGGCTTTTGAGCTGGAGTAGAGGTAGACAAATCCGTTTTTGGCGAAATCTGGGTCAACGGCCACGCCTTGCACACCAGCTTGTCCATCACAGAACAAGTCATTCTTGGTGGAGGCGTAGCCCGTGCTACCACCCACACCCAACAATTTGTTCACGCTGCCAGAGGCCATGCGGACTGACAAGCCACCACACTTTTCAGTGAAAAACATGGTGCCGTCTTGCAAGAAGGCCATGTCCCAAGGGTCCTTGGCAGCTTGAAAAACCTCAGCCGTAACGTTCAGTGCCAGCGCACTTTGTGCGCCCATCAGTCCGGTTGCTGCAATGCCTGCAGCAATCATTCCTGACTTGATAGTTTTATTGAATCTCATGCAATCTCCATGTTTTGTGAAAGGTGTCTTTAGAAATCAAGAGTCACCAGGGTTGTTTCAAACGCAAGAAACCCAAACCAACAATGCCGAAAATGGCTTTGCTCATGTTGAATTTCTAAATTCATTATTTGCTTGTTGGGTCTCAACTTGCTCAGTAGAAATACTATGAATTTCAATGTTGTGAATTTTTCCCAAATCGAGCGTAGCGAGGGGAAAAACCTTGAATCGAAAGGGTCAAACGTCGGCGGACAACGTGGCCATGATGATGCCGTTGCGCAGTGCAAAGTGCACCAACTGCGCGGGGGTTTCAAGTTGCAACTTGGTGCGAATTTGGGTTTGGTAATTGTTGATGGTTTTGTCTGAAAGATTCATGTGGTGCGCAATCGCTTGAATCGACATGCCTTTGGCCAACATCTTGAAAGTTTCAAACTCCGACGTGGTGAGTTTTTCAAGTTGCATGCGATCAGATTGCCGGCTCTCATCGTCCTGGATATGCTGTATGTCGTCGCTCAAAAAGGTCGCACCTTCATTCACGGCCACAATGGCGTCAATGATGTTTTGTGGGTGAGAAGACTTGCTGACAAAGCCCTTGGCCCCCATTTTGAGAGCCAAATTGATGATGTGCAACGAGGAATGCATGCTGCACATGATGATTTTCAATTCAGGTTTTCGGGTCAGGGCGCGTTCAATCAACCGCAAGCCTGAGATGCCAGGCATGGAAAAATCTGTGATGACCATGTCTATCTCGGCCGTTTTGAGTAATTCATAGGCCTCATCACCAGAATTCGCTTGCGCCACAACTTGCATGTTGGGTTGCGAGTTGACCAAACGCACATAGCCTTCACGCACGATGGCATGGTCATCAACCAACAGAATTTTGATCATTGAAGTCCCTTGCGGTAATAAATGCATCACATGACAGCAAGTTGGGATTTTTAGCTTAAACAAATAGGTCTTTATTTTCTAGGGATTAAATCCCTGCTTGCCGTCAGCGAGCCAAACATCTTGCATCCATCAGATGCAATAAGATGCAAGATACTCCATTCAAGCAGATAAACAACATGTCAAGTGTCACCAACCACAACAACGATCTCACCATTCCAGACGGCGTTACTTTTGTCGGCACCATCAACGTGCCCGGCTTTGCTCAAATCAACGGCGACATCTCCGGTGAAATCACTTGCAAAGAACTTGAAGTGGGTCCCCAAGGCAATATCAAAGGCAAAGTCAATGCCCAAGGGATTCAAGTGCATGGTCAGTTGGAAAACGACATCAATTGCAAAGGCTTGGTGAAAATTCACAAAACCGGCAAGGTGTCAGGCAAGTTGGTCTACGCTGAAATAGACATCGATCGTGGTGGCCAATTCATTGGCGCCATGAGCGGCACCAAATGATTTTTTCAGCCTTCAGGGCATGTGCGGCCGCCACCATGGATTGACCGCGGGCATGGTGCCCACGGTATAAACCTCGCCCATCATGGGGGTGGCCAACACCACGCCACGCTCTTGACTCAGCGCGCTCACACGCTCGAGCGGTTCATACCAAGGGTGCAAGGCCAATTCAAAGGTGCTGTTGTGCACGGGCATCATCACTTGGCCTTGAACATCCAAGTGCGCTTGCACGCTTTGCTCGGGTGTCATGTGGATGCCCGCCCAATTGCGGTCCCAAGCGCCTGCTTCCATCAAGACCAGGTCAAAGGGCCCATGTTGGGCACCAATCTTTTTGAATCCCTCAAAGTAGCCGGTGTCGGCGCTGAAATACAACTTCACCGTTTGTGGAGGCGATGGGCTTTCAATCACCCATGAAGCCCACAGCGTGGTGTTGCGGTCAAACAAGCCACGCCCCGAGAAGTGTTGCGCTGGTTCGGCGGTGAATCGCACACCAGCCACTTCTACAGACTGATGCCAATCGAGCTCAATGATTTTTTCAGCAGGCACGCCAAAACCTTGCAGACGTTTGCCAACACCCAAGGCGGTGACAAATTGTTTCACCTTGGGATGGATGCGCTCGATGGTGCTGGCATCCAAGTGATCGTAATGGTCGTGTGACAGCAACAGGCCATCCATCATCGGCATGCTGTCCACATCGATGGGGACCGGATGAAAGCGCTTGGGGCCTGCAAAGCTCAGGGGTGAAGCCCGCTCACTGAAAACGGGGTCCAACAACCATTGCTGACCATGCAATTTCATCAGCATGGAGGAATGGCCCAGTCGCACCACATGCACTTTGTCTGGGGGCAAGGCTTGCCACGTCATCCAATCCAAGGTTTGCACGGGCAGGGGTTGGGTAGGGGCCGTGTCCACCCTCGGGGCCGTGAAGAAATACCACCAAATCTTCCAAGGGCTGGCCATGGCGGGCTCAGCCGGTTGGTTGAAGAAATGCTTGCCATCAAAATGGTTGGAGGGGTTCTTCATGGTGTCTGTGCTGAGCGCTGAGGTGGACAACACCACGAAAGCCAAGCCAAGCAGTTTGGACATCATGCTGGTCAGCCCCACAGTCTGCACTCAGGCAACGATCATTTCACGCAGACTTTCGACATGCTTCATGATCACGTCGATATCGGGTTTGCTGACCCCGCCACCCATCAACACATCTTTCAAGACATCAGCTACTTCGTCGTAATGCATGCCGTGGATATGGAATTTGGCGTGGGCCGCGTACATGTCGCGACCGGTGTAGACCTCGGCTGGCTTGCCCATCACATAGGCCAGGTACAGCACCGTGTGTTCAGCCAACTGGGCCAGGTCAATGCCATCAAAATAAGCAGCCAAATGTTTTCTGTTGAGAATTTCCGCGTGGAAAGCGCGAACCAATCTGGCAATCGTGGGAACACCGCCGTACTTGTCAAACAGCGTGACTGTTTCAGCGTCGGGGGTTTCAGCCGAAGCAGTTTGCTGTGCTGCTTCAGCCTTGGGATGGGATGCGGGTTTGGATGAAAACGCAGACCCTTTGGATTCGTAGAAATCCCGGCCCCCACATTTCGCGCATTTCATGGGCTTGGTTTCATCGGATGACACGCCGCACTTGGTGCAAACCATAGAAGACATTGAAATTCTTTCTTGCACCATGAAGAAGTGCTTGTGGGAAAAAATTTTATAGAGAAACGAGAAAACCGCTCACATCAAGGTGATTCATGGGGAGCGCAGCGCTAGGGTTTACCCTTTGGGTGTTGCACGCACGGGCTTGCGCTGCCAGCAGCATGGGCGCGTGTACCATGCCCCCAGTGCTGACGCGCTCAGACATTGCTCAAAATTAAAAATGGCAGTCGATCGCCTGTCATGCGCCTTCAATTCACCCCACAGCTTGCCTAGAAAGTACCCCATGACCATCTCCATGTACCACGCCAGCATTCCCCGCATCGCCAACATGCTCCAAAGTTTGCTGCATATTTTGGAAAAAGCCGAGCAACATGTGGAAGCCAAAAAATGGAGCGAAGCTGCGCTGACGCAATTTCGCCTCTACCCCGACATGCTCCCACTGACCAAGCAGGTGCAAATTGCCACCGACACCGCCAAAGGCGTGGTGGCGCGCTTGGCCGGTGTTGAAAGCCCTGTGTATGAGGACAACGAGCAAACCTTGGCAGAGCTCAAGCAACGCGTGTCCAAAACCCTGGCCTATGTGAATGGCTTCAATGCGGCGCAAATTGACGGCACCGAAGACAAGGCGATCGTGACCAAGCGCGGTGACAAAGAAACCCACTACACAGGCATGCAGTTCTTATTGGGTCATGCCATGCCCAATTTGTATTTCCACATCACCACCACCTATGCCATCTTGCGTCACAACGGCGTGGAGATTGGCAAGCGCGACTACCTGGGCACGCCTTGATTTAAAAATACAGGGCTTCGGTGGTGGCTGGCAAGGCCACCTTGAAGCGCGTGCCTTGGCCCAAGGCGGTCGTGAAGCTGATCTGCCCTTGGTGCGATTCGACGATGGTTTTTGACAGCCACAAGCCGATACCCATGCCGGTGTCTTTGCTGGTGCGCAGCAATTCAAACACCATGGCTTCAATCTCGGGGGCAATGCCACCGCCGTTGTCAGCCACGCTCAACAAAATGTGGTTGTCTTCCAATTGCGTTTGCACTGAAATGTGTTTGACACCTTGAAATGGGCTGGGAAAGGCTTCACTGGCGTTGGTGATCAAATTCAGCAGCACCTGTTGCAACTGTGATTTGTCACCGGTGATGTTCAAAGCTTGGGGCGGTAATTGCACCTGCAATTCGATGGATTGCCGTTGCAAACTGGACTGGCACAACAACACCACATCGCGCACCAAATCATTGAAATCAAAGGTGGTGATGATCTTGCGGCCCGAACCAAACATGTTGCGCAAGGTGGTGATGATGGTGGCAGCGCGTTGGTTGGCTTTGCGCAAACCCGACATGGCATGGTCAATGCTGGTGTCTTGCTGATGTTGGCCTGCCTTGTCATTCAGTACCAACTCGATCATGTCGGTGTTCATCTGAATCACCGTCAACGGCTGGTTGAGCTCATGCGCCAAACTGGCCACCAAGGCACCCATGCCGGCCGTCTTGTTGAACAGACTGAGTTGTCGAATGATTTCCTCACGCTCCTCAAGCAACTGTTTCAAATTCAAACTGGTGCGTTGCATGGCGTCTGCACGTTCATTGGTCAGCGTCAGTTCATGAGCGACAGCCATTTTTTGGCGTTCGGCAATTTCTAAAAAGACACGTAGAAAAGCAATATTGCACAGGGTGATGCCCAAGAATTGACCAATCACCATGACCGCTTGGTGCCAACTGGGCGCGTAAATGTCATCAATCGAACCCGCCAGGTACACGCCCAGGGTGCGAACCGCCAACGTGCTGCTCAAGCTCAAGCCACCCCACATGAGCAACTTGGCACCCAATGATTCACGCAGGCGATGCAGTTCAAGACCCATGCGGAAATACTCAAAGCACATCACGGCATAAAAAGCATTGAACAAGATCAGCGCTTCCCACTCTGCTTGAAGAAAAGAGGTGAGATAAACAAACACCACAAAATACAACAAGTGTGCAAGTGTGTAGAACCAATAAGCGCGGTCTTGGTGTTGCGCGGGCAGATACATGCGCAGCGCCACCATGCGTCCCCAGTTGCCAATGAGCATCAACAACTGCGCCACATACAAAAACAAAAATTCAGGAATTTGACCGCGCATGGCCAGCAGCACCACCGCCATGCCGCTGAACATGCCGGCTGCACACCACAATTTCACTTGATTGCTTCGGTACTCTTGTAGGGCCAGCCAAATGGCGCCGTGCAAGATCAGGTACACGAAACAAATCATGAAGATGGTGGTTTGGGTGTCCAGGTTCATTGTGGGCAAACTGTAATGCTTCTGGTCATGGCCACATCCAAGCTGAGATGGACAGCGAAGCCTTCAACGCGACAGCATCATTCGCGGGCAAAAATGCCCGTCACACCATCCAAGCGTTCCAAGGCCATGCCACAACCGCGCACCACGCAGGTCAGGGGGTCTTCCGCCAACATGACGGGCAAACCGGTTTCTTCGGCGATCAATCGATCAAGGTCGCGCAGCAAGGCGCCGCCGCCGGTGAGCATGATGCCGCGCTCTGCAATGTCAGAGCTGAGTTCAGGTGGTGTGTTTTCCAATGCAATCTTGATCGCCGTGATCAAACCATTCAGTGGGTCGGTGAGCGCTTCCAATATTTCGGAAGCCGACACAGTGAAAGACTGCGGGATGCCTTGACTCAGGTTGCGTCCGGTGACATCCATTTCTTTGAATTCTGCACTTGGAAAAGCAACGCCTATGTTTTTTTTCAAATTCTCGGCAGTTTGGTCGCCAATCAACATGCCGTAATTGCGTCGGATGTAGTTGACGATGGCTTCGTCAAACTTGTCGCCACCAATGCGCACGCTGCCCTTGTAAACCATGCCCCCCAGCGAGATGATGCCCACCTCGGTGGTGCCACCACCAATATCGACCACCATCGAGCCACAGGCATCCGCCACCGGCAGGCCCGCACCGATGGCTGCCGCCATCGGTTCTTCAATCAAAAAAACCTCTGACGCACCAGCACCCAAGGCAGATTCGCGAATGGCTCGTCGCTCCACTTGCGTTGATCCGCAGGGCACGCAAATGATGATGCGTGGGCTGGGCCGCAAAAAGCTGTTGGCATGGATGGTTCGGATGAAATGCTTGAGCATTTGCTCGGTCACTGTGAAGTCAGCGATCACGCCGTCTTTCATGGGCCGGATGGCTTCGATGTTGAAGGGAACACGCCCCAGCATCGACTTGGCTTCTTGCCCAACAGCGATCAATTTTTTCGGGTTGGCCACGCCACTGGTGTGCTGGATGGCCACCACAGAGGGTTCGTCCAACACCACACCTTGGTTTTTCATGTAAATCAAGGTGTTGGCCGTGCCCAGGTCGATGGCCAAATCCGTGGAATACCACTTGGTGAAGAAAGTCAAAATCCGCATTGATCAGCAACTTACTTTTCGGTGGACTGGGCGTTCTTCATTAAAAACGCAGGAATTTTGGTGGGCGCCTGCGAGCTTGTGCGTTGGCTGCGTTGAATGTGGTTGAACACCAAATCGGGCAAGTCCACGCCTAATTTTTTGGCATACAAGCGGGCATACCAAATCAGAGGCTGTGTGCTTTTTTGAAAAAAGGCCGCATGGCCTTCTTCAATGGCTTGAATTTGTTCGGCCCGCATGCCGAGTTTTTTGCACATGTCATCCATGGACAAGCCTTGCTTGATGCGTGCCTCATGCAACAGCCGACCTGCTTCTTGCAGCATGTTGGGATCGGATGCCAAAGACAGGGCCATGAACTAAAAAGACAGACAGGTGAACATGCACCGAAATGTGGCATTGGAGCCCTGTCTCTGCTATCCCCAAATGGGGAATTGCTCAGAGAAACCCCCAAATAGTTTGAGCAGATGAATACCTAACGATTATTTTCAGCCCTGTGCCTGTAAAGCGATGGACTCACAATATGCACCCATGAACCCACACACCATGACAGTCAAAGGCCATGTTTTTTTGGTGGATGATGACCACGACATACGCTTTCATTTGGGCGATGTGTTGCGACAGCTGGGCTATGGCGTGAGTGACCATGCAAGCGCCGCAGCGTTTTTACAGCAAGCTCAGCGCATGTCACCCGCTGTCTTGGTGCTGGACATGCGCATGCCGCAGATGACCGGCTTGGATTTGCAAAAAGCCTTGCACGCCAAGGACTGGCCCTTGCCCATCATCTACATGAGCGGGGACAGTCAAAACCAAGAAATCATTGACGCCATGAAATTGGGCGCGATTGATTTTTTATGGAAACCGTTTACCCAATTGCAAATGGTGCAAGCCATCGACAAAGGCTTGGCGCTGGATGCGCAACGCCATGCCGATCAACAACGCTGGCACCGTGTGATGAGCCTTTATGAAGGCTTGAGCCCGAGAGAGCAAAGCATGTTTGCCTTGATGCTCTTGGGCCATGGCAACAAAGACATTGCGGCGTCCACGGGCGTGATGGCCGACACGGTGAAGAAACACCGGGCCCAAGTGCTGGCCAAGATGGAGGTGGACAGCTTGGCCGATCTGTTGGCCTTTTGCAAAGACTTTGTGCCGCCCGCAACTAAGGCTTGACCTCCACCACATCACAAGCCGCGACCGAGTTCTTGGCGTTTTGCAAACTGATGGCCACATAGGGCTCACCGGGCCAACTGGTGGAAAGCACCAGTTCTTTGTTGTGGTAGTCCACCCACTTTTCACCTTGGGTGGTTTGCCATTCACGCACAAATTTCAAAGTGTGAACATCATCTTTGTAATTCAAGGTGGCTGTGTCACCCTTGAATTCAACCGTGAACGATGAACCAGCAAACACTGGCCCACAACCTATCAAGGGCGAGGTCAGTTGAGCTTGCGCTTGGGTCGCGCAGACCAGCGCCAAAAGGGTGGCGATAAATGGCTGCTTGAATGTGGGATGGATGTTCATGAGGGTGTCAGGGTTTGGACCCAAGTCAAGATGCGTTCAACCAAGGGAGCCACGGCTTGTGGGTCGCGAATATCGCCCGCCAACACATGTTGGCCTTTGCTTTGGCTGAAGTCGATGGGGTCCAGTTTTTTCTGTGCAGCACCAAAGCGGGCAAATGCCTTTTTGGTTTCAGCAGGTTCCACGGTTTCATCTTGCTCGCTGAAGAGCACCAAGACGGGTGTTTGGAAAGCGCTCAGGTCTGAATCACGCACTTTTTTCACCAAGGCCAACATGGGAAACAAGGCTTTGGTGGGATAGCTTTGTGTCCAGCCCTGTGCATCGCGCGGGTTGTCAGAGGTGTAAACCACCTTGGGGCCGGTCACAGCATAGGCAATGCGATGACCCCAATGGCCGTTCACCAATTCGGCGGCTTTGTTTTTCAAACCAAAGTTGGGTGAGATGAACACATGCGCATCCACCAACTTGGCATCGGGCGAAGTAGCCAGCCATGTGGCCAAGGTGGAACCCGTGGAGCAACTGATCAGCAACACCTTGCGACCCAATGTTTTGCCAATGCGAACAGCTTCCAAGGTGTCGGCCATCCAGTCTTGCGCCGTGGCTTCACCCATGGCCTCGCCGGGTAAGCCATGACCCGTGAGGCGTGTGTAAAACACATTGGCGCCCAAGGCTTTGGCCAGGTTGTCGGCCACCGGCGCGGTTTCCAATCGGCTGGCTGAAAAACCATGCACATAGACCACAGCCCAGTCGGTGGCTTGTTTGTCGGCATGGGCCCACACAATGCCTTTGGCGGTGCCGGGTTTGAGCCCCAACACCTTGGCCTCATTCTGTGCCAGCCAGCTGTCGAGTTCGTTCAGCTGTGCGGGGGCAGCTTCACGAGCGGCGGGTGTGTTGGGCCCGAATTCATTCTTGGGGCCCAAGAAGAACACCAGCAAACCCACCACCACCAACGCAGCCAAGGCATTGGCCAGGATGCGAACCCATGCCCGTTTGGGCGCGACGAATAAATTGCGTGTGTTCATTGGTGTTTAAAGACGGGTGTGCGTTTGTTGAGGAAGGCATCCATGCCTTCTTTTTGGTCTTCGGTGGCAAACAAGGATTGAAAAATGCGGCGCTCAAACATCACGCCATCCGACAAGCTGCTCTCGAAAGCGCGATTGACCGATTCCTTGGCCGCTTTCACCGCCAACTGTGAATGGCTGCAAATGACCAGAGCCGCTGCCAAGGTTTCTTCCATGAGTTTTTCTAATGGCACGACACGGCTGACCAGACCAGAGCGCTCGGCTTCTTCCACGTTCATCATGCGGCCGGTGAGGGCCAAGTCCATGGCCTTGGCTTTGCCAATGGCGCGGGGCAATCGCTGTGTGCCACCGGCCCCTGGGATGATGCCGATTTTGATTTCGGGTTGACCGAACTTGGCGTTGTCAGCGGCGATGATGAAGTCGCACATCATGGCCAATTCGCAACCGCCGCCCAGTGCAAAACCACTGACCGCCGCAATGACGGGTTTGCGGATGCTGCGAATGGTTTCCCAATCGCGGGTGATGAAGTCGTGGTTGTAAACCTGGGCAAAGCTGAATTGGGCCATGGCGGCAATGTCGGCCCCAGCGGCAAAGGCTTTTTCGTTGCCGGTGATGATGATGCAGCCAATCTTGCCGTCCGCATCAAAGGCTTTGAGCGCCTGCCCCAACTCGACCATCAATTCACCATGCAGCGCATTCAATTGCTTGGGGCGATTGAGCGTGATGACGCCCACTTGCTCGGCTTCGGTTCGCACTTGAATGAATTCGTAGGACATCAATGGCTCCAGGGTGTGTGTCAGATGCGCTCAACTATACCCAAGCGGCGCTGTGGGGCAGGGTGTTAAATTACAAGCAAAAGGAGACAAGCATGAGTGAAAGCACGGTTTTGTATGAAGAGCGCGGCAATGTTGGACTGGTGACCTTGAACCGCCCCCAAGCCTTGAACAGTTTCACACGCCAAATGCACCACGAGCTGTGGGCGGTCTTGGACCAAGCAGAGGCGAATAAAAACATCCGCGCCCTCGTCATCACCGGCGCAGGTCGCGGCTTTTGTGCCGGTGCCGATTTGGCTGAATTCGATTTCGCCGATGGCCCCAATTTGGTCGAGCGTGCCGACCCTGGCCCCATCATCGACCAAGCCTTCAATCCCACCACGCGCCGTTTGCAAAACCTGCGCATGCCCACCGTGGCCGCTGTCAACGGTGTCGCCGCTGGCGCTGGTGCTTCATTGGTCATGACCTGTGATGTGGCGATTGCCGCACCCACCGCCAGTTTCATCCAAGCTTTCAGCAAAATTGGTTTGATCCCTGATGCCGGCAGCAGTTGGTTTTTGGTGGAGCGTTTGGGGCTGGCGCGTGCCACCGCCTTGGCCATGACCGGGGACAAACTCATGGCACCACAGGCCAAAGAATGGGGCTTGATTTGGGACGTGGCCGACGACAGCGTGGGCGCAGCCCTGCAATTTGCCGAACGCCTGGCCGTCATGCCCACCAAAGCCTTGGTGTCCACCCGCGCTTTGTTGCGCGATGCCGGTCAGCGCAGCTTGAGCCAGCAACTCGATGCCGAGCGCGATGCCCAATCTGCCTTGGGACGCACCCACGATTACATCGAAGGCGTGACCGCGTTTTTGCAAAAACGCCCGGCGCAATTCACAGGCGAATAAACCATGAGCGACATCAACGCTGACGCCTTGGCGCAGCAAGTGGGCGTGAGTATGTTTGCGGCGGACACCGCTTCAAGAGACACCATGGGCATGCAACTGCTCTATTGCAAACCAGGTGAAGCCAGCATGCGCATGAGCATTCAAGACAAGCACTTGAACGGCCACCACATGTGCCACGGCGGCTTCATCTTCACCCTGGCCGATTCCACGTTTGCGTTTGCTTGCAACAGCCACAACAACGCCACCGTCGCGTCTGCAGCCAGCATCGAATTTTTAAAGCCCGCGCATCTGGGTGATGTGCTCACCTGTGTGGGTGTGGAACAAGTTCTGAGCGGTCGCCACGGTGTGTACGATATGACGGTGCGCAATCAAAAAGACCAAGTGATTGCCTTGTTCAGAGGCAAGAGTGCGCAAATCCAAGGACAAGTGGTGCCCACATGAACCTGCCCCTCGAACCGATTGAAAAAGCCAGCGTTGATGAACTGCGGGCGCTGCAATTGCAGCGGCTCAAAGCCACCCTGCAGCACGCCTATGCCAACTCACCCGTGTACCGCGCCAAGTTTGATGCCGCAGGTGTGCACCCGGATGATGTGACGTCGTTGCAAGACTTGGCCAAACTTCCTTTCACCACCAAGTCCGATTTGCGCGACAGCTACCCGTTTGGCATGTTCGCGGTGCCACGCGACCAAGTGGTGCGGGTGCATGCGTCCAGCGGCACCACCGGCAAACCCACGGTGGTGGGTTACACCCGAAACGACATCGACACCTGGGCCACGTGTGTGGCGCGCAGCATTCGGGCGTCTGGTGCGCGGCGAGGTGACATGGTGCACATCAGCTATGGCTATGGCTTGTTCACGGGCGGTTTGGGTGCGCACTATGGCGCTGAAAAACTGGGCCTCACCGTGGTGCCGTTTGGCGGCGGTCAAACCGAACGCCAAGTGCAATTGATTCAAGATTTCAAACCCGACATCATCATGGTCACGCCCAGTTACATGTTGGCCTTGGCCGACGAATTTGAGCGACAAGGTTTGTCAGCTGCTGACAGCAGTTTGCGCATTGGTATTTTTGGTGCCGAACCGTGGACGAACGACATGCGCCAAGTGATTGAAAAACGCATGGGCATTGACGCCGTGGACATTTATGGTTTGTCTGAAATCATTGGCCCAGGTGTCGCCAATGAATGCGTGGAAACCAAAGACGGCCCGACCATCTGGGAAGACCATTTCTACCCCGAGATCATCAACCCCGACACGGGTGAGCCGGTACCCGATGGCGAGATGGGCGAGCTGGTGTTCACCAGCCTCACCAAAGAAGCCTTGCCCATCATCCGTTACCGCACCCGGGACCTCACACGTTTATTGCCGGGCACCGCGCGCACCATGCGGCGCATGGAAAAAATCACCGGCCGCAGCGACGACATGATGATCGTGCGCGGTGTCAATGTGTTTCCCTCGCAAATTGAAGAGCTCATCTTGCGCCAACCGGCCCTGAGTGCCCACTATGTGTGTGTGCTTTCCAAAGAAGGGCCTTTAGACAATTTGAGCGTGAAGGTCGAAACACGGCATGGTGTGTCGCCCGATTCAGCAGAGGCGAAAGCCGCTGCACAAGCCCTGATGCATGACGCCAAGGCCTACATTGGCAGCAGCCTGACAGTGCAGTTGTGTGCTGAAGGTGAAGTGGAGCGCAGCCAAGGCAAGGCCAAGCGCGTGTTGGATTTGCGCGGACGCTGAATTATTTGTCGGCCAACCACTGACCCACACGCACCGGGTTGGTCAGACCCAAGCGGATTTGCATCACGGGTTTGCTGGGCAAGCGCAAACTTAGTTTCAGCAACTGGCCATCACGGGACACCAAGGCCGTGCATTGCTTGGCGCGTCCCAACAGCAGGGGCAATTGATCGAGTTTTTTCAAACGCCAAGCCGCGCCGTGTTGATTTGAAGCAGCAAGCTCAATGCCCAGCCATTCATCGCCCGGCGCAAAACCAGCGGCTTCAGCAGCCCCACCATTGAGCACCGTTTGCACTTGCACCGCATGGTTTTCTTGCACGCGCAGACCCAATTGTTGCGCCATGGGGGCGACGTCTTCCAAGACGTTCACGCCTTGGGCTTGCAACAAGGCCAGCACCGGCAACTCGGATGTGCCATGCACCCACGCCTTGATTTCACGTTGCCACGAACGACCGGTGGTGTCTTTCAACACGGCCAACAAATCTTGCTCGGTCATGGGGCCGGCTTTGCAACGCTTCCACAAACCACGCATCACCTCGTCCAAGCTGTGGCCGCTTTGCCGCAAGGACAAGTCCAAGCACAAGCCAATGAGGGCCCCTTTGGTGTAGTAGCTCACCGTGAGGTTGGCACTGTTGGCGTCGGCGCGGTAGTACTTGGTCCAGGCTTCAAAACTGGACTGTGCCGCACTGTGGCGTTTGCGCCCCGGTGTTTGCCAGACTTGGTTGATGGTTTTGCCCAGCAGCTTCAAATACACCGCAGGTGAAATCAGCTCGGCGCGGCACAGCAAGACATCGTCGTAATAACTGGTGAAACCTTCAAAGAACCAGAGCAAATCGGTGTAGTTTTCTTGGCTGTAGTCGTAGCGCTCGAAAGCGGCGGGGCGCAAGCGCTTGACATTCCAAGTGTGGAAATACTCGTGGCTGATGAGACCCAGCAATCCCACATACGCTTCGCTGGTGCTGGTGTCACCCACACGCGGCAGGTCGTCGCGTTTGCATAGGAGGGCGGTGCTGTATTGGTGCTCCAAGCCGCCGTAACCATCGGCCACGGCATTGATGAGAAACACATAGTGGCTGTGCGCGGCTTTGCCACGGCCATGCCAAAAAGCAATTTCGGTGTCGCAAATGGCTTGCATGTCGGCCAACAAACGTGTGCCATCCAACGAAGGTGCAGCGCCTGTGATGACCACGCGGTGCGGCACGCCTTTGCTGGTGAAGTGGCCAGACCAGAAGTCGCTCATCTCGACGGGGGCATCGGCCAGTTCGTCATAGTTGGCAGCGGTGTAACGGCCAAAGCCTTGGGCATTGGTTTTCAAGGCGCGCAAGGACGTGGCCACGCGCCAGTGCGGACAAGCGTGCACGGCGGGCAGTTCCAACACATGCGGCAGATCGGTTTGTCCCCAGACCCGCAAACACAAACTGGTGGGGTTGAAAAAACCACGCTGCGCATCCAGCCACGCGGTGCGCACCGAGTTGTCGAAGGCGTGCACCACATAACTGACCACCAGCGCTTGGCCGGGCGTGGCTTCAATTTGCCACGTGGCTTTGTCAGTTTGTTGGACGATCAGGCTTTGGCCCTTTTGAACCGCCCGCACTTGCAGGACTTGCTTGGCAAATTCACGCACCAAGTAGCTGCCTGGAATCCACACCGGCAATTGCAGCACTTGCAGTTCAGAGGGTTGGGCGATGGTGAGTGTCACCGACCACAGATGCGCGTGCAGGTCGTGCACCTCCACCCGGTAGTGCACAGCAGATGAGGGTTTTTTCATGGTGTCAGAGCTTGCCCAACATTTTTTCCACTTGCGCCAAATCGATGGCACCAGGCACGCGTGTGCCATCGGTGAACACCAGTGTGGGCGTGCCCGTGATTTTCATTTTTTGACCAAACTCCACATTGCGTTTGATCGCTGAGGTGTCGCAGTTGGCCTCTGATGGGGCTTTGTCTTGCACCATCCAGTCATGCCAAGCCTTGCCTTGGTCTTTGGCGCACCAAATCGACTTGGATTTCTCTGTCGAGTCTTTGCCCAAGATGGGGTAGAGAAACAAATACACCGTGATGTTGTTGGCCTTTTGAAGTTCTCGCTCGAAGCGCTTGCAGTAACCACAGTTGGGGTCTTCAAAAATGGCGAGCTTGCGCTCACCGTTGCCGCGCACGATGGTGATCGCGTCTTTGATGGGCAGGGTTTTGAAATCGATGGCGGTGATTTTTTGTTGGCGTTCTTCCGTCAGGTTGCGCTGGGTGCGGGTGTCAATCAATTGCCCTTGGATCAGGTAGTTGCCTGCTGCATCGGTGTAAAAGAGCTCGGTGCCATCCACGCGCAACTCGAACACGCCGGGCATGGGCGTGCGGCGCACCTCGTCGATGGGGCCTATTTGTGGCATGCGCTCTTTCAGCGATTTGCGGATTTGGGCTTCTTCGCCTTGGGCGAAAGCAGTTTGCATCAACACGCTGCTGAGGAGGACCCACAACAAAGCTGGCCAGTGAATGGAAGGGCGCATGGTGTTCCTTGAGATGTCAGTGCATGGCCTGTTGCACAGTCCATTGTTTGAGGGGGTTGAGTTGATTGAAGCTGTTCATGCCCCAGTTGCGCAGTTGCTGCACCAGGGTGTTGGGATGGTTGAACAAGCGCTGCAAGCCATCACAGGCCAGCCACACGCCTTGCATGTCGGCTTTGCGTGCGCGCTCATAGCGGCGCAACAGGTGCACATCGTCCACGCCGCGCCAGTAGTCGGTGGTTTCACGCGCTTGCAGCACCTGCGCCAGTTCGCGCACATCGCCAAGCCCCAAGTTCAAACCCAAGCCCGCCAAGGGGTGAATGGTGTGCGCCGCGTCGCCTGCCAACACCCAAGCGCCTTGGGCGTTGCGGCCGCTCCATTGCTCGGCCATGGCCAATTGCAGCGGCCAAGTTTGCGCTGCCGCAGTGACTTCCAAATGGCCCAAGGCCTCCTGGCTGGCCTGCGTCAAGGCTTGGGCCAAGGCCTGTGGCTCCAGCGCTTGCATGGCCTGCGCTTTGGCCACGGGCAACGACCACACCACGGCGGCCTCGCGGCCTTGCGGCCCACCCAAGGGCAGCAGCGCCAAAATTTCAAGCTCACCATGGCTTTGCGAAAACCATTGCAGGGCTTGTTGCCGATGCGCTTGCGCACACTGCACGCGCGTGGCCAAAGCTTGTTGTTGGTAGGGCAGGGTGTTGAAAGCCACACCCAACTCTTGACGGGTGTGGCTGTTGCGGCCTTCGCACACCACGGTGAGCTTGGCTTGCACTGGATCGCTCACACGTTCGATGGTGTGCTGAAAATCCACGGCTTCGCGCAGCACATCTTCCAGCACCGGGACATCAACGATGTGGGTCAGTCCCTGCAAGGAGGGTGATTGAAATTGCAACTGACCGCCTGCGTCACCCCACACCTGCATGGCTTGCACGGGTGTGGCGTGTTGGGGGTTGGGCCAGCAGCGCAGATCGGAAAGGAGTTGGCGTGCGCTTTCATTCAAGGCGAAAGCACGCACATCGTGGGCTGGCTGGGGCGAGCCCACCAAGGCCACGCGCAGCCGCTGACGGGCCAACAACAGCGCCAAGCTGCTGCCCACCATGCCACTGCCACGAATGCACACATCAAAGTTGGAAGCCATGAAATCATTG
>JACCDP010193414.1_pt1 | contig 41584 bp, 44 predicted proteins | sample 7445841 | NCBI WGS metagenome assembly JACCDP01 (sample SAMN15323441, study PRJNA562643) | freshwater metagenome | isolation source: river surface water | place: USA:Blue River Watershed | collected 2017-08-17 | reverse complement strand
TTAATATAATATGATTCATTTTCTAAATATATTTTTGAAATGAATGCACCATCAACGTATACACGATCCGGTTTTTCTTTTTCCAAATATTTGGTGATGTATTTCAAACCCCATGATTTGATTTCAGAATTAATCGCTTGTGCTCTACGAACAGAGTGTGCGATATCAACAATACTAAATCCCCATAAAACATACTGTGTAAATGGTTCTACTTCGTTTGCTAACTTTAAAACACCTTCTTTGGTTTTAATGCCATCTGTGGTGAATATTTGTGTTAACTTTTTAATATCGATACCTAATATTTCGGCTCTCTTTAAAATAAACGGTAAGTCGAATGCTGCTGAGTTATAACCACTTATGATTGTTGGTTTCAAATCTTTAATGATTTTAAAAAACTCTTCAATACATCTCTTTTCTCCATCCTCACCATACGCATCCAATAGTTTTCTGTAACCACGGTTATCCTTAATACCAATAAGAATTATGTTATTCTTTTCTGGCTCAAGACCCGTGGTCTCAATATCGAATACCATTCTGTGAACTTCATTGTAATCCTCAATACCTTTAAATAATCTTTTTTTCTTCTGTATAAGATATTGTTCAACAGGTGTTAGGATAATAAATTGTGATTTAAATTTTTCACCCCAAGGGTCGATACCACCATCTTTAAAAAATCTTATAAGTTCCTGATATCCTTTAAGACTCTTAACCATGTATTTTAATCCGGCATCAAGTCTTTCATTATCACCCGTTTGTAGTTTGGTGCTTAAAATCCCGTATTCCCCCATCTTCTTTTTTTGAAGGGCTTTACTACCACCATAAAAATTAAATTCGCTTAAATCTCCAGCCCATAGAAACGGGATAAAAGTGTCTTCGGTAACGTATTTACCTCTTACTGGATCTTGTATAATTTTGTAGATTTTATTGTCTTTGTAATCATATTCTACACCGACAATGTACTTTTCCGGATCGGAACCATTCAAGAAGTCCTCGATAACTTCTTGAGAAATAATCTCTTGCATATTTTTAAATTTGGGTGACACATTAGCTTACGGATTAACCGTAGTTAGCCTTTACCCAATAAAAATACGAAATTTTAATGAGAAAAAAAAATTTAAATAATATTGATGAAAAGTTTTTCTTTTACCGGAGTGATAAGTTTTGTGGTTGGATTGGAATTTGTATCTAAAAATTGTACAATAAATTTACCTTCAAACTTACCTATTTTTGATGTTTGCGCCTCAGTGAATCTATATGTAATATAATATTCATCGGTGGTCTGATTGTATTTTTTTGTTCTTGTAGTTAACAACGCAGTACCATTTAAAATTTCCGGTTCACCAGTTTTATGGTCAACCATTTCAAATGTTATATCAGAATTCTCTAAAAGATCATTGAACGACGACTTATCATTTTTGCCGTCGTCCACTAATCTCATCTTTAATATTGGGTCAGTTGCCCCTTGTCTGATAAAAAATTCCATTACTTAATTTTTATAATAAATTCATTACCTGATAAAAAAGGTAAAGTATCCTCATTCTTTAATTCATCTGACATATAGTAAAATTCTTCTTTTACTATTTCAAATGGTAATTTTAATTCGTCCTTAATAACATTTTTAACGTGCTCAACCGTTAACGGTTCATTAGTATGAAATGTCTTTTGAAATCTTCTTACTCTCTCTTTGTTCTTGATGATATTAACATCAACATCTAATATTTTCATAATTTATATTTTTTTAGTCCTCATTATAGATGTAATCATTTATTTCGGTATCATAACTAGTATTTTGGAATGTTAAAGATGTTATATTATCTTCACTAACCAAATAAATTTCAGCAACACCATTAACATCGGTATTCATTACAATAAATCTTTCATTGACACCTCTAGTATCGGACCAAGTTGTCCAAGTTGTTGTTGCACTATTCAATAATGTACCAGCAAAATTGTATAATCTAATTTTAACAGTATCACTGTCGTTAGAATCTTGATAAACAAACATAAATTTAGTTTTACCAACATTAATAGAATAACTATTATACTCAGGAAACGAAAATTCTTGTGTTATACCTGTTGAACTTAATATTCTAAAATCTAATTGACCGTCTGTAAATAATACCATTTCGGTATTTTCTTTGAATGTATCACTCGCATATGTCGAAGGTGTGTAAGTAGTGGCATAGTAATCTGTTTGTGTAAAACCGGTAGCACCACTATGCACGTAGAATCCTATATTACCCTCAGTTTGAATACTAATGTATGCATTTTGACCTTGGCTGTCGGCATTTGATGCATATCCGGTTATTAAACCATAGTTGTCCAATGTATCTGTAACAACACCTAATTCGTTTATATATTTGTATGTTACGTTATTTCCGCTGTTTGTCCAAATTTGATATATCGATTTATTACCTAAATAATAATCATTGTATCCGTTAACGTCCGAAACATTAATATTCAAACTTTCTATTCTTGTACTACCAGACATAATGGTTAATACAGAAGCAACACCATCACCGTTTACACAAGAAACTCTATATATATCACTTAATTGACCCCAATTGCTAATTCTTTTTCCTGAATCATCATTGGCAAACGTATATGTGGTAAATGATGTTTGATTGTTAAACATATACATAATATCACAAAACGCAACTTCTTGACCATAGTTGGTCCAACTACCGTTGCTATTAGAAAGTTGAATTATAATAGCACCATTATTTCTATCTGTACTAGTTGACCAAAAATTACGGTCACCATCCATAGAGATATTTTCATATTCGGTACCTCTATTATGTGATGTTTCAATTAATGTTTGTGTGTCACCATTATAGTGTACAATTTTATACGCGACATTTACATCGAGGTAATTGTAGAAAACAATAGTATGTTTATTTGCTCCGTGAAATATACCGTCATAAGTGTTATATGTTGCACCCGTTAATGATACGGTTTCTAAAATAGTTCCGGTAGAGTCATATATTTCATAATTCGTATACGTATTACCAGTTGTATTATCTAGAAGTTCGGTTAAAACGTGAATAGTGTCGTTTGATGGTACCATTTGATGTCTAACCCACGTCCCTTCAGTCCAAGTTTTAAATAATGATGTTGTACCATCAGTTGGGTTAACGATATAAGATTGACCCGAACCATTATATGTCCAACCACTTAAAGGTGCAACCTCTCTTTTTTTGATAATAAATGTACCATCAGATGTTGTAGCATCATAATCCCATTCAATATCGATGTAATGTGTCTCAGGGTCCCAAGTGTATGTGTAAACTGATACACCATCTGAATATGTCAACACACCATTGTTTACATCCTCATATGTCACCCATCTACCTTCTAATGTATTCCTACTTCTACTTGTGGTGGTTCCGGTATATCTACCTATTTCAATGTTACTAGAATTTGTGAATATCACTATTCTATCATCTTCAGTGTCATTATCTCTAAATTCATACATATAACCCGAATTTGTTAATTCGTTTATACCACTACAATAATAAAGAGTACTATCAATATTCAAATCTATGATTTCGGCGGTAAAGTCGTTAAAATTTAACATTCCAACACCAAAGTTATCGGAACCAACCATTCTAGCAACATAAACAAATGATTGAATACTTAAATCTGGTTGAGGTATTGTTAACGTGTACGTATAATCATACTCAGCAAAGTAAAGATTATAATCACCATATGGATGTGATGTGATGTTATTGAAAGGGATTGTTTTGGTCCCAAGGTTTTGTGTTGTACCTGATGTTGACCCTGTATATGGTGTAAACGTAACTGTTGCCGTCTTACCACTTAGATTGTCACTTGTTATTCTTGCACCTACTGCCATAGTTTGTTAATTTTTGTCTATTATAAATACTTTATTCTGTTGTATCTTTTATTATTTGTTATATTTTATTTTATAATCCATATTTTGATTTGTCCGTATTGTAGTTACCTAAAACCTCCGATGCGGTTAATGCTTTATTATACATTCTAACTATACCAATTTTACCGTCAAACCATTGTGCATATTCACCATTATTATATGAACCTATATATAAATTCGTGGATGTGTTTAATATACTTACCAAACTATGATTCACACTACCTATACTTGTACCATTAACAAATGTTTCAAATGTGTCGGCGGCAATATTGGTAAACACATAAACTATTTGATACCAAGTATTAAGTGTGGCATTGTGGGTTGTACTATTGGAAAATAATGTAGCTCCCGAACCTGACCCTGAACCATATTGTGCGTAAAATGATGAACCTGTAGTTCTAATACTGTATCCAACATTTGATGATAATCCACCCGCGTTAAATTTACCAAGTACAACGTCATTACCCGCAACTGATTGATTAACCCAAACTTCTACGGTCCAATCACCACTTTGTGGTTCTAATCCTATACTGTCAGCAACAGAAATTTGAGAAGAGGTTCCATTGAATGTAAAGTATGGTGATGTATGTGTTATATTTGACATCGTTCCCTGTCTACCCTGACCAGTCAAATCGGTAATCGTTGTTCCAGTACCTGGATATGATGCTGTTATAGATGGGTCATAATGTAAAACTAAACCAAGACCCGCAACACAATTAATTGTTGCCGACTTCGCAATAATATTTGAAGGGTTTTCGGTTTCTCTTACGGCCACCCAATATGTTCCACTTGAACCTATGGTTACAACACCAACATTTCCACCAACTATAGGACCCCACGAAGATGCGTTAAGCGCGCTATTTTCGGTAGTATGTGCTCCGGCGCTATATTGGTAATTATTAGATGCCGAACCAACAAGATTACTTATTCTAATTGAACCGTTATTATTACAAGTGCCGGAAATAGAAAAATCTAATGGAGGTAAAGTTGATGTTGGTGTAACAGTTGGCGTTGAGGTTGGTGTTAATGTTGGTGTGGGTGTTGGTGTGGGTGTTGGTGTAGGAGCAATAGTGCTGTACCAACAAAACTCAACATAAGTTCCACCAGTTATGCTACCTGCAGATGGTGTTAATGAAACTCTATATCCAGTACCCCCTAAGAAATAAGCCGAATTTTCCTGAACAACATTTGTTACAGTAACAGATGTTCCATTGATTGTTGCTGTTGCACCTGTTGGAATTGTATCAACATCAGGATAATCAGATTCTAACACATATAAAGCAGTATTTCCACTTCCGGTATAACCATATAAATGTTGTCTAACAGTGTAACAAACTTGATATAATGTTGGCGTTGCTGTTGGCGTTGGTGTTGGTGTATTAGTAAAAGTAGGTGTCGAGGTAGGTGTCGGGGTTTCTGTTGGTGTTGGTGTACTAGTCTCAGTTGGTGTTGGGGTTATGGTTGGTGTTGCGGTCGGTATAATATCAAAATAAATTTCATTGTTAAATGTGTGTCTATTTGAAGTTGATACATAATCATTTACAACACTCAATGTTGTATAATTTATGTTATCGTTACTACCATATACTACCCAATTTTTAGGATCTCTTGGTTCAAAGTCATTTGCTGTCGCCCATTTATACCCCGTAAATATTTTTTGTTCTCCAAAATCAAATATTAACGTGGCACTATTTCCATAACTTGAATCAATAATATCTAACCATTTTGAATATAAATCACTATCAATAATTCTATTGGCCCCTTCTAATGCGTCTATGGTATTATAAGAACTAGGATTACTCATTGTCACACCAGACATACTTTGCGCAACACCATTAACCATAAAGACAAATTCAGAAGACTGAGTAAAAGGTATAAAGTTGTCTGGTTTTGTTGCTGTTATTACCCATTTATAGTATCTGTAACCATTAACATCAAATGGCGGTTCAGTAGTAGTTGGTGTTTCGGTTGGGGTTGGTGTTAAAGTCTCTGTTAACGTAGGTGTGGGTGTGGGTGTTTCCGTAGGTGTTGGTGTGGGAACAGATGGACAAGATCCACAATCAGTTCTATATGTTGCAACATTACTACCATCCATATTAACGGTTTTATAATAACCACCATAGGTAATAGTCCCCCAACCATTAAAAAATGTTCCATTTCCATTTATTACAAAATTATTTGATTCACAGAACGTTGGTCCGTCACCTGTCACATAAAATCTTGGACACTCATTCTCAGGACAATTACAAGTCCCCTCAACTGAATCTTCTCCCAATGTTATTTCACCATAAAATACTGCTGGTGGTTTTAATACATTATATTCTATATCATTATTTGGTATTAATGTATATGTTAAATCGGTATTTGGTATTAATGTATAATTAAGATCATTTAATGGGAGAACTAAATATTCTAAATCATTGCTAGGTATTATTGTCGCTGTTAAATCGTTAGTTGGTATTAGTGTATAAGTAAAATCATTATTTGGAATAATGACATAAGCTATATCATTACCAGGAATAATTGCATATGTTAAATCATTTTCTGGTATGGATGGTGTTACCGTTATTGTAGGTGTTACGGTTGGTGTGGGTGTGATAGTAAAAGTAGGTGTGGGAGTCGGTATGACTTGACCATCATTGGGTCTAACCACAAAAATTCTTGTTGCACCAACTCTTGACGATATTTTACTAATCATAATATATTAACCAAATGTTGTAAATGTTCCTAAGATATTCCAAGATGAGCCAACTCTAAGTGCTGTTAATCCTATTACATCAGTTTTATTTGAATTACCTACTGGTTGTTCATTATTTGCCCAACTAACAGTAACACTTTCATTATTTAATCGATATGAAGAAGCGATATATGGTGTTGATTCTTGTTTTACTATAAATGTCAATGAAATTGCATTTAAATTTTCGGTTGGTACGTTTGACACATTATATATGTTATTATTTAATGAATTTGTCAAATAAAACACAGACCCATTATTATAATCGAATTCATATGTAGATGTTCCACCGCTAACCTCAAGCACTATTTTTTCATTTACACTACCAATATTCAATGAACCACCAATTTCTAAATCGTCTTGCATTTTTGCTGATCCACTAAATTCGTATGTATAACCCTCCGTGAAAGTATTTGTGTTAAATGTTATCTGACTTCCTGTATGGATTGTCATTTGTGGGTCAACCCATTGATTCTGAGCAAATAATTTTAATTTAGCAGGATGACTAGTTCCACCAACAGTACCAACATATAAATCTTTACCAACGTTTAACAGATATGCGTCATTTTCATAACCAACAAATCCACCATCATATGTGCTTGAATTAATACCCAAGTTAACATAATGATTTGTTTCTGATCCATTGTCCGCTGTTGCTACAATATCAGAACTGGCATTGTTACTTGAATTGATGTTTTTTACATTAATTTGTGAATAATGTTCATTGTTAGCCTGAAAATGCGCAATATTAATACTACCAGATGAATTAACGTGTAATGTGGTGGGATTACTACCGGATTCTGTAAATGGGGTACCAATCACAGCGAAACCCGATACATATAAAATAGTGTGAGCAAATAAACCTTCAGAATATATGCTACCTGTAACTAAAACACTACCCGTAAATTTATGTAAATCATTAGGACTGTTACCAAAATTAACATTTTCTTGTACTGTTAAATTTCCATTTATAAATTGACTACCAGTGAAATGGTGCGATCCACTATCTACTAGTATTTGTCTAAGTTGATTTAAAGTGTGTTGATATGTTACCCCAGAATGAACAACGGGTATTAATCCATTAAGCGGTAAATTTGCTAACGATCCGCTGGGTAATTGTGATATTTTTTTTCCTGCCATTTAAATAAATATTTTAATAAAGTATTGTATTATTATCTTCTGTTAAGGTATATTCTCCAGATTCTATTAATAATCCATCTGAAAAATATCCAATTAATTCGTCTTCACAGTCTAAACCACATATGAAGAAATCATATTGATTTAATCTTGTTAAGAAGTTATGTCTTACGTGGACAAAATCTAGAGGTTCTTCATAATATTTTATTGATTTTATATTAAAGCAACATACACCCCTGTGATTGATGTCCATCTGTTGTGATCCTCCCCAAGATTGGATAAATGGTTGTGATCCTCTATTTGATGCCACAACTTCCTCCCAATTTTCTTTTTTATATATTGGTCTACCGTTTAAATAAATTTTTAATGTACCCAACCTTCTTTGCCTTTCATCCGCCCATTTTTTGTTTAAAAATTCATAATTCTCTTCATAAGAAGCAATTTGATTACTTGTTACGGCGGTAACTACGGTATCTTGATAATCTTCAATTTTCCAACCTAGCAAATCATTCCAACCACCATGATTTTCCACGTCACAATCTGTGTAGTGTTTATATCTATCAAATACAATTGTTATATTAAAATCTTTTGTTTGATCCGTTGTACATAATTGAGGTGTAACGTCTGATTCAACATAATAACTTTCAGTATATCCACTAATGGTATTACAATAACCAGAATATCTTGTGGCGGTCCACATTATTTTTCTATCTGATGTAAACCCAAAAGATAAACTATTATCGGCGATACTTGAATAATCGCTAGGTCCTCCAGAACCAAAATAATAAAATTTACCCCCTTCAACCCAAGGTAACGATTCTCTATTAAATATAAAATCCAACGTCCAACCCTTTTCTGTTCTTCTTTTTATGATTGGTGAAGAACATTCATTTGGTTCTGGCTGTATAAATTGATAAGCCCACGGCTTAACACCATATTTGGGGGTAATACCACAACACGCCGTAGGTCTTTGTAGTTTACCTGTACATTTATAATAAAAATACTCATCAACAAAGCTAGAAATTATATCAGCTTCGTTAATACCCATATTTAAATCTATAAAGATCGGATCGTTATAAGCGGTTATTCTCATGTAATGTACTTTACCATCATTACCGTTAAACAAATAAACATCATTGTTTAAAATCTGATATTTGTGGTAAAAACTTAAACCATCACAAAAAGCATCAAAACTTATTGTTGTTGAAAACCCAGAATATGGGTATGATGCATCATTTACCCTATTATCATACTCAGATAAGGTAATAGTGGTTCTGACACAATCAAAATCCTCTAAACTATCATTTATTTTAAGAGTAGAGTAAGTTATTGGTCTTGATAAGTCTAAAACGTCATCATTATGGTCATCTATAACCTTTGCTATCTCATAATCATAAAATTCTGAAGTATCTAGCTTAGAATCCAGTTTAGTTCCATAAAACTTTAAAATATTCTGGCTGTTCATATTTAGATAAATATCTTTCATAGGATTTGATATTTATATAAAAAACCATTTAGATGAATAATTTTATTAAACAAGTGATTGAAGAAAAGTTTGCATCAAAAGCACAGCAAAGATTTTTCTATGCTCAGGCCGGTAAAGGGGGTAAAAAAGGTAAGAAGTGGGCAAAATGGGCTAAAGAATTCTCAGCAGATACGGATTTTAAAAAAATACCGGAAAAAGCAGAAAAAGAAGATGAAATTGAAGAAATTGTTGATGATAAGGGAAATATCAAAAGAAGTGATGTTCCATTAGCAATAAAAAAGAGCACAATTGGATCAAAGAAGAGAACAGACAAAGTTGTCAAAACTGGTGCTGGTGCAATGGGAACTCATGGTGTTCACGGTACACATACAACTTTAAAATATTGGGCCGAATCTGATATGAGTGGAGCTTTAGGGTATGATGATACTCTTGGTGATGACGCGACATATGATCAAGCATATGAACATTTCACAAAAAAACTAGGATTAAGTGATGAAGAAGCTAAAGAAAGATTAAAAGCACTTGGATACATTCCTGGAGAAAAAGATCTAGTTAGACTTGTTGAAAATCCTAAAAAATATATGAACGATTATATTGAAAGTGTTTTAGTTAAAAAAACTGACGATACTGACGTTCTAAGTAAAGACGAAAATAAGGTGGAATTAAACCCACTTATTAAAAAACAAGTTGATTCCTTGAAAAAATCCTTAAAAAACAATAATATATCTATAGATAAGATTATAAATCATTTGAAAAGTGAATAGTCAATTAAAAGACAATGTGTATGATGTTCCAAACGATGTTTTGGAAAAAATAACTTCAGCTTTATCTTCTGTGAGTGATGAATCAACTCATGGCGTACAAAGAGCAAAAAGGCTTTGTTCTGAAAAGAAGGTAACATATGGTCAATTAAAAAGAATTATACACGACATAAAAACAATAGATAAGGAAAATGATAATTTAAGGTATGAATTGTATGGTGGTGAATTGATGGAAAAATGGGCAAATACATTTTTAGATGGTCAAAGAGGGTTAGTTAAATCGAAAAAACAATCATCACAAAAAATAAATAATTTAACCGGAATGAATGGTGTAAGAAAGAATCCGTTCCTTAATACCCATAAAAAATCTGAAGAAAAACCAACCTACACAAATTTTTTAAAGTCTAATTCAGATAAAACTTCCGTATCACCAATAACCTCAACAGGTATTTTCGAAGAAGTTGAAAGAATAAAAAAATTAATGTTATAAATTATGCCAACACAATTAGAAATAATCGCGGAAAAACAAAGACAAGAACATCTTTCTAGAAATTCCTATATTGAAAAAAATGGTTACTCATCAGTACACGAAAACGCATTATCAACAGGTGACGATAAAGGTAAGGGTGAAACAGATAAAATAGGTTCATCTACCGACATTCAAACTAGAATAGGTAATCTTGTCAAAAACACATATTCTGGAGAAAATTCGTATGGTATAAACAATCCTAATGCGTTATCTGATGGTGATGAAAGAGGAAAGGGTGAAACAATAACTATAGGATCGAAAACTGATATTAATACTAGAACAGAATTATTGTCTAGAAACATATATAGCAATACAAAAGGTTATGGTGTGAACAACCCGAATGCTATTTCAGATGGTGATGAAAAAGGTAAAGGAGATAATAACGGAAAAGTTGGATCTCTAACTGATATTAACACAAGAATAGAATTAATAAACAAAAATGTTTATAAAGGTGATAATGGTTATTCAAGTATTCACCCTAACGCATTATCTGACGGTGATATAAAAGGTAAAGGTGAAGTTAATACACAAGTTGGTTCTTCAGTAGATATTAATAATAGAATTGACTCAATTGCACGAAACAAATACGGGGAAACTAAAAGGTATCCAGATTTTTAATATGAAATTAGAAGAAATAATTGAAGAGCAATACGATTCAATTTTAAAGACCAGTAAAAATAGACCATTGGTAGATGCTATTGTTAATAGACATCCTATTACTTTCTATTATAGTGGGCCAAGAAAACCTAAAAAGAAGAGTGTGAAAGCGGGTTACCGTGTTAAAGCCGAAGCAGTTGCTCTTGGCGCAAATAAGCATACAGGTAATTTAGTTCTAAGGGCATATATAGACGATCCATCTAAATCAAAAAGAGGTACACCTACTAAAGTCGGTAAAGAAAAATCAAATTATGGTTGGAGAACATTTTTAGTAGCTAGAATGTCAAGTATTCAAGTTATTGCAAATGAAACCTTCAACACAATCAGAGACAAATATAATGGTGGTGCCGATGATGCTTCTATGAGTCTTACTTATGTTAAAACGGATTTTAGTTCAACCCCACCAAAACCAAAAATTGGTGACACTAAAAAACCAGAGAAAAAACCTACAGCTGAACCCGAAAAACCAAAACCACCAACAATTACAAAACAAGCTAGAAATGTTGATGCTGAATTGAAAAAATTTGATGATGAATTAGCTACTATTGAAAATGAAATTCAGAGCGCTTTAGCTTCATATAAAGAAAATAAAGGTACACCGGAAGAAAAGAAATTTGTTGAGCAATTAAAGGTTCTTGGTGATAAAAAGAAAGAATTATTGAATAAAATTGCTGACACAATCACTAATATTGGTAAAGACGTAAAACCGGAAGATAAACCAAAAATAAATGCATTTACTAGAAGGGTCTCAGCAAAAAAGAATGATCCTGAAACTCTTATTCCGTTACCATCAGAAAAACCAAGCAAAACACCTAATCAAAAAGATCAAACACCTGAAGTAAAAGATAAAAAATTACCACAGGTACCTAAAAAAGAAAAACCAACTGAAGATCCTGATGATAATCGTTATGATTTAAATGAAAACTTTGTAAATCGAGTAAAAAAACTTATTTCATACTTTTAACTTTATTTTAATCAAACAAACAAATATATTTATAATATTATGGGAAACGGTACAATATCAGAAAATGATTTAATGCACAAACTAGTGCAAGCAAAAAAGGTAATGAATAAAGTTGATGGTGGTGACTTCGAAAGAGGGCACGTCAATGAAAATATTTTAAAAAGCGCACCAGAAGATATCACACCACAATCTGTATCTGCAACTAGAGAAATGCCAGTACCTAATATAGATAAAATAAAACAATCTAAATTACCGGACGCTATTAAACAAGCGTATATCGATAACCCAATTCCACAAATATCATTAAATGAAACCTTAGATATGGATTTTGTAAAAGGGGCAAAAAAATTAATGGAAAAAGAAGGTTTAAGCAAACCAACCCCTCAGCAAAAACAAACAACTGGCACAGCAAATATTGATATGAACGCAATAGCTGTTTTAATTGAGAACACCGTTCGTAAGGTTATGGATGAAAAATTAAATCAAATTCTAACAGCACAACAAACAACATCAATAAATGAAAATCTTGTGTTGAAAGTTGGTGATTCTGTTTTCAAAGGTAAGATTACCGGCGTAAACAAAGCTAAGTAACATTCACTTTTATTTTTTATTTCCTTATAATAGACATATAAGATTAAAAAAATGTCTAAAATAAGAGTATTAGCTATTCCATCTGATAGCCACGGTGTTGGTAAGTACAGAGTACTAGATCCATTTAAATTTATTGGTAATAAACATTCTGACGAAATTCATGTAGATATTGTAATGAATTTAGAAGATAACGATAGTGTATTTGATAATTACGATGTTGTTGTTTTCCATAGTTTTATTCATATGGCCCCACATGAAAGAAACATGGAAAGAATTGAATGGTTAAAAAAACGAGGAATTAAAGTCGTAATGGACATTGATGATTTTTGGTCTGTAGATCAAAGACACCCAATGTATGAACAAATTAAAAAACAAAACATAGCAGAAAAAAAAGTTTTATTTTTAAAAGCTGCGGATTATATAACATGTACTACTGAATTTTTTGCAAATGAAATTAAAAAACGAATAGGTGCAAAAAACGTATTTGTTTTCCCTAATGCTGTTGACGACACAGAACCACAGTTTCAATCAAACCCAATTAAGTCTGATAAGATTCGATTTGGCTGGTTAGGTGGATCTTCACATTTTCACGATATTGAACTGATGAAAAGTGGTATTGAAACCACACAGAACCAATATAAAGATAAATCACAATTTGTTTTATGTGGTTTCGATTTAAGAGGTAGTGTTCACGAAATTGATAGAACAACCGGTCAAGTAAAACAAAGACCAATATTACCACATGAAACAGTTTGGTCAAAATATGAAAGTATTTTTACTTCTGGTTATAAAGTTTTAGACGGGGATTATAAAAACTTCCTATTATCATATACCCAATCAGATTACCCAAGTATGGATGTTCCATATGTGAGAAGATGGACACAAGACATTAACAAATACGCATTGAATTATAATTATTTTGATGTTTCATTGGCCCCACTGGTTGAATCACATTTTAATTCTTGTAAATCTCAATTAAAAGTTATTGAGGCGGGGTTTCATAAAAAAGCGATTATTGCTAGTGAAAATATGCCATATACCCTAGATTTAATTTCAGCAGTCGATGAAGGTAAATTCAAAGATACGGGTAATGCGTTGGTAGTATCTTCTAGAAAAAACCATAAAGATTGGGGAAAACATATGAAAAGATTAATCGAAAATCCTAATATGATTGAAGATTTAGGTAATAGATTATATGAAACTGTTAAAGACAAATATGCACTAAAAAATGTTTGCGCTGACCGCGTTCAATTTCTCAAATCCATAGTAAATAAATAATTTTTGGTTTTTCGAAAAAAAATGACTATATTAGTTTATAACATTAAAATCAAAAAATTATGTATTACTTAGTAACAATCGGTTACGAAACCGAACAAATGGACAGAGAGGGTAACCCTAGAATTAAAAAAGTAAAATACGTCCTCCAGGCGGAATCTGTTGAAGAAGCGACAATCGTTGCTGGCAAATACAGATCTGGCGACATTAGAGGAAGTGAAAGCTTAAGTATAGCAAAAATGCCAATTGAATGTGTAATAGACGCGAAAAACACTCCGGAATATTACAAGTAAAATGATTTCGAAAGAAAAAATTGAAAAAAACAAAACCAAGTTTCTTGAAGTAAATGAAACTTACAGCATTTTTACAAAAGAGTTAGAAGAGTTTCTGGGTGATGATTTTTATCATTGCCCAGCTTCTCCTTCTCTGGATTTATACGGGGCGTATCCAGGTGGTTTATTAGATCATCTTTTAAAGGTTTGCAAATATTCCCTTTACATAAATGATATTCTACCTGAAAAAATAAAATTAGAAAAAAACAAAATAATAAAAACTGTTTTTTTATCTCAAATAGGAAAAGTCTTCTTATTTAAACCAAATCAAAGCGAATGGCACAGAATTAATCAAGGTAAAATGTATGTATACCAAACAGAAGGTATGATTGCAATGAAACCAGGTGAAAGAAGTGCATATTACGCATTAAAATATGGTTGTAATTTAACTGAAGATGAATACCAGTCAATAATTAACACAGATAAAGATTCTGATGATAAAATGGCAAAATGGCATTCATCAATGTTATCACAGATATTAAAACACGGATTTGAACTAGCATTAATAGAAGAAAAATATGGAAGCAAATAGTAATTTTTTGAACATCTTAGAAAAACTTAAAGAATATGAGTCTATTTTATCTACAGATGAAAATGCAGATTTAGATGAAACTTTAGTAAATGAAATAAACCAGACATTAGATGAATTGAATGAGGAAGTATATACCGCGCAAGCGAAAGAATTCTCTTCATTTTTCGTTAAATTTATCAATAAATCCACAAACGAAGATCCCAAGTTTGCTTATGAAGGGGATAGTGGATTTGATTTAAGAGCTGATATCGAAGAGCCTATTGTTATAGAGCCGTTCAAGAGGGCTTTAGTTCCAACAGGCTTATATTTTGAATTAGTTAAAGGCATTGAAATACAAGTTAGACCAAGAAGTGGTTTGGCGGTAAAACATGGTATTACTGTATTAAATAGCCCAGGAACCGTTGATAGCCACTATAGAGGTGAAGTTAAAGTTCCATTAATAAACTTAGGCGAAGAACCTTTTAAAATTGAAAAAGGTGATAGAATTGCTCAAGGAGTGGTTTGTCCAGTGTTTGGGGAAGGTAAAATTCAATTAGTTAAAACGGACGAATTAAACGACACCTCTAGAGGAGAAGGTGGCTTTAATTCTAGTGGTATTAAGTGATATTTATAAAGGTGAAAAATAACCGTTAAAATTAAAAATTAAAGTTTTGATAAAATCGAGAAATAAAACCGTCGTTTTAGAAGAGAAAAAAACACCACATAAGCAAAGAATCAGAGAACTGATCAAAAAGCCAAAAGAGAAATTTTTAACACAGTCACAAGAAGAGTATTGGAAAATATTAGGTGAAAATCAAATAACATTATGTTTTGGTCCAGCCGGGGTTGGTAAATCTTACATCGCAATGAAAAGAGCTATAGATTTACTTTGGGATGATGATAACAAATACGAGAAGATTATTATTGTTAGACCAGCGGTTGAAGCTGAAGAGAAATTAGGTTCACTTCCTGGTGGTTTAGAAGAAAAGTTAGATCCATACATTTATCCTTCATACTATCTTTTAAATAAGATTATTGGTAAAGAAGCGAGAGAGAGAATGAAAGATGAAGGTTATATTGAAGTTGCTGCATTAGCTTATATGAGAGGATGGAATGTAGATAATACGATCCTAGTTTTTGAAGAAGCGCAGAATGCAACACCAGCACAAATAAAATTATTACTAACAAGAATCGGTTTTAATTCAAAATTTTTCCTATCTGGAGACTTAGAACAATCAGATAAATTTAAAGATAAAACTAAAACTGGTCTTTACGATGCAAAGAAAAGATTAGAAAATGTTAGAGGCATCGGAATCTTTGAATTTGGAAATGAAGATATCGTTAGAAACCCAATTATTGGCGAAATCTTAAAGAGATACGAGTAATTAGTCATTTACTTTATTAAATTTAAACCCTATCTTTTGAAATATGAACATATATATTTCAATTGATGGGGTTTTACGTAATTTCATAAATCGATTTCATTATCATTATGAAAATGCATACATCGATGTTGATGTAGAAGCGAGCGAAGACAAGTTTGATTACAAAGTAATTGAACCAATAACAAACACAGATCTATCAGATCATTTTCTTTTTCAATCGAAGGAACAAAAAGACTTTTTTCAATACATTGAATATCCAATGGAACTTTACGGGCATTCTCCGGTAAGTTATAATAATGTATATAACGAACTCAATAAATTTGTTTATGATTACAAAGATCATAATGTCATAATCATTGGTTTAGACGAACTAGGTAAAGCAAGACCCGCAACATTCTTTTTCTTATCTAGAAGTGGTTTTATGGTAAACAATATCAAATTTGTTTTAAGTAAAGATTTAGAAAAAGAATGGGAGAATGTTGATGTTTGGATAAGTGATTCTGAAAAAATATTACAACACAAACCAAAGGATAAAGAATTTATATTGTTTAAAACACAATATAACCAACACTTTACTTATGAAAAAACAATTAATAAATTAAGTGATATCAATATAGATGGAAACAATATATTAATTGATATTAATAAAGACGAAAAACTAATAACTGATGGCGGAATTTTATAACAAAAACTATTACATCGATATCGATGGAATGATAGAAAAATGTAGAACAGGTGGTACTCTACAAGACGAGGATGGGAAAGACGTTATGGAAATAAATGTTTTCAAATATGAGCTTTTAAAAATGATGTTAGATAGGGTGCTAAATGAAATTGATGATATTGAAGAGGATGATGTTCTTTCTTCATTAAAACCAAGTCCAAGTTCATTATCATTTAACCTAGCATTCAACACCCTAATTCAATACGGAATAATAAACGAAGAAATATAAAAAAATGAGTGAAAAATTAAAAAACATCGAAAAATTACAAGACGCACTACTGAGGTTGGAAACTAAAGAAAATAAAATTTATTTTTTATGTTACGACACTAGAGGCGCAGCTAAAGCTTCTGTTAAGCACATATATGATATGGCGCTTTTTCTTAAGGAAGCAGGAATGGATAGCAATATACTAGTAGAAGATACGAGCTTTGCTGGGGTATCTAGCTGGTTAGGTGAAGAATATAATAAAATACCCGTCGTTTCAATTAAAGACAATAAAGTTGAAATGTCAATTGATGATGTTTTGGTAATACCAGAACAATATTCTAATGTTTTACAACAATTATCTAATATTAGATGTACTAAAATTATGTTAGTACAACAGAAAGAATATATGTATGATTCTTTACCAATTGGTAGCCGTTGGAAAGACTATGGTATTGAAAAGGTTATTACAACAACCAATGCTGCTAAAAAGTACATTAATGAATATTTCCCAGAAGCGTTAGTTTTTGTTATTCCTCCAGTAATCGAAGATTATTTTACAAAATCAGAAAAGTCACAAAAACCATATATTGCAATTAGTGTAAGAGATCGTGTTAAGCACAGAAAACTTATTTCTGAATTCTATTTAAAATACCCACAATTAAGATGGGTTACATTTAAAGATATGGTACAAATGTCAAATAAAGAATTCGCAGATTCATTAAAAGAATGTTTAGTATCGTTATGGTTAGATGATGACAGTACTTTTGGTACATTCCCATTAGAATCAATGAAATCTAATGTACCAGTTGTTGGTAAAATCCCATCAACAGAACCTGATTGGTTAAGTGAAAATGGTATATGGACATATGATGAGAATAAGTTAGTTGAATTGTTAGGGACTTATACTTTAGCTTGGTTAGAAGGTGCTGGTATTACCGATGAGGTAAAAGACAAAATGATGGAAACATTAACACCATATGATAAAGAAATAACAAAAAATAATGTCATTAACATATTTGAATCTTTCAATTCAAAAAGAGTTGAAACAATAACAAAAGCATTAGAAAAATTAAAAGAAGAAGAAACAGTATGAAAAATATAACAGTAGTATTACCGGTTCACAAAATCGATGAAGATTATAAAGACATGTTACAGTATTCTGTAGAATCGGTTAAACAATTTTATAATGATGTAAAATTATTAATTGTTGCCCCGAATAGTTTAAAAAGTGAACTAAGTAAAATTGATTTAGGTCAAAAATTAGAAATTAGTTATCACTACCATAATAGTGATACTGATTTTTGTACACAAATAAATGAGGGAGCTAGTAAATGCGAAACCGAATGGTTTTCAATTCTTGAGATTGATGATGAATATCAAAAAGTTTGGTTGTCTAGTGTAAATCAATATATGGTAGAAAATCCAGAAGCAGAAGTTTTCTTACCAATTGTAAAAGATATTGATGAAAAGGGAAATTTTACAAATTTTACAAATGAATCTGTCTGGGCTTATGGCTTTTCTGAAGTTCAAGGGGAATTAGATAATGAAGTATTATTAGAATATCAAAGCTATCAAATAAGTGGTGGTCTTTATAAAACTAAGAAGTTTTTAGAAGTTGGTGGTTTGAAATCAAATATAAAATTAACCTTTGGTTATGAACTTTTATTGAGATTGACACACAATGGTTCTAAAATTGTTGTAATTCCAAGACTTGGTTATAGACACGTGAATTTAAGAGAAGATTCTCTTTTTTGGAAATATAAAAATGATGAAACCTTAAAATTAGGTGAAAAGGAAGCTAAATTTTGGATTGATACAGCAAAAAAAGAATTTTTCTTCACAAATAAACGAGAAGTAAATTATAATGAAAATTAATGCCAAGAAAACGAACCCAAAAAGTTTATTTTGGGGAGGATCAAGAAAAGGCGGTAGTTAAGTACTTAGAAAGTAGTGACGATGCAGAAAGAAACAAGATATTCAATGAATATTTACGAGAACCCCTAGTAATAATGGTGGAAAGTATTATAAGAAGATATAAGCTTTACCGAAAAGATTTTGAATTTGAAGACTTACATACAGATACGATGTCTTTTTTAATTACTAAAATCAATAAATTTGACCATACAAAAAATCATAAAGCTTATTCATATTTTGGAACCATATGTAAGAATTACTTAATGGGGGCCATTCAAAAAGATACAAAAGACACAAATAGAAGTATTTCATATGAAGACATATCAGAAGATATTGAAAGTAGGTTAGATTTTTCATATACAATAGACGATTATCATGTTGACTATTCTAATGTTATTATCACACTTACAAACAAACTAGAAGACTTTGTGGAAACAGAAGAATTAACAGATAATGAGAAGAAATTAGGTTATGCTCTTTTAGAGATTTTTAGCAATTTTGAATCGATTTTTCAAATAGGTGATGGTAACAAGTTTAATAAAAATTTAATCCTCCTATCATTAAGGGAAATGACATCCTTATCTACTAAGGAAATTCGCATATCATTAAAAAGATATAAGACATTATATGATGGGATATTAGGGGGATTTTTAGAATAAATCTATTTATTATTTATGAGACCACCAAGAAAAACATTGTCATTAGACACCGACTCAGCTCTAGCACTAATGCAAGAAATCTACCATGATATTGTAGAACAAAAAAACACGGCGACATTAATAATGAAAAAGATGCTTTCTTTTATGAAAGAATCTGAAGATATGTCAGTTATTGGACCAGTAATTAAGGAACAACAAAAAATCCTTAACGAGTGTACAGAGAAAAAAATCTCTCTGGTTAAGATACAAAACACCTTAATTCAGAAAGGTGCAGCATCAGATAAATTCGCACCAGGTAAGTTGACACTAACAGATGAAGATAGGGAGATGTTAGAAAAACTTATGGATGATGATAAAGATAGAGGACAAAAATTTGAGCTATAATGTACGATTTAAAAGAAAAACGAGCACAAATTAAATCTAAACTTAGAGCTATTCAAGTTGCTAATAATTTAAAAACTAGCGGAATAGAGGGTTTAGGTAAATTTGATGACACTATTGAAAACCTACAAGGCCAAATTGGTAGTACTATTGAGGGCTTTACTGATAAAGTTAAAAATAAACTACCGAATACCGAGAATTTATTTGAAAAAATAACGAAAGATCTTGAACAAATCTTACCTAAAAAAAATAATGAAAGTTTATTAAGAACAACAACTAGAGACGCTGTTAAGCGTACATCAGCTCTTATTAAACCAATTTTTTTAAGTAATATAAGAAAGCTATTTTTTGCAAATGATAGCGATTTTGGTTGTGGAACCCAAACATTAATGCCAGTTAGTGGATTAACCATTTCACCAAAAGAATTTGATCCTTTAGATATATTACAAACTAGCCCATTTGATAATTTGGGTAAAATATCTTATGAAGGTCAGCAATCTTCTAATAAAATAAAAATGAATAGGGTTTTTTATGATACATTTAGTACTAGCCCATACACTTTTATTCCTGAAGATGAAACTCAATTATTTAAAATGAGCTGGAATGGAGGTATTCAAAAATTTGAAATAACAGAAATAGATACAACAACAGTAACAGTTGATAAATTTATAACTAACTATTATGAATCAATTGAATTTCCTAGTCTTACTGATATTGTTAAAAATACATTCAATTTTATTATTCCGGTTGGGGACGCATTAACTATAACCCCCGGTGGAAAAAGTAATCCAGCATTTGATTCAGCAATAAATAAATTAAATAAAACTATAGAAAAATTAACCGGGTATTGTGGTGACACTAATCAGGATTTAAAACAAAACCCAACAGATCAATTTTCTGAAAGAGAAATAGATGTTTCAACATTTTTTGATTTTGATGATGTCGAGGGTATTGATTTAGACGATGAAAGTAGAAGATTAAATAAGGTATTAAGATTCACAGATTGTAACAACTTTGATTTACCAATGAATCAAAAAATTGTTGAAGACTTTGCATTTTATGCTTCTACCAAAAATGAAGTTGAAGTTTTTAAAGCGTTTGATAGCGCTTTAGTTAAAACAGCTAAAGACGCAGCAAGCAAAAATATATCAATTCCATTTCCTAATTTTTTACTTAATTTACAACTTAATTCTTTAAAGAATTTACCTAAAGCATTACTTTCAGTAGTGATGTCTCCAAAATTCTTTTTTCCAATTGTAGTTTTATGGAAAATGCTAAAAGCAGCGTCTGTTAGTGCGTTTATTAGTGTTAAAACAATAATTAAAAATATTTCTAAATTCTTGTATAATACATTAAAAGATATTTGGAATAAATTCTTAGAGATATTCTGGAAATTAATTAAACCACAAATTTTAGTTATCATAAAAGATTTAATTAAAAGAATTACAAAAAACTCTAAATCAAGATTAAAAACAATTATTCTCGCTTTAATTGACATACTAAGTATGATTATACCATTTGTTGGTATTAAAAGTTGCGAAGACTTCTATAATGCTATATTACAGGTATTGAACTTAGTGAGGGTTGGTGTTAATCAAAAAATTAATGGTCTATTATTACAGTTAAGTAAAAGATTACCAGGATATAGTGAAGATAGAGCAGCAGCAAACGTTGCTCAATTGTTAGAGGCGAATGGTATACCAACTGGTGATCTTTTTGGTGAAGAAAATAATGTTATGTCTTTTGTTTCATCTATTTTAAAAGGACATCAAAAAGAAATGGATGAAAATTCATTTGTACAAGTTAGCTTAGATTATGCTCAAATACCGGTAGCACCATTGGGTGGCGCCGCAATAATACCTCCTGGTTTATTAAAAGCACATGGTAAATTAACATAATATGAATAAAGAAAAATATATTGAAATAGCAACAGATTGTGAAAACAGAAGTAACAAAGATCTTGTAGAAGCTAGGGATTTTTTTATTAACGAATTTGATGAATTGAAAATAGTAATAATTGATTTAACTAGAAAATTAGAAGCAGTAGAAACATTATATAATAAAATTAATAGCGAATTAAACAAAAGGTATAAATGAAAATAATTGATATTGGTATTTGTATTGACAACAAAGATCCTAGAGGTTTTGGTAGAATTAGAGCTAGGAATACCGAAGAACTAGATAGCACTAGAGCAAATGCTGTACCTTATAAGGACAAATGGTCTAAAGACGACCCATTTGTATATTCACCATTTTTACCAAATCATATCAATGTTATACCACAAGAACAACAGGCAGTAAAAATAGTTAGATATGATGATAGTAAAGGATTACAAAACCAAGAGTACATTGCTGGTCCATTCACAACACCTCACAACTTTAATTATCAAAATGAACTATCGCAATTAACTGAAACATCATTAGGCCAAAGAGGAGAAAAGACCCCCGCAATAAAATCCTTCACAGGTGATAAAAAAATTTATGATGATGGTTATTTAAGACCAGAATCGGTTGGTAGTTTGCCAAAAATTGATGATATTTCATTAAATGGTAATTACGGATCTGATATTATTCTAACAGAACATGGTGTACAATTGAGGGCCGGTATTTTAATTCATAAAAATAATGCCACAAAAACCCAAAAAGAAGACTTGGAATTATATCCAATGTATTCACAAAAACATTCAAAACTATCTTTAAAAAAGTTTCCTAGTACAAAAAAATTAGATAAAAAAATAATTGAAGAGACGACTATTCCTAGTATTGATATAAAACACATTTTTGAATATGATGTGGACAGTTTAACAGCACCAACAACAATAACATATTCAATATATCGAATTGAAAGAAATGAGGGGGATAAGTACAAATCAGATGTTTTTAACATCAATACTGAATTAAATAGCGAAACCTCTAAACTTATACATACAGAAACTGTTACCATTTCTTCAGAAACAAACGACGCTAAATTACAAGAAGCGTACATTCAAATTAGAGATTTCATATCAAAATTAGATACAGATAAACTGATTGATGTGGTGCCAGGATTAAATGATGAATATGCGCACCCGTTTTATTTCAGACCTAAAAATACTTTAAGAACAAAACCGAACGCAAATTCTTTTTTACAAAATATTGTACATTTAGACAAAACAAATGGTTTTGGTTTTTTATATAGTCAGAGCTCTCCAGATGTACAACCAGTAACTAAAATAGTTGAAAGACCATACTTAAAAAAAATTAGTGAAGTTGATCAAAGTTTTGCTGCTTTAACGGCTGATAAAGTATTGTATTTATCTACAAGTTCACAAGGTACTGACGGTAAAAAAATAGACTTTCGTGCATTAGATAAGTACGAATATACCGAAGAAGACTATATTATGAGAATTGTACCAAATACGTTCTCATCAGTTAGGGGAGAAAAACTAATAGAAATATTAGAATTAATGACACTTATTCTCCTAAACCATACTCATGGTATTTTAACACCACCAAAGTATTTTAAGGCTACCGTAAATGAATTACAAAAATTAATATCAAGAGCAAAACAAGATATGGTTAATAGTTCGATTAGAATAAATTAATATGATATTTATTAAATAAAAAGATGTCATATTTTCGTTCATATTTTGAGAAAAATAACACCATATTAAAGGATTCACAAGTTAACACTTCAAAGAATCCAAATACTGAACTTATATACGGATCAACATTTTCAAAGTTCCTATTTAAGGTAGATTTTACCGATCTTAAACAAAAGGTAGATTCTGGTGAGTTTGTTGTTACAAGCGACACAACGCATACATTACACCTTACAAACACCATATTTGGTGATGAAACTCTACTTAGACAAAAGAATGGTAGGGGAAGAGACAGAACAACCTCATTTGACATAATTGTATTCAAAATAAATGAATTTTGGGACGAAGGTGTTGGATTCGACTATGAGGATCAAATATTTGATTTTACAGATGGTAATAACACATTTGATGAAAGACCATCAAACTGGTTTAATAGGACCACATTAAACAGCTGGACTAGCCAGGGTGTTTATACTACATCACCAACTATAGTTAAAACTATTCATTTTGACAACGGTAATGAAGATATTCATGCTGACATTACAGAATATGTGAACGGAATTATTGTTTCCGGAAATACAGATCATGGATTAGGGCTAGCATTTGCTGTGTTATATCAAGATATTGAGGCCGAGGTTGATCAATCTGTAGCATTCTTTACAAAGTATACACAAACATTTTTTGAGCCGTATGTTGAAAGCTTTTTTGATGATAAAATTGATGACGACAGACAAAACTTTATTGAAAAAACGACACAAAATCTTTATTTATATGTTACAAAAGGTACCAATTTCTATGATCTAGATAATTTACCGGCAGTAGATATTACAGATGCTGCTGGAAATGTTATTGTCGGTTTAGGTAATTTACCAGCAACAAAGGTAAAAAGGGGAGTGTATAAAATCACATTTGGCTTAGATGGGGTATTATGTGATGGAAAAAGATTTTATTATGATAAATGGAAAGGGGTGAGCTTAGATGGTGTTTCTATAAACGATATAGTGCAAAAATTTGTACCAAAACCATATTCATCAAAATTCTCTGTTGGAGAAAACGAAACAAATCTCCAAAGATATTCTGTTCAGTTTTTTGGTATTAAATTGAATGAAAAAATCAAAAGAGACGAAATAAGAAAAATTGTTACAACATTTAGATCAATCGATACCCCTAAAAACGTTCTTTTAGATGAAGTATCATATAGGGTATATATTAAAGAGGGTAAAACCAATGTTAATGTCTTTGATTGGACTCAAATGGATAAAACAAATGAAAATTCGTTCATGTTAGACACGTCTTATTTAATACCTAGAGAATATTATCTAGAAATTAGAGGTAAAATGCATAATGAGTACATTTACTACAACGATACTATAAAATTTGAGATTGTATCAGAAAAATAAAACTATTTATAAATTATGGATATTAAAAATATTGTAAAAAAACACCTATTAGAAGCTTTAGAAGAAGAAGGTGGACAGAAGCCAGAAAATTATATGTTTTTTGGTAATATAGAGCAAATGGCTAGACAATGCAACCTTTTAATGAAAGAAGATCATACTCGTATTGATTCTATTTTAAAAGAACATGACTGGGCACAAGATCACATTGCTGAAGCTAAAAGTTTATTAGATCAAGTTTTTGATTTTTTAATGAATGAAACAAGTAACGTAGAAGATTCATTAAATGAAGCTAAAGAAGAGATTGATGAAAGTAAAAATAAGCCCACAAACGCAAAATTATGGTCTAGAGCCAAGTCTTTAGCAAAATCTAAGTTCAAAGTATATCCATCAGCATACGCTAACGGTTGGGCCGCAAAATGGTATAAAAAGCACGGTGGCAGTTGGAGAAAAACAAAAAAGTAATATGAAAATATTAGTAGGTAAGGAGGATTTAAAATATATTGAAGAATCTCTAAATAATGGAGAGGTTTTACAAGAGGATCTTAGAAGATGGTTCAAAGAAAAATGGGTTGATGTCAGTAAAAAAGTTGGTGGTAAACATCCACCTTGTGGTAGAAAAAGTGCGGACGGTAAATCATATCCCAAATGTAGACCATCTAAAAAAGTATCAAAAGAAACCCCTAAAGTTGCTTCTTCTTATGATAAAAAAGAAAAAAAAGCAATGACCACACAAAAAAGAAAAGCCGAAAAAAAAGACCCTAAAATAGGTAAGGGTAATAAACCGACAAGGGTAAAATTCGATGAAGAAATGAAATCAAGAAAAGTAATTCAAATAACTGAAGAACAATTTAAACGTTTATTCGAGCACAACGAACAAACACCGGTTTTAGTGTATGAAGACGAATCAGGTTCAGTTGAAAATACCAACTATATAGCTGATGACATTTTAAATGAAGCTATATATCAAGGGCGTAAGGTTCAACTTGGAAAAATCATGCAAGGTGATGTTAAAAAATTTAAAGTGTATGTCAAGAATGACAAGGGTAAGGTGGTTAAGGTAAATTTCGGCTTTGGAGGTAAATCCGCAAAGGGAAAAAGAATGGTTATTAAGAAAAATAATCCTGAAAGACGTAAATCGTTTAGAGCTAGACATAATTGTGCAAATCCTGGTCCACGTTGGAAACCTCGTTATTGGGCGTGTAAAACTTGGTAATTTTATAATCAGATTAGTCTAATTTTTGACCAATACCAATTTTTGTTATCAGAGTACCTATTGAGGCTTTTAGCCTCTTTTTTTTCGACTAATTTACCCATTTGGACTAAATGTTCATGGTTTCTCATATCTATCCCAATATTAAACCCTCCGTCGCATTTATCATGCGTAGTTTCTCTCATTGGCTCAACATACTTACCCTCATCAAAAAGTTTAAGCATTTTAGCCATTTCATCTTTCTTCATCTTACAGTCTATGCCCCTTTGATTTATCATTTTTTCTAGGACATCGGTACGCAATTTACTATAATCTGTTTGATTCATAAACACAAAAATAAATAATATTTTGGAATATTCCAAAAACAAAAAAACCCCCCGAATCCGGGGGGTCTTTTATATTATACAATTAAGATTATCTTAAAGTATCCAAGCTGAATGTGCTCAAGCCACTTACGTTGATCACACCGAAGTAACGGTTGTTAACCATTTTCTTCGCGTATCTTGTCATGATACCTTTGATTGGTGTCATGTTAAATGGATTGTACATTGTTGGTGTTAATTGTAAAGGTACATATGGTGCGTAGATGTAACCAGCATCCAATAATGATTTACCTTTGTGACCGATCACGATTTTACCTGCTGGTAAATATGGATCACGGTATACTTGATAACGACCAGCTAATGAACCGATTTTCTCAATACCCATGTTGTATTGATCTTGCTCAGGAGCAGCATTTGATACGTGGAAATATTCTAAATCGTCGAATACTGCAGAAACTTCTGAAGATACTACGATCCAGTTAGCACCACCTCTCAATGTTGTTTTATGGATTTGAGCAGAAATTTGGTTGATTTTTGTAACCAAAGTTTGGTTCCAGTCTTTCTGAGTGTAACCCATAAATGGTGTTCCACCAGTTGCACCGTACTTCCACTCGTTGTAATCCCACTTAGCAGTCCAAGCAGCGCCTTTTCTAAGGTCACGTAAAATTTCACGGTCAACCTCAGCAGCGATTTGCTCAGATAATAAAGCTGTTAATTCAGCTTCAGCATCGATGTTATGGAACGCAGAAACGTCTTGTGCTAATTCTGGAGACCAGCTAGCTCTTAATTTTCTTTCAGTTACAGAAACTGTTACAGAAGAAAGATCGAAAGAAACCTCACCGATTTCATCTTCAAATTCTAAAGTCTCATATACTCTGTAAGTTACTTTGATGTTAGCTAATGCTAAATCGTTAACATTAAATGCAGCAGCAGCAAAACCGCTAGTTGCACTATATGATTCTAAGTCAACGTTAAGGTAGATTAAACCTTCTTCGTCACAGATATCATTGAATCTGTTAAGACCAGAACCACCTTTTCTACCATACTCAACGATACCTTTACCATATTTTTGAGTTACAATGTTAAAGTTTTTAACACCGTTGTTAGCAGTTGTGTTACCAGTGATTTCAACTTGTAAAGAAGCTAAGAATTCTTCAGTGTCCATAGCATTACCATTAACACCTACTAATTTACCTTGACCGTCTTTAGTGAAACCAGAAAGAACGATAATAGCGCTAGATACAGATGCACCACTTAAAGCAGCTGTGCTTGTAGAAGGAGCGCCATCAGAGAAAGTTACGAACGCATGAGGGTTTACTTCAGCAACTGTGAAAGAACCTTTTGAATAATCAAAAAGACCTTGGTCAGCAGCATCTGAACCTTCATAGAAACGATCGTAAAGACTTCTAGCACTTGTAGTACCAGTTTCATAACCTAATGTAGCAGCATCATTGTTGCTTGGCATACCAAACGGTGCTCTGTGTGCATCAGATTGTCTTTCTTGAATTTTAGGTACGAAGTAGAACAATTTACCAATTGGTAAGTTCATTGCTTGTACAGAAACGATGTCATTCGCTAATAATTTAGAGAAAACACGACGGATGATAGGGAATACCACTGTCTCGAATGATCCTGAAGAGTCAGAAACTGCTGCTTCATTGATTAAATAAGACGCTTGGTTTTCATACAACTGTGCGATGTTATCTTTTTGATGGCCGTCAAGACCTTCTAGGAATCCTAAGTCTTCCCATTTTTTGATGGTATCTTCTTTGATAACACGTAAGTGCTTAAGACCGATGTTACCAACCATACCTGATTCTAATAATGCTCCCATTTTTTAGTTTGTTTTATTTGTTTTTTTAGTTTATTATTTTAATTTACTCATTAAGTCTTTCATTCTTCTGAATTGTGGGTTTTCGTAAGCTTTTGATTCAGCCAACATTTCTTGTGAAGAAGAGCTTGAAGGAGTATTTGCAATTTTCTCAACTACAGACTCTGTTACTGGTTTTTTAGTATCTAGTTCTGCTTTGATAGAATTATATAGATTTTTAGATTCGTTTATAGTTGAAATTGAATCAAATCTCTTTAAAATATTCAATTTCTCTTGTTTTGTTGTAGAATGTTCAGTGAATAAACGTGTTGCATAAGCTAAGTTTGCATTGAACACTGCCACTTCATTAAGTTTTTCTTTGAAAAGAACTAAAGCTTTCTTGTATTCAGCATTTTGCTTCTTAAGGTTGTCAACTTCTTCATTCATTGCACCTGCAGCAAATACTTTCTTACTTTTTAAACCAGCTCTGTTAGCTTCATTTTTATCACCATGAGTGTTCCATTTTGTTCTAGCAGCTTCTGTTGCTTCAATTTCCATAGAATCGTCTTCAGAAACTTCTTCTTCAGAATCTTCTTCGTCGTCTAATTCAATTTCATAAACAGTTTCTTCTTCTTCACCTTCAGCAACATCTTCCATAGACTCTTCTTCGTTCCAGTCTTCAGAAACTTCTGTTTCTTCTTCCTCTTCTTCAGATTCGTCTAGTTTAATGATGTACTCATCATCTTCGTCTTTAAGTTCGATATTGTTACCGTCCTTTTTAACTACAATACCATCTTCATCAGACATTGCTTTAAATACTTTTAATACCTCTTCATCAGAAGCATTAGTCATATCAAGCATATCATCATCTGCAGCTGGCATATCACCCATTGACGGCATATCATCCATTTCTGGAGACTCGTCATCGATGTCTTTAGATGGTTCATCATTTATCGAGGGGATTTCTTCATCATCAGCATTCTCAGCTTCATCTTCATCATCTGAATCTGGCTGTTCTGACATATCTTCTGATTCCTCTTCTGTAGGTTCCATAACATCTTCTTCAGTTGCTACTTCTTCCTCTTTTTCTGACTCTTTAAGCAACTCATTTAGTTCTTGCTTCATTACTGAAGAAAGTATACCTTTTGCGTTTTGCTTTACCGCTTCTTCAAGTGTATTAACTTGAAGTAATGCTTGTTCTAGAATAGATTTTTCGGTCATCTTTTTAATTTATTTACTATATAAATATACACATAATCAAAAAAATCTACTTTTCAATATTGAAAAGAGTGATTTTTTCTCGTTTTATTATTATTTGCTTAGAAAAGAATCTAGCCTACCCATTAGTTTTTTCATTCTATCTTCAACAATAGGCTTTTCCTCAACAGTCTCATTGAATTTATCCTTGTCGCTAATATCTTGAAACACATAAGCGCCAGGTGTAGATGGGGAAGAAACTAAATCAAAACATACCAATTCAAAATCATCTTGAACAATATTTTGTCCTTTGATTTGTTTTAATGAACCAACACCTCTTGATGAAATACCTAATGTAACCCCGTTTAAAATTAACATAGCTGCTTGATCACCTTTACAGCTAACAATGCCCATTTTTCTCCAACCTGGAGATGTTAATATTTTGATTTTACCCATAAGGGTTTTACCATCCCACCATGTTTCTGTAATTGTGTGAGATACTCTATCTAGATCGATAAGAGAAGAAGATGGGTGATTTAATTCGTTTAGTGCAGACCCCTTTTTTATTATTGTTTGGTATTTTTCATTTTCCCTTTTTAAAAGATTTTCAGGGTAAATTCTACCATTCTTATTTGGGGTATCGAATTTTTGTAAAACAGCATACAGAATAAGATCCTGATCGGTATCCTTATTCTGTATTTCTGTTATTATATTTTTGTTTTTATAATCTTCGGGTGAGATGTGTCCAGCGTCGTATTCTATTAAAATCCCCTTACCCGTTTCATTTGGTCCCAATACTTTCATTTATTGATATATTAATATACCATATAAATACAAGCATTTTTGAATCAAATCTTACATTTATTAAAATTAAATAATGTTTTATCAGTTAAACAGTTATCAATCGACGTTTGAATAAACGTTTTTAATAATGTTTTGATATTTTGTGATTTAACGTCAAAAAAATTATCTACAAATAAAGTTACTTCTAAGTTCATAAAAGACCTTTTATCTACTTTTATACCTTTTGTCCTAATATCAAGATCTACAATACTTTCTTTTTTGAAATAGCTATTGAAATCATATGACCTAATATGCTCTTTTAAAGTTTTTCGTGCAGACATTATCGTTCTGTCAAAATCTAATTCTTCATTTTCAGGAGCTACCCAAGCATTTAATTTCAAATAAATGGTTTTTAAATTTTTATAATCTACGGTACCATAACCGATTTTTACTTCTTTATAATCCCCTAAAGGAATATATTTCCCAATTTTCATTAACTTTTACATAATTTTTTTTTATTTTATGGTGTAGTATAATAATAAGAAAAAAATTTTAATTTTCCAAAAAAGTGGGTTATATTTATTCCATATGATAATAATTGATTTAAAAAAAGAAAAGAACCTAGAATCAGCACTAAGAACTTATAAGTATAAAGTTCAAAGAGTAAAACAAGTTCAAAATTTAAGAGAAAGACAAGAGTTTGTTAAACCCTCAGTAAAAAGACGTGCTGAAATTAATAAAGCTATCTATGTTCAAAAAAAGAAAAACGGTCTTGATTAATTATCAAGACCATTTCTTAGTTCTATTAATCTAAAGTAATTTAATCTAGAGGTTTCTTTATTATTAACCTCTTCTTTTACCTTATTTAATTTATTATTCATTTCACTATCTGTAGATTCAGTTAAAATAGACTCTATTTTCGAATTAATATTTTCCTTTAATTCGCTTGTTTTTACAACAATATCATCATTAGTCAAAGACATTATGTTTTTAAATTCAACTTGCTGTTCCTCACTTAATGTATTACCATAAAGCACATTAAAATTGTTTGCTAAAACCCCATATAATAAATTCTCATTCATTGTGAATGGTACAGTGTTTTTTTCTTCAGTGGAAGCTTGCTTCTTTTTTGTTAGGTGTTCTATTAATTTTTTTCTAGCAATTACCTTATTTTCAATATTAGACAATGTATCTTGCGTAAACAACTGGTCTAAAGATTCATATAATTCATTACCCTCAGTCTCAAATTCGCCTAGTTTTGCGTTTAATTCCTCACAAAAAACCAAAAGCTCATTATTGATAGATTGACTATTTAATAAATTCTCAAGCCCCTCAACATATAATTTTGCTGTTTCTTTATCTTCAATGAATTTGTTTTCCATTTCTTCATAGAACAGATACATCTCTTTGAATTTTTTGTTTTCAGTTATTGATTTAAGAATATTCTTTAATTCAGTTTTATTCTTTTCCCCGTAAGACTCTGTTAATTTTTTTATTAACTTACTTTTAATGATGCCAATTTTGCTCATTTTTATTGATTTAAAATGTCTTTTATTTTATTTTCTATTTCATAAATATTCTTCTTAGCCTTCTCAAGATCAAATAAATCTGAAATATCTGTACTCTCACCTAATAAATTATTAATTTTTATTTTCCTATTCTCACTTAATGGTTCAGACGCAGCGTCACCACCTCCACCAGACGGAGATGGAGGAGGCATATCCATACCACCTTCTTCACCACCTTCCGCAGCTGCTGCATCTAATTTTTGTCTTTCTTCTTCCGGAATACCGTATTTAGAATCGACTTCATCAAATATACCAGATCTAGGAATAATTTTAGCGGTGTTAGTTAATTCAGTACCCATAGCTCTTTCCAAACGTTGTTGTTGAAGATCTAGGATAACTTCATTATCACTCATACCTAAAATATTTTTCTTAGCCCAAGTATGTGAAACTGGTAGAATACCCACTTGAGATTGATCTGATGTTGCATCTTTATAAAGCGTAACTTTTTCTTTCCATTGTTCAATCTTTAATAGATCTGCTTGAGATGATGGATTAGTTAAACCTAATGTAAAGTTTTCTAATTCATCTTCTAAACCTAAAAGATATAAATGTATTAATGCAATTTTGTTTAGCTCTTGAATTAATGACTTCTGAACTCTATTAATTGTTCTTGCAAAACGAATATCCATCAAAGCAAGATTCTTACCATCACCAACAACTTCTTCAAAACCTAAAAATGCTTTAGGTATACGAAGTGCTGCTAATAGTTTCTTTTGAATGTATTCAATATCGGCGATCTCACCTAAGTTCTGTGCTCCTGCTAATGTCTCAATTGGACTAGGTGCTGCTGGATCACGAACAGGTATAAAATAATCTTGATCAATAGCCATTTGATTATATCTCATATCCACTTGGCCGTTCCTTTGATCAACTACAGTATCTCTTTTAAATTTACTTGCAACACGTTGTACGTATGCTTCAATGTCTTTATCATCCATGTTACCAACAAACACTTTAAACACCCTTCTTTCTGGTGCTCTTGATGTTCTATAAATTAACATAGCATCTTCAGCTAAAAGTAATTGTTTCCAAATTCTTCTAACTTTATCTAGCATGGATGTACCATAAGGAAGTTTTCTATCATCACCCAATAATCTAAAGTGAGCAACCTCCCATGATTGGAATTCCATATCTTTATTTGTCCAACTAAAACGTAATTCTTTAATTGGCATTTTTATTTCACCCTGGTTTGGTGTTCTAGTCTTCGCGCCTTCCCATCTTTCTATTTCAATGTTTGGTAATTGTTGACAACCAATAACCCCCTTTTCAGGATCACTTTTTAAATACACAAAGTTGTCTCCATATTTGCATAGGTTTCTAGCCCACATTTGTAGGTTAGTGTTAATATCTAATCTATTCTCAAATAAATCAGTTAAAATATCTTTAACTCTAGTAGATTCTGAATAAACACTTAGTATTGTTCCCTTTTCAGATATTGTTGTTGATTCTTCAGAATAAATGTCTAATGCTGCTGAAATTTCAGGAGTAAATTCCATTGATTCAAAATCATAATACGCAGCTAATCTATTTGGTTCATAATAAACTGATTGATTATATAATGAATTATCTAATTTCGCCCACTTATCAAAAAGAAATTGAGATTGTTGCGCCTGTAATTTAGCCTTTTCAAATTCAACTGGATCATCAGTTTTCAGTAATTCTTCTCTAGAAAAATTAAATGATGGTGGGTTTATATCACCTCTATTCTGAAAACCAAATATTTTGGTTAATTTTTGAAAAACGGTCAAGTCTTGATTTGCCATACTATATAAATACTATTCTATTTAATCTAATTAATTTTTAAGGATTAATCAACCCTTTTTTTTGATCCAAATAACCAAGAATATTGTGTGTACTGTTCCTTAGCCGGTATATTTGATGTAGATGATTTTGCATAAGGAGAACTGTCAACTTGCATCATGCCAACTTGATCAAAAGATGACCCATATGAATAAGCAGTATTTTGTGGTGCTTCATACGTTCTTTCAGACATAACCCATGATTCTAGCATAGCTTTATTCTGTTGTTCGTTTCTTTTTAATTGTGTAAAAGAAATATCTCCAGCATACATTGCAATCGCCATACTCATAATCCCGTCATCATGAGCACCCTTCATGTGGTTAGGTTTACCATTTATGTAAACAAATGTGTTTAGTTCATTCAATAACCTATGTGATCTGATAATGAAATTATGTCTTAATTGTTCCTCAAAACACGATACGATTTGGGTTCTTTTATTATTGAAATTTATACCAGGTATTTTTTCTAATGCTTTGTGGTTATATTCCCACATATTTTTAGTGTTAACACCATCAATAAATAAATCTTTATAATTCATTTCTTGTAGCTTTCTTGATGTTGCTACACCCATACCCCCAGTAATATCAATAACAATAAACGCATTATATAATACACCCCATTTATATGCAATAGAGGCTAAATCGTCTGGTGGTATTTTACCTATGTATTCTAATACCTGTTCTCTATCATCAAAATCAATAATATTGATTGCGGAAAAATCTTCACTATCACCTCTACTAACGTCAACACCCATAATATATCTATGCCCCTCTAATGGTTCTTTCCATTGCCATAAAGTACCTTGCATATATTTCTCATTAGGTGCTTTAACCATTGTCTTGGCTATTTTCTCCATAGTTTCCGAAGGTATAACACTATCACCCGATCCTAAGAAATCACATTCAAGTTCTTGAGCAATTTTTCTCTTATCATACTTGAATTTTTTTGACATAGATTCGAACCAACTTGAATATGGTTGATACCCTTCATCCATGTATTGAGCATATTTTGTTAAATCATATTCTGGATCATTTAATGTTATTTCATCATCATTATATTGTTCTCTATTCAACATATAATGTACAATATCTGGGACTTTTAACCATTTTAGATCTTTAGTATAACGTGGATCTTTAAACCATCTTAAATCTGTAATATGAAAGTCGTTAATACCTCTTATTGCTTGTTCATATACACCATAATAAATTGGATCGTAACCGTTTGGTGTTGAAATCAATATAATCTTACCACCGGTAGATAAAGATGCCATAGAAGCCGCCCAGAAGTCTTCACCAGCCTCAATATACGCGGCCTCATCAAATACAAGTACTGTTGGTGTAAAACCACGAAGAGCATCTGCAGATGTTGCAACGGCTTTTACCTCAGATCCATTATTTAATCTAAATCTACTTTCCGAGTTTTTATCAGGTGAGAATCCCACATTAATCCATTCTGGCCACTGATCTAAAAAATGACGAACTTTATTAGCCATTTCAATGGCTGTGTCTCTTTTGTTAGCAATAATCAATACTCTCTCCGGATTTTCTGGTTTTGCTAATTGTAGTTTTTTCGATAACCATGCAGCTGTTACTGTTGTAACACCAGCCTGTCTATACTTTCTAGTGATATTTTCGTTATATGTTTCGTAATCTTTTAATAATTGAATCTGATCTGGAAACAATTCGAGCGGAACATATTTCTTTTGAGTATTATCATATGTTTGTAGATATGTTCTCAACGCATATGGTGTATCTTTAATTACACGTGCATACTCTTTTAGTTGTTCTATTTTGTTGTTCATATATATAAATATAAAAAGTGGTCAAAATTGACCACTTTAATTTATTTAGACAATCCCACGTTAGTACCTCGCAAAAGGTCGTCTAAATCATCGGGACCGTCATCGTCGTCATCATTAGAGCCATCGTAATTGTCATCATCATAATCTTCATATTCCTTTTTTAATAAAATTGCTTCTCGCATAATTTCATTAAACACTTGAGTAGCTAATCTATTTTTTGATTCGTCTTGACTTACCACATTAGAAATTATTTTTAAAAACTCTTTTGCTGGAATGTCGTAAAGAATTTTTTCAAACCAACTAATTAAACCTTTGTTTTCGTCTAAAAACATTTCATCTGGTAACAACATGCGTAACTTTTCATATAACTCAGGACCCATTCTCAATTGAATTGGCTCGTTACTTAATACATCTGTCTGTCCCATCACCTTTTGTGCCATTCCAGGTTCTTTAGGTAAACCATGTCTAGCTGTAGCCTCTTTTATACCCTTAATCAATTCGTGACATAAAACAGGAAACATTGTTCCTTTAGCAACTATTTTTGTGTCTACTGAATCATCTCCTTCATATTCACCCTCATCACCGCCTCCTTCAGAATCTGGTTCATCTAGAAAATTTTGACCGATCACTCCCGAACCAGTTTGACTCATTCTATCTATCATTTCATCCATTGTAAAATACATGAAATCCGTGATTGACATAACTCTTCTATATAATGGATAAAGTCTAGGGTCAATTTCGTCTAATTTTGATTTTACTTCTGGTTTTTCGTAAATATGGTGTGCTTTTTTAGCTGCACCTTGTACGATTGCATTGATAATATTTCTTTTGTGTTTCTCTAATTCTAATTTTTCTTCTTGAGTTAAATCTTCAACATCAAATGAAGGTATTTGAATTCCAGATTCTTCGTCATCATTCTCTTCATCGTCAGTTTCTTCTTCAGGTGAATATCTAAATTTTGAAGTGTCTATACTTCCAGTTTCATTCAAACTAATTTCAAATTGATACCAATTAGGATTTATTTCAGTTTCATCAATACATGCTTGTAGAGCTAATTCTTTTAATGCTGGAATATGATTATTTTCAATTCTAACAATTTGAGAGAATCCAGACATCATTTCGTTAAACAACATACCCTGTACTTGTTGAGAACTTAAGTCTTGAATATTTGTAACTCTTCTTAAATGGTCAACAATTTTCTTAAACCTTGCGCCAATTAAACGTTCAACATCCTGAGGGCCTCTACCCATAGCTGGGTTTGAACCGTATAAACTATCTGGACTACCGGCCGTTCTTTCCAAATTAGAACCCATCCTTTCTGGATAGTTACCATAATCTATAGCTTCTTTAATTTTTTTACTTTTCATTAGTTATTACTAAAAATTTTGTTAATCATGTTAATTACCCTAGACTTCGCTTCTTCACCACTAATCTCCTTAGCCTTAGCTTTTGGTACAGGATTAGGTAAAGGTTGTTTTTTGGGATCTTGTGGTCTTTGTCCTGGATGTCTTGGCTTTTCTCTTGTTGGTCTATCTGTATCTGGCTTAGATGGTGCTGGTTTAACATCCGGCTTAACATCTGGTTGTGCCATATCAAACTCATTTATAAATTCAGGTAAATGATCAATCATTTCTTTCTCATATAAATTAGAAGATTCATTAACCTTTTCTTTTACTAATGAAACCATATCACCTTTAGTAACTAAACTATGATAATTAGAATTAATAGTATTTTCAACAAACTCATGTAAATTTTTGAAAACTGGTTTTACCTTTTTAGATTTTCTTAATTGTCCAACTGAGATTACCTCATCTTCTTTAACTTCCTTAAATTTTATTGACTCATTTGTATCTCTATTATACCACTTTTTATTCTTTTCATTCCAACGATAACCTAAATTCATGGCCGCTTCAGCAAATCCATCATCGTCAAAATCTTCACTACCGTACTCACCATAATTCCATCCCATATCAGATAAAGCATTGTATAATTCCTCATCAGTTTGTCCATCATCTGATTTAGGTGATTTTTTATTAGCTTTCTTTTTAGAACTTTCTTTTGCTTCAATATCCATTTCTTCTGAATAAGTAACAAATTGTTGTTTATTTTTTCTTGCTAAATCAATGGCGGGTTTATTAGCCGCTGGAATATTCAAGACAGATTCTGCCTCTTTAAGAATTTTAGCAGCAAATTTCTTTAACTGATTGTCATTGAATTTAACTAATGTCTTTTCTGAAAAACCCTCTTTGATTAGTTTTTCAATTGTTTCCGCTCTATTCATTTTAATTTAAAATTTATTTCTTCGTTAATTAATCTAAGCCCTTTAGTTGCTAATTTAGTTGTTACACTTTCTAATTCTTCAGCAAAATGAAAAGAAATCCTTATAGGTCTCTCTTCAGCCTCCATATCAAAAGCTTCCCATCCTAAAGCAACAATCCCATCAACAGCGTCGATTACACCAAAATAGTCAGAATTTTGTACTAGTTCAAGCTTTAAATCACAATTTTTTAATAGCCCAACTAAATCGATACTTTCTATTTCTGGTGGTATTGCTCTACCTGCAGATGGGATTATGAACCACTCTTCTACTAATGTGTCTGGATCATTACCAAAGATAAATTCATATTGTCTTTGGCCCTTATAGTCTTGACCCAGTTCATTAATATAGAGTAGATACATTATTCAAAATATTTACTTAATGTTGTGTTGATACTTTCGTTTATATCATTTAATTCAGGGGTGATATCTAATTCATCATGCATCATCTCATCTTCTTTTGAATCGCTTGATTCTTCATCAGTATCAAAGAAATAAAATTCACCCAAATCTTGTTCTTGTTCTTCCTCTTCAGGAGATTCAAATTTTGAATTTACCAATTCTTCTAATTTAGAAATTCTTTCTGCTAAATCATCTTCAGGTGTTGGCTCATCTTCTGCAGATGGTTCATCACTTGGTGCTGGTTCTTCACCTGCTACTGGTTCTTCAGTTTCATCTCTATCGAATTTTTTACCAATTTCCTCAATATCGTCCTCTTCTAATTTGTCAAGGTCAACAGCAGAAATGATCATATTCAAAACGTATTTGATATCATCACTTTCCATTTTAACTTGCTGATCCCTTAATTCTTGTCCAAGTTTTCCTGCAAATTTTTGGATTTCCGCCATATAATCTGATCTTTTACCTTCTTCAGGAGACATAGCTGGTTCTTCACCTGACATTTGTGGTTCATCAGCAGGCATTTCTGGTGCTGGTTCTGGTGCTGGTTCAGTATCGCCGGCTGGAGGTAATGCTGGTGGCATATCGTTTACAGCATCTTGAGGCATTGGAGCCTCTTCTTTTGGCTTATTTGGCTTTAAAACATATTTTGTAACTTCTTCATTCAATTCTTGAGAACTTAATAGCTCAAGTCTTTTCAATGCTTCAGCATATGAAGTAAATCTATTTTTATTCTTCATAAACAATCCACCGATATAATCTAAGGCTTGTTCATTTAGTCCTTTTTTCACATAATAACCATCTTTTTCTCTAACAATACCATAAACACCATTAGAACTCTCTTTTACAAGTTCTGCATTTTTAGTTTGCTTCGAAGATGATGATCTTTCGTTATAGTAGGCTAACTCAAGGATTCTCCTCATTTTTTCGTCTCCTTGTAGCTTTTCGCTACCTATAGGTTTTAAATCTCCCATTGTAATAATATTAAAATAAGCTTATTCTTAATCAATAAATATTGAATAAAAGGAAAAAAATACAGTTTACAATTATGATAGAGATAATTTTTTGTTTGATACCTCTTTTTTCAAGTTCATTAATTTTTCTATGTATCCGTTTCTTCTTAACAATTTGAATGTTAAGTTTTCATATGAATATTCCCCACCAGTAGTTAAACCGGTCTTTCTAAATTTTTTGAGTTTATCTCTTAGATCTAATATTTGTTTTGTAACATCATTTCCCGAACTAAAAGAGTCTAATAATGTGTCAATTTTCTTTGCAAAATACTCACCTTTACTTAAAATTTGTTTTGTATCTATTGTTTCTTTTTTTGCTGATGGCTCTACTACCCATTCATTATTAAGAATAGAATATACCCCGGTTGATGAGTGTTCTTCATCCACGTCTTGAACGTATATCTCAACATCAAACCCTTTAATTTTAATGTCGTTTTGTTCATTCCATATCCCCTTTTTAGCATCAAAAAACTCTTTTACAATGTCATTTAAAGCTGTAGACGTTTCTCCATCATTTAGTTCATCCATGTCAACTAATATGTGTAAATCAACGTCAGAATATTCTGACCAGTTATAGTTAGCCAATGAACCCGTTAATATAACGTCATGAATAAAGAAATCAACCCCAGTAAAATCAATAAAATTATCAGTAATATCCAATAATCTGTCGACAATCTCTTTCTTCATTACATAAGAACCATCACCACCCTTATCAAATATTGTAGGGCACAAATGATCTTTTATTTGAAACGATTTAATAATTTTATTATCGACTTCCGGGTCTGATAATTCTAAAAGTTCATCTACTAGATTATTCATTAACTGACTTTTTTAAACTTATATTTTGTTTTAATATTACTGTTTAAAAATGAACCCTGAGAATCACTCATTCTGAATTTAGTGAACAGCTCCCAAGGAACACCTTCGTATTCATAAATACTTCCATTATTAAACACAATAATCAATTGTGATGTTTCTGTGTTATATGTTGCTGATTTAATATTTGTTGATTTAATATCAACATGAATCAGCTTACCATCAATTTTTTCTGAAATAATACCCATATTCTCTTTTTTATAAAATATAAGACTTTTTAAAATAATAAAAAAGCCCCAATTAATGGGGCTTAGATTTTGCAACAATAAATGTTAATTTAATGAAATTAACCTCTCCAATGATTTCTTTTTGTCAACTGGTAACGTTAATTCAAGAATACCATTTTCAACTTTACCAACAATATCCTTTTCTTTAACGTCATCCGGAATATTGTATGCTTTTACAAAATTATTTACGAAATACGTTCTTTCGTCTTTTTCTTGTTTTTCAAATGATATTTTCAATATACCATCTTTTGTTGTAATTTTTAGGTCTTCCTTAGTTAAACCAGGAATTGACAATAAAACTTTGTATTCGGTTTCATTTTTACGAATACTTGTTTGCGGCCCAACCGCAATACGTGTTGCGTCAAACGCTTTGTCCACAACATCAAAAAACGGGTCTTTAAATAATGTAATCATAGTTATATATTTTTTTAATTCGTATTTTGCAAATTGCGAACCAAATGTCTAAAACTGACATTTAGACATTCGTTAGACATTTTTTTAGACATTTTGTCAATCAATATCTTTTTTTTTATGAAAAAAAATCCGTATGTTTGCTTATAAATCAAAAAGTTATGCCAGTAGACTTCGAATACGAGGAAAATCAAAGAACAAATCCGAAAAACAGAAAAAGTACAACAGGTACGCCTATCTTAGATAATTTTTCTAGGGACCTAATTAAATTAGCCCAAGAAGGTAAGATCGATCCGGTTGTGGGTAGGGATAAAGAAGTTAAAAGAATTGCACAGATTCTTTCTAGAAAGAAAAAAAATAACGCAGTTATTGTTGGTGATGCTGGTGTTGGTAAATCAGCTTTAGTTGAGAAATTGGCACTAATGATATCTAAAGGCGACTGTCCTTCTAATTTATTAGATAAGAGAGTTGTTTCCCTTGACCTAACATCTCTCGTTGCTGGTACAAAGTATCGTGGACAATTTGAAGAAAGAATTAAAGCAATCTTACACGAACTTCAAGAAAACCCAGACGTAGTTGTGTTTATTGATGAATTACATACTATGGTTGGTGCAGGTAATGCTAGTGGCTCTATGGACGCCGCTAATATTTTAAAACCAGCATTAGCAAGAGGTGAGATTCAATGTATCGGTGCCACAACATTTGATGAGTTTAAAAAACATATCG
>JACCDP010333189.1_pt1 | contig 41599 bp, 39 predicted proteins | sample 7445841 | NCBI WGS metagenome assembly JACCDP01 (sample SAMN15323441, study PRJNA562643) | freshwater metagenome | isolation source: river surface water | place: USA:Blue River Watershed | collected 2017-08-17 | reverse complement strand
TAATTGCTCTGACATCTAGAGCCTTGTCTTTTGAGCTAACGACGTCGATCGCATTGAGGTCGCGTCGCATCAACTCGTTTTGAAGCTTAAGTCGCTCGACGTTGAGCTTTCGGTTAAAGGCCACCTCATACGAGCCCTGAAATCCCGTCAGGATCTTGGCCTGCAGAGCGATCTGTTGATCGAGTTGCATGATCTCGTCGCGCTTTTCACTGAAGGCCTCTTGTCGCAGGGACTCCGGTGTGTGGCCAAGGGACCCGAGCGTCTTCATCACGCCCGCGCTCAACTCATTGGCCATGAACGCCTCCCGAATATCAACTTCCGCCTGGGTTTTTTCGGGCTTGTAGCCCACCTTAGTGAGTCTTGCCATCTCGTTAATGATGGTGATGCGCTTTTGATCCTCATAGCGCCTAATCCACCAGAGAGAGTCGTAGATTTTTTCGACGATGTAGACCTGTAAGACCGTCTTGGCGTCTAGCTCCTCGACCATTGCGGCGAGCCCAGCGTGGTAAGCATCTGCTGGCTCACCCGGTAGGATGGGTGTCACGCCCAAGATGTCGCTGATCGAAGGCGTCTCTAAATCATCCTGCTCGGCGAAATTAGCGGTCTTTGGACCTACCGGCTTATCGACCATATCTGATCACCTCTTGCCGCTTCGAAGGCGAACGCCGGGGCTGTCGTCAGGGCTGCCAATAAACTCGATACCGGCACCCTCTAGAGCCTGCTGAATGGCGACCAGGGTTTTGACGTTGCCAGCTGGTACACCATCCAAGACCTCCATGCGACGTATGGTCGCCACCCCCACCTCAGCAGCGTTTGCTAGGTCCTCAGCGGTCCACCTCAGCAAGGCTCTCGCTGCCCTGACTTGCCCAGTTGAAATCATTTTTTATATCTATTATGATATTTAAAATATTAACAATAAGATTCCCAATATGAACTCTATCGTACAAGAAAAGTTGAACAAGCTGCTAGCCCACATCGACGGCGCCTACGCCCCCAACACCATTCGTGCCTACCGGGCGGATATGCAGGAGTTCATCCGCTACTGCGAAGGAGTTGGAGTTTGCGCCCTGCCCGCCAATCCCTTAGACATTGCGAATTTTTTGACCCACTCAGCAACCATCGGAATTAAGGCCTCCACCATCAAGAGAAAGGAGTCCTCGATTAGCGCCATCCATCGACTCTCCTACCTGGAGGACCCAACCAAACACCCTGAGGTCCGCATCGCCATGCGCAAGGTCAACCGCAAGCTGGGCACGAGGTTTAGTCAGGCCCACCCCATCGACCGCGCAATGTTCGAGGAGATGCTTGCTTGTTGCGGGAACGATCTACGTGGCAAGCGAGATCGTCTGTTACTGAGACTCGCTTTCGAGACCATGAGAAGGCGATCGGAACTCGTGAGCCTGAGAGTTGAAGATTGGATGCTACTAGCGAACGGCGAGAGCCAGATCTTGCTTAGAGCCTCAAAGACTGATCAAACGGGATTCGGCATACCGATTCGTCTCAGCAAGGACTGCAGCTAAACCATCGACGATTGGCTTAGAGCAGCGAAACTTGGCGACAGCAATCTTTTGCGCGGCGTGAAAGGCAGCAGCGTGACCGAAGGACTCAATAGCGGACAGGTCTGCCGAATCTTTAAAAAGCTCGCGAGACGGGCAGGATTGCAAAACAGTCTCGCCAGCAGAATTAGCGGGCACTCAACCCGAATTGGCGGGGCGCAGGAACTGCTTCGTGACGGTGCGAGCATCGCGCAGATCATGGCCAAAGTTGGCTGGACAAAGGTCGATACCGTGATGAGATATGTTGGACTCTCACCAATTGAAGCGATAGGACTGGGTACCAAAAGTAGTGGCTCAGTCTGAGCCTTTGTAAGGATTACCGTCTCTCGAAGTAACAATGAAATCACCACCCGGAGGCGGTGATGGAACGAGAGCTTTTTCTCTAGAGGCAATATCGACGAGTTCATTGGGCGCGCTGAGAGATCGCAAGAGCGACTGAACACCCACCAAAGCACGAGGGCGCGAAAGAATTCCAACCACAGTGAGCCAACAAAGCTGGACGTCAAGCCACAACGATGCGTTAGAGATATAAAAGAGCCCAAGCCGCCCCTTTCCTGGCCGGATTAGCTGATTGTAGGCAATGTCGGGGTCCGCTTGGTCTTTCAGAATGTCGCCCTCGTCAGAAAAGACAATAGACGCAAAGTCCGTGATGCCTGGTTTAACAGACAAGAGTTTCTTCTCTTCAAGGGTATACAGATCGGTCTCTCGTTTCACGTTTGGTCGCGGACCAACCAAGCTCATATCGCCTTTAAATACGTTCCACAACTGAGTGAATTCGTCCAACTTGTACCGCCGGATGAAATGACCGACCGGCGTAATGCGACTGTCATTTGACCCCGTCGAGTCTACCCCACTCTTATCTGCGTTAATGATCATTGAGCGGAGCTTGACAATCTTAAATAATCGCTCTCCTTTACCAACGCGAAGCGCAACATAAAAAGGGGAGTGTCGATCTTGCTTCCAAACCAAGAACATAATGGGCAAGAGAATGGGCGATGCAGCCAGCAACCCAAAGGCGGACGCGAATATGTCGAATAGCCGTTTCACAGAATCACCCGCGATAAAAACTGTAGACCTGATCGCAAACGTAATGAACTTCGTCGTCCGATAAGAATACATTCATCGGCAGCATAATGCAGCGCGCAAAAAAGCGTTCTGTTTTAGGCAGTCTGACCTGGAAACCGAGACGCTCCCACTGGTGAACAGCTTTACCACCCCACTGAATCAAAGTGCCAATACCGTTGATACGCAGATGCTCCTTGAGCTCGTCTCGGCGATCTGCCTGTAATTCGTAATTCTGGTAAACATCGAAATGATCAGGATCACTATCGGGCGCCGGCGGCAACTGGAGCTCTGGCATATCGCCTAAACGAACCTGATAAATGCTCGCTATGGCCCTACGACGCGCAACGACCTGATCATAGGTCTTCAGACGGTGCAACAAAAACGCAGCCTGCAAGTTATCAAGTCGGCTATTGCGGCCCCAGCTGCGCACCTCACCATCCATATCGCGCCCATGGTCATGCAACTGCCAAGCTTTGTCCGCAATGGCGTAGTCGTTGGTCAGAAACCCTCCCCCATCGCCAAGGCAACCGAGCACTTTCGCGGGGAAAAAACTGATTGCCGAAGCGTCCCCAAATGTTCCAGCGTGCTTACTTTTAAACTTTGAACCTAGCGCTTGCGCCGCGTCTTCCACAACAAACAAGCCACGCCTTGCAGCAATGGCCATGATGCGGTCCATGTCGCATGTCCGCCCGTTCAACTGTGTGGGCATAATACCCACCGTGCGTGGCGTGATTGCATCCTCTACGGCATCAGGGTCGATCAAATTATCTGCCCCTAACTCGACGGGTATTGGGACGCCGCCGGCAGTCATGATAGCAGCGGCGGTCGCTAACATGGTGTGCGAAGAGAAGATCACTTCGTCTCCCGGTCGCATACCAATTGACATCCAACCGAACTCTAGGCCGTCGGTCGCATTTCCCACGCCCATTGCGTACCTGGCACCCGTGTATTGTGCGAGAGTGGACTCAAATTGGCTGAGGTCCTTTTGCAAAATAAACGCCCCACGCTTGCCGACCTCATCAAATATTTCCAGAAACGCGTCACGATCATCCGTGTAGACGCGCGGATAGTTAAAGAAGGGAATGGTTATCTTGGCGGACATAATATTGGCGCTTAAGCTGTAATGAAGAAAATTTGAAATAATTAAATCGAGAGTATTTCCTGCGCGGCACGTACTACCTGATTTACATCTGGGTAGTATATTTCCTCAAGAACTCTGGATGTAGGAGCGGGTGCATCTGGAAGCGTAACTCGACGAGGTGTCGCACGAAACTCGGTCGGCGCCATACGCTCTGCAACAGCAGCAATTACTTCCGCCGACATTCCGCAGGTACGCCAACCTCCATCCACTACCAGCAGACGACCCGTTTTTCGGACCGACTCAACGACGACGGTGGGATCAAACGGATTTAGTACCCGGAGGTCCACAATCTCGGCCGAAATACCTTGCTTGATAAGTTTATCCTTAGCCTCAAGTGCAAGTGATGTTGAGTACCCGGATGCAACGATAGAAATATCGTTGCCGAAAGCGATACACTGAGGGTAAACGGATCGAAGATCTATCTCTCGAACCTCAGGCAGCTCAGCGATTTGGGAATACAGCCAACGATCATCAATATAGACGACAGGATCTTTACACAAGACTGACGCAATTAATAGATCTCGCGCGTCGGCGACTGTTGCCGGCATCACCACTCGCAAGCCGGGGATATGTGCAAACCAGGAATGCAACGCCTGAGAATGCTGCGCGCCCTGCTCGCCACCGCGATTGATAATGCCACGAATCGTGACAGAGGGGTGCGCCTGCCCACCAAACATATGCGACCATTTTGCAGCTTGATTAACAATTGCATCCATAGCGTACAACATAAAATCCATGCGGGGATGAACAACAATTGGTTTCATACCTACTAACGAGGCACCAACTGCAGCGCCAGTACAGGCGGACTCGGATACGGGTGTATCGATGATACGTTCCACGCCGTACTTTTTATCTAGATCTGTCATGGAATTCCCGACATACCATGGACTCCAAAGGCCCTGACCGATCACAAAAACTTCCGGATATTTGTCGAGCAAATACTCAAAAGCAGCGCGGATTGCTGTTCCGTAGCTGTATGGACTCGTGCCCGAAGATTCGACTCGATTATTCATTTGAATAGACGCATGTCATGAGGGCTTTCGCATCCGGATACGGACTCGCCAACGCTGCTGCCCAGGCCTTTGAGATCTCGCTTGACACCTTGCTCTCAAGCGTCAGGTCTTGCTCTTGAGACCATATTCCTGCATTCAACATACCTTCGCGCAAACGACGTACTGGATCTTTCGTCCGCCACTGGCTTACCTCAGCCTGGGAGCGATTGACTCCGACATCAATATCCTCTCTCCAATCAACATGACCATACCAACGATAAGTAATTGCCTCTAAAAAGACAGGTCCATCGCCTTGTCTAGCCCTAGATACCAATTCCATTGCCGCAGAGTAAACATCGAGCGCGCTGTTCCCGTCCACCACTTTGTAAGGAATAGCATGAGCCGATGCATATCTAGAAACCCTATCTTTCGGTTGCCGGTTTGAAATATGCATATGACTTGCAAAAAAGTTATTCTCTACGACAAAGAAAACTGGATCCTTTTGAATTGAAGCAAGATTTAAGGATTCATGGACAACACCCTCCTCACATGCCCCATCTCCTAGATATACAACCGAAATATCGCTTGTTCTCCTTAATCTAGCAGCCATACCCGCTCCGACCGCTAAAGAAACAGTACCCGCTACGATTGGTACGGACCCATGAAATCCTACCGCAGAGTCCCACAAGTGCATTGACCCCCCCATACCCCTTGAATGACCTGTTATTTTCCCAAGAACTTCGGAGAACAGCCCGCGTAAATCGGAACCTAGCGCTAACAAGTGCGCGTGTGAGCGATGAGCTCCGAAGACCATATCAGTATTCTTAATAGCTTTCGAAAGCCCAACAGCAATCGCCTCCTGGCCAACCCCCAAATGGACGGGGCCGCCAATCTGGCCATTCCGTCGCCCCTCTGCAATTTGATTCTCACTGGCACGTATCAGCAGCATCAAGTAGAGCAATTCTTCTAGAAAATCGACATCGTGAGCACGGATGTCGAGCGGCGGATAAAAAGGAGCAGCATCAGCCAGTTCGTCATTGTTAAATTCATTCATGAGCACCTCTTACGCGCTACCATTACAAACTTGAAAGCCATTTTTCTGACGTGGACAAAATTATCCATATAATCTAGCCAAAGAGATGCGCTTTTTGCATTAAAACATTTCGAAACTATGGGCGCAAGCCATGTGAAACCACCGAAAAAGCAGATCTCGACATGCTCAAACTCCTGCTTATACCTGTCCAATACTTTCATTGTTGGCATATGTACTAGCGTACTTTTCGTACGTTGCCTTCTAAGATAATGAATAAAGCGATTAACCTTGAATATAATATTTTCGTTGAGAGAATCGACACATATGAAGTATCCATTCGGCTTTAGTACACGTTTTATTTCGTTCATGACGACTTCGCTATCGCCATAACTAAGGCCTCCTGCACATGCAACAAGATCAAATGTATCTGCGCGAAACCCCAACGACTCGATATCGCAAACAACAGTATTCAAATTGACAACCGCATCGTAGCGAGTTTTGAGAATCCTTAAAGACTCTGAACTAATGTCGGTAGCCACTACAGTTCCCTTGCCCTGAGTGAGCCTCTCAGTAAATTGACCAAGACCAGCAGCAAGTTCAAGCACTAAGCCTGAGTCAGGTAGCTTCGAATCAATTTGTCTCTCATAGGCTAAGTAAGGTGCCCGCAAATAGAGAGGAAACTGATTCGCGCCTGGCAACAGCTCTTTACGGGAACGAGATTTGAGGCGTTGTGCTCGTATGTCGTATCTCGACTGTTCAATAAACTTATCTATTTTTGAATTGAGCATTTGCGATCATCTCTAATTTCTCAACAAACGAACCATAGACCACGTCAAAAGAAAAAATCTTCTCATAGACGCAAAGAGCGCTCTCTGACATCCGCTTCTGCAATGCTGGGTCATTTATGAGACTCACCATAGCCTTAAACCATGAATCCCCGCTTCCTTCACAAAAAATGCCGAGCTTATGCTGCTGAATGTAATTCTGGACCTCCCCATTGAGACCCGAAATCACTGGTACGCCATAACTCAAGCTATCAATGATTTTATTTGGAAAATTTTTTATAAAATTTGGAGTGCTCTTGTAAGGTGCCAAAGTAGCGAGGGAATTTTTCATTAGGAAACTAATGCTTTCGTTATTTATTCGACCTGGAAAGTAAACTTTTTCAAACTTTGAAAATTTTTCTTTTAATTTGTTTTCCTCTTCACCTGAACCGCAAATAACTAGCTCAACGTCTGGATATAACTCCTGAAGTTTTGACATAGCCACGTACAGGGGCTCGAAATCGAACGCTCTGGACAAGCTTCCCACAAAGATAAAGCGTCGCTGATGAGACAAATCTAGACCCCTCTCTGCCCATAAGCGGCCAATGATCTCCTCTTCGTGTTGCGCGAGAAACTTTGGTTTTGGAGACAGCGGCAGAACACCGTCTAGTGGAGAACGTTGGCGACCAGAGAATGCCATCAGTTCAGATAGAAAAGAATCCGTCATTGATGTAACAGCACTTGCTCTCGCAATTGCGTGCCTCCCAAGATAGAAGTAGGGGGACAAAAGCACCCTAGCAATTCGACGAAGATAGACCGGGAATGCTTCGACAAAAATCTGCGGCCAGAAGTCCTTAACGTCAATGACTGTGGGGATATTTCTTTTTTCCAGCCAGCGGATCATCGTATAAGCAACCTCGATAGGCGGATAACCAACAAATGCAACGTCTGGAAGTTCATCGACTCCAGAATTTAAAGCTCTTTTTAGATTAATCGATAACTGAGCGTGATCTATTAGTCTCTCGAAACCGATGTTTCTAGAGTAACCCTTCGAAGGAATCAGCTGAATTATCAGATGAGAACTCACTCTGATTTTTTGACCGCCACATAACCGATGACGTTTTTCTTGGTGATTAAATGACGAGGTCCATAGCGTAACCTCATGACCGCGTTTCATGAGAGCGTTTGCCAAGTTTATAGCCCTCATCGGCCGCGGATTCCCGGGATCAGTGTGGATAGGCTCCCCTGTTTGTAAAATCCATACTTTCACTATTATCTCTCTACGCTTTCCATAGAAATGGTAGTTAAAAAATACGTAACCTCAATGTATAGTCCCGCCTTGGCGAGTAAGCAGCGAAGACCTTGAGTTTTCTGCCATTTGCCTGAACAATCTGGGTAGCCTCTTCCCAGTGCCCCGTTGGGCTCTTCTCGTTTAGGCCGAGTTCAATTCGTCGATGATGTCACTAATCTTTCTGCGTCTTTAAACAGATAAGCATCACGACCTAATTATCGATTGATTCGGTTAAAACGCTCGTCAGAAACGTTTTGGCTAGGTTTGCCCGGGCGGAGACGCAAGTCCATGTGCGCTTAAGAGTACCACACCCAGCACCTCAGGGCCGTTAAACAGGTGTGCGGCTTGCGGCAATGAAGAGTGTCACGCATGAAGCCAAGGGGTCAAGTAATGTTCTTCTCGTTTGTGACTATGACCAGCTGCTTGGGTACCTTGGGGAGCCCGAGGTTGATACGCCGTGGCTTGTTCAAACAGGATTCGCATCGTAAACCCTGGACTTCTGTTTGAGATTTCACAAATACCGGTTGTTGCGCATCCGGCTAAAACACAACCCAAACCCCAACGGCAATAGTTTCTAACAATCTGGTCAAATTATCTGAATCAAGCGCCGTCTCAAATAGCCGCTGGAGATTCTCTCTAAGTCTCAGGCACCCATTAAATGCCGGGATGACAATCGAAACCTTTCCTAACATTAGCAACGTCGGGATGCGAGCAACGCAGCGCCACATCAGATTTGGAAATTCGCGCTTTAATACTTCGGCAAAATCAGAACGAACTTAGTCAAGATTTTTGGAGACGCTCTCTAATGGACCTCCCGCTAAGAATGCCGAGAGAAATCCAGAGAATCAAGGCCGGAACACTCAGAAAAAAAGTCTCTGCGCCAAGGCCACCAACTAACAGGCCGAGAAGTAAACCGTAAACCGTATGTTTGTCCTTACGTTTGAAGGATTTTGTTGAATAGACTATGGAACATACAAAACACACAAAAAGAAAGGTTCCAATGACACCGTCTTTCGAAATCAAATATAGGAACAAATTGTCAAACGCCATCCCGTAATAGAAGTGTCCGTCATAGATGTGACCATATTCGATTCCTCTGCCGAAAATTAAAGTGAAGGGCTCAGCGCTAAAGTTAGGAAGCTTATGCCATATACCCCTGTCGTATAATGTATTTAATGGGTCAATAAACCCGTTGTAACGGTGTAACTGGTGGCCAGTCGAGGCTACTTTTATTAACCCAAAATAAATAGCACTGGCTGATAGGATGAAAGGGATAAATATTCTTACTTTCGTGGTGAGCCCAACATAGATGAGGACCATTAGCAAAATGGTCTTAGACCCGCCAAGTAGTGCGAGAACGAGAAATGTTAGATGCAAAAAACCCCATTTCCGGTTCAGCAAAATATCGGTTAGCAAAGCACAAAAAAAATACATTGCCGCCCCAGAGAGAGGTGAATCCTCATGGCCGGGAAACGATACTCCATACAAGCCAAGAAAGTTGAGGCTGAGAACTTGATAAATCCCAAACAACGCTGGGTAGACGAGAATTACAGTGAGTATTTTCTCAGAAATTTGTGGCCATTGCATCTGAGCAGTAGCCTCAAAGAATAAGTAAAAAAAACAAAGATAACTTAAATACTTTGCCAAAATGACCAGCGAGGAAAAAAGATAACTTGACGATATCAATGCGTGGAGTCCGACATAGAGCAAATATGTTAAATAGCTCAAAAACACCGGTCTTGCGTGCCACTTGGTTCGCATGAAAAAGCAGTACAATATGGCCATCACTCCAGCAATATCTTCAACGCGAAGTCCATATAAATTTATAATAAGAGATTTGGGAATTAAAATAAAAATCGCCAGAAAAAGCAATGCAAAAGAGTGAAGTAAAATGGTATAGGGAGTCATTTATTTATGTTCTAATGACTTATTTTCAGATATGGCCACTTTTCCCGCACTAACCGGCTTATGCCAAGGCAGTCAAGAACGCTACGTAGGCTATAGAAAACCAGCGAACTAAAAATCGCATACTTCGGATAACTCAAGTAAATAAAGCGCGATCGATATATCGGATTGGATGGGTTCTTTATATGAAAGAGTTGTCTTATCCTCCGGTAGATATTTTGACGCTCACCGTATACCGACATTCCCGTATTCTTCGTGTTTACTTCAACTTTTGCGGACGGCAGAATCGCGCCCGGCAAGCTCGTCCGCCGAGTCAAACGGAGAGTAAATTCGGAATCTGCGCCATAATGGGGAAGGGGCTTGTATTTAATTGGACCAGCTAATCGGTAGTGATCTACAGGGAAAAAAACGCATCTCGCTGGTGCGTAATCAATTTCGGGTAATTCGCTAGCATTTACCTCCGATAAGTTCAAGTGCATTAGCGGATGGGCATTTAGGGTCCAAAACCAACTCCGAACCTTTGTACCTGAGGAAATAATTTTGCCGTCGTTATGGAGCACTGCTGCAATAAATGCGTATTTACCCAAGTCCCAGGCGTCTTTTAGTCGTTTAAATACATCGTTAGTTATACAGACGTCTATGTTCATCAAGCATATAAAATCTTGAACCTTAGCTATCTTATTGACATAGTCGAGCGCCCGCTGAACCGCGCTAGCCCAATATTCGGATTCATCACCGAAAATTTCTACAATTTCATGACGGGAAGGCTCCATCCGAAAATTGTTGATTAGTTTGGTTGTCTCATCTTGAGGACAGGAATTCACAATTACGACTACAAGTCTCTCACTTGACAGCCTCAGCGAAGCGAGAAAGCTTTCGACGAGTGACGTTTCTTGATACGTCGGAGCGCATATATAAATAGTCATCTTTTATTGAGAGACATTGTGAAACGTTCTAAATTTCTTCAAATTCTCTTATGTTGTTTGGAAAAGCGGGATACAGATAGCTAAAAAATTATTCAATTTGTTACAGCCAGAGACCAAGCCGGTGAGTCCAACTGTACTGATGTTAAACAGCGGGTATTTTTTAATTCTTATCGCTCTCGCTGAAAATTCAAATAATCAATGAGTTCTTCAAAGGTGAGCGGCACAAAGAGTTCACCCTGACTCAATATATCTCTAAGATGCTCGAGCCTACGCACAACTGCCTGCGGATTTTCGTTGCCAAGCAAACTGAGAACCGTAATCGCACGGCCTGGGAAATGTGCGAGCGCTGTTGAGGCTACCCCAATAACAAAATCGAAGTTGTCTTCAACGAATTCTATTGGACAGTAAGGGTCAATCATCTTAACGCGCTTATCCATGAAATTTAATCGAGAACCCGGATTCGGATGGTCCTTTCCATAAAAACAAGCATCAGTCTCACAGAATGAATTCAGGAGGCGCTGATAGAAGGCTCTTAAAACACGACTGGATACGATATCAGACCCAAGTAATATCAAAACATCTAATTTCTTTCGACTGGATAGAGCACAAATTTTCCTATCGGTCTGTAATCGCGGCAGACTTACAGATTTCGTTATACAGTGAGGGTAACCTGTCCGCGCCCATAGTATCTCTGCAGCACCTCCGTTCTCGCCGTCTCTCAAATATGGAGTAAATTGTTTTGATAAGCCCAAGAGCGAGATTATTATTTTCTTGAGTCCTTGCGGCGTTTCCCGCAATTCTATGCGCTGGAATGAGTTCAACGTAACGATTGGATGAAAAACTCCCTTGGGCCTTATTAATCCGATTGAAATATCAAATAAAAAACAGCAGCATTCATGGAAAAAATAAACCTTACAGGAATTTATACGTGAACTTAATAGATGAAAGAACAACGTTAATAACTGAAGAAATGGGTGCCGTGGAACAACCAATATCTCGATTTGAGGATGTTTTTCCTTGAGATATCTGTACGAAATCTCAAGTTGACGGCTCGCGACCAGAATGCGTGCTATTTTCCACTCATTCAATCTTTGATCTAAAACTGAAACAGGTAGTGTAGATGCAACATACGCGACATTATCTTTATGGTGCATTCTAGGGTTTATAAGCTTTTAAATTTAAACTTATTGGCACGTTTTTTCCTGGGGTGCGAAAAGAGGCACTAGACCAGTCTCCAATATCCATCCCGAAGTCTTCGGTAGCTGACCATTCCTCGATGAGGCAAAATCCGCTTTTTTCTAAAAGTTTTCTCAAACTTCTACTGTCATACACGCTTTTATGAAAGTTTTATGGATAATCTTGACCGCCCATTAGGGCAAATTGTATTGTTTCTATATTGTTATTGTTTCGCTGATATACATCAATTATCGACTCAAAATGTGGCACTGAGATCCGGACTGTTCCTCCTTTTTTGAGTTTTTTAAAAAAAATGCTGATGGCAAACTGCGCCTCCTCAAATGACAGATGCTCAAGTACATGGCAGAGATAGATCTCGGCGACGGTGTCGTCACTGAACTCCTTCAACTCTATGTTATCTGTGACAAGATGGATATGAGTGAAGTTTCGCGCGTCGACGTTGATCCAGCCTTGCAGATTTATCAAACCGGAGCCGATATGGATTTTTAACCCATTAATCTGTTTTTTTAAGAAAAATATCTGTTTGTTTTTTTTATAATTTTTTAAGAAGTTAAAAAATTTATAAATCTCTGATGAGAGGCTTCTTGTTTTGTTGATTAACTTATTAGTTATCTGATTCATAATGCGGATCTTCCGCCATCAATCACAATATTTTGACCGTTCAAATAAGCTGAAGCATCGGAGCAAAGAAACTGAATAGCTGAGCGATATTCTTCTTTCTGAGCCAGTCGGCCTAATGGGATAAGCGAGGATAAGCGCTCTACAAACACTTTGTCCTGCCCGGCAAAGACCCCGCCAGGCGATAGGGCATTGCAACGTACGCCCTTGTGAGCCCAATAAGTGGCGAGATATCGAGTGAGACCAATCAAGCCGGATTTAATTACTGAATAAGTGACCGGCTTAACTGGTTGCATGTCTTCCGGTAAGCCCTCTTTGCGATAGAGTCGTTGGTCAGGAGAGATAACTGACAAGTCTGAGGCTATGTTGAGAATTACGCCGCCTTTACCATCTTTTGCCATTAAAGTACCGAATACCTGACTGCAAAGAAAAGCTCCAGTAAGCCCAACGGCAATTTGTGAATTCCACTGTTCAAGAGGAAAGTTCTCAACTCGAGAACTCTCTAGGACCCCTTGAGCGCCTTCCACTTTTGGATCAATCGCGGCATTGTTAACCAGAATGTCGACGCGCAATCCATCTAAAGTCATTGCTTCTGCCACGGCCTGTACAGCCTGAGGTTTCGATACATCCATGACCTGCAGCCGGATCATCGAACCCTCAAACTTTTGTGCTAGCTGGCTTCGCGCAGAATGCAATGCATCATCGCTAATATCTGTTATAACAATAGTTGCGCCACTTTCGAGTAGTGCCGCCGCATGCTCTACACCCAGTAAACCAGCCGCACCGGTTATCAGCGCCGTTTTTCCCGTAAGGTCAAATTTTTCGAAAGCCATATTTTCAACGCCTTAGAAGCACGGGGGTCATGCGTGCACCTGGCCACCATCTAATGTCCAAATGCTACCTGTCGCGAAACCGCTCCGCGGCGAGGCTAGGTAGGCTACCAGGCTGCCCACATCAATGGGTGTACCCAGGCGGCCAAGAGCGACATTTTTTACCAACATCGATTCAACTTCGGGTTTATCTTCCGATAGCTTTTGTGACCAGACTGAGCCGTCAAAAAGAATATTGCCCGGCGCAACGGCATTGATGCGGACCCCCTGTTTACCGAGCGGGCGTGCCATACCGCGCACATAGGCATGCAGAGCGGCCTTGGCGGCGGAATAGGTGACGGGTGCGCCCGGTATGACTTCAAGACCACAGATGGATGAGATGCAGACAATCACCCCCTTGCTTGCGACCAAGGCGTCGCGGGCGACCTCGACGCTGTTAGTCGTGCTCCACAGGTTCAAGGCAAACACCCGCTGCCATTCGTCGGCGGTTTCGTTACCAGGGGGAACGGAATGGCCACTGCCTACGTTGCAGACGAGAATGTCCAGTCGGCCAAACGTGCAGAGAACTTTGGCGACGATTTGCTGCGCCTCGGACGGTTGGGTCACATCGCCCACGAACCCAATGGATCCGTCCAGCTGGGTAGTCGCTAATGCAAGATCCGCCTCGTTTTTGCCGTTCAGCGCGACGCGGCAGCCTTCGGCGTGAAATGTTTGCGCAATGGCCAAGCCGATTCCTTTTGAGGAGCCCGTGACGAGTGCTACTTTTCCGGAGAGATCAAGTTGCATGATTCAAAAGTCGGCGCTGGCGGGACAGCGATTCAGCAGGAAAACGCTCATTTATCTGCGGCTAAACCGTATTGCTGTATCCACTGCTGCGTCATGTCGCGATAGCTACGCAAAACTTCGGCGTGATTGCCTTCATCAGCGCGTGCAGTTTGAAGGATGAAGTTGCCTTGATAATTTTGTTGAGCCAGGGAGGAAAATACGGCGTCGAAATCAGCACTGCCTGCCATTAGCGGCACGGTGGTACCGCCAAGAACGCGATCCTTGACATGCACATTGACCACTCGAGCACCGTAGGCGGCGAACTCTGCAGCCGGGTTGAAACCAAGGGCGGCGCTGTTACCAATATCGTAATTGATGCCAAACCGGTCGGCAGGCAGGTGTTCGATGAAACGGGCTAGTTCGGCGGGCGTGTAATCGGACTCGAAAATGACCTGCAACTGGTATTCGGCCAGAAAGGAATGCTGTGCCAACAGGAAATCGACGAGGACGTTCTCTTGCTCGGTCGTCTCCAGCCGTCCGTTATCAACCAAGGGCACGACCATCATGCGGATGCCCACGGTAGCACAGGCACGGCTGATCGCCAGAAAATCTGACTGCAAGTCAGCTCGGGCTTTACCGCTGGCTTTCCAAAACGGTGACTGCATAAAGCAGTCCCCCGTCAAGGAGGGAATCGAAACGTTACACTGCGTGCAAAGCCCTCGGACTCTTTCCTGGCCATCAGCCGTCATCAGCGGATTCTCGTAAAGCCGCTCCTGGTCCAGCGTCCATTCCATTAAATGCAGATCAATCGCTGCGGCAGCCGGGAATTCACTCACCCAGTCGCGCCAGGGAAAAGCTTGAATCTTGCCATCTACGGGTTCGCACAGGCGACCCTGCATGAAACCAATTGATTTATTCGATCTGCTCATTCGATTACATCTTTAGTCTTTGTCGGTTTTCGTGAGCTCGATAAAAGCATAATCTCCTTTGAAAAGCGAACCCATTTGCTACGCTTTTTGAGTAGTGACGGAACTAGCAACCGGGTTATCTCCGCGAGTGGCGTTACAAATGGAGCCATACCGTACCAAGTGCCAGGAAGTTGGCGGAAAAATTCAACCTGGACATTCTCGAATTCATGAATGATCTGTATGTCGCGCAGCGATTCCAACATGAATGGCGTGCGATGCGAGTAGTCTTCAAAATAGATTCGGAAGTTGTATTCCCAAGCCGGACACAGGGTGATAGCCAGGCCACCCGGCTTGAGCACACGGTGCATTTCGTTAATCAATCTTTCCGGATAATACAAATGTTCAATAACTGATTTTGAATAAACAACATCAAAGAAATTGTCCGGATAAGGTATTCCGTTATTTTCCAAATCGGAATTCCTTAGCTCAGCTTCAGAGCAATATTTGCGTGCCGCTGAGGATTGATCGACGGCATAGCCTTTGACACCACAGTTGATAAACCCTCTAAGGAACTCGCCTCTACCGCACCCAATGTCAAGCAAGCTTGCACCCCGCTTAACGCCGTAGCGATTGAACAGGTAGCTAGCCAGTTGCTGTGGATATTCTGTTAGTGGTCTATCTGTTTCGTTATAAACTACATCAACGTAGTCGCGTTTGTTTGTATTCATTTTTTAATAACCTCGACTAACTCCAGCAAAACACCTTCCGGACCCGAGGCATAAATAACTTTTACTTGCCCATCCGGCGATAATTGCGGTTCCGCTGGAACTCTAGCGCCAACCAGCTTTAGCCGGCGAAGCGTTTCATCTAAATCCTGTACCGTCAGTGCAATGTGAGTAAAGCCGGTGGAATACGGCTTCCCTGCCCACTGTGGCTTGTCCGGGTGAGAGTGGAAACACAATAATTCCAATAGGTTGCCATCGGGAGCCGCCAACTTTGCGGTCGTCACTTTGACATTCCTCAGCCCCATCATGGCATCGATGTGAGAGCCGGATTCTTCCATCTGGCGCGAAACCACAAATCCCATCGTGTCGCACCAAAACTTCAGGGATTTCTCAAGATCGGCGACGACAAGACCGACATGGCGAATTGCGGTGGTCACTCAGCCGCCACTTCAGCAATCGACTCAGCGAGGACAGCGATTCCTTCGAGAAGTGCTTCGTCGGAAATTGTCAGTGGTGGCCCCAACTTGATGGACTCGCGGCCGGTGTGTACCGGAAGAACACCTTTTTGCATGCAGCGCTCAGCGACTCGGCTGGCAAATGGGCCATCTGCCTTGCCCGTTGCCGGATCCTGGAACAGCACTGCCATGATCATGCCGTTGCCAAGAATCCACGAAATTCGCTCTGGAAATTGTCTTTGAATCGACTCCAGTGCCTCGCGGAATAGTTTGCCTTTACGCTCGGCTTCAGCAACCAGATTGCGTGATTCCAGTTCCTCCAAAACAGCCAGGCCAGCAGCACACACCAGCGGGTTGGCGGAGTGGGTGCTGCTCATATTACCTACTTCTGGCAGGTCCATAATCGCTGCATGACCAAGAACGCCAGAAAGCGGGACACCTCCGCCCATCCCTTTTCCGGTACAGACAAGGTCTGGCGTCACCTCGTAATGTTCGAAGCCAAATTTCTTACCTGTCCGGCCAAAACCGGCTTGCATTTCGTCAAAGGCCAACAAAATGCCATGCTCGCGGCAGACCTTTTCAATAGCTTGGACAAAATCCTTCGGGTAAAAGACGGCACCCCAGCCCTGAAAGGTTTCGAGCATGAACCCACATAGATCCCGCGACAAATCGATGCCTTTGGCTGCCAGTTGCTCCAGCCCCCGCTGCAGAAAATCGGCGCCACTACGCCCCTCAAGCCGCCATGGATAGGGGAAGGGTATGTGGTGAATATCCGCATCCTGATACCCAATCCATGCGCGTTGCTCCAAATTACTACTCATCATCTGGGCACCGAGCGTACGGCCGTGCCAGTTATTTTCTATACAAACGATTCCGCGACGGCGCTTTCCTTTTTTCTGTCCGTGCATGCGCATAAGTTTCAATGCAGCCTCAGTGGCTTCAGTGCCAGCGGACAACAAAAAAACTTTTTCAAACGGCTTGCCTGCAAACGAAACTAGTTTTTCAAGATAGCTGGCGCGAACTGGGTTAGCGTAGGCGTAGCAACTGTAAAGCGGATGATCAAGTGTGCTTCTAATTGCAGCCGTTACGCGACGATTTGAATGACCGACATTGGCTACAAATATAGTCGAAGTGAAATCGATCCATTTATTGCCCGAAATATCGTAAATACTAAAGTCTTCAGCACTCTCCCATACTAATGGGAGCTGGCCATGCATGGAACGTGACTCTACCTTGCTTAGTCGATCAAATACTTCAGCTGTTCCGGGTGCAGGTATAGCCGTTTGGATCGACCGATGATTCGACTTTATTTTTGGTACGTCTATCGGAATGAGGGAAAAGCTATGTTCGGCCATCTTAGGCTCTCACTTGAAAAGTCGCTCAGCAAATTCAGGGTGATTCTGAAGTTCTAACTCAAGCATGGAAAAATCCTCTTCAGTATCTACTTCATTAACAGTTGGCGTGATGAATGGGAGTACATAGCTGCCATGAATCAGCTGGGCTTTTCGGACGAAAGCGGTCGATAAAACGTCGATATAACCGTTGGCAGCATAAGTTGCTGGGAACTGCTGTCGCGCGTTGTTAGCCGCATCAAGTTCAGTACTATCCGAAGCTACTCGTTTCAGTTGCCCAGTAGGAGCAATTTCAAATGTCTTGTAAGCCGATTCCGACATCAGGTGCACAGATCGTAGCGCCGTCGCTTGCGGTTTGTTGATGAAAGCATTTATTGCTTGATCAATCAGCGTCGGATCTCTAAAAGGTGTGGTTGGGCGGATATGAACGATGTAATCAGGTTCGCCGCCATTCTGCGAAAGCCAGCTAAGTGCATGCGTGACAAAGTCGTAATCAGTAGCTTGATCCCCTGATATTTTAGCAGGACGAAGAAACGGTGCTTCAGCGCCCATTTCCAGAGCTTTCTGCGCATACTCTGCCGAGTCTGTTGAAATAATTGTGCGGTTGATTAGATCGGAAGTCTTGCAAGCAGCAATTGACCATTCAATTAGCGGGTGATTGCCAAGCAGCCTTATGTTCTTGTGCGGCACACCTTTTGAACCAGAGCGGGCAGGAATCAAAGCAACAATTGATGGCATGTTAATTTTTTACATTAAAGTGTAGCTGGGGGATGCGCGCATAGATTCAAAAAACAGCTAACTTTTGGACATGTATTACGACCGAGTTCACAGCGCAACCTCCAATCTCTCAAGCGCAACCCAAAATCCCTCACCACCATTTTTATGACCTTGCCATATCTCAGGGATGAAGGTAGCAGAAGGGCACCCTTTTTTAAGAATAGTCCCTAACCGTGTAAAGTCAATCTCGCCCTCACCTACTTGCAACCCCTCACCATTTACGCCTTTAGCGTCGCCCAAATGTAGGTGGGCGGTAAAAGGGGCGATCTTTTCGGCGAACCCGTAGAAGTCAATACCGAAATGGTTGCAAGTCAGACGGGTGTGGGAAACATCGAAACACATGCGCAGATTGAGCTTGTTACACCATTCGAGGATTTCGTCGACCTTTACGAAGAGGTTCTGGTAGCGTTGTCCGCCGAAATGCCACGGGAAAGGGGCCATGGTTTGAGGAATAAGCTCAACTCCCTCCATATCGAGTTCGTCCAGGCTTTGGGCAAAGCGCTCATAATAGGCTCGAATCTCGGTGGTAGGGAGGGGCGCATCCATTGTGAAGCCTCCAATGTTAGCGACGATGGGCGGTCGCGGTGAGTTGGGGAAAAAACGCTTTAGGCTGCGGGTAATGTCGATCACCCTCTGGGTCTCACGGATCGACTGATTGCGGTAAGCATAATCGGGTGTAGCCAGATCCATTAGGCGGCTGCCGGAAAACAGTTCAGGGGCGTGCACCACCATCCCAGCTTCATAGGGTCCATCGAGATAGTCAGCCGGATCCAGATCCATGTCCGAGTATGACAAATGGAACTCCCATAGATCTGGCTGAACACGGGCTGCGTACTCACGGAAGTCGTGATAGCGCACGGGCACGCCCCAGGGTCGGTTAAACCGGTATGGACGCGGTTCGATGCGAGTATCTTGCAAGTCGGAAAGATAGAAGAAATCTTCTTCACCCATGTCATGGCGGAGCGTGCGGCCGAGAAGCGCTTCGTAACGCTGAGGAGATAGTCCTTGACCGGGGCTGCGCACCTTGATGTGCTCTGGGGCAAGTACCGTGCCTTTGTTTAGCGGCGCGGCAGCCACCAGACTCTTGCCCAGGTTTTCGCGATTGATTATTTCACCTTGGGAAAGTGCGCGTGTCTTGCCTTCGCCCAGCGCCTGCTCAATCTCACGAACCCCTTCGACCATGCGAGTGAATTCACTCTGCGTCAGGCTGGCCGCGTGGTCTGGCCCTTCCATGGTGCGATCTAACGTGAAATGACGTTCAATGATGCACGCATCCAGAGCGGCGGCGGCAAGCGAGGCGTTGATGCCGCGCTCGTGGCCGGAATAGCCAACCAGCGGATGAATCTGCCGCAGGGCGTGCATCCATTTTAAGTTGATGTCGTGCAGTGGAGCAGGATAGGTGCTGTTGCAGTGAAGCAAGGCAAACTGGGCGCTACGCTTGTTTAGAAAGGCTACAGTGATTTCAACCTCTTCGGTCGTACTCATACCCGTAGAGAGAATCAGCGGCTTTCCGGTTCGCGCCAGACTATCGAGTAGCGGAAGGTTGGTCAGGTCGGCCGAGGCGACTTTGTAGGCAGGCACGCCAAATTCTTCGAGCACGTGGACACTCTTGCTGTCCCAAGGCGTGCACATGTACGGGATATTAGTCTGCATACAGTACTCGGCTAGGCCACGATGCTGATCGACGCTAAGTTCAAAACGGTTGAGCAGATCGATCACATACTCAGTGCCAAGATCGTCTCCGCTTTTTGTGAGACTGCGCTGGCGATAAACCTGATCGAGGTGACGCATTTGAAACTTGACGCAGTCGGCACCAGCTTCGCGAGCCTTGTCGATCATGTCAACCGCCCGCTCAAAGCTTCCGTTGTGGTTGTTGCCAATCTCGGCAATTACAAAGGTTCGACTACTGCCGATCTGGAATTTGTCAATCTTCATGGGTTTTGCGTGGCACTCTCTTCGTGGTTTCTTGATTCGCGTACCTTCCATGCCTGCAAGCCCTGCGACTCGAAACGAAATGGGCGCACCTTCAAGCCAGTAGCCTCTAAGTGATCAATTAAATCGTATTTGCGATAGGGCGGCACATAAAAAAGGAAAAACCCGCCGCCACCAGCACCAAGCAGCTTGCCGCCAATTGCACCTTGTTCTTTGGCTTGCGCATAAATGTTATCCAGAGCTGGGGTGCTGATTTTATTACTCAACTGACGTTTCAATTGCCAAGCTTGATCCATGGCTAGCCCAAACTGTAGCAAGCGGCCGCGAAGCAGATCGTTGCGCATTGCATAGCTAAGCCGAACATTGGTCTCCACCATGTCGCGTATATGCGATGCTGTCATCTTCTGAGATTGATCATTGTGAATATCGCCCGAATCATGTGTGGTGCCGGTGTCGCACAAAACCAGACACTCCTCAAGCTCCAGTAGGGTGTCGGGGTGAATGCGCAAGGGGTGAACGATGTTCTGATCCATGCGGAATTCCATAAAATTAAAGCCACCGAACACTGTGGCATATTGGTCTTGCCACCCACCTGCAACGCCAAGATAATGACGTTCAGCCTGGTAAGCAATTTCTGCAAGTTCGTGCAGATCCCAATGATCACGGCGAAACTGGTTAAAGCTCCCAAGTATGGATGCAGAAACCACAGCCGATCCGCCTAGCCCAGAACTCATTGGGAAGTCGGAGTGCAAGAAAAGTTCAAACCCGAATTCTGGGCTAATTGCCCGTAGTAATGCCTGAATAAGACCAAATCGACCTTCTTTCCCAAGGGCAGCTGATAGGCTTTCAGCTTCAAGGGTTTCACCGAGATCCATCGACCGAACGATGATACGCTTATCTTCGCGGATACGCAGCGTGGCGTGGCTGTATAGCGAGATGGCTGTATTAATTACCGCGCCGTCATTTCCCGAAAAATAGTGAGTCAGGTCGGAACCGCCTCCGCCGAAGCTAATCCTGACCGGCGCTCGGGCACGGCCGTAAACGGCGCCCTCGGCTTGAAGGGGCAAATGGTTACGACTCACGACCCCAACCAGTCGCCGAGCGGAATCAAGCAGGGGAATAACGCGGATACGGTGATCAAGTTTTTTGAGCAACAGCTCGCGCGGCGTGGCCGGATTTTCCCATACAAAATCGTCGTTGGCGCATTTCGCGATTGAATCTTCCAGCGAGCCCCCATCAAGCAGGTGTCGCCGGATGTCACCATCGGTAGCCACGCCAACTACTGAACGAGCCGCATCCACGACGAAAATCATTCCGTGATGATTTGCTTCAACACGCTGTAATGCGTCTCTTAATGGCGCTTGAAACGAAATAGTGAAAATTTCTAAATTCATAAAAACGTTTCTCTGCCTGACCTAATCCAATCACAAAAGCGGTAATAGTCTTTGGGAATGCCAATATCAATAAACTCAGTTGCTAAACGAACCGCAGTCAACTTGTGTGACTGAACCAGATTAGGCAACAAATCACGCTCCAAAGAGAATGGCTCACCATCCCATTTTCCGAATAACTCTGGGGAGAGGTGATATAAACCGGCGTTAATTGATCCGGGATCACCGTTACAGTTCTTTTCCGCAAATGACAGAACGTGGCCGCGCTCGTCAGCATCGACATTTCCGTAACGACTTGCATCAGCGCAGCTCACTACGGCTATAGCGGGAGAAACAGCTTTTGAGACCTCGCGGATCCCAGTGCCTAACCAGGTATCAGAATTAGCAACAAGAAAATTCTCCTTGAGTTCTAGTTCTTTAATCGCATTTGCAATAGCTCCACCAGTGCCCATAGGTTCGGACTCAACAAGAATTTGAATCTGACATGTCTTGAGCAAGTCAAGCTTTTTCTCTTCGAGGAATCCGACAATTTTGCCTGCTTCATGATGCAGCAGAAACAAAAATTCGGTAGTGCCTTGTTCCATCCAATGCTCGATCTGTAGCTGTAGAAATGGTTGACGACCCACTGGAGCTAGAGACTTCGGGACATCCGATACAGCAGTTTTCAACCTACTTCCGAAACCTCCAGCCAAGACCAAGAGCTTCAATCGCTTAATCATTGCGCTCAAGATACGCGATTAGCGTATCCGTCTTGCCGTGCGCGGCAAGAACGCTTGAGTACGCGGCAGTCAACTCGGTTGAATCCATGAAGGCCCATTGCTGATGTCCGCCGGGCATATTTTTACTTAACCAGTACAGGTGGTTTGAAAGGGGGTAGCGCTGATAGTGCTGCACACTTGTTACTCGTAATCCTGCTTGTTTTGCTAACAAACTCAGTGTATTACCATTGAAGAGATACAGGTGCTGGCTCCAATAGGTGAAATCCTGAAAAGCGCTACAGTCGTAGAGAGTTAGAAGAGCATCCTCTGAATTTGGGACTTCTATGACCAATTTACCATCCGGGTCTAATAACTCAGCGAGTTCTTGCAACGTTGTCCGGGGATCTCGTAAATGCTCGAGAACATGGAACGCAGTAATAAGGTCGTAGCGCTTCTCACCAAAGTATTCAATTGTAGGCGCTATTTCCAGTTTTCCAGCCCAATAGTCTCGCACGCGGATTTCGATCTCTACACCCATGACTTCACTGGCGAGTTCTTTCGCTAACAACAAGAAGCCGCCGGCGCCACAACCGAAATCTAAAATGCGCTTATTAGGTAGGCCAGCTCTCAGGAGGTCGAATCTACGTCTGTCGTCCCATGCTGTGTCTTTCAGCCAATTTTTAATCGGCTCTGATTGTGACCCGTGCATCCCAGAATCTCTATAGAAGTCATCATGAATATGGTCGATTGATGACAGATAAACCATAGTACAGTCGACGCACGTCAGTATCTTTATTCCGGCCGAATCTCTAACTCTGCCTTTTCGCAACTCTGCAGTCTTGGATCCACATAAGTAGCAACTAATATAGTTCATAAAAATATCGTGTGATTTTATAAAGACGAATACTCAGACCGGAAACAGTGAATCAGAGGCTTTTAGTACACACATTTGCCTTTTAAACTCTTCTTTGCTCCTCTCATCAGTCATTGGTCTACCCGTGCCAATTCCTGGGACGTTTATCAGAGTTTTACCGGTCAACATATCATTGAGAAATTTTTTCGCCGCTGTAGCAATGCCAATATCTTGCTCTACCCATCGTTTATCAATTGATTGTAGTGTTTCGATTTCGGAGAGTGATATAGTTCCGGGGAGGCCCTTGAACCATGGTTCTCCGGTAACGATTGTGTGCAGGCCAGCAAGCGCGCGTTCAATGGCTATCGTGCCAGTTATCGTCACAGGCAGATACCAACTTGATGACTTAGAATCAGTCGATAAATTGAAGTCTTTTGGCAAAAATAAACAACCTAGCGCTCTTAATTTGTCTACATAATCAGCTGATCGCCACAAGCCAACACGAGTCAATCCAATTATGTTGTCCAAGTAAAGCCAGCTACCTGGATGCTCCTTATAAAATAAGTGGTCTTTGTAACCTTTAATGCGCAGACTTAGAGCAATATCAATATGATTAAAAGCGTGACCCCCCTCTGGGAAACTTGTTGCTTCAGGTTGGTAGCTAGCCGCTATGACCAGTTTAGGGCCATCCAAGTTCTGATACGCATAAAGTTCGCTTTCGCCAATAGCGGAGGCTTCGTAAGTCTTGATAAATTCTGTTTGCTTTTTGATAATGCGCATCAAGGTACTTGCTGAGTAATCACCTGTGGATACCCAAGATTTACTTTTTATTTTGGATTTCCTATTTTTTATCTTAGATGCTTGCCTTCTCAAGCACAAGTAAAGAACGTAAACTCTTGCTAGATAACTGCTCATTTTCCAGGTACTTAAACTTGTACTTGTTTTCGGCATCCTATTCTTGCTTTTGTTTCTCATAAAGTCGTCAATTATGGGCATATAGTCGTAATCGGCTAAGCGCACCCCAAGCGGCTTCCTACAGAAAATATTTGTACTCTGTATCAACGGTATTAGGCTGTTGTCAAAAACATTTGCATATAAAAAAATTTGGTTTATTCCGTAAGATTCACATGCAACCGATACTAGAGATGAATCATACTGGTGCGGAACTCCAGTGTGAAAAATGACGGAGCAGATATGAAAACTTTTAAACCCAGATATAATCTGGATAACTCGAAAAATAGAGTCCGCCCGAAAAAGTTCGTAATCGTCTGCAGCTCCTAACCATCGGGTCCATATCGGAGACCACCAATTCAAACAGGTTCTAATGTCTGCAGTTGAGAGATTCGCGGGAATTGTTGAGAAATCGAATTCAAGTGGAGTCAACGAGCGGGTTTTCTCTTGGTCCGAATAAACCCACCAACCGCGCTCATCAAGAAAAATGACGTCCGGGTATTTTTCGTAAATTGCTCTTAAACATGGGCCTGGCCAGGCAATTAACAAACGTTTCAACATAATCGTTGAGTGAAGTTATGAATTTTTTTATTTGGAGTAGACTTTCTCGGCATAGTATTTTCGGTGGAAATGTTTGAGCTCTTTTGGCCTACAAAAACTGGCTATTCGCAAAAGTCGATATCGTCCGGTTCCTAATTATTTTTGACCCAAATCGTTAAGCGTGGGACGCGGTCGCGGATTGTACTTGCTGAAGAAGTGCATATCTTCATATGCTCCCTCGAAAAACTCCTGCTTCGGACGTGTAGCCTCGCAGGCCATCCCAGATCGCTCCATGATTCGAAGCATCGCCTTGTTCTTGCACAAGGTACCCGCAGTGACCTTCCGAATTCCTCCAACCTCAAGGAGCCAGTTAACTAATAAGTCCCAGGCCTCCTGGCCAACCCCGGCTCCTCATTCCGTCTTGCGTCCGATTAAAATACCGATATCCGCGACCGAGTGTCACATTATAACGTAAGCGGTCATAGTACCAAGGGCCGAATCATCACTCAGCCTTCTAACGCTTATAAACCGATTAGATGTATTCGTGGAACTTTTAAAATAATTTCGGCACGTTAATTTGGTGTGTTTAATAAAGCGTTGATTACTATACTTTACGACATCGGGATTATTAAGCCATGAAATGTATTCTAATGTGATACCCGACTCATGAAATGGTCGCAAAAGAACATTGCATCCTGTTAAACGATCAAAAAAGTTGTTTATTAAGTTTTCAGCAACTCGATATTCATCCAAACCTTTCGGAAAACCCGCACCGTGGCATCCACTTCCGAATCGCTTAGTTGGTGTAAGCACATCTCAAAGCCAAGATAAGTGTGGTCATGCAGTTTTTCTGCTCTCGGGCAGATACCCCTAGCGTAGCTGACATTCCTACGACAGATATTAGATGACCACGGGAAACCATTCGAGCCGTAAGCTATTTTCTGCTGGAAGATCGGTAGTAGGTGTATGTTGGCATAGCCGGCTGTGAGACCCACCAGGCCCTCAGCTTCAAGTGCCTCAATGAGGCGGGCGCGAGATACGCCCAGCTGTACGATATCCAGCTGCATCGGGTAAACGTAATACACATGGGTGCAATCTGGCCGAACCAGAGGCGTCTTGAGCCCCGCCAGCCCACTTAGGCCTTGCGTCAGCTTGTCTGCCGCGCTTTGTCTTCTAATAACAAAACGCCTCAGCTTTTTGAGTTGCTCAATGCCAATTGCACATTCAATTTCGCCGAGACGGAAGTTGTAGCCGAGCATGTTTGTGAGGTCCGTCACGCCCTTGCTGCCTACAACGGCCTCGGCATGATTGCGAATCAACTGCAGTTTCTCGGCAAGCGAATCGTCGTTCGTAACCAGCACGCCTCCCTCACCCGTATGAATATGCTTGTGATAGTTCAGACTGTAGCCGCCGATATGCGCTAGCGTGCCAGCCGCTTTACCCTTATACAACGCACCCGGTGCTTGGGCTGTGTCGGAGATGACTTTAAGACCGTGCTTGTCGGCAATAGCCATCAGTGCGTCCATGTCGGCCGACTGTCCGAAGATATCGACAGCCATAATGGCCTTGGTGTACGGGGTGATGTTAGCTTCGACCGAGACCGGGTCAAGACAATAAGTTTTGGGATCGATATCGGCAAAGACAGGAATGGCGTTCCAGTGCAGGATAGCGGTGGCGCTGGCGCACATAGTCCAAGGCGGCACGATCACTTCATCGCCAGGCTCAATGCCTATTGCACCGATCGCAGCAATAAGCCCCGACGTCCACGAATTCACGGTGATCGCATGTTTGACGCCAAAATATTCGGCGCACTGTTTTTCGAAAGCCTGAACCTTGGGACCACCGAAGAAGTCTGGCCCCCAGCAACCCAGAAACTGGGACAGATTGCCGCTTTCAATGACGCGACTCGCCGCTTCGACCTCTTCCTTACCGATCGAGTTGTAGCGCTGAAATGGTGTAGTAATCGCCTTCGAGCCGCCGAACAAGGCAAGCTTCTCTGTACTCATAGTCATCTCTGTTTAATTATTAAATCAATCGCTTCAAGCGTTTTCAGGGCTTGGCGGCCGGTGCACAGGCTAGTTGACGTACCTGTAAGATGCCTGCAAATCTGTTCGTAAACATGCCACTGGTAAATGCTCATGCCATTGGAAATCGTCTCCCTTTGCTCGGCAAGAACGCGGTACCCCTCAAAATTCGAATCTGCACACACAGCCTGCCATTCAATCGCTTCACCACCTTTGTCATAGCGCAAACGTCCTGAGGGGCTGAGTAGTTCAATGCCGTAATGGGAAAAAGACTCTTCCCAAGCAGCCCGGAAGATGGCCGACCCCAGCGCGAACTTAACCTCGAAGTCCGGCTCAGGGTCGTGATTATCCCAAAGACGCCCAGGATTAATAAGGGTGGCAGTACTTATATCGCCCAACCACAGCTCCAACAGGTTGAGAAAATGGGAACCATTATTCCAAACTCCCTTTGAATACCAAGCATTTAGCTTTAGAGGCGTATTGATTTCGCCACGGTCGAGCCGACGTTTGATCTCGATAACGCCAGGGTCAGTTCTCCGCATGTAGTTGACGAAAAGTTCAATACCAGCCTTTTCGCACATCTCGACCATGCTTCGGGCTTCATCCAATTCATATGACAGGGGCTTTTCGCACAAAACGAGCTTGGGCCTGCAAGCGTTGATTACCTTGGAAAGAGTATCAGCGTGCGACTCTGATGGTGTTGCAATTGCCACTACATCGGGTTGCAACTGTCTCAAGGCAACTTGAATCTGATCATAGGCAGGCAGGCCATAGCGCCGCTCGAAACGGGCGCGCTGGACGGACGAAATATCTACGGCCCCCGCCAAGGAAAACGCCGAATGCACCGAAATGGCTCGGGCATGAGTGTAGACGGCCGTCTCGCCTATGATATCGAAGTCGTAACCCATGCCAATCTGGCCAAGACCGATGACTACGCAGGACTCAGCCATGGTTAGCAGAGACTCCAACCAGTTGCTGCATGTGCTCGATATCGTCCTGGGGAAGTTGACAGGGGCGCCCTCCCGGCGGAATGGCACTGATCACCCTTTTTCCTGCCAGCAGGCCGACCACCATAGCCATAGACTCGCAACCCACGACGATGTCGGACGCGAGGGTCTCCTCGAGCAAAGTTTTCTTGCCACCAAATTCAACCGGTAGTGGGCTCAGGTCATTTGCCCACTGATATTTGTCAACCTGCTCGGATGGATGTGGGCGAATGGTGATGTCATCGACAGACGGAATAATTGAGGCCAAATTATTCAGAAAAAAACGCAATGCGTCTTGCTCTGTATAACCCCAATGACGTTCGTTTCCATGCTGAGCTAAGGCATGGTCGGCAACAGGCTCGCAGACATACAAGACCCGACTAGCCCTCGCCCTGGATTTGCCAGCCTGTATGCCGGCAATTTCCGCCAGTAGATCCTCAACATAAGGATTCGGCTGCAGTAATACAGGTGTCTGATCGAACAGGGCGCGCGCGATACGCTCTGCATCGCTATCCCCTACCCAGATTTCATCGGGCAGCGCGCTGCGCCCGCCTTCGTCGAAGCGCTCACGATAGTTGACCCAATGATCGAGGAAAGCCACCGTTTTCTTGCCCAGAGAACGACCCCGTGCGATGGCATGTCGCTCAAAATTACTCTGCCAGCCGGTGCCGCACAGCACCCAGGCGCTCTTGGGGAGCGCCTCATCTAGCGACAGGAACTCCGCCTGCGGGCACTTGCGCCTGAATATCGACTCAGCCGGGCCTGCGGCCACAACGCTGGCCTGACAATGTGCACGTCTCAGCCAACTGCTCAGGATTTCGGCACCACCTGCATCATGGCTAACGATTGCCACATTGGCCATCAAGTATTGCCCTTGCGCACGACATGCTTGTTGATCTCGGCATACTCGGGAAACTGCCGCAGGAGACGCACCACGTCCAGGCATGAAAACAGCGGATTATTGTTCGCATAGAAATGCTCGATAATTTGCTTCAGCAATTCGTAGTCGCTGCGCTCGTCGAGTGTCAGCCCCAACTCGGGCCAATGAATCTCAGGAGGGGAAACAAGATGGACATGGGTGAAGAGAGCGGGATGGTTGCGGATATGCAGCGTCACATGTTCCCGATCCAGCCGGTCCTTCGTCATTGCCGCCGAGCGCTTGAGGGTCGCCAGCTTGAATACTTGTGTATCCATGCCGTCTGGATAGCTGCGCACCAGAGCATTACTGACATAGTCCGCCTGATGCACCTTGAACATACGAATCGTCTGCTCGATGATTTCCGGATCGATAATAGGGCAATCCCCGGTGATTTCGACAACCACATCGGCATTCACTGAAGCGGCAGCATCAATGACACGCTGCATCACATCTTCTTCATCACCACAGAAGGCGGCAATGCCGAGACGATCGGCCAGCTCAACAAGCGGCATGTCGGCGGCATTCACGGTCGTTGCCAGCACGATGGCATCGATCGACGGCACGGCCCTGAGGCGCCGCACGAGATGCTCAAGCATCGGCATGCCGGCAGCGGGCAGCAAAACTTTCCCTGGCAGGCGACTGGAGGTCATACGCGCTTCGATGGTTGCAATAATCCTCATGCAGGCTGTCTCCTCAATAATCTAATCCGTCAATATTGTAATTAACCGTCTCTCAGATGCGTCCAGATCAGGTCAGTCCCAAACTCCAGGTCGTGGTCGAGATGTATTCCAATAATCTCATCCACGTACTTGGACGCCAGGCCCATTCGCAGACGTATCCGCCAGAGATCTCTAATCTCCATCACATGCCCCGCTCAGAAACCTCTCACAAGGTACAATCATCGATAAGAGACTCTGCTGTGTTCTTTGGCTCTTTATTGTTCGAAGCCCACGCTACCCAACGATAACCGAGCACCTTAAAGGATACAGCTTCAGAGCCGATTGGTCTCAATTCAGTGGCTGCGACGTATATTTGGATAACAGTAGTCACGCGCAATTAATTCGATTTCCTCAATTAATCGCGGCAGTTTGATTCCCATGCGAACTTCGAACAGATCACAATTCATTCGCATATCGGTCGGACGGCGCGCCACCAATGTGCCTACAGAGCTATTGTTGATACGCACGAGATTAGAAGTTGGAAGGTTTGTGGCCGCAGCGAAAGCAAAAGCAAAATCTGCTTTGCTCATACCATCTTTAGAACCAAGGTTAAAAACGCCAATTGGTCTTCCGACAACACAGCGCTCGATACATGTGCAAAGCGTGCTGATGGCTAAAGGACTGAACATAAGATCGTCAAATACATTGACCGCGGAACTATTGCGCAGGACACTATATAGCCAGTCAGTGAGGCTAGCGCGCCCTTCGCACTGACTGCGACCGACAAAATTTGTTCGAAGGATAGTGCTGGGAACATTTCCTGCAGCGTACTCGCCCGCCAGCTTAGACATTGCATAGTAATTGCAGATGGTAATCTCGCTTTCCAAATGAGGGCCGAGGCCGTCATACACCTGATCCGTAGAGATCTGGATGAGATGGCAACTCTGGCCCAGCGTTTTCATCCACGTACAAAGATTTTCAACCGTCTTTACATTAAGTAAATACGCATTCTGTGGATGCGTTTCACATCGGTCCACATTAGTTAAGGCCGTCAGGTTAATGATGACTTCCGGCTTGGCTTGATCAAGCGCTCGTGCAGTCTGCTCATAGCTCGTTAGGTCGATTCTAAGGTCACTCGCGCGAGTGTGGCCCAGGCTCGTAACCTTATGACCACGTTCTCCCAGCGAGGGGACTAGAGTGCTGCCCAGCAAGCCCGTCGCGCCAGTCACTAATACGTTTGCCATTAATACTGGGGCTAGCTAAACGCTTTCTTCGATGTGTGCTGCTGTGATCAGCAATTTCTTACCATCGGCAGTCAAAATATAAGCATTTGGATAAGGATCGGCCAACATCCGGATCTTGTTGTACAAATACTCGGCCGGCTTACTTGTAAGTTCCTGGATTGTAATTTCGCTATCGTCTGGCGTCCGACGTTTACAGAAGGTCGCTACTGAATGGTCTTGCGGTGTGCGCTTTAGACCATACTCGAGTAAATGAAGGGTCAACTCTGTTCCCGCATCTTCTATTCGTTTGAAAATGTTTTGTAATGTACCAGCTAGGCTATAGTCCCGCTGCCCAACCAAGTCTCCCGCGTCAACCGTGTCAGACATTACAAATATCGATACTTTCGAGCTCGCCTCACCGGCGATGATCTGATTTTGGATTGGGCTACCGCCACGATAGCGTGGAAGTGGGGAAGGGTGCAGCATTAGGCAGGTGTATCGCTCCAGTAGCTCGGTCGGCACGATCCAACTCCAGCCGTAAAACAACACAATATCAGGCTTAAAGTCATCTAACGCGTCTGCTTTAAACTGAGCCTTGGATCGGAAAATTAGGAAAGTGTGGTCAGTACTTGCGGCCAACCGGTCATAAATACTCAGCGCCCAATCACGGTAGCCAACACATGCAATTCTCATGCTCTGAATTCCCGAATGAGGCAGAAAGCCTCAGCCAGCGGAATACCTGCCTGCATACCGCGGCTCATAGCCTGAGCACGCACTCCATGTTCAGAGCGAGGAAATGGGTAGGCTTTTACCTCGGTCTCATAGGCCGCCAGAGCCTGCCATTTAAGCGCAAGGTCCTGCTCTTCAATCTGCTCAAAACTGTTCGGAGCGAAGGCTTTGTTAAACGCCCACTCACTTGATGACAGCACCTCGTATGATAGCAGGCGCATCACTCGATTCAGCGTACTAGGACGAGTAGCCATCATGGTCGCACGGAATACAATCCTATGGTCGTTGTTCGCATCAATTGCCGAGTGCGTAAACACTGTATCCGGATGGAACTCATGGATAGATTGTTCGATGATTTTGTTTATTTCGATGATGGGTACCTGATCTAGTCGGCCACACCGAAGGTCGTTAAATTTGTAATATTTCACGCCTAGAAGGGCTAGCGCCTTTAAGCCTTGCTGGGTGCGCGCTGCTATTTTGGTAAGGCTATCGACACAAACAGGATCGGCGTAACGACAGGAAGACCCCTCTGCGATAAATAGCACCATGAACTCGACGCCCTGACGGGAATATTTAGAAATGGTAGCGCCACAGCCTAGCACTTCGTCATCAGGGTGAGCAGCGATCACAAGGGCGCGTTTCACACTGGTCGCTCCGGTAAGACTAATTTGTAAGGGTGGTATTGGTTAGTGCGAAATGCACCCCAACCATTGTGTTGAAACATGGCGCGGCCGTGGGCTATGATTCTCTCAGTGCGGGTGACTGACATGTTGGTCAGGTGGCGTCTGTACTTAAATAAGGGGGTCGCAACATGGACACCTTTAACGCCCGCGGCTATGAGCTTGAGAATCAGTTCATAGTTTTCTAGACCGCTGTTTCGAGTATGAAGAGCGTAGCCACTAATAGAGTGCAATAGCCCTGCTTGGTACAGGGTGCCAGTAGCGAGGAAGTCGCCGCGTGTCATCACTTCCGCCGCATCAAATTCAGGTAAGCGCACAACTTCCTGAGACAGGCTGAAACTATCAATAACAGTGTAGTCAGGATAGTAAAAACCAAATTCTTGATTCATCAATGGCGCCATGCATGCCAGATAGTCAGGCTCCAATACATCGTCAGCATCGACTCGGACAATGAATCGCCCGCGCGCAGCCAAAAACCCGTGGTTCGACGCTGTCTCAATACCGCTATTTTTTAATCTGAGCAAGCGTAGGCATGGGGAGCTACGCCGAGCCAGCAACGCCGGTGTTTCGTCAGTGCTGCCGTCATCGACGACGATCACTTCGTAATCGAGATTCGTATTTCGCTGGCGGATGCAGGAATCCAAACACTCATCAATGTACTTTCCATAGTTGTAAGCTGTAACAATAATCGAAACGTCCATCGCTCTTCCTTACTCCAGGTCGGCTGCACGAAGGTAGTCGCCAGCCGAAATACCCCGGAGAAGGGTGCGACCGACGATCGCCTGGATTTCCACCGGGCTCAAAGCATCAGTCGGACAAGGACGCAGAGCGATGAAATCCCCCTCCATAATCCTATGTGCTTTGGGCAGGTTCACGCTTGCACGCAGAGAACGGCGCTGCACTATGACGGTCTCTTTTTCGTTCTCCTCGACTTTTTTTATACCATTACCGAGTGCACTTTCCAGCTCACGGGTGCGGTCAACCATCTCACGCCAAGTGCGTGGATCCATCGAGAAAGCATGGTCGGGACCATCGCGATTAATATCATCAGTGAAGTGTTTCTCGACCATACGTGCGCCCAGCGCGACGGCGCCCAGCACAGTAGCATGTCCAGACGTATGGTCGGATAACCCTAGCACCATGTCCGGATACATGGCACGGTAGGTCTTAAGTACATTGAGCTGGATGTATTTGAAATTCTCTAGACTGGCCGTGTAATTAGTATTGCATTGCATTAGAGCGAACTGGGGGTTGATAGCGAGCGCAGCACCAACGGCGCGGTGCACTTCGTCTGCCGTGGCTGCGCCTGTTGCGAGGAAATAAGGTTTCTGCTTGCTAGCAACGCGCTGTATCATTTCCAACCAAGTGATATCGCCCGAGCCGATCTTGTAGGCAGGCACGTAGGCATCCAGATAGTCAACTACGTCTAGCGAATAGGGGGTAGTAAAGAAAGGAATTCCGGCCTTTTCGCAGGTTTCTTTTAGAGTTGCTGTCCAGTCGAGGTCAACGCTTGCCGCTTTATAAACTTCAAAGACGGAGTTTTTCCACTTGGACTGATGCGATGACTGGGACTTAAGACTCTTAAAGCCATGATCGCTGACGATAGTTGCTGCTTGAAAGTGTTGGAACTTGGCTGCGTCCGCGCCGGCTTCTGCAGCCAAGTAAATGAGATCTTTGGCGCGCTCAAGATCGCCGTCATGATTAGCGGCGATATCTGCGATGAAATAGGTCGAATGATGTTCGCCAATTTTTCTGCCCTGAACTTCTAGGGTCGTTTGCGGGGAAAGCATAGCACTCCCTTGTATCAAATAAGGTAAAAAGTTAGTGTTTACGCACTTCGTCTCGGGGTTTAGATCGCTTCACCGAAGCGGTATTGTCGAAGTCGACCACGGGTCCATTTGAAACCACCAATATCAAAACTGCAATCTGAATTTTCATGTGTACAGTTCATGCTCTATCATTTCAGTTAAGTCGAGAAAACCCGCCGTGACAAATCGGCCCTTTGAGCAAAGCATTTAAATCTCGACCATCTTCGCATTCGTTGATCAACTTAAAGACTGGATCTATGGCCTCGAAATACCCATCGATCACATCCGCTTTATGTTCGGTACACGCGTATACACTAGTGCTAGCAAGATAGCCCTTAGCTAACATTTCCTGAGTAATCAGTGTCTTGTAAGCAAGTGCTCGGGGGCTGTTGACCGTGAACCCGGTGAGGGCTGGCAAACCCCAATGGCTAATTGAAAGGCCGTGTTTTGTCGCAAGCTCTCGCCACCGCTCGCGAATGTTCAGACCAACCTGCGTAATCACTTCCCAAGAACGCTCTCGCGCCATCACTTCTAAAGTTTTTAGCGCTGCCGAAGGGCCAATTCGCTCTGTCCAAAAAGTACTGCTTATGAAGGTGGTTTGGGCCGCCTCCATAATCTCGCGCTTACCGATTGTGGCTGTAATGGCATAGCCATTGCCAAGAGCTTTTCCAAACATCACCATATCGGGCTCAACACCGTATTTTTTGTGCAGACCGCCAAATGTTTCACGAAAGCCCGAAGTGCACTCATCAAAAATTAGGACAATTCCGCGATCGGTCGCAAGCTCGCGAACCTTGAGCAAAAAGTTATCGTCTGGCTCAACGTTACGAACAACTTCCATTGCAATCACGCCAATATCATGCATATTGACAAGTGCCTCCAGCTCATCAAGTCGGTTGTAATTAAACGGGAAAACGGTTCCTTTCAAATTTCTTGGCACGCCATTTGGCTCTAAACCAGGAAGTAAATGGCCATCTAAGCCTTTATCGTCGCCAAGATTCGCCGAGAGGTACCAGTCGTGCCAGCCGTGATAACCGCAAATTGCCACCTTATCTTTACCGGCTGCAGCGCGTGCAATTCTGATCGCAATGGCGTTTGCCTCTCCTCCGCTGCGTGCAAAGCGGGCCATATCTGCCCAAGGGTGTAATTCAATTAGCCTTTCGGCAAGGTAAACCTCTTCAGGACAGTTTAGAGTGCTCATATTTCCGTTCTTAACGGTCTTCAGAACCGCTTGGTCAACTTCGGGATGGCCATAGCCCAACGTGTTTGTGCCAATCCCCATAATCGACATATCGGTATATTCATTCCCGTCGAGATCCCAAACTTTGCAGCCTTTCGCCTTTCTGAAATACGCCGGCCACCGATCAGGCAGAAACATCTCTGAGCGCTTGGATAGCAACATATTGCCGCCAGGTATTACCCTCTTGGCGCGCCGTAAAAGCTTTTGACCAGTGGCCATATGCGCCCCCTCATTACGCTTCGTACTCTGATTGGCCTCAAACAATTGTGGACTTTTTTGTTGAAGTTCAAGCACATCTCTCCATGAAAAGTAAATATTAGGAGAGAAATGCTCAAACACATTTGTGATTACTTCGAAGTCTTCTGGATCATCCACCGTCCAGCGCAATCCGGATAAGTCTTCAAAGTTTCTTTCTACGCCCTTTCTGAAATGCGGCGATTTGCGTATATAAGGAGTGACATGCTCATGATCGAATGAGTCTGCTGACTCAATCTGCGCCTTCTCCAGCGCCGAAAATTGCATTACCTCAACGTCAAGACCGTCCGGATATGTTGGCGGATCGGTATTACTCAGGTAATCTACTCCTTGCTCCAAAAAAGCGGCAATGCATTCGTCTACAAATACTGAATCAACCAAAGGGCAGTCGCCCGTAATACGAACAACTACATCGGCTTGATATTTCTTTGCCGCTTTAACATAGCGATCAAGTACATCGTTTTCGCTACCTTGCTCGCAGGCAAAACCTAGGCCGTTTACATGATCTACTAGTGGCTGATTTATCACTGCGCTCGAAGTTACCACAACGATTTGGCCAACTCTTTTACTGTTTGCGAGTCGCTTCAGCAAGATCTCTATCATCGGTACGCCATCGATTGGTTTCATTACCTTGCCGGGTAGTCGCGTAGAGCCCATACGGGCTTGAATAATTGCCACTACTTTCAAAGGGTGTTCCATTTCGATGGATTTATTAAAAGGGAGTCATTCGATTCGAGAAAAGACAGATCAACAGTGGGCAATCCATTACATTCCGCAATAAGAAGCTCTGCAAGCTGCCCAAGGTTGTCTACCCCAACAACTACGCGATCAACTTCAGGAAGTGATAGCGGATACGACAAGCACATAGCCGCTGGTGAGACTGGGCCACTCTGCTTGACCGAATCCCAAATTTTCATGAGTTCATGCCACCGATAAAACTTAGCAGGGAGATCCTCCAGAGACATTAAAAGTAGGCCCTGTAAAAAAGCTGACCTTGCGTGAATTTCAATACCTTGACTGTGCAACTCTTTTAATAGGCCCTCACGCTCGAACCGGCGGTCTAATAAATTTAGTGGCAGTTGCACTAGATCCGGCGACATAACTTGCATCACACGTCGAAGCTCTTCTGGCTCATAAACCGAAACACCAACTTTACTGATAAGTCCCTTGTCCCTTAAGCCAACAAGGGTTGCCGCGAGAATTTCACCATTTTTACCAAACAGATCCGCGGAATTGTGTATCAGCAAGCCATAGATCCTGTTTACGCCAAGCCTCTTCATTGCGCCTGCCACTTGTACCAGAATCTTAGCTCTCACTTTTGCGTCATCCGCAAACAAGCCACCTAGCTTTGTCACGACCCTTAGATCAGATACTCCCAAGGAGCCAAGTATTCTGTCACTATCGCCGTATGACATCGCCGTATCAATCGTATCAATTCCGCACTCTCTGACGAGCTGAAGAATTTTTGTCGCCTCTTGGAGGCGCAATTTCCCGGTTTTGTTAGCGACCCCATAGGTCAGACCAAACTGAGCGGTGCCGAGGGCTAATTTACTCAAGGCTAATTTTTTTGGCTATCAAACTAATAGACGCTGCGGTTTGATACCGATGAATACTTGCACCGTTTCGGCTAAATTCGGAAGTCTTGATAGGCTAACCATCCCACGGTAAAGTTCCCCAAACACGAAGGAGTATCCAAGTCTAAACCCTGATGATTCACAATCAGGTCGCCGTTACACTGGAATACCGTAGAGATTGTCACTCACTCCGCCCTCGTGAAGCTCAAAGTGAACTTCCTTTCACGTTTTCTGAATCTCCTTGTGTCCAACCCTTCTTAATATAAATGATAACAAAATGATCTCGGGGGCAATATCCCCCTAAGTTAGATAGGATGCATTCGAGGGGTCAGCATAATCCCCCAATCTTAGAACAAAAATTGTCGGTTTTGCACTAACCCCTTGAATGCGCCTTTGCCAAAAGTGGATTCATCGGAACGTACATCCAAAGGCAACTTAGTGAAATCACTAATATTTTAAATACGAAGCCCCGTAAGGAGCTAGGGTTTAAACGCCGACAGAGATTTTTAACAACATGTTGCACTGGCCCCTTGAATCCTACCAATATAACCTAGGGGGCGATTACCAAGGCAGGTAAGTTATAAAGATTTAGCATTATTCACCGCTACTGTCTGCTCAGATCGGAACACTATGGGCCCTTGAGTCAACCAATCAGAACGCAAAAATCCGGCTACCATATCAATATCGACACAGGAAAGGTCTTGTCGGCCGTAAGGAGTCATTAGTTAGACCGTAAAACTCGGATCGATATGTTTATGAATAAGTTGATGGATCTGCTCAACTGTTAAAAATTCTGAATTCAAACCACTGTTGTATGTAAAGCCTGGCACCACTGGTTTCGCAGAGAACTTCCGGCAATATTCTTCTTTTCTGAGCCGACCTGACTGGGACAAAATTGCGTAGTATCGCCCAATATCCACAGTATTAAAGCTGTCGCTAGCCGTAATCAGTTCCTCATGAATCTTTTCACCAGGGCGAATACCCACCACTGAGTGCTTACAATCTGGGCCAATCGCGTTCGCAACATCAGTAATGCGATAGCTGGGGATCTTGGGAACGAAAATCTCACCGCCAAGAGCATTCTCCAAAGCCCAGAGCACCATATCCACGCCTTCTTCCACGCTAATGCTAAAACGCGTCATCGCTGGATCTGTAATTGGCAATATACCCGTTTTTTTTCTCTCCAGAAAAAAAGGAATAACCGAGCCGCGACTACCCATCACGTTGCCATAACGCACTACCGATAGTCGAATATCTCTGTGTCCCCGAATATTATTGGCGGCGGTAAATAGCTTGTCAGAACAAAGCTTCGTGGCGCCATAAAGATTAATCGGGGCGGCCGCCTTATCGGTGGAAAGAGCCACCACGCGCTTCACGCTCCTATCCAAGCATGCTTGAATGAGATTCTCAGCCCCAATGACATTAGTCTTAATAAATTCGAATGGGTTGTACTCTGCAGCTGGAACCTGCTTGAGTGCCGCAGCGTGCACTACAGTATCAATGCCCTCGAGCGCTTCACGCAGTCGACTGTAATCCCGAATATCTCCCAGAAAGTAGCGCAACCCCTTATGCTCAGAGTCACTAAACTCTTGCGACATTTCAAACTGCTTGAGTTCGTCTCGGCTAAATACAACCAAGCGCCTAATACCAGGAAAGCGCTTTAAAACTGTCTTGACAAATGCTTTGCCAAAGGAACCTGTGCCGCCCGTTATTAAAATTGAGAAATCGTTTAGCATAGTTTTATCCAATAGCGACTATTTTTGTGTTGGAAACAATTTCGCGGTATGCGCCTTGCCGCTTGATTCGGCCGGCTTCTAGTTCATAAATGACATTGCAAGCCTTTAGTGTGCTTAGGCGGTGGGCGACCATTAGCAAAGTAATGTCATTACCAATTTCATCAATTGCGTCCATCACGGCAGCCTCTGTTTCGTTATCAAGGGCGCTCGTAGCTTCATCCAAAACGATTACATCAGCTCGCTTATACAGGGCCCTGGCAATTCCAATGCGCTGGCGCTGCCCACCGGAGAGCCTTACACCTCGCTCACCAACGTAGGTGTTGTAGCCTTTCTCCCAAGATTCGATGGTCTTGGCGATTTGGGCCTGTCGGGCGGCCATTTCAACCCTTTGGTAATCGATCTGATCTGCCGATACCCCAAAAGCAATGTTTTCGACAATGGTTGTATCCGCAAGAAAGATTGATTGCGGAACGTGAGCAATATGCGACTGCCAGTTGCGGAAGTTTTGCTTGTTAATCGCCGTTTCATCAATCGATAGGCTACCCTTTTCAGGCAGAAGAAGCGCCATAAGAACATCCAACAGTGTACTTTTTCCGCTGCCGGTGGTTCCCATGAAACCGACCCGGGCACCCTTGAGTATTTCAAGGTTAATGCCCTGTAGTGCCGGCGGTGTATGGGTTGTGTAGCGAAAACTGATGTTATTAAGCTTTATGGACTTTGTGAAGGTGATAGGTTCGCTTGCAAGCGCTCTCGCATAAGTTGGAAAGGGTTGCTCCAGAAGATCTAAAATATCATCGAGCGATGCTTGCCCGCCACGAAGGCTAGACCAGCTGCCGTATAGCTGCTGCAACACAGGCAAAAGCCGCTGCGCCCCGATGGCCAGCGCACCGAGTAAAGGTATTGCGGCGGTGATGCCGCCTTCACGGCCCGTAAGGGCATAAGCTACAGCGGCAATGAGCGTAATACCCAACGCCTCTATAAGGAAGCGCGGTGAGGCGCTGATGATCTGATTATTCGCCTGCGCCCGTCTTAATGGCAGATCTGCCGACCGGTAGATTTTGCAATACACGGCCTGAGTGCCATCGATCAGAACATCGCGTATTCCACCAAGACCTTCTTGCAGCGCTTTGACCACCTGGCCCGATTCATGACTAATACGCTGGCTATTTTTCGTTAGTCGTTTGCGAGACAGAACCATGATCACCGCATACACTGCACCGAAGCCGCCAAAAGTGACAACCGCTACAACAGGGTCAATGGCAATTAGGGCTGCCATGATAGTCACGAGTATTAAAACCGAACTTGCTGCAGTGAGTAGCGGCATCAAGGTATTGGAAACAACCGAGCTAATCTTGCCTGAAATTCCCGCGATTATTCCACTACTGTTGCGGGAAATGTGTACCGAATAAGGCTGATACAGAGTTTTTTCGTAAGTTTGAACGCTTAAATCAACACCGATTGCATGACCCAGCCGAGTCTGCGCCCAAATTAAAGTTAGGCGCATGCCCGCTGAAAAAATGACTGCCACGATGAAAAGCAGGGTCAATGTCAAGAGCAGCTGATTCGGTTGAGCAATTTGTAAGCTTGAAACTATTGGCTGAATGTATTCATTGGCAAAAATCCGCTCTGGCGACATTAAAGCGCCAAGGAAGGGCAAGACGGCACCAATGCTCACAACCTCCGCAAAGGAAGCTATGACCATGATCGCCAAGAGAAAGCCCAGCTGCTTCTTGCGCCGACGGCTGAGATGGGCCCAGAGGCGTTTGATAGAGGAGTTAGTCATCCATATCTGTGATTGCAAGCGGGCGCGGTGGGAGAGTCAATCCACGATTGACTACGAAGCAAGCTTGAGCGGTGATTCATTTCTTTATCGCCGGATAGGCCGACGATCTGTTGCTGTTCTCACCCTCCCCCTAAAACCGAAACACCTCAAACCCCTGCGCCTCCAGCTCCCTGCGATCATACAAGGCCTTTAGATCGGCGATCACGGGTTGGGTTTGCCTAGCGCACAGGGCCCTGAGTTGCTCTGGAGCCAGGTGCGCAAACTCGGTGTGGGCCACGGCAATGATCAGCGAGTCCACCGGGGTCTGCGATGAGATTTTGGTGAGCTTTACGCCGTACTCCTGCTGCACTTCTCCGGGGTCGGCCCAGGGGTCCATCACCTCAACGGTGAGGCCCCAGTGTTGAAGCTCGCAGATCACGTCAACGACTCTGCTGTTACGCACATCGGGACAGTTTTCTTTAAAGGTAACGCCCAGCACGCCCACGGTGGCGTTGGCTACGTTAATACCGTTTCTTAGCATCAGACGAAAAACATTGCGCGCAGCGTAGCGCCCCATGTTGTCGTTAATAGCGCGGCCGGAGAGTATCACCTGCGGGCGGTAACCAAGCTCCTGTGCCTTATGCGTTAGGTAATAGGGGTCTACGCCAATGCAGTGCCCACCCACCAGCCCCGGCTTAAAGGGCAGGAAGTTCCACTTGGTGGCAGCCGCCGTAAGCACCTCGGAGGTATCGATACCCATGCGGTTAAAGATCACCGAAAGTTCATTCACAAAGGCAATGTTTAAGTCGCGCTGGGCGTTTTCGATTACCTTGGCGGCCTCGGCCACTTTAATGCTGCTGGCCATGTGCGTGCCTGCGGTGATGATTTCTTGGTAGAGGGCGTCTACGGCTTTTGCGATTTCGGGAGTGGAACCACTGGTGACTTTTTTAATGTCCGGCAGGCGGTGGGTTTTATCTCCAGGGTTGATACGTTCAGGGGAGTATCCGCAGTAAAAGCCTGCGGAAGTTGGGGTAGTGTCGTCTCCGGTTAGGTACTTTAAGCCCGACTCGCGCTCGAGAATTGGCACGCAGACTTCCTCGGTACACCCTGGGTAGACAGTGGATTCATAAATGACCACATCGCCGGTCTTGAGCGCCCTGCCCACGGTCTCACTAGCCCTCACAAGCGGGGAAAGGTCAGGGCGGTTGGCTTTGTCTACCGGCGTGGGCACTGTGACGATGAAGATCATACGTTCGTCTGCTACTCGCAACGACGATGCATTCGAGGTAAAAGTCAGATACTTCGGCTCGCGCAGCTCTTTCTCAGACACCTCAAGCGT
>JACCDP010287122.1_pt1 | contig 41612 bp, 33 predicted proteins | sample 7445841 | NCBI WGS metagenome assembly JACCDP01 (sample SAMN15323441, study PRJNA562643) | freshwater metagenome | isolation source: river surface water | place: USA:Blue River Watershed | collected 2017-08-17 | reverse complement strand
GTTCACCATGCGCACGATTGGCACGTACCACCATCGCCAGCGCATTCCAGCGCAGGATGCTGGCGATGCGTTCTTCGATATCCACGGCATCCGAGCCGCCGGGGTAGGGCGGCTCGTCCGTCGCGCGGATGGTGTTCACATAGGGAGTAATGCGCGCATCTCGCCAGTTGAGCCCGGATTCCCGCGCTGCCGACGCCAGCTGCGACAACAGAAAACGAGCGCGCTCGGGGCCGGAGGTCTCTAGCACCGATTGCAGCGCAGCGATCCATTCGGCAGTTTCCTGCTCGTCGATATCGATGTTTCGTACCAGCGGGTCCGGTGTGCTCATGTCCATGGCGTTCTCGTGGGGGGATGTGGCGGAGGGAGTTCTCAGGTGCCGTAACCTTACGCCATCTGGGGCAGCAGGTGATGCTGAAAAACTTCGCCTGATCGGTACTTTACGGCATAAAATGCCGTAGTTAATTATTTTGTAGAAATATTATGTTTGAAAACCTCGATACAACAGACCTGAAGCTGCTGAAGTGGCTGCAGCAGGATGCGAGCCTGACCAATGTGGAGCTGGCCGCCAAGGTCAGCCTGTCGCCGTCGCCGACCTTGTCGCGAGTGAAGAAGCTGGAGAACGATGGTGTGATCTCGAAGTATGTCGCGCTGGTCGATCCGCACGCGTTGGGGCTGAAGGTGAATGTGTTCGTGCGCGTGTCACTGGAAAAGCAGGAGGCCGCAGCGCTGGAGCGCTTCGAAAAAGCCGTCAGTCATTTTGACGAGGTGATGGAGGTCTATCTGATGACCGGTGATGAGGACTATCTGCTGCGCATCGTCGTGCCGGATCTGCAGGCGCTGGAGCGATTCATCCTCGAGAATCTCACGCGCATCCCGGGCATCAAGAACATCAAATCCAGCTTCGCACTCAAGCAGGTGAAGTACAAGACGGCGTTACCCATCCGCGGCAGTTTGCGCTGAAACAGGTGCCGTAGCCGAACCTTTGCGGGGTGCCACTCACGTTGTGAAGCCTCAAGATAAACTGCGAGCATGAGGTCAGAATCGCAGCGACTTCAACACTCGCACGAGGAACGCATGGAACAAGAGAAAGTGCAGATGATGCAGCGTTACGACCCGGATCAGCTGCTGGCTTCGCTGATCGGCAAGCTCAACCTGAAAAATGATGCCGCACTGTCACGTGCGCTGGAAGTATCGCCTCCGGTGATCAGCAAGATACGCCATCGCCGGCTGCCGGTGACCGCCTCGCTGCTGATACGCATGCATGAGGTCAGTGCCATGTCGATTGCCGAGCTGCGTCAGCTGATGGGGGATCGTCGCGGCAAGTTCCGGATCAGTGACAAGCATTTCAAGCCTAAAACTTCTGCCTGAAGATCATTATGCAATTCGGGGGCGCGATGACGTTAGTTGCGCGTCCCTTCTAAGGCGATTACTGCGTGTGATTTTTATGCTGCCAATTCACCCCCGAGGCTCAGCTCCTCTCGCAATCCTTTCGCCGTGAGGACGGCCGCAGTAAGGGCATGTACCACAACATAGTCAGATTCGGCATCAAGTGTGAGAGGTGCGAAAGCAACCAGCATGATTCTCTTGGTATCAGGATTGCGGGCAACTGCCATCATGAATGGAGCCGGGAAATCAGACTGCCGGTCTAACAGTAATCCATGTAACTCTTCCTCATGTGTCGTCAGAGGCAAGCCAACATCAATATACATCTTGACATGCGATGACCATTCTTCAAGCTCCAGCGAAACGAGCACATCGTCAATCAACATGAGATGATTTTGCATTATTGTGGCTTGGTCGGCGACAGGCAGATTTAACAAGATGCAGAGGCGACTGATCATGGCATCGAATTCTGCCGAAAGATCAATTTCGTTGTCGTCGCTTGATTCGCGAGCTGATGGAAAATCCAATCGTAGATCCGCGACAGAAACAGTGTTGTTATTGTTCACGGTTTTCTCCATTGTTGTTTGATTGGAACTTATGAGGGATTACAGAAACTGCGTCATAGTCTGCTCTTGCCGCACCCTGACGTATTGTATTGGCTACCGATATCCCGGTGCCCACTGTAATTAATGCGGGAACAGACGCTTTCGTGAATGATTTAAAAAGCTCTGATGGATTTCTAACTAAGCTTAATAAAGCCGACCCTACTGCTTGCTTAACAACCGGTGATAAAAGCAATGCGCCCGCAATATACATGCAGGCATTTGTTCTTAATAAATCGGTTGAATTTATTCTGTCAAGTTCTTTCAGTGATTCTGTTGATTGCTCATTTTGAGGAGTCTGGAGTCTGGTATACGAAACATCTTCCGTGTATTGTTTGCTTAACTTAACGGCAGTCGCAGCCATAAAAGTTTTTATTACAGTTGGTACATCAATGCGGAGCGGCGCCAACCTGGGATAAGTTCGCGGAATTCCGTTATTTATTATTAGCTGCACTCTGTCTGTCAGAGTTTGCGCTGTTGAGCCTGTATAAAACAGGCAGGCATGCGCAATTCCAGAGAGAGCGGTAGCGAATGAACCATATTTAATCGAGTCGGGATTTATCGCACCCCCGTTCGTCAGGTAACCCTTGAAGGTAAAATAATTAGTCGTTGTATTTTTGGCTGCGCTGAAATATGGACGGTAATCTGCTGGTAATCCGACTTCCAGCATTTTCATTGCAACACCAAATTTAGGATTGTTGTAGATATCTTCAGGCTGAATTTTTACTCCGCTCTTTTTGTAAACGTCAATAAGGTGAAACACACCTTTGATTAACATTTGATCAATGATATTGCCGGTCAAAAGAGGAGCACCTCCTTTGCGGCGATCGGAGGGATTATTAGCTCCTGGTGGATCAGTGTTCTGCGGTGGCTCCTGCGATCTAGTTGATGTCACCTGTGATGGCTTATGTACATTCATTCATCACCTCAACCTATTAGTTCGCGTTCTAGATCAGACTTTGTGACGAGAGTGCATGACCAACGAAGCTCAGTATCTACTGCATCTAATCCAAAGATTTTTTCAGGCGTACAGAAGAACGAATTGCGAGCTTGCAAAGAGATCGGCTACGACAGAAAATCTACCCTCGGTACGCAATACCTCGATGATGAATACCATGGTTCTGAATACCCTAATCTTGAATGGTATTCATGGGTTCCAATATACACCGTGCCAATTTTGTTTATTTCGAGACGATGCACTATTCAGTGCACTATGTGCCTGTCGTGCCAGCCATTCTTGTGCTCGACCGGGCTCAGCAAGCCTTGCACTTGCTCCGTCGCGCGCTGCCGCATGGGCATGGGGCCAAACTGGTAGCCGATTCGCTGAAACAAACCCTGCCAGGCTTCTCGTCCGCGTGCACCCAGTTGTTCGCACCATTGCATCGACGAGCAATCCCTTGGTTGCGAAAAGAATCTCTCGTTTTTTGCGGCAAGTACTTCAAGCCGAAGGACGGGGCCGCGAAGTAAATGCCCGCAGATCTTCCGGGGTATTGATGTTCATGAATGCTGCCCGATCTGCAAAATGTGCCTGTGCATGGGCTTGCTGAAGCAGCCAGCCGGCGACCTTGCGGCCGCCGGTTCGCAGGTACTCTTCCAGCGAGGGCAGCAGCGTGGTCTTCATCAGGCAGAACACCGGATGCGCCTCAGGGTTGTCGTGATCACCGGTGACGGCGAAGGCGACATCGGCAGCGGCGACTTTCATCGCAAAGGCCAGACGCTGCGCCAGATCCTCCGGAAAGCCCGGCGTGTCGCACGGAACGCTGAGCAGGTAAGGCGTTTTGCAGTGTCGAAGGCCTGCATGCATCCCGGCCAGCGGGCCGACGTGTCCGGGAATGTCATCCTGCAGCACAGGATGGCCGAATTGCTCGTAAATGCTCAGATTGCGGTTTGCATTGATCAGGACCGATCCCACCTGAGGCTTCAGCCGCTGAAGCGTGATCCCAGCCAGCGTTGAATCGTCCAGTGGCTGCAATCCCTTGTCGAGATGACCCATGCGCGTGCCCAGACCGCCAGCCAGCAGAATGCCGGTCACCTGTTCGCGCGGAATGTGAGTGCCTGTCATGGTCAGCCGAAGGCTTCAGACAGCGTGAGTATTCTTCCTGTATCGGACGCGTCATAGCCGGGCAGCTGATCTACCGCGTCGCGGAAACTGTCAGAGCGCAGCACGGACACCAGCTGCTTCATCTGGGGTTGCTCCAGCGTGTCGGCGTTGACGGCAAAGAAATAGCGCTCGCGCACCAGCGGTATGAAATCCAGCTTGAAGCGCACAGCGGCGGTCTGCACGCCGAAGCCGACATCGGCCATGCCGCTGGCAATGAAAGCGGCGACTGCCGAATGGGTAAATTCCGTATTTTCGAAACCATTGACCTGCGAAGGAAGGATGCTTTGCCGGGCGAGCATCAGCTCCAGCAGCATGCGTGTGCCTGAGCCTGCCTGACGATTGACGAATCGCACATCGTCTCGCGCCAGATCCTGAATGGTCTGAATGTCGAGCGGATTGCCGGGGTTGACGAACAGGCCTTGTTCACGCACGGCCAGATGAATCAGCTTGTGCGTCTTGGCATCCAGCCAGCGCCGGTAGCGTTCCACCGCACGCGCCTCGAACTCGCCCAGCGGCACATGAAAGCCCGCGAGATCCGATTCGCCGCGCGACAGCGCAGCGACGGCATCGCTGCTGTTGCGGTAGCGCAGGTCAATGGGCAGGCCTGAACCGCCGGCCTGTTTGAGGAAAGCGGCGACGGCAAATCCATGGCTGGCGTCGAGCCGCGTCATTGACCCGGTATTCCCGAGGGTTTTTCCCAGCTCGGTCTCCAGCTCCGAGGCCAGGCTGTCGAGCGTCGGCGAGAGTCGTGCTGCAATGCGGCGATCTGCCCAGATCAGTTTTTCTGCCAGTGGCGAGAGTGAGGTGCCGCGGCCACGCCCGGTCTGCATCAGGCTATGTCCGAACAGGGCTTCGGCCTCGCGCAGCAAGCCCCACGCATAGCGATAAGACAGCCCGACGGTTTGTGCAGCGCGGGCAATCGAGCCGGTTTCTTCAATGGCGCGCAGCAGGGACAGCAACACGGCCGTGTCCAGCGCGCTGCTCTCGGCGCGGCGGATTTCCCAGTGCGGACTGATCCTGACTTTGAACATCTGAAGGCTTTTCTTATTGCAGATTAGAATAGCGACCGACAGTTTGAGACAGCTTGCCGACAAGGCTGCTCAGGTGAATACGACCGAGACTGTATCAGAGCGACCAGTAAAAGGCGCGAAACACGACTGACCGAGGCCGCCATCCGAGGGCACCCAATAATCAGGAGGGGATATGGGCTTTTTCAGATTGCCGGATTTGCTCGCCAAGGAGCGCACCATTGCCGGACCCGGTTTCAACCGCTGGCTGGTGCCGCCTGCCGCGCTGGCGATTCATCTTTGCATTGGCATGGCTTACGGCTTCTCGGTGTTCTGGAAGCCGCTGGGCAGTGCGCTGTTGGGGCCCGATGGCACGCCGCTGCCCTCGTGCGCCGCCGGTGCGACGACTTTTTTGGACAAGCTGGCTGGTACCGGGCGCGCGCTGTTTGCGACGGACTGTAACTGGACTCAGTTCGATCTGGGTTGGATGTACACGCTCTTTTTTGTCGTGCTGGGCTGCGCAGCAGCGGTCTGGGGCGGATGGTTAGAGCGTTCCGGTCCGCGCAAGGCAGGCTTTGTGTCTGCGATCTGCTGGTGCGGCGGTCTGCTGATCTCTGCGATGGGCGTGTATGAACATCAGCTGTGGATGATGTGGCTGGGCTCGGGACTGATCGGCGGCATCGGACTGGGACTGGGCTACATCTCGCCGGTATCGACACTGATCAAGTGGTTTCCCGACCGGCGCGGCATGGCGACCGGCATGGCCATCATGGGCTTCGGTGGCGGCGCCATGATTGGTTCACCGCTGGCGACCTTGCTGATGGCGAAATTCGCGAGCCCCGGTGATCCCGGTGTCTGGCAGACCTTCGTTGCGCTGGCGGCGATCTATGCGGTGTTCATGTTCGCCGGCGCCTTCGGCTACCGCGTTCCCGCGACGGGCTGGAAGCCGGCAGGCTGGGAGCCGCCGCAGCCCACGGCATCGAAATCCATGATCGCAATGCATCATGTGCATCTGAAGAACGCCCACAAGACACCGCAGTTCTGGTTGCTGTGGGTGATCCTCTGCATGAATGTCTCTGCGGGCATCGGCATCATCGGTGCGGCATCACCGATGCTGCAAGAAACCTTTGGTGGTGCACTGATCGGGCAGCCGGAGCTGGGCTTCGCTGACCTCAAGCAGAACAAGGAACTGCTGGCCGGTGCGGTCGCCATCGGTGCCGGCTTTGTCGGGTTGATCTCGTTGTTCAACATTGGTGGCCGCTTTATCTGGGCGTCATCATCCGACCATCTCGGTCGCCGTCCAACGTATGCAATCTTCTTTGTGCTCGGCATTGCGCTGTATGTGCTGGCGTCGGTCGCCGCTGGCTGGAAGTCGCTGGGGATTTTCGTCGCCTGTTTCTGCGTGATCGCCTCGATGTACGGCGGAGGCTTTGCGACGATTCCCGCGTACCTTGCCGACATGTTCGGCACGCAATTCGTCGGTGCGATTCATGGTCGGCTGCTGACCGCCTGGTCGACCGCTGGCATTCTGGGGCCGGTCGTCGTGAACTACCTGCATGACATCCGTCTTGAGCAAGGCATTCCGGCCGACCAGATTTATGCGCCGATTTTCTACGTGCTCGCAGGTATGCTGGTCGTTGGCTTGCTCGCCAATCTGCTGGTGCGCCCGGTGGATGATCATCATTTCATGAGCGATGAGGAACTGGCGCGCGAGAAGCAGCTCGCGAAAGAGCGCTCGCTGGCGGCAGAGAAGGGCTCCGATCATGAAGCATCGGATCAGCCGTCCCCGTCTTCCATGGTGCTGTTCGCGTGGCTGGCGGTGGGCATTCCGCTGGCCTATGGCATCTGGGTGACGCTGCAAAAATCGGCGGTGCTGTTCAAGTAATTCCGCCGTTCCTGAAGCCCTCTCCGGATTGGTTTAGACTTCCGGGTCTGACCATCAGGAGAGGCAATGAGCATCACCGAAGAAGCAGTCCGCGCCGCGCTGTCGGGCGTGATCGATCCCAATACGGGCAAGGATCTCGTCAGCAGCAAGTCCGCAAAGAACATCCGGATCAGCGGCAGCGACGTCGTGCTCGATGTCGAGCTCGGCTATCCGGCCAAAAGCCAGATCGAACCGATACGCAACAGCGTGATCGCTGCGGTCAAATCCCTTCCGGGCGCAGGCAATGTCAGCGCCAATGTCTTCTCGAAAATCGTTGCGCACTCCGTGCAGCGCGGTGTGAAATTGCTGCCGAATGTGCGCAACATCATCGCCGTGGCCTCGGGCAAGGGCGGCGTCGGCAAATCCACCACCGCTGCGAATCTCGCGCTGGCACTGGCGGCTGAGGGGGCGAAGGTGGGACTCCTGGATGCCGACATCTATGGCCCCTCGCAGCCGATGATGATGGGCGTGTCCGGCAAGCCGGAGTCGCATGACGGCAAGACCATGGAGCCGCTGGAAAATCATGGCGTGCAGATCGCGTCGATCGGCTTCATGATCGATCCCGATCAGCCGATGGTCTGGCGCGGCCCTATCGTCACGCAGGCGCTGCAGCAACTGTTGGAGCAGACCAACTGGCGCGACCTCGATTATCTGGTGGTCGACATGCCGCCGGGCACCGGCGACATTCAGCTGACCCTGTCACAAAAAGTACCCGTCACCGGTGCCGTGATCGTCACCACCCCGCAAGACATTGCGCTGCTCGATGCGCGCAAGGGCCTGAAGATGTTCGAGAAGGTTGGCATACCGATCCTCGGCATCGTCGAGAACATGAGCATGCATGTCTGCAGTAACTGCGGCCATGCAGAAGCGATCTTCGGCGAGGGGGGGGGTGAAAAAATGTGCGCCGACTATGGCGTGGATTTTCTTGGCAAGCTGCCGCTGGCGATGGCGATTCGCGAGCAGGCAGATTCGGGCAAACCTACCGTAGTCGCTGATCCTGACGGTACGGTAGCGCAGATATACAAGCAGATCGCGCGCACGGTGGCGGTGAAGGTCGCGGAGAAGGCGAAGGATATGACCAGCAAATTCCCGTCGATTGTGGTGAAGAACGACTGAGTGAGTCGTTTGACGATGGGTCCCGGCTTTCGCTGGGACGACAGCCTTGGGTTGCGCGACATTCTGGCGGAAGAGCGTGGGAGTCGAACCCACCAGAGATTGCTGGCAACCTCTCCCGGATTTGAAGTCCGGACGTCCCACCGGGGAGCGTAGCTCTTCCAGAAAACATCAACACCGCGACAAAGCCCGCGATTATACGAGCGATTCATTCGCAGCGTTTTTACCCTTTCCACATCTGCAACTGGCGTATCACATGATGCTCTGCGATGCGCCGCGTATACCCGACACGGTCGAAGAATTCGAGAATCTCCACGGCCAGCTTGCGGCCGGTTTCTATCCGGTCGCGGAACGGCGCGACTTTCGCATGGCCGTGTTCGGCCACCAGCGCCTCGACGATGGTCGACATCTCGCGCACCGCTTCTGTCAAAAAATAATGATCATGCGCGACCAGATAGGTCAGCCCCAGCCGGGTTGATTTGCCAAGGAAGCGGCGCATATCCGGTTCATCGATGCCCAGATCTTTCGCCAGCGGGCGTACGCGTGGCGGATGAAAGCGCGTGGCCGCGAGCAGCGGTTCGACCTGCGCCCACAACGCTTGCTCCTCGCCGCTGAAGCTGACCTTGTGTGTTGGCAGTGCAATGAAGCTGCGCTGCGCCGCGATCACCCGACCGTCATCCAGCACGGACTGCAGCAAGGCCGCAAAGACTTCCGCGGGCAGGGTGGGCAGCAGACGGCGGCGCAGACGCTCGCGCTCTACGCCGACATTGTCCGGTTCACGCTCATGAAACAGGGCCAATTCATCCAGCACCCGTTGCTGCAGCGCGGCCCAATGCGCCGTTGAACACGCATACAAGCCTTCGGAGGTCGTCAGTGAGGTCGCCTCCAGCGAGGACAGCATTGCCGCCAGCGATGGCGCGCTGATGTTGCGATTGGCGGCAAAGCGCGTGAGGCTGCCCCCCAGCGTTTCCATCTCAAGTAATGCACTCAGTGCCTGCGCGTCGCTGCTTGCCTGCTGGGCGCGCAGCAGCGCCAGTCGGGCGGCGGATCGTTTTGCGCGTGTGGGCGGGAAGACGTCCAGCACCTCGCATCCGGCTATCGTTTCGCGTGCGGAGGCGTCGCGCAGCACGATACGGTCGCCGTGGCACAGATGCAGTGCGGTGTCGAGCGCCAGCTCGGCGAGCATCGATGTTCCCGGCGCGAGCATCTCGCCCTCCAGCAGGCCGACATGCGCCATGGTGTGCGCGGCACCGGCATGCAGATGGACGCGGCTCCAGTGCTTCAGCGGCTTTGCCTCGGGAAGCAGGGTCAGCATCACGCTCGAACGGTTGACGCGATGTTCGAGCGCTTCAGCCACGATCCAGTCGCCGCGATGCACGTCATCATGCGACAGACCGGCGAGATTGATCGCCACGCGCTGCCCGGTGCCGCCGTCGTCAGAGGCTTGATTATTGACGTGCAGTCCCCGCACGCGCGCCAGCATCGTCTTGCGTTCTGTCGAGGAGGGCAGCAGTCTCAGTGTGTCACCCACCGACACGCGACCTGCGTGCACGGTGCCGGTGACGATCGTGCCTCGTCCTTCGAGCGTGAAGCAGCGGTCGATGGCCAGCCGGAAATGCTCAGTGCCTGTCATGGGCGACGGACTCGCCTGCTCACGCGCTGCCTGATGCAGATAATCACGCAGCTCGGTAATGCCGTCGCCTTGCAGCGCGCTGCAACGGAACAGCGGCGCGTTCTGCAGAAAGCTGTGCGCCACCAGCGCGCGCACTTCACGTTCGACCTCGGCGATGCGTGCTTCATCGACGATGTCCGTTTTACTGATCACGATCACGCCCTGCCGGAGGCCCAGCAGCTGCAGGATCTGGAAATGTTCCCGCGTCTGCGGCATCACGCCGTCATCCGCCGCCACCACCAGCAGCGCCATGCCGATGCCGCTCGCACCGGCCAGCATCGTATGAATGAATTTCTCATGGCCGGGCATGTCGACAAAGCCCAGCCTGGGACTGTCAGGCGCTTGGGTGTCGATGCTCTGATAAGCAAACCCCAGCTCGATCGTGATGCCGCGCGCTTTTTCTTCCTTCAGACGATCGGTGTCGATGCCGGTCAGCGCGCGTACCAGCGCGGTCTTGCCGTGGTCGATGTGCCCCGCAGTGCCGACGATCATCGCTTTGTCTCTCGATGAACTTCCGGCATCGAGAGCTGGCCAAGTTGCGCGGTGAAGGCTGCTTCATCCTCGAGTGTGCGCAAATCCAGCCACAGCGCACCGTCCTGCAGCCGGCCGATCACGGGAATGGGCAGGGCACGCAATGCAGCGTGCAAGGATTCCAGTGCGGTGCCGCTGCGCTTGCCTGTGGGGGTGAGGGGCGTGATGCAGAGCGCCCAGCTGTCGATGCGATCAACGGGCAGCGAGCCGCTGCCAATCTGGCTACGCGTCGGCTGCAGGCTGACATCGGCCTTGGCGGCGCAGGCTTGCTGCATCGCCGGCAGCACGCGCTGACCGAGGGCGTGTATCTCGCCTGCGGGGCGATTCAGCAGGCGCAATACGGGCAGTGCCTGCGCCAGCCCCTGCGGCGAATCGGCCAGGTCGCGATACAGCCGCAGCGTGGCTTCGAGCGCGCCCATGATCAGCTTGTCGCAACGCAGCGCGCGCTTCAATGGGTGTTTGCGTATCTTGTCGATCAGCGCTTTTTTGCCGAGGATGATGCCGGCCTGCGGACCGCCCAGCAGTTTGTCACCGGAGATGCTGACGATATCGGCGCCGGCTTTCAGGGTTTCCTGTGGCAGCGTCTCATGCGGCAAGCCATAGCGCTCGAAAGGTACCAGCGCGCCGCTGCCGAGATCGACGAACAGCGGCAGGTGATGCGACTTCGCGCACTGTGCAAGCTCGGCATCGGTAGGGCTGGCGGTGAAGCCAACCACCTGATAATTCGAGGTATGAATGCGCGTCAACAGCGCCGTGTTCTCATTCACCGCACCGGAATAATCTTTCAGGTGCGTGCGATTGGTGGTGCCCACCTCGACCAGCGTGCAGCCCGCCATCGTCATGATGTCGGGCATGCGGAAGGAACCGCCGATCTCGATCAGTTCGCCGCGCGAGAGCGGCACTTCACGTCCTGCGGCCAGCGCGGAGAGCACCAGCAGCACTGCTGCGGCATTGTTGTTCACGACGGTCGCGGCCTCGGCACCGGTCAGGTCGCACAGCAGCTGCTCGGTGAGGTGATCGCGCTCACCCCGCTCGCCGCTGGCGATGTCGTATTCGATATTGACCGGATAGCGAGCGGCATTGACCAGCGCGTCGATGGCTGCTTCCGGTAAAGGGCTTCGTCCCAGATTGGTATGGATGACGGTGCCGGTCAGGTTGAAGCTGCGCCGCAGCCGGGGCGTGGTTTCTGCGACGATGTGCGACGCGATCAGGCGCATCAGCTGCGCGCGCGAAACGTTGCCATCGGAGGTGTCGGGAGCTGCGGAGGTTAGCGATTGCCGGAGCGCGGACAGGCTGTGCTGGATCGCACGCTTGACCAGTGCGCGACCATGGGTGTCAATACGGGACTGAAGCTCGGCGGCATTCAGCAGCGAGTCGACAGAGGGCAGGGTCTGCAGGGTCAGCAGATCATCCGGCCCGGTTTCACCCGCACGGGGCAGAAACGATGGCTGGGTCATGAGGAATCCTTGGTGAATCTGGCCGCGATTTTACCGTGGATTGAAGCGTCACTCCGGGATCATTCCGGATCCGGCACGCCCGGCGAGAACAGTAGATTCGGGCCGCTGCGCAGATAGCCGGCCTCGTCGGTCAGCATGTCCAGCGTCAGTGTCGCCAGATCATCGGCGCCAACCTCCATCATCGGCTCTTTTTCGCGGCTGAAGATTTTCAGGTAGGTGTGGCAATCGTCGCAGGCTTCGGCGCGTGCAAACGAGATCTTGCGCGAGGGTTCTTCTGCTTCGACGCCATTCAGGCTGAGATAGGACACGCTCTTGGTGGATTCACAGGCAGTGCAGGTCACGCGCACCATGTGCCATTGCGTGCTGCACAGGCTGCAGTGCAGATAGCGAAGGTTCGACTGATCGGGCGCGACTTCGATCACGCTGGCGACCGGACGGGATGCGCAGACCGGGCAGACGGTGGAGGAGCCGATGAGTCCGACATCGTCAGTCGTCATCGACGCGGCCTGACGTGTCCACCAGACTTGCAACGCAGCGCCCACCAGGGGCGCGACCATTGCATGCGTGTGTTCATCGCCACCGGCAATGCCGCCGCCGAAGATGGCATCGGCAATCGATTCACGGCCGGCTTGGTCAAACGCGTTGAGCTTTTCTGCGGCTTCCCTCAGCACTGCCTCATCGCCGGAAGTGAGCGTGTGAAGAATGTGCTCAAGGTCATGCTGCCAGTCCGGAGAGCGCTCGGCCTGATACGACAGGGCAGGCATGCCGTGCTCGCGTGATTGCTTTAGCGCGTCTGCAGGTACCGGGTTGGCGGTGTGAGCCCCGTAGGCCAGATGCTGGGCGTGCGCGAGCTGGCCCAGCACGTCCAGTAACTGGTTCATCGCATGGCCATTGGACAAGTGCCTGAAACGGCGCGCGCGGTTCGCGAACAGTTCCGGGTCGTTTGGCAAAACGACGTTGGGGAAGGGCTGGTGCTCGCCGATGTCGCCGGGCTGGAGGATTTTTTGGCTCACTTCGCTCCCGTCTGCTCCTTGAACCACTCCGGATGATGATGCTTCGCCCAGGCCTCTTCAACGCTGCCACGGGTCATTGCGCGTATCGTGCCCTTGACCCAGATGGCCGCATACACATGCACGATCAGCGCCACGATGCCGGTAAAGCCGGCCAGCATATGAATCACCATCGCAAAGCGGATCACCGGAATCGGAAAATACATCGCGAAGTAAGAGCGCCAGATCACGATGCCGGAGATCAGCAGCAGCGCCACGCTGCCGACCATGGTCCAGAACATCAGTTTCTGGCCGGCGTTGTATTTGCCGATGGGCAGCGAATCCGGGCCGTCTTCGTTGTTGATGACTTCCCTGATGCGCTTGAGCCATTCGATATCGACCGGCTTGATGAAGTTCTCATGCCAGACGCGGCGGGCGAGGGCAACGAAGCTGATCGCCATCACGATCCCGAGGAAGGGATGCAGGATGCGTGACCAGACCGGACCACCCAGCACATTGGACAGGAAGAAGAATGCCGGATGGAAGAAGGCCAGCCCCGTCAGCCCGAGCAGAACGAAGCAGAACGCAACCACCCAGTGATTCACCCGGTCGGAGGTGCCGTAACGCTGAATATATTTTTTCATGTCAGGCACCTTCCTTGTCGCTGCGGGCTTCATCGTCATGCCCGCCTTCGTGCACTTCTTTCGGGCCCTTGGTCACATAGTGGAAGAAACCGCCCAGCACCGCGAGACCGAGGCCCACGGACAGCAGCGGCTTGGTGATGCCCTTCCAGAATGACACCATGGGGCTGATCTTCGGCTCGTTCGGCAGGCCGTGATACAGCTCCGGCTTGTCGGCATGGTGCAGCACATACATCACGTGCGTGCCGCCGACGCCGGCCGGGTTGTACAGACCGGCATTCGCATAGCCGCGTTCCTTCAGATCGACAATGCGCTCTTCGGCCTGATGAATCATGCCTTCCTTGGTGCCGAACATGATCGAGCCGGTCGGGCAGGCTTTCACGCACGCGGGTTCCTGTCCGACGGCGACGCGGTCGGAGCACAGCGAGCACTTGTAGGCCTTGCTGTCTTTCTTCGAGATGCGCGGGACGTCGAACGGGCAGCCGGCGACGCAGTAGCCGCAGCCGATGCAATGCTCCTGATTGAAATCCACGATGCCGTTGGAGTACTGCACGATCGCGCCGGGCGACGGGCAGGCCTTCAGGCAGCCGGGGTCTTCGCAGTGCATGCAGCCATCCTTGCGGATCAGCCACTCCAGCTTGCCGGCTTCCTCGATCTCGGAGAAGCGCATCACGGTCCAGGAGTTCTCGGTCAGATCGGTCGGGTTGTCATACACGCCGATGTTGTCGCCGACTTCATCGCGCAGATCATTCCATTCCATGCACGCGGACTGGCAGGCCTTGCAGCCGATGCACTTGGAGACATCGATCAGCTTGGCCAGCTCGACCTGTTCGCGCGCCTGAGGCGGGGTGGTGGTCGTTGCCGACCGTCGTTTGATATCAGAGCTCATCATGGTCATTACACCTTTACGACATCGACCAGGAACGCTTTGAATTCCGGCGTCTGCGTGTTCGCATCACCAACGACAGGCGTCAGCACATTCGTGATGTAGCCTTTCTTGGTCTGTCCGTTGAAGCCCCAGTGATTCGGTATGCCGATCGTGTGGGTCAGTTTGCCTTCGATCATCAGCGGCTTGAGTCGCTTGGTGACCACCGCTTTCGCGATGATCTCGCCGCGTTTGGAGCGCACCTTGATCTTGTCACCCTGCCTGATGCCTTTTTCGGCGGCGAGCTTTTCACTGATCTCGATGAACAGCTCAGGCTGCAGCACCGCATTGATGCGCAAGTGCTTGGACCAGGTGCCGAAATGCTCGGTCAGGCGGTAGGTGGTCGCGACAATCGGGAACTCTGTCGAAGTGCCCATCTCCTCGCGATCGCTCTTGAACACACGCGCGGCCGGATTGTTCTTGGCCTTGGCATTCTTCGGCCAGAACGGGTTGTAATCCAGCGGCGATTCGATCGGCTCGTAGTGCTCGGGGAACGGGCCCTCGGCCATCTTGTCGACTGCGAAGAAGCGTGCCACGCCTTCCGGATTCATGATGAACGGGCTGACGTTCTCGTCCGGCGCGGCATCCGGGCGCATGTCGGGAACGTCGGATCCGGCCCATTTGTCGCCTTTCCATTCAACGACTTTGCGTTTCGGATTCCAGGCCTTGCCTTCCGGGTTCGCCGACGCGCGGTTGTACAGGATGCGGCGGTTGGCCGGCCAGGCCCAGGCCCAGTTCGGCGTGTTGCCGTGGCCCGTATCGGTATTGTCACGACGCGCCATCTGATTGCCGGCTTGCGTATACGATCCGCAGAAAATCCAGACGCCGCAAGCCGTTGTGCCATCGTCGCGCAGCTGACCGAAGCTTGAGAGCTGCTCGCCGGCTTTCACCAGCAACTTGGTCTTGTCTTTGGGGTCGTAGATGTCTGCCAGCGCGCGGCCGTTGTACTCCTTCGCGATTTCATCAGCGGTGGGGTTCAGCGGGTCACGGTACGGCCAGGTCAGATGCAGGATGGGATCAGGGAATGCCCCGCCATCCTTCTTGTACATCGAACGCAGCTTCTGGAACAGCTCGGCCAGAATTTCGCCATCGCCCTTGGCGTCGCCGGCAGGCTCTTGTCCTTTCCAGTGCCACTGCAGCACGCGACTGGAGCTCACGACCGAGCCATCTTCTTCGGCGAACAGTGACGAGGGCAGACGGTACACCGTGGTCTGAATCTTGGTGGTGTCCACATCATTGAACTCGCCGTGGTTCATCCAGAACTCGGAAGTTTCGGTTGCGAGCGGATCGATCACCACCAGGAACTTCAGCTTGGCCAGCGCCTCGGTGACCTTCTTCTTGTTCGGGAAAGCCGCGAGCGGGTTGAAGCCCTGCGCGATATAGCCGGTCATCTTGCCCTGATGCATATCCTCGAACACCTGCATGATGTCGTGGTCTTTGTCCACTTTGGGCAGGTAGTCAAACGCCCAGTTGTTGGACTTGGTTGCGGCATCGCCGTACCAGGACTTCATCATGCTGACCAGGAACTTTTCATAGTTCTGCCAGTACGACATTTGCCCTTTGCGTCCGGGCTTGATCGCGCGCTTGTTGATATAAGCCTGATAGTCCTGCTCGGAGTCTTTCGGCAGGCTCATGTAGCCGGGCAGCATGGTCGACAGCAAGCCGAGGTCGGTCAGACCCTGGATGTTCGAGTGACCGCGCAGCGCATTCATGCCGCCGCCGGTCTGGCCTATGTTGCCGAGCAAGAGCTGCACCATCGCACCGGCACGGATCATCTGCGCGCCATAGCTGTGATGCGTCCAGCCGAGCGCATACAGAATGGTCATCGTGCGATCCGGGCCCGCAGTGGTGGCGATCTCTTCGGCCACGCGCAGGAAGTCTTCTTTTGGCGTGCCGCAGACACGCTCCACCATGTTCGGCGTGTAGCGGCTGTAGTGGGCCTTCATCAGGTTGAACACGCAGCGCGGATCTTTCAGCGTCGGGTCGGTCTTCACGTAACCGTCGGCGCCGCGCTCGTAATCCCAGCCGCTGCGATCGTACTTGCGTTTCTCGGCGTCATAGCCGGAGTACAGGCCATCGACGAAGTCGAAACCCTTGCCGACGATGAACGTCGCATCGGTGTAGGCCTTGAGGTACTCGGCGTGGAACTTGTTATTGCTGATCAGGTAGTTGATCAGACCGCCAAGGAAAGCAATGTCTGAACCCGGCCGCAGGGCCGTGTAGAAGTCCGATACCGATGCCGTGCGCGTATAGCGCGGATCGACAACGATCAGCTTTGCCTTGTTGTGTGCTTTCGCTTCGACCACCCATTTGAATCCGCACGGGTGCGCCTCGGCGGGATTGCCGCCCATGACCAGGACGACATCCGCATTCTTGATGTCGACCCAATGATTCGTCATCGCGCCACGGCCAAACGTCGGGGCAAGACCTGCCACCGTCGGTGCGTGTCAGACGCGAGCTTGATTGTCTATGGCGATCATGCCCAGAGACCGTACGATCTTCTGGGTCAGGAATCCTGTTTCCGTGGAGCCTGCGGATGCGCACAGCATGCCGGTCGACAGCCAGCGGTTGACCAGCTGGCCATCTGCATTCTTCACCATGAAGTTGGCGTCGCGGTCAGCTTTCATCAGCTGGGCGATCTCATCGATGGCCTGATGCCATTCGATGTTTTCCCATTTGTCCGAACCGGGACGGCGCACTTGCGGATGCTTCAGGCGCGACGGGCTGCGCAGCATGTCCAGAATGCCGGCGCCTTTCGGGCACAGCGTGCCGCGATTGACCGGATGATCGGGATCGCCTTCGATATGGAAGACCTCGGCCTTGACATTCTTGGCCTTGTCGCCGGTGCTGTACATCAGGATGCCGCAGCCGACCGAGCAATAGGCGCAGGTATTGCGCGTCTCGGTCGCCCGGTCAAGTTTGTAGGCACGCATTTCGGCATGCGCCACCGAGGGCGCAAGACCCATCACGGCAAGGGAAGAGCTTCCTATCCCGGCCGCGCAGATCCTGAAGAACTGCCGTCGATTCATGGGGGCGTTCATCAAAACTCCTTCGAGTATCACTGGATGTGGTGTGCAGGGCCGGCGAAGGAGGCGGAGGCTCTCGCAGGCCGGCGTGCCTGCGTGAGAAGACGATGCCCCGAAGCGGAGCGTTTCAGCGAGCGCATGAATTTACCCGCTGTTGTCAGCGTTTGATCTTCCCGGCGCGGAGTTTAACATGCTGCAACGTGCGATATATCGAGTTTCCGGCCCTGTATTTGCTTGAATTTATCGAGTGATATCGATGAAATAGGTTTTCGTTAATAGGCTATAAATAACCTATTTTATGAGTTCGACCCTGGAATCCGGCGGGCGGCGCGTGGGCGCTGCTTACTCCTGACCAGGGGGCGTACGGGCTGCCTTGTGGGGCGGCGCGCCTTCCGCCTCGGCCTCGGCTTTGCGCTTGAGCGTGCCTCGGGACTGCTGCCGGGCCTGAACGCACCAGTCGATGGATTGCAGCACCTCCTCGGCAGTGAACGGGAAATCTGCTTTGCCGGCATCGTCCCGATGTGCTTCAAGCCACGCTTGCCAGTGCCGAGCGAACTCGGTGTCCACCGCCAGAAAACGCTTGCCTGCGACCGCGAGAGTTCTATCGTTGCCGGCATCGGACACGGCACGCTGCCAGCACGAAGCCAGCGCCGAGCAGACAACGTAGGGCAGTCCGGTGGAAGCCGTCAGCGATTGTGTCAGCGCGGGGAGGTTCACCGGGCGCAGCCCGGTTCTTTGCTCGAGCGCGCGCAGGAATTCCGCCGGTTGCCGAACCAGTCGTTGCAAGGGCTCGCGAGACGCGGACAGGGTGACGAGCAGGCTCTGCTTGCAGCGACCGAGCAAGCTGCCGGGCCGGGTCTTCAGTGCGGTCAGTGTGCAGAAAAGGGTGTTGGTCATCAGCCGGGCCACGGCGTCGGCGTCGGGTGCCGCACTGGAAGCGCTCTCGCCAGCGATCACACGCTCTGCATCGATCCATGCTCTGGACAGCAGTCGTGCCAGCGGTTCGGGCATGCCAAGTCCTTTGGTCATTTTTTTCAGTAGCATGGCCGCGACATCGATGTGGCTGGATGCATTACCGGTCTCATCCCGGGATTCCAGTAAAAACTGCCCAGACAAGACGGTAACGAGACTGGCTTGCAGCGACTCGATGAAGGTCGTGGCCAGCTTGATGATCCGTGATTTTTGCGTAGTGATGGCGTCGTTGATCGGGCCGGATTGCGCATGCGGTATCGGCGGCCGATCCGGTTGCCATTGCGACGACGAGATGGATTCATTCGCGGTCGCGACCTCTGAAGCGGTGCTGCTGGCATCAGCCGCGATCAGGCCAGACAGCGCATGAGCAGTTTCGGCAGCGATCTGCGCAGATGACATGGCCTCCTTGCGGTCGGCGATCGTCTGCAGCGATGAGATGACCGGAAAGATCGCGCCGACGAAAATGCCATGGATGGCGAGATTGATCGGTTCATCGATCAGATCGCACAGCTCGGTCAGCAAAGCGGGAGACTGGCCATCACGCGGCTCGAGCAGTGCGGCGAAGCTTGCTCCTTGCGCGGTGATAAGCAGGTTCATCATCGCCGGATCTCGCACTTCGCTTGCTGCGGCCCAGATCCTGTTGTCCGCATCGGTGGGCGATCCGGGATGGGCGCCCGCAGAGATGAGCACGGCCACCTGATCAATGTGTCCCAGAGTCACGGCGGTCAGCAGCGCATTGTCGAGGTCGAGCTGGATCCTTGTCTGGTCGTTCGACTGCCATTCACGGCAGTCGAGAATTTGCCGCAGCAAATGCGTTTGCATCGTCGCGAATAATGCGCTCGTCAGTAGATTCTGGTTGACGACATCCGATAATTTTCCGACTCGCGCGCAGTGCTTGATCAGCATGTCCAGCATCGCAGGATCTTGCTTTCTTACGGCGATCCGCAAGGGATTGGCTCGCCCGCTGCTGATCCTCGCGCCCCGGTCCAGCAGCAGTTGAACGGTGGGGATATGCTGCATGGCCGTCGCTACCGATAACGGCGTGATACCTTTCTCGAAGAGATGATGGTGCTCTCCGAAAATCTCATCGAGCTCGGCGGCGCTGAGTCCATACGCGCAAGCATCAATCTCGGCATCGCGATCCAGCAAGGCCTCGGCCGCTTGTACGTTGCCGAATCTGACCGCATGGTGGAGCGCCGTCTGTCCGGTGCTGTCCTCATACGATGGCGTCATGTCCGCGACATCCGTCAGCAGAGTGACCATCGCGGTATTTCCCTGGGCCGCCGCCTTCATCAGCAGATCGACACCGTTCGGCGGCACGGCGGGCAGGGGGGCGCCCCACGCGACCAGTGCGCGGACGATACGGGTTGAATTTCTTTCCACGGCGATCTGCAGCAGATTTTTACCGTCCGCGTCTTCGGAGTCCAGATGGGCACCCGCCTTCAGGGCGATATCCATCAGCTTGACGAAATCGTCTTCACTGGCATAGTTGACGGCATCCCACAATTGACGATCGGGAGTGCCATAAGCGGGCTGGACTGCCGGAGCGGCAGCCGACTGGGGAACGGGATACATGGGAGCTCCTGTGCAATGAGTACCGCCTTAAGTTGCGGTCATCGGCTATACGTTCCTCGTACAGCCTTGGCAGGAGCGATTACATGGACATTAATCGGCAATGCTGAGTAATTGTTCGATTGTCGAGCCATTGACTCGAACACAAAATCCCTTCCCAGGCCGCTACATCGAGAATAGAACGGACGCACGTGTTTTCACGTAATCGCCCTCGGTCGGATGGGTATCCTTGATTGACAGGCCACGCGCGATGAAGTGGGGGTGCTGCATGGCTTCTTCTGTGCTGAGTACCGGAGAGACGCAGCAATCCGCCTGTGCAAATGCCTCTGTCCATGATGGTTGTGTCCGTGTGGCGAAGACGGCTTCCAGCTCGGCTTTGACCTGCATCGCGTCCTCGCCGCCGATTTCCTGTCCCAGTGACCAGTGGCGGGTTTTGAGATCCGGACGTCCGATCACTTCACAACAGGTTTCCCAGAACTTGAGTTCCAGCGCGCCCACGGCCATGTAGCGATTGTCTTGGGTTCGATACACGTTGTAGCAGGGAACGCCACCAGTCAGAAAATCGCGGGCCGGTGCCGCCGTCTTGCCATAGTAGTTATAGGCGAGCAGAGGCATCACATTGTGTGCGAACACGGCATCGGTCATGGACACGTCCACGAAGCGCCCCGGGCCGCCCATCTTCACGGCCAGCAGCGCGGCCAGAATGCCCTGCACGGCAGTTTGCGAGCCGCCGAGCAGATCGCCGATCTGCAAATTGGGCAGCACAGGGCGGCCATCCGCATCCGTGTTCTGCGCGAGCATGCCGGCATAACCGACATAGTTGATGTCGTGGCCAGCCGCGAGCGCCATCGGCCCGGTCTGTCCGTAGCCGCTGATGGCGCACATCACCAGCGTCGGGTTGCGCGCCTTGAGCACTTCCCAGCCGAGGCCCAGCCTGTTCATGACACCGGGGCGAAAGCTTTCGATCACGACATCGGCCGTCTCGACCATCTGCAGAAAACGCGCGTGGTCTTCCTTGTCCTTCAGGTCGAGGTTCAGTATCTGCTTGCCGCGATTGACGGCAATGAAGAGCTGTGACAGCTCATTGCGCACATGGCTCATGGTGCGTGCGTAGTCACCCGCACCTTTGTCTTCGATCTTGATGACGGTAGCACCCATGTCGGCCAGATGCAGCGTGGCCATCGGGCCGGGCAGGAGGCGGGTGAGGTCGAGAACAGTGATGCCGTTCAGCGGTGATTGAGCGTTGTTGTTATTGTTCATGAGGATTTCTGTCTGTCCTGTTTGTCCTGCCTGTTCTGTCGATTTTGTGTGCTCTGCCCGTTACTCGCCAGCGAGGATTTTTTCCAACAGGTCTTGTTGCTCCAGCCATTCGCTTTCCAGTTGCTCCAGCGTTTTTTTGCAGGATACCTGTTCTTCCAGCAGCCGCTTGAGTTCATCCTTGCGGCTTGCCTCATAGATCTCGCTGCCGGCCAGTGTATGTTCAAGGCTAGCCAGTCGTTCGTTTAGCGGCGCCATCTGCTCTTCGATTTTTCGCAGGCGTGTGTCGACCGGTTTTCTCAGCGCGGACATGCGCTGGCGCTCCTGAGCTTCGAGCCGCTTTTGCTCGCGACGGTCGACCGGCGGACTGGAAGCGTCATTGGTGTCGGCACTGGTCAGCGTGGGCTGTGCGCCGACGGCGAGGCGGGTTCGGAACAGCCAGTCCTTGTAATCATCCAGATCGCCATCAAACGGCTGGAGCCTGCCGTCCGCAACGATCATGAATTCATCGGTCGTCGCCCGCAGCAAATGACGATCATGCGAGACCAGCAGCAGCGTGCCGTCGAATTGCGCGAGCGCCTCGGTCAGCGCCTCTCGCGTTTCCAGATCGAGATGATTGGTGGGCTCGTCCAGCAGCAGCAGATTGGGGCGCTGCCAGACAATCAGCGCCAGTGCGAGCCGCGCTTTTTCACCGCCCGAGAAGGGTGCGATGGGGCTCTTGACCATCTCGCCGGGGAAGTTGAAGCTGCCCAGAAAATCCCTCAGCTCTTGTTCGCGCACGTCGGGTGCCAGGCGCGTCAGGTGCATCAGCGGGCTATCGTCCGGTCGAAGCATTTCCAGCTGATGCTGGGCGAAGTAGCCGATGGCCAGACCCTTGCCCAGTCGCGCGACGCCATGCAGCGGAGGGATGTCGCCCGCAATGGTTTTGATCAGCGTGGATTTGCCGGCGCCATTGGCACCCAGCAATCCGATGCGCTGACCGGACGTCAAAGAAAAGCTGATGCCGGCAACGATGATTTTTTCTTCACCGTGCTCGCTGCGGTAGCCGGCATCGACCTTGTCCAGCACCAGCAGCGGATTCGGCGCGCGCTCGGGCTCGCGAAACTCGAAAGAGAATTCAGCGGCCGCGCGGAGAGGCGCCAGCTCTTCCATACGTGCGAGCGCCTTGATGCGGCTTTGCGCCTGCTTGGCCTTGGTGGCCTTGGCTTTGAACCGGTCAATGAAGGACTGCAGATGCGCTTTCTTGCGCTGCTGCTTCTCTATCATGGCCTGTGCGAGTTCCAGCTGCGCTGCGCGCTGCCGTTCAAAGGCGCTGTAATTGCCGGAGTAACGCTTCAGCTTGCGCTCATCGATGTGTACGATGACATTCGTGACACCATCCAGAAAATCACGATCATGCGAGATGATGATCAAGGTTCCGGGGTGGCGTTTGAGCCAGTCTTCCAGCCACAGGATGGCATCCAGATCGAGGTGATTTGTCGGCTCGTCGAGCAGCAGCAGATCAGAGGGGCAGATCAGAGCCTGTGCAAGGTTCAGCCGCATTCGCCATCCACCGGAAAAGCTCGATACCGGCAAATTCATTTGTGCCTGCGTGAAGCCCAGCCCGGTCAGCAATTGCTCCGCACGCGAGCGCACCGTGTAGGCACCGGCATCGGCCAGCAACGCATGCAGCTCGCCGATGCGGTGTCCGTCGGTGTCGCTGCCTTCGATGCCCGCCAGTTCGGCTTCCAGTTGTCTGAGGGTGGTGTCACCGTCGATCGCATACTCGACGGCGGCGCGATCGAGCGCCGGTGTCTCCTGCGCGACATGGGCGACGCGCCAGCTGCGCGGAAAATCCAGACTACCCTGATCGGGATGAAGCTCGTCGCGCAGCATCCCGAACAGCGTCGATTTGCCAGAGCCGTTGGAGCCGATCAGACCGACTTTCTCGCCGGGGTTGAGCGTCAGGTCTGCGGCGTCGAACAGCGGCTTGGTACCGCGCATCAGGCTGAGTTGTTGGAGGCGGATCATTCGATGCTGAATCTGAGGGAGTTTGTTGCGGCCGGTATCGGAGAGGGGTTCTTCGCGCAGGTGGTCATCACACCGTCATCCTGGCGAATGCCGGGGTCCAGGGACTTTTCCTTCAATCTCGCGACCTATAACTGATCCGCCGTCAGCAAAAACACCGACCCGTCCCCCGCGCTCGTCGATAGCCAGGTCAGCTCCAGTTCAGGGAAGGCTTCTTCTGCATGAGCAAATTCATTGCCGATCTCGATGATAAGCACACCGTTGCTGGTCAGCCGTTCTTTCGCACCGGCGACGATGCGGCGAACGATATCCATGCCGTCGTTGCCACCGGCGAGCGCCATCTCCGGCTCTGCCCGGTACTCGGCGGGCAGAGAGCGCATCGACTGACTGTTGACATAGGGCGGATTGCTGACGATCAGATCATATTTTTTGGCAGGCAGTGTCGTGTAAAGGTCGGACTCGAACAAACTGACACGCTCCTGCAACTGGTAATCATCGACATTGCGGCGCGCGACCTCCAGCGCCCCCTTTGACAGGTCTACCGCATCAATCTGCGCATGAGGAAAAGCATCGGCCAGCATGATCGCCAGACAGCCCGAACCGGTGCACAGCTCCAGCACATGGCTGACTGACCAGGGATCAGCAACCCACGGCTGGAATTGCTCGGGAATCAGCTCAGCGATAAAAGAGCGCGGAACGATGACCCGTTCATCCACATAGAAACGGTAATCACCAAGATAGGCTTCATGGGTCAGATAGGCAGCCGGCAGACGTTCCGAGCAGCGGCGCTCGATCAGTGCCATCAGGGTTTCGATTTCCGCCGGCAGCAGATGGGCGTCCAGAAAGGGGTCCAGTTTGTCCAGCGGGAGTTTCAGCGCATGCAGCAGCAGATACGCGGCCTCGTCGTAGGCGTTGTTGCTCCCATGGCCGAAGAACAGACCCTCGGTGTTGAAGCGGGTAACGGCGTGGCGCAGGAGATCGCGCAGGGTGTGGAAGGGTTGGGACATTGCGGCAGGCCCTGGAAATTCCGGGACACGAGGGTTCTAAAGCCGCAAGGATACCGGATTGCGCTGGGAGGGCGCGATCCTCATGAGGAGAGTTTTTGTTAAGCGGGCAGTTGAGGCTGTGAAAAATCTATTTCGTCAGACTACCCGCAACCGCTTTTAAACCAACACTCAGAGAGAGGTGTCTCAGAGCAGAAGATTTTCCAGCGTACGCCGATAGATGTTTTTCAGCGGTTCGATCTCGGCGACGGCAACATGCTCATCGATCTTGTGAATGCTCGCATTCGTCGGGCCGAATTCCACCACTTGCGGGCAGATCTGCGCGATGAACCGGCCGTCCGATGTGCCGCCGGTGGTCGACAGTTCGGTGTCGAGTCCGGTTTCCGACTTGATCGCGGCACTCAGTGCGTTGCTCAATTCCCCGCGCGGTGTCAGGAAGGGCAGACCTCCGACGGTCCATTTGAGATCGTAATCGAGGCCGTGCTTGTCGAGTGTCGCATGCACGCGCTGTTGCAAGCCCTCGACGGTGCTGGCGGTCGAGAAGCGGAAATTGAAATCGACTACGCATTCGCCGGGAATCACGTTCGACGCACCCGTGCCTGCATGAATGTTCGACATCTGCCACGAGGTGGGCAGGTAGTATTCATTGCCCTTGTCCCACTCAATGGTGGTCAGTTCAGCCAGCGCGGGCATCGCGAGGTGTATCGGGTTCTTTGCCATGTGCGGGTAGGCAATATGGCCTTGCACGCCTTTGATCACCAGACGGCCTGACATGGTGCCGCGACGACCGTTCTTGATCATGTCGCCGATTTGTGTGACTGAGGTCGGTTCGCCGACGATACAGTAATCGAGCTGTTCGCCCCGCGCCTTCAGCTGATTACAGACGATGACGGTGCCATCGATCGCCGGGCCTTCTTCATCGCTGGTGATCAGGAAACCGATGGAGCCTTGGTGATCGGGATGCGCGGCGACGAATTCTTCAACGGCGACGACCATAGCAGCGAGTGAGGTCTTCATGTCGGCGGCGCCGCGCCCGTAGAGCTTGCCATCACGATGCGTCGGCTTGAACGGATCCGAGGTCCATTGCGCCAGCGGCCCGGTCGGCACCACATCGGTATGTCCGGCAAACACCAGCAGAGGCTGCGCGCTGCCGCGCCTTGCCCAGAGGTTGGTGACATCACCCGAGGCGATGGTCTCGCAAGCAAAGCCCAGGGGCGCGAGGCGCTCGGCCATTTTCAGCTGACAACCGCCATCGGCGGGCGTGACGGAGTGCAGCGAGATCAGTTCTTCAGTGAGGGCCAGTGTCTTGCTCATTGCGTCAGGTAGTTCAGGCGAGGTGTTCTTCATAAGTGTCGGCATCAAAGCCGACCAGCACGGTCTTGCCCTTGCAGAGCACCGGGCGCTTGATCACGCTGGGGTTATCGATCATCGGTGTCGTCGCACTGGTGGCTGTGGTGACGGAGGCTTTGGTCGCCTCCGGCAGTCCGCGCCATGTCGTGCCTTTTCTATTGACCAGCACGTCCCAGGAGACCTGCTTCATCCAGCCGGCAATCGTCTCTTTGTCGATGCCGAGTTTTTTGAAGTCATGGAATTCGTAGGCGATGTCCTGACTGTCCAGCCAGTCACGCGCTTTCTTGACGCTGCCGCAGTTGGGGATGCCGTAGAGGGTGATCATGGGTTGGTTGTTGTAAATCGCTGGATCCCGGCCTGCGCCGGGATGACAGATCCAGCCTCGGCCGGCTACTGAGTCGTCATTCCGGCGCAGGCCGGAATACAGCGTCGTTAATTAATCCCGTAGCAGTTCGTTAATACTTGTCTTCGCCCGCGTCTTCTCATCCACACGCTTGACGATCACCGCGCAGTACAGGCTGTACTTGCCATCGGCCGACGGCAGGTTGCCGGAGACGACGACCGAACCTTCGGGGATGCGACCGTAGGTGACTTCACCAGTCTCGCGGTTGTAGATCTTGGTTGATTGGCCGATGTAAACGCCCATCGAGATCACCGAGTTCGCCTCGACGATCACGCCTTCGACGACTTCCGAGCGCGCGCCGATGAAGCAGTTGTCTTCAATGATGGTCGGGTTGGCCTGCATGGGCTCGAGCACGCCGCCGATGCCGACGCCGCCGGAGAGGTGCACGTTCTTGCCGATCTGCGCGCAGGAACCAACGGTGGCCCAGGTATCGACCATCGTGCCTTCATCGACATAGGCGCCGATGTTCACGTAGGACGGCATCAGCACGACATTCTTGCCAATGAAGCTGCCGCGACGCGCGACCGCAGGAGGAACGACGCGGAAGCCGCCCTTGGCGAAATCGTCGGCGGTGTAGTTCGCGAACTTGGTAGGCACCTTGTCATAGAACTGCATGCCATGACCGCCGGGGATGGGCAGGTTGTCTTCCAGACGGAAGGACAGCAGCACGGCTTTTTTTACCCACTGGTTGACGACCCACTGACCGCTGTCTTTTTGCGCGACGCGCAGTGTGCCCTGATTCAGTTGTTCAAGCACGTCGGCGACAGCCTTGCGCACATCAGCAGGGGCGGACTTGGGGGAGAAATTCGTACGCTCTTCCCACGCGGCGTCGATCAGGGTCTGAAGTTGTTGGCTCATGATGATTCTTTGTTAGTGAGATTGATGTGGAGTATTCGGGATCGCAGGACTCAGGTTCCCAAGCTTGGTGTTCGCTTCAGCCACCGAGCTTGCGCGTGAATTCAACGATGCGCTGCGCGGCTTCGAGGCATTCATCGACTTCGGCCACCAGCGCCATGCGCACGCGGTTCGCGCCCGGGTTGATGCCGTGCGCTTCGCGCGCGACGTAGCTGCCGGGCAGGACGGTCACATTATATTCGGCGTACAGCCGCTTCGCGAATTCGGTATCGCTGATCTTCGCGAGCTTGTCGACCTTTGCCCAGAGATAGAAGCCGGCATCAGGCAGCGCGACATCGAGCACCTCGGCCAGCAGGGGCGTCACCTGACTGAATTTTTTGATGTACTTCGCGCGGTTCTCTTCGACATGGGTCTCGTCATTCCATGCCGCGATCGAAGCGGCCTGAATCGACGGACTCATTGCGCTGCCATGGTAGGTGCGGTAGAGCAGGAATTTTTGCAGTATCGCCGCATCGCCTGCCACAAAGCCAGAGCGCATCCCGGGCACATTCGAGCGCTTGGACAGGCTGGAGAACGCAATCAGGCGATCATATTTGCGTCCCAGCCTGTGCGCCGCTTCCAGTCCGCCCAGTGGGCGCTCATTGCCGAAGTAAATCTCTGAATAGCATTCGTCCGAGGCGATCACGAAGCCATGCTGGTCGGACAGCGCAAAGAGCTCTTTCCAGTCGTCGAGTGTCAGCACTGCGCCGGTCGGATTGCCGGGCGTGCAGATATATAGCAGCTGGACGCGTGGCCAGACATCGGCCGGCACGGTGGAGAAATCAGGCGCGAAGTTGCGGGCCGGGTCGGAGTTCACAAAAAACGGTTCCGCACCCGCCAGATACGCTGCGCCCTCGTAGATCTGATAGAACGGGTTCGGGCACACCACGACAGCCTTGGCGTAGGGGTCGATGACTGCCTGCGCAAGTGCGAACAAGGCTTCGCGCGAGCCATTCACCGGCAGCACTTCGCACGAGGGATCAAGGCGCGGCAGGCGGTAGCGCTGCTCCAGCCAGCCGCAGATCGCCGCGCGCAGCGCGTCGGTGCCGGCCGTGGTCGGGTAGGTCGCCAGACCTGTGAGGTTGTCCGCGAGGGCTTTCTGGATAAATCCGGGCGTCGGATGCTTGGGCTCGCCGATTCCCAGACTGATCGGGCGATGGCCCCGGGCGGGAGTCACATCGGCAAACAGCCGCCGGAGTTTTTCAAAGGGATAAGGCTGAAGTTTTTCCAGTAAGGGATTCACGGTGCGAGTTTCTTTATCGGCAGGCATGCAGTGGAACCAGGGCGCCGCGATTATACCGCCCGGGTGGAGTGTCGCTGACGGGGGGCGTTTGATACCTTTATGGCAAAGCCCGCTCGCCGCAGACAGCGGCTCCCCGGGTCGCGGCTTGGCAGCGGTTTCTCGGTTTATTTCGTAAGCCTCTGATCTGCCAGTGACTTTCCTGTGGTAGCCGAGTTTGCCCCACGGAGAAATGGCTGAACGGCGCATCCGGGGTGTTATGATTGCGCGATTGAATTGACACTGGCCGGACAGATCTTGTCCGGTTTATCTTTTTTTGAGCCGGCGTCGTCTGCGGCACCGGCATCCTGAATCTTCATTCACGCTGAAAAGTCGATAACGTGCGGTTAACCTCGATAAAACTTTCCGGCTTCAAGTCCTTCGTCGATCCGACCAATTTCCAGGTGCCCGGTCAGCTGGTGGGCGTCGTCGGTCCGAATGGCTGTGGCAAATCGAACATCATTGATGCAGTGCGCTGGGTGCTGGGCGAATCCAAGGCATCCGAGCTGCGCGGCGAGTCCATGCAGGACGTGATCTTTAACGGCACCACCAGCCGCAAGCCGGCCGGGCGTGCCTCGGTCGAGCTTTTGTTTGATAACAGCGCCGGCAAGGCCGCAGGCCAGTGGAGCACGTTTGCCGAGATCTCGGTCAAGCGCACGCTGACGCGCGACGGTACCTCGACCTATTACATCAACAATCAGGCGGTGCGTCGCCGCGATGTGCAAGACATCTTCCTTGGCACCGGTCTGGGCCCGCGCGCCTACGCGATCATTGGTCAGGGCATGATCTCGCGCATCATCGAGGCGCGTCCTGAAGAGCTGCGCATCTTCCTCGAAGAAGCTGCGGGCGTCTCCAAATACAAAGAGCGCCGCCGCGAGACCGAGAACCGTCTGCAGGACACCCGCGAGAACCTGCAGCGCGTAGAAGATATTCTGCGCGAGCTGAACGCCAACCTGGAAAAACTCGAGGCGCAGGCCGAGGTCGCATCGAAATATCACACGCTGCATGCCGAGCAGGAAGAGAAGCAGAAGCTGCTGTGGCTGCTGCGCCGTAACGAGGCCAAGAGCGAACAAGAAAAATTCACGCGCGACATCGAGAAGGCGCAAACCGATCTGGAAGAGCAGACCGCCAAGCTGCGCCACATCGAGACCGAACTGGAGCACATGCGTCAGGCTCACTATGCGTCCGGTGACCGCATGCATCAGGCCCAAGGCGCGCTGTACCAGACGAATTCCGAGATCGGCAGCCTCGAAGCGCAGATCAAGTTCGTGATCGAGTCACGCTCACGACTGCAGACGCAGCTGAATTCCTTGTCCGCGCAGCGCGACCAGTGGCAGCGACAGGGCACGCAATTTCAGGATGAGCTGTCGCAGGCCGAGGCCGAGCTTGAAGCCCATGCTGGCCGCGTCGCCGAAGCAGCGCAGCTGGTCGAGCACAAAGAGGCCGAGATGCCCGCGCTGGAAGAAGCCTGGCGCTCGGCCCAGATGGCCAGCACCGAGTCGCGCTCGCGCATCATGCAGGTGCAGCAGCGGATCGAGCTGGAATCGGCCAATCAGCGCAATGCCTCCAATATTCTCGCCACCCTCGCGCAGCGCCGTGAGCGCCTGCAGCAGGAAAGAGGCGGGATGTCGCTGCCCGACACCAGCCAGCTGTCGGAACTGAAGGCACAGGTCGAAGAAAAGCAGGAGCAGCTGGAAAGCGCGAACGCCGCGCTTGAGGATGCGCGTCAGCGCCAGCCGAGGCTGGAGCAGGAGCGCCGTGACGCACAGGAACAGGCGATCAAAGAAAACGCCGCGCACGCACAGCTCGAATCCCGTCTGGCGACGCTCAAGCAGTTGCAGGACAATTTGCAGACCGAGGGCAAGGTCGCGCCCTGGCTGGAAAAGCATGAGCTCGGCAAGCTGCCTCGTCTCTGGCAGAAGCTGAATATCGAAGCGGGCTGGGAAACTGCGCTGGAAGCGGTGTTGCGTGAGCGGACCGGGGCGCTGGAAGTCTCGAACCTCGACTGGGCGAAGGCCTTCTTCAGCGATGCGCCGCCGGCCAAGCTGTCGCTGTTCTCGCTGTCGGGCACGGCAGCGGGCAGCGATGATGCGCCGGCCGGCCTCAAGCCGCTGCTGTCTTTGCTTTCGCTGAACGATCCGGGCTTGCGCGCGCTGATGCAGGATTGGCTGCACAACGTGTATCTCGCCGACGATGCCGCCACTGCCATGGCCGACCGCGCGCGCCTGCCAGCGGGCGGCTGCTTTGTGACGAAGCAGGGCCATCTGATCAGCAAGCTGTCGGTGCGTTTTTACGCTGCCGACTCCGAACAGGATGGCATGCTTGCGCGTCAGCAGGAGATCGACAATCTCGTTCGGCAGGTAAAAGCGCAGCAGCTGATCGCCGACGAGGCACGCCAGCGTTCAGTGCAGGCCGATGCCGCGCTGACGCAGGGCACGCAAAAGCTGGAAGAACTGACCCGGCAGGTGGCATCGCTCACCGATGCGCTGCACGCGCTGCAGATGGACCTGCTGCGCCAGAATGAAGTCGTCGAACGCATCAGCCAGCGCAGCACCCAGATCGAAAGCGATCTCGCCGAGATCGCGGCGCAGGAAGCCGAGCAGAACCAGATCCGTCAGGAAGCGGAGAACGCGCTTGAGCAGCTGGATGTGGAGCTGGGTGAGGTGCAGGAAAAGCACGAGGACGGGCAGACCATCTATCTCGAGCACGAACAAAAACTGAATCAGGCGCGCGAAGCCCTGCGCGAGCTGGAGCTGGCCGCGCAGCAGGCTGAGTTTGCCAAGCGCTCGCATGAGAACCGCATCGAAGAGCTCAAGCGCAATATCTCGACCGCGCTGGAGCAGTCTGCGCAGCTGTTTGCCAGCATGGAGCAGGGCCAGCTGGAGCTGGAATCGCTGGATGACCAGACGGCGCAGTCCGGGTTGCAAAGCCTCTTGGAGCGTCGCAGCGAGCAGGAAGTCGCGCTGGCGAATGCGCGTCACGAACTGGATCAGCTGACTCAGCGCATGCGCGGTCAGGAAGAAGCCAAGATGGCCGCCGAGCGTGCGCAGCAGCCGATGCGCGATCGTATTGTTGAGCTGCAGCTGAAAGAACAGGCCGCGCGCCTGAATCAGGAGCAGTTCGCGCAGCAGCTGGCCGAGTCCGAGGCGGATGAGGCGGCGTTAGCGGAGAAGCTGACCGACGACATGCGTCCTTCCTACTTGCAGGGCGAGGTGACGCGCCTGACCAACCAGATCAATGCGCTGGGGCCGGTCAACATGGCGGCGCTGGACGAACTGGCACAAGCGTCGGAGCGCAAGAATTTCCTCGATGCGCAGAATGCCGACCTGACCGAAGCGATCACGACACTGGAAGACGCGATCCAGAAGATCGATATGGAAACGCGCGATCTGCTGCAGGACACGTTCGACAAGGTCAATCATCACTTTGGCCAGCTGTTCCCCGAGCTGTTCGGCGGCGGTAATGCGAAGCTGGTGATGACGGGCGAAGAGATCCTCGATTCAGGCGTGCAGGTGATGGCGCAGCCGCCTGGCAAGAAGAACGCGACGATTCATTTGCTATCGGGTGGTGAGAAGGCGCTGACCGCGACGGCGCTGGTGTTCTCGATCTTCCAGCTCAACCCCGCACCGTTCTGTCTTCTCGATGAGGTGGATGCGCCGCTGGACGACTCCAACACCGAGCGTTTCTGCACGATGGTCAAGCGCATGGCGTCGCAGACGCAGTTCCTTTTCATCTCGCACAACAAGATCGCGATGGAGATGGCGCAGCAGCTGATCGGCGTGACGATGCAGGAGCAGGGCGTATCGCGGATTGTCGCGGTCGATATGGAAGCGGCCGCCAATCTCGCTTCCGAGGTGCAGGCGGCCTGATCCGGACGTCCGTCTCAATCCCACAGCAGCGCGGAGCGGACCAGCGCGGCGCGCTTCTGGTAGTACGCCTCGTTCTCCTCCGCCTCTCGCGCCCGTGCATGCTCGACGGCTGCGCACATCAGATAATGTTCCTCGCTTCGCTCAAGCCACCAGCGGCGCAGCCGTCGCAGCAAAGGCTTGAGCGACAGCATGGTCAGGCTCTGCAGTTTGATGTCATTGGTCTCATGCACGGTTCGCCTCCCAGGCAGTCATTGTGCAGTTATCGTAATGACAATAAAAATGAATGATTTTGACATCTATCAACAATGCGATCGGGCAAGCACCTGCTCCGCGCTGTGGTCGACAGCAGAAAGTCCGGCAATCAAACAAGGCGCATCTCTTACAATGTCGAACTGCTGTATTGCTGTATTGCTGTATTGCCGTATTGCTCCGGGCAGATCCGGAGCCTGTATCGAAATTTCTTGAACGAAAGTCGGAGAACCCGCAATGACTGAGTTGCAGGCCAGCCTGATCGCCATTGGCGGTGCCATCGTGGTGGGTGTGGTGTCATACAACAAGTGGCAGGAATGGCGCGCGCGACGCTCGGTGGAAAATGCGTTTTCCCCGCTCGAAGAAGATGTGCTGATGGGCGCCAAAGGCGGTAGCGAACGTCAGGAGCCCGTGCTGGGATCTGTCGCGGCAGACGCGGATGCGCAAGATCAGGCAACCGGCCCGGCGTCGGAGGCGCTGGACGAGACGGCGCAGCATCATTCCTCTTCGCCCTTTGTCGAGACTGCGCCCAAGCCTTTTCCGCTGGATACCTTTATCGATTGCGTGATACCGCTCACGCTGGAGATGCCGCTTCGCGGCGAAAAAGTCACCGCAGCGTTCCACCAGCTCAGACTGGTCGGCAATAAACATGTCGAGGTCATTGGTGAAACCGAGGCTGGCGAATGGGAAAAGGTCGCGGTTGCGGGTGTCTATCATGCGTTGCAGGTGGGTGTGCAGCTCGCCAACCGGCACGGACCATTGTCGGAGCTGGAGTACTCCGAGCTGGTGTCCGGGCTCAATCAGTTGTCTGATGAGCTGGACGCGACGCCGGAACTGCCCGACATGGCCGAGGTGATGAACCTCGCCAAGCGCCTGTATCAGCTGATCCATGAGTTCGATGTGCAGCTGTCCATCAATGTGCGCGCAAAGGAGGGCTCATGGTCGCTGGCCACCCTGCGACCTGCGCTGCAGCGTCAGGGCCTTGAGCTTCGTCCCGACGGGCGCATGGTGATGCAGGATGGCGAGGGCAGCGCTCTGTACTGGGTGCTCACCAATGCCAATCCGGCGGATGACACCACCAGCCTGATGACCTTGCTGCTGCCGGTGGCGACCGTCGCGCCCGAGCGCGATGGTTTCAAGTCCATGACGGCACTGGCACGCTCACTGGCGACTCGCCTGTCGGGCACGGTGGTCGATGATGCAGGGCATCCGCTCTCCGATGAATCACTGTCTGCCATTGCACAGCAAATTCGCTCCTTCTATGGCGCGATGGAACAGACCGGTATTTCGCCCGGTTCGCCCAGAGCGCAGCGGCTGTTTGCCTGATGTCCCAGAGCGAGCTGTTCAGCGCTGCGGCCCGGCTGGAGCCGGACGCTTCCGACGCTCGATCGCGCGCAGTCTGGCTGCGTGACGAGCTCAATCGTCATGCGCACGCGTACTACGTGCTCGACAATCCCACGATTCCCGATGCCGAATACGATGTCCTGTTCGCCGAGCTGCAGCGGCTGGAGGCAGCGCATCCCGAGCTGGTATCGCCCGATTCGCCCACGCAGCGGGTCGGCGGCGCGCCATTGCCAGAGTTCAGCCAGGTGCAGCATGACGTGCCCATGCTGTCGATTAATAACGGATTCTCTGATGAAGACATCGAGAATTTCGATCGTCGCGTACGCGAAGGGCTGGGCAGCGAGACACCTGTCGAGTATGCGTGTGAGCTGAAATTCGATGGCCTTGCCATCAACCTGCGCTATGAGCACGGTGTTCTGGTGCAGGCCGCGACACGAGGCGATGGCACGACTGGCGAGGATGTCACCGCCAACATTCGCACGGTGCGATCGATACCGCTGAAGCTTCAGACCAACAATCCGCCCGCGCTGATTGATGTTCGTGGCGAAGTGCTGATGTTCAAGGCTGATTTCGCACGACTGAATCAGCGCCAGCGCGACGCCGGGCAGAAAGAATTTGCGAACCCGCGCAATGCCGCTGCGGGAAGCTTGCGTCAGCTGGATTCACGCATCACCGCGCAGCGCAATCTGCGTTTTTTCGCCTACGGTATTGGCCGGCTGGATGGCGCTGACTTCCCGCGCCGTCATTCCGAGTTACTCGACTGGTATCGCACGCTGGGCATTCCTGTCTGCGAGGAGCGCTCGATCGTGAAGGGGGCGAGCGGATTGCTCGGTTTTTTTGCCGATATCGGTCGCCGGCGTCCCGCGTTGCCGTATGAGATCGATGGTGTCGTTTACAAGGTCGATACCGTCAAGCAGCAGCAGACACTGGGATTCGTCTCCCGTGCGCCGCGCTTTGCACTGGCCCACAAGTTTCCTGCCGAGGAAGCAACGACCACTGTGCTCGACATTGGCGTTCAGGTCGGCCGCACCGGTGCGCTGACACCGGTCGCGCGGCTGGCGCCGGTGTCCGTGGGCGGTGTGACCGTCACGAATGCAACCCTGCATAACGAAGATGAAGTCCGCCGCAAGGATGTGCGTATCGGCGACAGCGTGATCGTGCGCCGTGCCGGTGACGTGATACCGGAAGTGGTGGCGGTCGTGCCCGAGCGGCGTCCGGCAGACGCACGTGAATTTGTGATGCCATCAGCGTGCCCGGTCTGCGGCTCGGCCATCATTCGTCCGGAGGAGGAGGCCGTTGCGCGCTGCTCCGGCGGATGGATACAGTGCGCCGCGCAGCGCAAGGGTGGGCTGTTGCATTTCGTGTCGCGCCGCGCGATGGATATTGAAGGTCTTGGCGAGCAGCTGGTCGAACAACTGGTCGACCGGGGGCTGGTCACCACGCCCGCAGACTTTTACAAGCTCGGACTGGTGATGCTGGCCGAGCTCGACAGGATGGCCGAAAAATCGGCGCAGAATGTGCTGAATGCGCTGGAAAAATCCAAGTCGACAACGCTGGCAAGATTCATCTACGCGCTGGGGATACGCCATGTCGGTGAATCCACGGCCAAGGCACTGGCAAGACATTTCGGCACGCTCGATGCGCTGCTGGAAGCCAGTGAAGAGCAGATACTCGCCGTGGATGACATCGGGCCGGTGGTTGCGCAATCCATCCTGAGTTTTCTTGCCGATCCGCTGAACCGTGAACTGATCGAACAGCTGCGTGCTGCGGGTGTTCACTGGGAAGAAAACGAACCCGAACGCGTTCACCAGCCGCTGGCTGGCAAGACCTTCGTGCTGACAGGTACCTTGCCAACGCTGAAGCGCGACGACGCCGCGGCGATGATTGAAGCCGCCGGAGGAAAAGTTGCCGGGTCGGTGTCCAAGAAAACCAGTTATCTCGTCGCCGGTGATGATGCGGGCAGCAAGCTCGCGAAGGCGCAAGAGCTGGGCATACCGATACTCGACGAAGCTGAATTACTGACATTGCTGGAGTCCTCATCATGACAAGAATCACCAAGGCCGTCTTTCCGGTCGCCGGTTTGGGTAGCCGATTTTTGCCCGCGACCAAGGCGCAGCCCAAAGAGATGCTGCCCATCGTCGACAAGCCGCTGATCCAGTACGCGGTCGAAGAAGCGGTCGAGGCCGGTATTACCGAGATGATCTTCATCACCGGGCGCAACAAGCGCGCGATCGAAGATCATTTTGATAAAGCCTACGAGCTGGAAGCAGAACTTGAAGCCGCCGGCAAGGACAAGCTGCTGCAAATGGTGCGCGAGGTGATACCGAAGCACGTGAACTGCATGTACATACGCCAGCCGCAGGCGCTGGGTCTGGGCCATGCGGTGCTGTGCGCGCGACCTATCGTCGGCAATGATCCATTTGCGGTGCTGCTGGCCGATGACTTCATGCAGGGTGAGCAGGGCGGTCCGGGCGTGATGGCGCAGATGGCCGCGACCTTTGAACGCGAACAGGCCAGTCTGCTCGCGGTGCAGGATGTGCCGCGCGAGAACACGCGCCAGTACGGTATTGTCAGCACCGAGACTTTCGGCGAGCGGCTGGAGAAAGTGAAAGGCATTATCGAGAAGCCCCTGCCCGAGAAAGCGCCTTCGACGCTGGCCGTCGTCGGCCGCTATGTGCTGACGAATCGCATCTTCTCGTGCCTTGAAAAACTCGGCAAGGGAGCCGGCGGTGAAATACAGCTGACCGATGGCATTGAAGCGCTGATGCAGTATGAGACGGTGCTGTCGTATCGCTACAAGGGGCGTCGCTTCGATTGCGGCTCCAAGCTCGGTTATCTGCAGGCGTCCGTCGAAATCGGCTTGCAGCATCCCGAGACCGGGGCAGCATTTGCCGAGTGGCTGTCTCATCGTCAGACGCACTGATTGGAGCACCGGCATGGCGGTACGCGAGATATTGAAGATGGGCGACCCGCGGCTGTTGCGGCAGGCCGAACCCGTGGTGGCGTTCGATACGCCGGAGCTGCATGCACTGATTGCCGACATGTTCGACACCATGCACGCCGCCCATGGTGCAGGCCTGGCCGCGCCGCAGATCGGCGTGAATCTCCAGCTGGTGATCTTCGGGTTCAGCAACAATACCCGCTACCCCGATGCGCCACCGGTGCCGGAAACCGTCTTGCTCAATCCGGTGATCACCCCGCTATCTGACGACATGGAGGAGGGCTGGGAAGGCTGTCTGTCCGTGCCCGGCCTGCGGGGCGTGGTGCCACGGTACACCCGCTTGCGTTATCAGGGGGTGGATCCCACCGGGCAGATCATTGATCGCGAGGTCGATGGATTTCATGCGCGAGTGGTGCAGCATGAATGCGATCATCTGATCGGTGTGCTGTACCCGATGAGAGTGAGGGACTTCAGTCGCTTTGGGTATACCGAGGTGTTGTTTCCGGGGATGGATCCCGGGTCAGACGACTGAGCCAGCCCACCTGTCTCAGAATTGCTCATCCTCTCCGAGATAACGCCACTGCCCGGTCGGCAGATTGCCCAGCTTCACCCGGCCGATGCGCACCCGCTTCAAGCCCAGTACCTTTAAACCCACCAGCTCGCACATCCGGCGTATCTGGCGCTTTTTACCTTCGCGAAGCACGAAGCACAGCTGATCGTCATTTTGCCAGTGCACTCTGGCGGGCAGCAGCGCCTGACCGTCGAGCGACAAGCCGTGATTCAGGCGTTTCAGATCCTGATCGGGCAGGCGTCCCGGTTTGCCGTATTTCACCCGCACCAGATATTCTTTTTCTATGTTGGTGTCTTCGCCGATCAGCTGTTTGGCGATACGCCCGTCTTGCGTGAGCACCAGCAGGCCGACCGAGTCGATATCGAGCCGTCCTGCAGGCACCAGACTCTTCAGCTGCGCCGCTGAAAACTGCAGTGATGATGTGTCCTGCGACCAGCGATTCTCCGGCCGCACCAGCGTGACAGCCGGTTTGTAACCATCTTCGGCCTGCCCGCTGACGAAGCCCATTGGCTTGTTGATCAGCACCGTCACGCGGCGCGCCTGCTGCGCCTGAGCTTGTTTCTCGATCGTGATTTTTTGGTGTGGCAGTACTTTGCTGCCCAGCTCGGAAATCACCTGACCATCGACACGTACCCAGCCTTTGGCGATCCACTCATCGGCCTCACGGCGGGAACAAAGGCCAAGTTCGGACATGCGCTTGGACAGGCGTAAGGGTTCAGTCATGGTTGCCATACAGAGAGTAGTCAGGCGTCATCAGACGCGCAAAGCATCGAGCAGATCCGATTCCAGTGCGATCTGGCTGCGCGCATGCGAGAGCACCGGGCCATCGACGAGGAATACGTCCTCGACGCGCTCGCCCAGTGTCGTGATTTTTGCGGTGTGCAGGTTGACCTTGTAGCGCGCAAGCACGCTGGCAATCGAATACAGCAGGCCCGTGCGGTCGCTCGCAGAGACCGACAGCAAATGATACTGACCGCGCTCATCTGGCTGCAGGTGAACGGTGGGCGTGATCGGGAACGTCCGCGACAGTCGTGACAGCCTGGCCTTGGCGGGCGGCGGCAGTGCATCATCAGACGCCAGCCATTGCTTGAGTTCATGCTCGATCAGCGTGATCAGCTCACGATAATTATCGGCAAACGTGGGCTCGCTGACGAGGAAGGTGTCCAGCGCATAGCCGGTGCGTGTAGTCTGCACTTTCGCATCGAGAATGCTGAAATTCTTGCGGTCGAAATAACTGCAGATGCGCGCGAACAGGTCGGGACGATCGCGCAGGTAGACCACCACTTGCAAGCCTTCGCCGATCGGGCCCAGCCGGCAGCGAACGACAGGCTTGTCGCTGTCCACATGCTCGCACAGCACCCGTGTCTGCCAGGCGATTTCGGAAGCGTCATGACGCAGGAAGTAGCCGACGTCGAGCGTTTTCCACAGGGCCTCATGCGCATCAGCAGAGAGGCCATGCAGGCGCAGCGCGGCAATCGCTTCCTGCTGTCGCTTCTGCAGCTCGCGATCTGCTGAGGGCGCTTCGCCGCCGAGCACGCGCAGGCTCATCCGGTACAAGTCTTCCAGCAGCTTGCCTTTCCAGGCATTCCAGACCTTGGGGCTGGTGCCGCGTATGTCGGCGACCGTCAGCAGATAGAGAGCGGTCAGCCGGCGTTCGTCCCTGACGATTTTCACGAACGCGCGAATCACGTCCGGATCGGACAGATCCTGCTTCTGGGCGACATGCGACATCTGCAGATGATGCTCGACCAGGAAGACCACCAGCTCGGCATCTTCCTTCGACAAGCCATGATCGCGGCAGAAGCGGCGGGCATCGACCTTGCCGAGTTCGGAGTGATCGCCGCCGCGTCCCTTGGCGATGTCATGGAACAGCGCGGCGATGTAGATCAGCCAGGGCTGAGGGAAGTTGGCCATCAGCTGGCTGCAGAACGGATACTCATGTGCATGCTCGGGAATCGCAAAGCGGCGCACATTGCGCAGCACCATCAGGATGTGCTGGTCCACCGTATACACATGAAACAAGTCATGCTGCATCTGGCCGATGATGCGGCGGAACGCCGGCAGGTAGCGGCCCAGAATCGACAGCTGATTCATGTTGCGCAGGGCGTGCGTGACACCCTTGGGGGCTTTCAGAATCTGCAGGAACAGTTCGCGGTTTCGCGGGTCACGGCGGAAGCGGGCATCGATGCCGAAGCGCGCATGCCACAGCGCGCGCTGGGTGCGGGCCGTCATGCCCTTCAGTTCGCCATGCTGCTCAAGCAGCAGGAAGATCTCCAGCATGGCTGACGGCGTATCCTCGAACACCTGATCGTGGGCGATGTCGATCATGCCGTTGACTTCATTGAAGCGCTCGTTGACCGGGCGTGACACGCTGGGTTGCGGGAACAGGCGGGCTTCAATGTTTTGCAGCAGGATGCTGTTGAGCTGAGTGACCGCCTTGGCCGCCCAGTAGTAGCGCTGCATCAGCACCTCGCTGGCGCGTCGCGCTTCGGTGGTCTGGAATCCGAAAGTCTCTGCGACCGGACTTTGCACGTCAAACACCAGCCGGTCTTCACGGCGGTGGGTGTGCAAGTGCAGGCGGATGCGAATGTCCTTGAACGCGCGCTCTTTCTCGGCCAGCTGACGCGCTTCGGTCGTCGTGATCATGTCATTCGCTGCCAGCTCTCGCCATGAATTGCCGAGGCCGGCTGCTTTGGCCACCCACAAAATCACTTGCAGGTCGCGCAGGCCGCCCGGGCTTTCTTTGCAATTGGGTTCGAGACTGTACGGCGTGTTTTCATATTTCACATGCCGCTGGCGGAGTTCGAGTACCTTGGCCTGAAAGAAGGCCCGTGCATCCATCGCTTGCGCATAGCGCTGGCTGAGGCGGTCGAGCAGTTTGCGGTCACCGCAGATTAATCGCGCCTCGAGCAGGCTGGTCTGCACGGTGATATCCGCAGCAGACTCGGTCAGACACTCATCCACGGTGCGGATGCTGTGACCGATCTCCAGCCCGAGGTCCCAGAGCATCTGCACCAGTTGTTCCAGCTTGTCGCGCAGTGAGGCGTCCGGTGCTGCGGGCAGCAGGATCAGCAGGTCGACATCGGAGTAAGGAAAGAGCTCGCCCCGGCCGTAACCGCCGACCGCCACCAGTGCGGTATCGGCGGGCATGGCGAAGCTTTTCCAGGCCTGCGTCATCACCAGATCGGTCAGCTGACGCAATCGCTTCAGCAGACGTTCGGGCTTGTGGTCGTGCTCGTAGTCGTTGACGATGGCCTGCCGGCCCTCGCGGAGCTGCTCGCGCAGCGAGCGGGCCAGCGAGACCGGATCAGGCGAGGGCCGCGATGCTGCCGGCATGGTGCTCCCTGATGAAAGCGGGCGGTGCCGGCATGGCCGGCGATATGGTCAGCACTTCGAAGCCGGTCTCGGTGACCAGCACCGTGTGTTCCCATTGTGCGGAGAGGCTGCGGTCGCGGGTCTTGATGGTCCAGCCATCCCCCATCTCGCGGATCTCGCGGCGGCCCGCGTTGATCATGGGCTCGACGGTGAAGATCATGCCGGCCTCCAGTTTCGCGAGTGTGCCGGGACGGCCATAGTGCAGCACCTGCGGCTCTTCATGGAATACCTTGCCGATGCCGTGGCCGCAAAACTCGCGCACGACCGAAAAGCCGGCGTTCTCTGCATGCTGCTGGATCACGTGGCCGATGTCGCCGAGGTGCGCGCCGGGTCGGATCTTGGAAATCCCCAGCCACATGCACTCATAGGTGATGTCGGTGAGGCGCCGGGCTTGTATCGACGGTTCGCCGACATAAAACATGCGGCTGGTGTCGCCGTGATAGCCGTCCTTGATGACCGTGATGTCGATGTTGATGACGTCGCCCTGCTTCAGCACCTTGTCGCCCGGGATCCCGTGGCACACCACATCGTTCACCGACGTGCAGATGGACTTCGGATAGGGGGTGTAGCCGGGAGGGCAGTAGTTGAGCGGCGCTGGTATCGACTGCTGGACATTCACGATGTAATCGTGGCACAGCCGGTCAAGCTCGCCCGTGCTGATGCCCGCCTTCACGTGGGGCGCGATGAAATCGAGGACTTCGGCCGCCAGCCGGCCGGCGACGCGCATGCCCGCGATGTCTTCAGGGGTCTTGATGGAAATGGAGCCCATGGGGGAATTCTCTGCGCACGCTCAGGCAGCGCCGGGTGACTTTGGAGGTGCGATTATAAGGCGAGCCGGCATTTTGGGTCGAACGGGCTTGCCGGGTTTGTAAAAGGGGGCGGAAATCAGTTAGAATTGCGGGTTGACCGGGAACGAATGCGGGTTTTCATGAAAAACACGCCGTTTCTGATCAATGTGTTAATTTTTTGTAAATCGCGAGCCTGTGCCTCCAAGGGTGCCCTCTGCCAGTGGCTGCAAAGTTGCTGACGGGGTCGCTGGCCAGGCTCCAGACCCAACCCTGGAGAGCTCTACATGTCAGTCACCATGCGTGAAATGCTGGAAGCCGGTGTCCATTTCGGTCACCAGACCCGCTTCTGGAACCCCAAGATGGCCC
>JACCDP010018093.1_pt1 | contig 41631 bp, 36 predicted proteins | sample 7445841 | NCBI WGS metagenome assembly JACCDP01 (sample SAMN15323441, study PRJNA562643) | freshwater metagenome | isolation source: river surface water | place: USA:Blue River Watershed | collected 2017-08-17 | reverse complement strand
TGTTCACCATGAAGGAGTTGGTCTGGTGTTCCATTCCACCTCCAAATCCCCAATGGGTATGACCATATCTTTCGTTGATAAAGGGATAGGGCGTAAAACTGTTGTGCAACAGTTGCAGTGTTCTGGCTGTCAGTGCAGCGGCATTGGTCATCTCTGCTACTTTTTCAGGATAAGCATGCTCCATGATGGGCAAGTCAACAGTTCCCAGTTTTACAGAACTGTTCAAGATGGTATAATTGGTGGCCGCTAATGCTACCAGATAGGTGGCTATCGGATAGCGGTGTTTCCAATGGGTAGTGCGAAAACCACCTTGCACTGTCTCATTCACCAGCAATCCGATTGAACTGGAGGTATATTGATCGGGAGTTGTTATGCTGATATCGATTGAATCAGCCTTGTCGTTCAATCCGTTTTTGCAGGGCCACCAATCTCTGCTCCCATAAGGTTCACTCAACGTCCAGACCACAGGTACCCCGGCGTGGCTGCTGTTGGTGAAACTGCTGAAGGGAGTACTGGGAGGAGGTACTCCTTTGTAGTGTATCTCAAAAGATCCTTTTTGTCCCGGGTTTAAAAAACTGCCGAGACTTACCACTACGCTTTTGTCAAATGGTCGGTAGAAATTCAGTTTCACCCCTGCACTGGTTACACTGTCTACCTTCAAGTCATCCATCAGGTCCAGCGTGACGATATTGGATCGCTGTACCATGGTAAAGCCTGTTAGTACAATGCCTTGTATATAACGAACGGCAGGGTCAAGCTTCCATTGGCAGTTCAAATAGTGGATGTCAAAATTGTTGGAAGCTTTTGAAAATACTGTACCCGCCATTGTCATTTGCTGTTTCAGCAAGGCGGCTTTCATTTCTGATGCAGCGATCTCTTGTACTTCAGTTATCAGCTCTTTTTTCTGAGCAAGGGGAACCCCGCTCATGAACATCAAGAAGACAAAAAAGAAGGCCCTTGTTGACATAGGGGTTGTTTTGTCCGGAATATGCGCAAAACTACATAACGATGTAGACTTTCATTTATTTTTACAACACATGTCTCTCACCTACCGGAATGATATCTATAATTTTTTATCAAAGCTGACCATCCACAGGGTCTTGAATGCGTTGAAAGTTTTTTTGGGGTATCAATTGGGCAAATGGTTCGGACGACCCATTCTGATGGGAATGCCTTGTTCTATTTCCGTAGAACCCACCACTGCTTGCAACCTGGGTTGTCCGGAATGCCCCAGTGGACTGAAATCATTCTCAAGACCAACCGGTCGAATTCAACCCGACTTTTTTCAGGAAACCATCCAGCAGCTCCACAAAGAACTATTGTACCTCAGTTTTTATTTTCAAGGAGAGCCCTATTTGAACACAGGGTTTCTGGACATGGTTGCTTATGCCACTTCCAAGAAGATCTATACGGCTACTTCTACCAATGCTCATTTTCTGGATGATGGAACAGCCAGAAAAACAGTGTTGTCGGGATTGGATCGTCTCATCATTTCCCTTGACGGTACCACACAAGATACCTATGAACAATACAGAAGGGGTGGAGCGCTGGACAAGGCCATACAAGGTGCAAGAAACATTGTTAAATGGCGCAAAGAATTGAAAAGCAAAAAGCCTTATTTGGTTTTGCAGTTTTTGGTGGTAAGGCCAAATGAACACCAAGTGGATGAGGTGAAAAAAATGGCAAAAGAGATCGGAATGGATGATGTATGGTTCAAATCAGCCCAGGTTTACGATTATGAAAGGGATCCTCATCAGCTGATTCCCTTGAACAATAAGTTTAGTCGCTATACAAAAGATGCGTTGGGCAGAACCATACCCAAAAACCCTCTTCGCAATCATTGCTGGAAAATGACGTATAGCAATGTGATGACCTGGGACGGGAAAATTGTGCCCTGTTGTTTCGACAAAGATGCAGAACACGTGATGGGAGACATGAAGGAAAACAGCATGAAAGAAATATGGGAAGGCAAGAACTACCATGCATTTCGGCAGGAATTGAAGAAGAGCAGAAAAAATATTGATATTTGTGCCAACTGCAGTGAGGGACTAAAAGTCTGGAACTGATCATCTGAGAAAAATGACCCAATTCAATAACAGGATAAGACAAGTAGTATTGCTGATCATCATAGCCTTCCTGGGCTTTCTGATTGTCAAAGAGTTGTATGTCTTTTTACCGGGACTGATGGGAGCGCTTACATTTTATATACTGGGGAGGGATCGTTTTTTCCGGTTGACAGAAAAAAGAGGTTGGAAATCCGGACTGACCGCCATGCTGTTCATCATGGGTTTTTTGCTGGTGATTGCTGCACCGATCTATTATGCCATTGTCTTGGTAACTCCCAGGATCAACAATGTTTTTGGTCATGCGGATGAGTTCATGACCGGATTGAAAGCTTTGTCTGATCAGGTCAAGTTGGTTACAGGGCAAGAACTTTTTACCGCCAAAAACCTGGATGCACTGCAATCCAATCTTGCCGGATATATTCCCACTTTCCTGAACAGCTCTGCCATGATCCTGAGCAATCTATTGGTCATGTTCTTTGTATTGTATTTCATGTTCACCGGTGGGAGGACAATGGAAGCAACGGTCAGAAATTTCATACCCCTGCACCAGGAGAGTGTGCAAGCATTGGCACACGAAACCCGGCACATGGTGAAAGCCAATGCAGTGGGCATTCCGCTGATCTCGCTTATCCAGGGCATTACTGCTTATATCGGCTATCTGATTTTTGGCATTGAAGATGCTTTGATGTGGGGTTTTCTAACAGGGGTATTTGCTTTTTTCCCGATTGTTGGCACCATGATGATCTGGGTTCCGCTTGTCATCTTTCTTTTTTCCCAGGGGCTGAACATGCCCGGAACCGGACTGCTGATTTATAGTTTGATCATTACAGGAAATGTGGATTATCTTGCCAGGATTACCTTGATGAAAAAAATTGGCGATGTGCATCCGCTGATCACCATTTTTGGGGTTATTGTGGGCCTTCAGCTTTTTGGATTCATGGGCTTTATTTTTGGTCCCCTTGTTTTCAGCTACGCCATCATATTGGTGAAAATATATGCACATGAATTTGTTGATCCCACCAAAACGCCGATCTGATCAAAACTCTTACCATGGGCATTGAAAAGGACATACACCAGACACATTTTACAGGAGAAGGACAAAAAAGCCTGATCAACATCATTTATACCTATCATTGGCTGACCGATCAGATCAGGAAATTCCTGGCCGAAGAAGACATCACGCTTCAGCAGTTCAACATTCTCCGCATTCTGAGGGGCAGTGACCCCAAACCCTTGTCTACATTGACCATCAGGGATAGGATGCTGGACAAAATGAGTGATACCAGCAGAATTGTAGATCGTTTGGTGCTCAAAGGATACGTGGAAAAAAGAGTTTGTTCGAGCGATAAAAGATTGGTGGATGTAAATATCACCAAGGACGGGAAAAAGTTGTTGCAGAAAATTGATGCCAAAGATGCGTCGATGACAGCCATCATGTCTCGATTAAAAGACGATGAGTTGAAAAAATTGAGCAACTTACTCGATAAATTAAGGGGCTCAACGAACTGAGTTTTTCCCCTCCAGCTTGTTGACGTATTCAAGAGAGCCCAATCGTATTCTCAAAGGGACTCCGGTTTTCTTTTCCATTTTCCATTCCTGCTTGCACAGGAAACCCATCTGTCGGTTGGCAAAATCTACTGAAACAGGAAAATGTTGCGTTCTTTTTGAAAAAGCAGTATCCAATTGTGCCTTTCGGGCTTGTCCTTTTGCAGCAATGCCCATAGAAATCCATAAGATGATCAACAGGGTCCTCAAGCGTCTTTCTTTTGTTTGTAAATTTACACCGAAGAAATCATTCCAATAAAAGGAATCAGTGAAATGGCACTCTCACAGGGACTCCATCAAAAACTACAGCAAAAGCTATCACCTCAGCAGATTCAGTTGATGAAACTGCTGCAGGTTCCTACTGCTTTGTTGGAAGAGAGGGTGAAGGAGGAAATAGAGGACAATCCTGCCTTGGAAATGGGTGAGGAAAAGCAGGAACAAGATGAACTGGTAGCGGATGAATTGAATGGTCAGGAGGAGGATGCTCCTGATGCGGAAGAAGATTTTGATATCAATTATGACGATTATGGCGATGACGATGACATCGCGGAATACAGGTTGAAAGACGACCAGGTGCCCGAGCTGCCCGAAAGTGGATCCATCCCTCATCCGGTAGCAGCAAGCTTGCACGAACAATTGGTAGCCCAACTCGGACTCCTCAATCTTGATGGGTTGCAGGAAAAAATTGCCGAACAGATCATCGGCAGCATAGATGACGATGGCTATCTCAGGAGAGAAACGAATTCCATCGTGGATGATCTTGCCTTCAAGCAGAACATCATGGTAGAGGCAGATGATGTAGAGGCAGTCATTGCCATGATCCAGCATTTCGATCCACCGGGCATCGCAGCCCGCAATGTGCAGGAATGTCTGCTCATTCAGCTGCGCAAGAAGATCAACCATCATCCAACTGCTGCAATAAAGGGGGCTTCCCGGATCATTGAATTCCATTTTGAAGAATTCACCAAAAGACATTACGAAAAGATCTTGCGATCTCTCGAGATCAGCGAGGAGCTGCTCAAGGATGCCATGCTTGAGATCAGAAAACTCAATCCCAAGCCAGGCGCACAGATCACTACGGTGAACAAAGCGGAGCAGTACATCATCCCTGATTTTTTTGTATTCAACAACAATGGAGAATTGGAACTGACCCTTAATCACCGCAATGCACCGGATTTAAGGGTCAGCGATGAATACAAGGGGATGTTGAAGGATTATGAAAAGGGAAGCAAAAAAGACAGTCGCCAAAAAGAGGCCGTTGTTTTTATCAAGCAGAAGATCGATGCAGCCAAATGGTTCATTGATGCCATCAAGCAACGGCAGCAAACCCTCTTGCTGACCATGCAGGCCATCATCGATCACCAGCAAGCCTTTTTTCTCAGTGGGGATGAAACCAGTCTTCGCCCCATGATCCTCAAAGACATAGCGGAAGTGACGGATCTCGATATTTCTACTATCAGCAGGGTGGCCAACAGCAAATTTGTTCAAACTGAATTTGGAAGCTTTCGGCTGAAGTACTTTTTCAGTGAGGCATTGAGTACCGACAGCGGAGAAGAAGTGTCTACAAGAGAAGTGAAAAGCATTTTGCAGGACATGATTGATGGAGAGGACAAGAAAAATCCATTGAGTGATGATAACCTGACAGAAATGTTACAGGAAAAAGGATATAATATTGCCAGGCGTACGGTTGCCAAATACAGGGAGATCCTCAACATCCCGGTTGCCCGCATGCGCAAAGAACTATAAACATGGAAGAAATCAATACTAGCTCAACCTATCCCCGTTCGTTCAAGGTCTTGTCCACCATCATTTCCTATCTGTTTCATCCCTTGTTTGTGGGAGTGATGATGGCAGCCTATCTTATCTTTCTTCATCCTACCTATTTTCAGGCATTGGATGCCAAGGCAAGAATGATGAAGCTGCTGGTGGTGATCAACAACAATGTTTTTTTCCCTTTGCTGGTGGTAGCCCTGATGCGGGCTTTGGGATTCAACAAATCCGTCCTGCTCAAGACCCAGAAGGAAAGGATTGTACCTTATATCGCCAGCATTACGTTTTTCTTCTGGACCTACTATGTTTTCAGAAATCAACCTGAGGTTCCTCGGGTCATGGTCAACATGTGCAGAGGGATGTTTTTTGCAACGGCTGTTGCTTTGGTGCTGAACAATTATTTCAAGATCAGCATGCATGGCATTGCGGTGGGCGGCATGTTGGGGATGATACTGGTGGTCATGATGCTGGGAGAACTTCCTTCCACTTTTCACCTGTTGGCAGTTGCCCTGATTACAATGGTTGTTGCCTTTGCCAGGAAGATCGTATCCGATCATCAGTGGTTTGATATTGTGGCAGGGATAGCTTTGGGATTGGCTACACAGCTATTGGCCTTGTGGTTCTAAAAAAAGACCCAGCCTGAAAAGACCGGGTCGGATTAACCATTCTAAGATCCCATTTTTAACCGTTGAGCATTTCAGAGCCTTCTAAGTATTTTTGATCCGGGTAGTAGATGAAGAGGCAGTTACCTCCCTTGATCGTTTCGATGGCTTTTTTGTTCACTTGTTTTGGCAATGCGGGGCATCCCAGGCTTCTTCCCAGATAGCCTTTGTATTGGATCACCTGCTTACTGGCATAATCTGCCCCATGCATCACGATGGCCCTTTCCTTTGCTTTGTCATTGAATCCTTTTTCCATTCCTTCCAATACAAGGGAGTAGCCATTAGAGCCCTGGTAGGGTTGTCCAGTTACATAGAACCCCAAAGAACTTTGATGGGATTCAGGTTTGTTGGAAAATTTTTGAGCATACTCAGTCCCCGTATTCCTGCCGTGTGATACTAGGCTACTGATCAGCATTTTTCTGGCTTTTAGGTCTACCACGAACATTCTTTCCTCTCGGGAAGATTTGGTAAAATCAATGATGGTCAGTATGCTATCAGCACTCAATCGCCCCTGCGCCTGTAATTTATCGAATCCATGTAGGGCCAAAAAAAAGACCTCCTTACTCAGGCGGATACCCGTTGCGGAGATCTCTTGATATACGGTTTGAAAGAAAAGCGTTTTGGAAGAACTTTCATTCTTTTTTACCGGATCTGCCTTGCTTTCCATTGGCAAGTAGGCATTGAAAGAGAGCAAAAGGGTGAGGGATGCAAACAGGAATATCCCTGTGGTAAAGGTTTTCATTTGGAAGGATTTTGGATGTAACATCTCTAAAACGTTTTAAAGGGTGGATTATTGTAGGCGGAAATCAGTTTCCAGATTTCGAATTTCCAACCTTTTCCGCCTCCTGTTGTTTAAGGGTTTGTGAAACATTTTTCAATAGAGGAAATCACAGGCTGGGATCGCTTTTACCGAGCAAATTTTGTGAATTCCTTAAGTGGTTTTAAGCCGGTGAGCCTGATAGCGAGTAGGAATGTAGCGGGTCAAACCAATCTTGCCATTTTCAGCAATATTGTACACATTGGAGCAGATCCTGCGATGGTAGGATTCATCAACAGGCCTCGGGAGGCTGCCCCTCATACCATTGCCAACATTGAGGCTACTGGGAAATATACGATCAATCATGTCCGCGCTGAATTTGCTGCCCAGGCGCACCAAACCAGTGCCAAATACCCGGAGGGTGCAAGTGAATTTGAGGAAGTGGGATTAACTCCAGATTATAAACTGGGTTTTGAAGTGCCCTTCGTAAAAGAGAGCCATGTGCAATATGCCATGGAGCTGTTTGAGATCATCCCGCTGAAGATGAACAATACTTTTTTGGTAGTGGGAAAACTGCAACATGCATTTGTTGAAAAAGCCGCCCTCAAAGAGGACGGCTTCCTTGAATTGTCTTCAGCCGGTTCGATGGTCAGCCTGGGTCTTGATGCTTATTACGAAACAATCCCTCATTCCCGTTTTGCTTACGCCAAGCCGGATCAGCCTATCCGATCGATCTGATCCAATAGTTGATTACTCCACAGCATAATCCACTACAAAGACCTTTTCCATGTGCGGACCCAGGATCTTCTGGAATGCCTTGTGGGCTGGATGCACCTGGTACACCTCATCACGGTCTTTCTTGTTGGCAAAAGTCAGGATAAAACAATGGGTAAAACCCTGGTGCCAATTCTCAGGTGAATCGTTCAGTCCCCATTCCAATTTTTTTACAACGGGAATCTTGTCTTTCAAGGCAACAAAGGCATTGACTACACTGTCCACTGAAGCCTTGGAACTGCTTTCCTTGAATTTGAAAATGACCACATGTCTTAACAGGCCCTTGTCCTGATTTTTGGGTTGTGCAAAGGCAACGGCACTCATCATGCAAAAGAGTAAAAACAAACGAACTTTCATATGTTGATTTTTATAACATTTCCATCGGATCATCCACTATCCTAAAGCCTTCGTGAAAACCGTTCATGGCAAGGATATCTTCCTCCAACAGCACAAAATCGAATATACCGAAGTTTTCTTTTATCCTTTCCGGATGGGATGATTTGGGGATGGTGGAAATCCCCTGCTGCACTGCCCATCGCAGGATGATCTGTGCAGGTGTTTTGTTGTACTTACCCGCAAGCGCTTGTATGCGCGGATCATTGAATTTTTGTCCGCGCAACAATGGGGTATAGGCCTGCAGGCAGATCTTGTGTTCTCGACAATAATCCCAATCATTTTTCAGAAACAAATAGGGGCTGAACTCGATCTGGTTCACCGCAGGCACAATGCTTGCATAGGATCCCATTTCCTCCAGAAAGGGCAGAAGATAGTTGCCTGTGCCGATCGCTCTTACCCTGCCATCAGCATACAATTTTTCAATGGCCTTCCAGGTGTTTGCCCTTTCGTCCTTGATGGGCCAATGGATCAGGTAAAGATCGACGCTGTCAAGCCCCAATGCATGTAAACTCACCTCAAAGGCTCGAAGCGTTTGGTCGTATCCCTGATCGGTATTGTTGACCTTGGTGGTGACAAATATCTCTTCTCTGGGAATACCCGATTGGCGGATGCCTTCACCTATCTGTTTTTCATTGCCGTACATCGCTGCGGTGTCTATCAGTCGGTATCCTGTTTCTAAGGCAAACCGAACTGCTTGCACTGCTTCCGCTGCATGCATATCATATACGCCCAGTCCCAACAATGGCATTGCAATGCCATTGTTGAGTTGAACATATGCTTGCTTTTCTTTTAATCCCATGATGCCAGTCCCAATAGTTTTTTACCGAGCTCATTCAATTCAGCGGTATCATATTTGGTTTGTTCCCATTTTCTGGGATCACCGGGGAAGGCATATCCTTCTGGTGCGATACGGTCCTTCCAGGAATTGATCCTCCATTGTCTCTGTGCTTCATCATTTTCCTGCACGGGCATCATGGAGACATATTGTGCGATGCGTACTTTGTCGCCAGAAAGGTTCGGACGAATGCCATGGGGCAGAAGGCTGTTGAATATCAGCAGATCTCCTGCTTCCAGTTTCACCTTGACCATCTTGTCTTCAAAGCCTTTGGTGTCCGGTTGGAACCGGTTTCTGTCTTCCGGCTGTGTCAACTTCCAGGTGTCATATTCCCGCATCAGGGATGGGATGCACTGAAATCCTCCCATGTTTTCATCGGTCTGGTCTGCCAAGGCCAAGACACCCTGAACGTTTTCGGGTTTGGTCTCCGGATCATAGTCCCAGTGGATGAATCCTTTGAATTCAAAACCTTCCCGCATGGGAAAGTTGAGGTTGGCTCGATCAATGGTTACCCAGAGTTTCTCTGTTCCCCAAACATCCACGAATGCATCGTATACACGTTGTTGCTGGCGGTTGTCCCACAAGTACTGGTGATTGTATACTTCCACCATGCCGCTATTGGTCAGCTCTTTCATCCGCATCTCTGCACGGGGAGGGGCATACCAGCTCTCTTTGTCGTTAGGATCTTTTTCTTCGAACTCCCAAAGAAAGGCTGCGGTCTTCAAGGCCTGCTCTCTGGGAACGGCTTGTTTGATCACCACATATCCATTGTGTTTCCAAAAGGCCCAGTCTTCTTCACTCAGCACCCTGAGCGGTTTTCCATTGGAACGGTCGTTCAGCTTGATCTTGCTGGAAGTGGCGGTAGAAGGATTGCCTGGAATGTCTTTGTGGTTGGTATTGGCCATGTTTGGCTGCATCGTCGGCTGCATGGTGGGTTGCATACTCATGGTAGTAGATTTTAGATTTTTTATTTGGCGTTTTTCACAAAGCGGTTCAACCATTCGTTTTGTTCCCATAGCAAGTGCAAGAGATTTTCCTTGCCTCGATAGCCATGGGCTTCGTAAGGAAGATAGACCAGGCGAACGGTTCCGCCATGTCCCTTGATGGCATTGTACAATCTTTCGCTGTTGATGGGGAAGGTGCCGGGATTGTCATCTGCCTCGCCATGCACCAGCAGGATTGGTGTCTTGATCTTGTTGGCATAGCTAAACGGACTCATCTTGTAATAGAGGTCTGGTGCTTCCCAATAGGTTCTCTCTTCTGCCTGAAACCCAAATGGGGTAAGGGTTCTATTGTAAGCACCGCTTCTGGCCAATCCCGCCTTGAAGAGATTGGTATGCGACAACAAATGGGCTGTCATGAAGGCACCATAGCTATGTCCTCCTACGGCTACCCTCTTGGGATCGGCAATGCCCATATCCGACATGGCCTTGATCGCTGCTTCTGCATTGAGTTTGAGTTGTTCGATGAAGGTATCGTTGGGCTTGGCATCAGCATTGGCAGCCACGATCGGCATCTCAGCGTTGTCGAGTACTGCAAATCCCTGTGTCACGTAGAAAATCGGAGAGCCCCAGCTCAAGGTGGTGAAACGGTCCTTGCTTCCGCGCACCTGTGCCGCATCGGCAGCACTGTTGTATTCTCTGGGATAGGCCCACATCAACAGGGGCAAGGGACCGTCCTTTGTTTTGTCGTATCCTTTGGGCAGGTAGAGATCACCCGTGAGATCCACCCCATCAGCCCGTTTGTATTTGACTTTTTCTTTGGTAACACCATTCAATGCCGGATAGGGATTGACAAAAGCAGTTATCTGCTGGTTCGCTGTTTTTGATTTCAGGTTCTGGATGAAATAGTTGGGCACTTCCGTTTGGCTTTCCCTGCGGGTGACCACCTGCAGGTTCTCAGCATCCAATACGGAAACAACTGCTTCATAGGTGCCGGGTGTTGAACGCCACAGGATGTTTTGTTTTTTTGTTTTCAAATCGAACTCGGCCAGATAGGGAAGATCGCCATTGGGAGAGGAGCCTATGGGATTGTTCATCAGCAGCCGGTCGTTGCTGAGCAGATCGATGACAGGTCTTCCGAAAGCAGACCGGGTCAACACCGGGGAACCTGGACTATTATACGCATCGGTCGTATTTCTCTCAAAGAGTGTTTCGACGGTGCCCGTTGCCGGATCCAGTCTGCTGGCTTTCTGCAACTGTTTGCCGGTGAGTCCTTCGTTCACCCAGGCAAAATGTTCATTGCCCCAAACGATGCCCCTGAAGCGCATCTTTGTTTTTACTACCGTGGAAGGCTGGCCATTGAAGGGGGCAGACAGGGCATATACCGCATCATGGTATTCCATGTTTTTTTTGATCAGTCCACTGTCCAGTGGCTCACACCAGGTGATGGTGGCGGCGGCATCATTTCTCCAGGCAAAGGCACGGGGAACGGGCTGTACATTGTCATATCCGCTCGGGGTGGTTTCTGCGGAAGGGAGATTGGCCAATACTTTGAGGGTTTTGCCATTCATGTCTTGTATAGAAACCCTGCTGGCAAAAGAATAAGCAGTAACCAAATAGGAGAAAGGTTTTTGGATGGTTTCGGTGAGCAGGTATTTTTTATCGGGACTTACCTCAAAAGATGTGTAAATAGCTGGAGAACCCATCTTTGTTTCAATACCGTTTGTGTTTTTCACCAGTTGGGAACTGGTCAGAAAAGCAAAAGCCTCTTCATCATACGGTGAACGGATGAGGTCCTGGTAAGTGCGGCTGGGAGCAGCCTTGCCCACACTTTCTTGTATGGAAGGGCCTACAGGAGTGATGGGCCGCTTGGGCATCATTGATGCCGCTTGGGTGATGGTGGTATAGAGCAGTGTTGCCTCGTTGACCCAGCTGAAAACAGGTCCCAGTGTGGCATTCAAGGCTGTTTTGTTGATTTTGGTGGCGATAGCTTTTTCAACAGCCAGCACATAGAGGTCAACGCGACTGCCAGTGGTATGGGTAAAGGCAATCTGTTTTTCATCCGGACTCCAGCTGATGTTGCCTGCCAACAGGTTGGCCGGAAGACCCACGATGGATGATTCTTTTCCGGTTTTGATGTTTTTCAACTTCAGTCCGTTGATGAAATTTTGTCGGCTCGGAGAGAAGTTATTAGGATTCAGGCGCAATCCCGCTACACGCACTTCTGGTTGTCCCAGTTCTTCCACCGTAGGATAGGAGTTGCGCTCCATGATTAGCATCCAGGTGGCTTTTTTATCGAGGCTGATGGAGGGTGTTGGTTTTGCCAACAAGAGATCGGCTATGGCTTTGGGAGGTGTTTGGTAACCATTGGTGTTTTGTGCCCCTGCTGTGGTGAACAGCGCCAGCGATGCGATCAACAATATATTTCTCATGGTAGTGGTTTTGCTAAAGTTAGTTCAGAAAGTTTATTCATTACCTTCGCAACCAAATTCAAATCTATGTCTGTATTGGTAGTAGGCACCATGGCCTTTGATGCCATTGAAACCCCCTTCGGAAAAAGTGATCGCATCATCGGTGGTGCGGCAACCTATATTGCGTTGAGCGCATCCAATTTTGTGACGCCTATCAAGCAGATTTCTGTGGTGGGAGGTGATTTTCCTCAGGAAGAACTGGATGACCTGGCCAATCGCGGGGTGATCCTGGAAGGTGTGCAGATCAAGAAAGACCAGAAGTCCTTTTTCTGGTCAGGCCGCTATCATATGGACATGAACGAGCGGGATACCCTCGATACACAGTTGAATGTGTTGGCCGATTTTCAGCCTGTTGTGCCCGATAGCTACCAGGATTGTGAATTTGTGATGCTGGGCAATGGCGTGCCGGCTGTTCAGCACAGTGTGCTGAAGCAGATGAAGAACAAGCCAAAGCTGGTGATCATGGACACCATGAACTTCTGGATGGAAACAGCCATGGAGGATCTGGAAAACCTGCTGAAGGATGTAGATGTATTGTTGGTGAACGATAGCGAGGCCCGTCAGCTTTCTGCACAATATTCCTTGGTAAAGGCGGCAAAGACAATATTATCCATGGGCCCCAAATATCTGGTGGTGAAGAAAGGCGAGCATGGTGCCTTGTTGTTCCATGGTGATCAGGTATTTGTTGCTCCTGCATTGCCACTGGAAGAAGTTTTCGATCCCACCGGAGCGGGAGATACCTTTGCGGGAGGCTTCATCGGTCATTTGGCAAAAACAAAAGACATCTCTTTTGAGAACATGAAGACAGCCATCATCATGGGTTCTGCCATGGCATCTTTTTGTGTGGAAAAATTCGGTACTACCCGGATGAAAGAGATCACCAGGGAAGAGATCAATGCCAGGATTCAACAGTTTGTGAACCTTGTCAACTTTGATATCAACCTGATCTGATCCCGATCAATTTCCTGAACCGCCATGGCTTTGCATTCATCCGCATCATTTCGGTCATGATGATATACAATCCATCCTGCAATCGTTGGTTGTTGCGCAAACCATTCCAGTAGAAATCTCCACGGGTTCCGCAAAGTTGGTTGTCAACCAGCTTGCAGAGGAATTGCCCCCTTTCATTGAACAGATAGGCATTCATCATGTATCCATCAATTTCGAATTGATAGCTGATTTGCAGCAAATCATCCTTGCCGTCATTGTTCGGACTCATCACATGGGGTGAGATGATGATGGTTGCATCCAAAGAATCCGATTGTAGGTATTGTGAATTTTCTTGTCCCGGTGTTCCGTGTCCCGCGCTTGCCGCAGCTGATTGCCAGTTGCTGAGGAAAGACGAGGGGGCATAAGGGTTTACCCGTTCCAGGGATACAGCCGATCGGTCTTTGATCAGGGGGAAATGCATGTCATCCGTGTATTTCAATTCATCGACCATCTCAGCTTTTGCATTCAATAGCACGAGATGCCCCTTGTCGTCTGCCAAGGACGGCAGGGAACCTGTTTGGATCAAATGCGCTGGTGGGCTGCTTTTCCAATGGTAGCGGATGAATCCAGTATCTGTTGAAATGGCCACTGCTTCACCCGGAAAAATATTGAAGTAATCGCTAGATACGGTGTAGCCGGTACCCAATACACCCCATTCATTTTTTGGTGCGAGCAACAATCCTTTGGCATTGATGACTGATTTTGAATTGTTCCTGATCTCCACAAAATCCGATCCATTGCTGGGTGGATCAAAGAGGATCTCATTGATCACCAAATCCCCTTTGATTGGGTCTTTCAGGATCCCCGTTCGAATGCTGAGGGTGTCGGCCCTATTTGAACGGCAATGCTTTAATCCGCTGGCCATCAGTGTATATATTTTTTCGGGCTCTAATTTCTTGTCGAGGGTGAGTTCGATGTCCTTGAAAAGCGGAGCCATGATTTTTACCAGTGAGGTCTTTGCATCGATGCCAATCAGTTGATAGCGTTGGTTGGATAGTGCCGAGATGCTGTCTACTCCCTGGTCCAGCTTCAGCAGCAATTTGTCAGCCGAAAGGGTGATGCATTGCAATCCTTGTAATGATCTCGAACCCGAAGCCATTTTGACTACACTGTTTTCTTTCCCCGGTGTCCCTCCTTTTGCATCCAGACTGGCCATCCAATTGTCTCTGGCGCAGGGCTGAAGCGGATCAATCATTTCCAAACTCCAACCACCAATGGCTTTAACCGGATTGCTGTACCAGTCGGATTGGTACGCCACTGCATGAATGGTCTTGCCATCCGGCGCTTTGAGGGTGATCAAATCTCCTTCGTTACCCAAAGCGGGAAAGGAACTAAGTCCAATCGTTTTGAGGTCACCAAAGAAGATTGTTTGTGTTCGGCTGCAGAGTACCACCATGCTATCCGGCAGCAAAAGATAAGAACTGCTGACGGTGGCTGTTGTGCTGCCATTGTCTATTTTAAACCGAAACAGATCAATGGTTTTCCCTGAAACATTTTTCAATTCGATGTATTCGACATTTGGCAAACCCACGATCGGAGAGGGGTCTGCCATGATCTCATGGATCAAAACATCGTATCGATCCACCTGCGCTTTTAGCACGTTGATACTCATCAGGCACACAATCCACGCAAACGTTTTCATGGCGTGAAACTAGGCCTGCAGTGATTTTCAGCAAAAGTGAAAACAACATTTATTTGGCAGAAAAAAACAAGCTCATTAGTTTTGCCTTGCAATGTTGAACAACAAACACACCAAAAAGAACAAGAAACAGTCCCACAGGGAAGGTTAGTTCCATTTGGTGTATCAAATATGTAACAGCCTTCCGAAAACCGGGAGGCTTTTTTTTAACCCAACCCGAAAGGGCAAAAAAACGAATATGAAAGTTGCTGTTGTAGGTGCTACCGGTTTAGTGGGCACCAAAATGTTACAGGTTCTGGAAGAAAGAAATTTCCCTGTTACTGAATTGATTCCCGTTGCTTCTGAGAAATCTGTTGGCAAACAGGTTACTTTCAAAGGCAAACCTTATACGATCGTAGGCATGCAAACAGCCATCGATCTCAAACCTGCCGTGGCCATTTTTTCTGCTGGTGGCAGTACATCTACTGAGTGGGCACCTGCCTTTGCGGCAGCGGGTATCACGGTCATCGACAATTCCTCCGCCTGGAGAATGGATCCTACCAAAAAACTGGTGGTACCGGAGATCAATGCGGATGCGTTGACCGCAGATGACAAGATCATTGCCAATCCCAATTGCTCAACCATACAAATGGTTGTTGCCTTGGCTCCTTTGCACAAGCGTTATCAAGCCAAGCGCATTGTGGTGAGCACTTACCAAAGCGTTACCGGTACCGGTGTGAAAGCAGTGAATCAACTGATGAATGAAAGAAAGGGTGTGGAAGGGGAAATGGCTTATAAATATCCCATTGACCTCAACGTGATCCCACAGATCGATGTGTTCCTTGACAATGGTTATACCAAGGAAGAGATGAAGATGGTATTGGAGACCAAGAAGATCATGCGTGATGATGATATCCGCGTTACTTCCACCACTGTTCGCATTCCGGTGATGGGCGGACACAGCGAAAGCGTGAACATTGAATTTGAAGAAGAATTTGATCTGTCAGAAGTAAGATCCTTGCTGGCCGCTGCACCCGGTGTGGTGGTGGTAGATGATCCGGCTACACAGCAATACCCCATGCCCAAGGATGCACACGAAAGAGACGAAGTTTTTGTGGGAAGGATTCGCCGCGATGAAACCCAACCCAAGACCCTGAACCTCTGGATCGTAAGCGACAACCTGCGCAAGGGTGCAGCGACCAATGCCATCCAGATCGCAGAATACCTGATGGGCAAGGGATTGATTTGAGTTATCAGTTGTGAGTTGTGGGTTTTGAGCCTGACGATTGATTGGACAGAGATTCGACTGAGTGGTTAGAAAAATGAAACAGCAATGGGGACAAGGAACTATTCCTTTGTCCCCATTAATGCAATAAATGCGTTCTCATCCAAGATTTGTATCGAAGCAATCTTCTTCGCTTTTTCCAATTTAGAACCTGCGTCTTCCCCCACAATCAGGTAATCCAATTTGGAACTTACCCCCGAAAGGATCTTTCCGCCCTGGGATTCAACCATCCCTTCCGCTTGCGCTCTTTTCAGTTGTGTGAGTGTTCCGGTGAAAAGAAAAGTTTTGCCCCTGAGACTGCCATCGATGGGTTCTTGTTTGATGCTTTGCAATTGCAAACCCGCGGCTTCCAGTCTTTGCAACATCTCTACGTTTTGCGGATTCGAAAAATATTGATGGAGGCTGTCGGCTACTTTCACGCCTACATCTTCAATTTGTTGCAAACTCTCTTTGTCCATTTTGCTCAGGTCCAGCAAATGGCTGACGGCCTGCGCCAATGTCTTGGCGGTTGTTTCCCCTACATAGCGGATGCCCAATGCATTGATCAGGCGATACAAGGGTTGTGTCTTTGATTTTTCAATGGCTTCGCTGAGGTTGGCAACCGACTTCGCTCCAAAGCCATCCATTGTTCTCAACTGATCAAAAGGCAAGTGGTAAATGGAAGGGATATCTTTCAGCCATCCCAGCTCATGGAACTTGCGGATATTGGCATCACCAAGCCCACGTATGTCCATCGCATCCTTGCTGGTGAAGTGGATCATGCGTTCCACCACCTGCGCATCACACATTTCATTGGGGCAACGCCAGACGGCTTCTTCTTCCGGTTTGATGAGGGCAGTTTGGCAAACCGGACAAACAACGGGGAAGGTGACAGGGCTTTCATTTCCTGTGCGCAGTTCGGGAAAGGATTTAACGATATAAGGGATCACATCACCGGCTCTTTCCACCAGCACGGTATCACCGATCATGATGTTTTTCTCACGAATGAATTCCTGGTTGTGCAGGGAGATGGAGCTTACCATAACCCCACCGATGTGTACAGGTTGGATCTTGGCTACGGGGGTGATGCTGCCGGTTCTTCCCACCTGGAATTCCACTTGCATGAGTTTGCTGGTGGATTGTCTTGCTTTGAATTTGAAAGCAATCGCCCAGCGGGGATGGTGGGTGGTCATGCCCAGCTTGTCCTGCAAAAGCATTTCATTCACCTTGATCACCAGTCCGTCTATCTCATAAGGCAACTCATCTCTTTGTTCTTCAAATGACTGGCAGAAAGCAATCACTGCATCGATGCCTTTCAAGACTTTTTTTTCCTGCACCGGACTCCTGAAGCCCATCTCCCAGAGCAATTCGAGGCTTTCGCCATGTGACCGAATGGGCTGCTGCTCGCCTTCATAGTGGATATAGGCGATATGATAGAGAAAAGCTTCCAGGTTTCGTTTTCCCACGATGCTGGCATCTTTGATGCGCAGGGAACCGGATGCGGCATTGCGGGGATTGGCCAGCGGAGGCAGGTTTTGCTCAGCGAGCTGTTCGTTGTATTTCCGGAAATTATCCTTGTTCATCAGCACTTCCCCACGGATCTCTATCTGTTGAATGCCATATTTTGAAAAGGGGGCTGTGAGGGGGATGGACTTTATTTGCTTAAGGTTGAGGGTGATCTCTTCACCGGCAATGCCGTCGCCACGGGTAGCGCCTCTTGTGAATTGGTCATTTTCGTAGATCAGAGAGATACTGGCTCCGTCGAATTTGGGTTCCACACAATATTCCAGCTGATCCAATCCGGATAGTTCCCTGGCTTTTCTGTCCCAATCCATCAGGTCCGCTGCATTGTAGGAATTCTCCAATGATAACATGGGCACCAGGTGCTGAACCGTGGTAAACTGTTTGGTGATGCCCGGCCCCACCCGTTGGGTGGGTGAATCGGCCCGGATGAGTTCCGGATGAGCCGCTTCCACCTTTTCCAGGGCTTTGTAGAGTTGGTCGAATTCGAGATCGGAAACAAGGGGATCGTTCATCACATAGTACCGGTTTTCGTGAAACCGGATGACCTCTCTCAGGCGTTCAATATGGGTGGAGAGAAATGCAAGGTCGCCCGACCTTTCAATCAATTCTTTTCCTTTTTCCAGGAACCCATTTGCTTTTTCTTGGGGAGTAACCATATTGGCAACGAAGTTACCGCAGATGTCCAAACTTTTCTCTCTTCAAATAGCTGACCTGAAATTTTAAATTTCCCCTATTTTTGTTTTACCCCTTAACGTATTTACTACACAATGCCAGCGCTTGCCAAACCCAATATCAACACTACTCCCATTGAACTGATGCCTGATTTTCAATTTGCCTTATCGGTCGATTGCGTGATCCTTGGATATGACGAGGGCGTGCTGAAGGTTTTGCTCATCGAAAGTGATCTGCCGGCATACAAGGGACAATGGTCATTGCTGGGAGACTTGCTGGGCCCTGAAGAAGACCTGGATTCAGCTTCCTACAGGGTATTGAAGGAAAGGACGGGCCTGACAGATATGTTCCTGGAACAGGTGAAAACTTTTGGGGCAGTAGACCGCCATCCGGCGGGAAGGGTGATCACTGTGGCCTACCTGGCCTTGGTGAATGTAAAAGACCACCAGTTGAAGATCACCGATAATGCGCTTCACTGGCATGCCGTTTCAGACATCAAGACCATGGCATTTGACCATAAACTCATCCTGGATACCTGTGTGGCTGCCTTGCAGCGAAAGATCCAGGAAGAGCCGGTTATTTTCAACCTGCTGGAGGAGAAGTTCTCCTTGCGTGACCTGCAGCATGTGTTTGAGCAGATTTTGGGTGTGGAATTCGACAGGAGAAATTTCCGCAAAAAATTGTTCACGACGGGATTGCTCACGGATGAAAATGAAATGGAGAAACAGGTGCGCCACAGACCCGGAAAACTCTACTCATTCAACCGAAAGGCATATGAGCAGATGAAGCGCAAGACCTTTGTGGGACTCCAATTCTAGGGGATTTAAGCCCATGATTTAAATTTTACGACAAAATATTATTGATTTTCAATTGATTACAAAGGCATCTTCTAAAAAAGATGCCTTTTTCTTCTTTTTTACGGTTGTGGTTCTCTACCTTTGCGCTCCCTTCCAAAGAAGGGGATGTTCCCGGGATGGCGGGGCATTATTCAAATCACCCGGATGCAAATCCGTAAAAAAGACAAAATGAGCAAATTACATTTCACCACAAAGCATGCAAATGCAGCTTCCGTACAACGCAAATGGCACGTTGTGGACGGAACCAATCAAACTGTGGGACGTATCAGCAGCAAGATCGCTTCCGTTTTGCGCGGAAAGAACAAGGCTTACTATTCGCCCCACGTTGATTGCGGTGACTTCGTCATCGTGATCAATGCAGAAAAAGTTGTTTTCACCGGAAACAAACTGAACGACAAGGAATACCAACACGTAACAGGTTATCCAGGTGGTCAGAAGATTGAAATTGCAAAGGACCTGATCAAGCGTCGTCCTGAGCAGATCATTGAAAGGGCTGTAAAGGGAATGCTTCCCAAAAACAGGCTTGGCCGCAAGATGTTCAAGAAACTTTTTGTTTATGCAGGTGCTGAGCACCCACATGGAGCACAACAACCTACTCCTTTCAAATTCTAATTTCAAAACGACTACAATCAAAGTATAATGGAAAAACAAAAAATCGGACTGGGTCGCAGGAAAGAAGCGGTTACCCGTGTATTCCTCAGCAAAGGGGATGGCAACATCACGGTAAACGACCTCGACTACAAAGTATATTTCCCACAGGTGTATTTGCAAAACCAGGTGGAGCTTCCCATCAACACTGTTGAGGGTGCAGGTAAATATGATATCAAGATCAATGCTGCCGGTGGAGGTAAGAAAGGCCAGGCGGAAGCTTCTAAACTCGGTATCGCCCGTGCCTTGATCGAACTGAATCCTGAATTCAGACCCGTACTGAAAGCTGCCGGTTTGTTGAGAAGGGATCCAAGAGGCGTGGAAAGGAAGAAATTCGGTAAGAAGAAAGCCCGTAGAAGCTACCAGTTCAGCAAGCGTTAACAGTACACCTCAATCACGAATCAAAAACATAAGTATACAATGGAAAATAATACTTCACTGCAACAGCAACTCCTGGAAGCCGGTGTTCACTTCGGTCACCTTCGCAAGAAGTGGAACCCCAAGATGTTGCCTTATATCTATGCAGAGAAAAAAGGCATCCACATCATCGATCTCAACAAGACTGTAGAGTGTTTGCAAGAGACAGCCCTGGCATTGAAAAACATTGCCAAGAGCGGAAAGAAGATCATGTTTGTGGGAACCAAGAAGCAGGCCAAAGAAATCGTCACCGAGTGCGCGCAGCGTGTTAACATGCCTTATGTTACCGAGCGTTGGTTGGGTGGCATGCTGACCAATTTCAACACGGTTCGCAAGTCTGTAAAGAAAATGCAGACCATCGAGAAGATGTTGAACGATGGCAGCTTCGACAGTGTTACCAAGAAGGAGCGTCTTCAATTGTCTCGTGACAGGGATAAAATGGAAAAAGTATTGGGCGGTATCGCTCAGCTGGGTCGTGTACCTGCTGCTCTTTTCATCGTTGACATCGGACATGAGCATATTGGTCTTGCTGAAGCCAAGCGCCTGGGCATCACCACCTTCGGTATGGTAGATACCAACTGTGATCCCAACAAGGTTGACTTCCCTGTACCAGCCAATGACGATGCTACCAAGTCCATCGCCATCATCACCAACTACATCACTGCTGCCATTGCAGAGGGTCTTGCAGAGCGCCAGGCCGAAAAGTCTGACGATGAGGAAACAGAAGAATCAGGTGAAAATGCCTTGAAGTTTTCTGTTGATGAAGAAGGCGGAGATGATGCTGGAAAGAAAGGCAAGTCTGCTCCCAAGCGCAGGATCCCTGCTGCCGGAACCGGTGGAAGGAAGCCAGCGATGAAGAAGTAATGCTATTCCAATCGTTAATTTAAATATTCAAAGAAAGTATGTCAACAACTATAACAGCTGCGGATATCAACAAGCTGCGCCAGATGACAGGTGCAGGTATGATGGATTGCCGCAAAGCCCTTACCGAGAACAATGGTGATTTTGAAGCCGCAATCGATTGGCTCAGGAAGAAAGGACAAAAAGTAGCTGCCCTCAGGGGTGATCGTGATGCGAAAGAAGGTGTTGTACTGGCCAAAACAACGGCTGATAACAAAACCGGCATCACCCTTTGCCTGAGCTGTGAAACAGATTTCGTGAGCAAGAACGGTGATTTCATTGCCTTTGCGCAAAGCATCATGGATGCTGCCATTGCCAACAATGTAAAAAATACCGAAGAACTGAACAGCGTTGAGATCAACGGTGCAAAAATTGCTGATCTGGTGAACGACAAGTTGGCGAGCATCGGTGAAAAGATCGGTATCTCCAAGTTCGAGCGTATTGATGCTGAATTCGTTTCTTCTTATATCCATGGTGCAAACAGAATGGGTGTATTGGTTGGATTGAACAAAGAGCAGGCAGAAGTGGGCAAGGATGTGGCCATGCAGATCGCTGCCATGAATCCTGTTGCCATCGACCAAAGCTCAGTAGCACCAGAAGTGGTAGAAAGAGAGAAAAACATCATCGTCGACCTGATCAAGAATGATCCCAAGATGGCCGGCAAACCTGATGAAATGATCTCCAAGATCGCTGATGGCAAGCTCAACGCCTTCTTCAAAGAAAGCACACTGGTAGCACAGGCCTTCGTGAAGGATGGTGGCATGACAGTAGGCGATTACCTGAAATCCAAAGACAGTGACCTGAAGGTTCTTTCCTTCAAGCGTGTAGCACTCGGATAATTGATCTGAAAGGATTGAAAATAGCAAGGGCTTCCAATTTGGGAGCCCTTTTTGTATCTTCGTGGCATGCAACCCCAATACAAACGCATCCTCCTCAAATTATCCGGAGAATCCCTGATGGGAGAGAACAGTTTTGGCATCGATCCAAACATGGTCAACCGATATGCCCAGGAAATCAAAAGTGTTGTAGACCTTGGCGTAGAAGTGGCGATCGTCATCGGCGGTGGAAACATTTACCGCGGCATGAATGAATCGGAAACCGGTATTGAAAGGGCGCATGGTGATTATATGGGGATGCTGGCTACTGTGATCAATGGCATGGCCATCCAGGCCATGCTGGAAAAGCAGGGCATGTATACACGCCTGTTGAGTGCCATCAAGATGGAGCAGGTGGCAGAACCCTATATTCGCAGAAGGGCCATCCGACATCTCGAAAAGCACAGAATAGTGATCTTCGGTGCCGGAACAGGTAATCCCTATTTCACTACGGATACTGCAGGTTCGCTCCGTGCCATCGAGATCCAAGCTGATGTGATCCTCAAGGGAACCAGGGTCAATGGAATCTATACGGCCGATCCGGAAAAAGATCCCAACGCCACCAAGTACGATACCATCAGTTTCAAGGAGTGTATCGACAAGAACCTGAAGATCATGGACATGACCGCCTTCACACTCTGCATGGAAAACAATTTGCCCATCATCGTGTTTGATATGAACACCGAAGGCAATCTGAAGAAGCTCGTCATGGGCGAAAAGATAGGAACCTTGGTGAAATAAGGTTTGTACTATGTCTATCTCCTCCATCCGCAAAGACTATCAACTGCAGTCACTGTCTGAATCAGATGTGAAACAGGATCCCATTGGACAGTTTGGAAAATGGTGGGATGAGGCCATCGCTTCCTCTATTGATGAAGTCAATGCCATGACCTTGTCAACAGTGACGGCTGAAGGCAAACCTTCGGCAAGGATCGTGCTGTTGAAAGGTTTTGACGAAAGGGGCTTTGTCTTTTTCACCAACTATGAAAGCAACAAAGGAGCACAACTAACTGCAAATCCTTTTGCATCATTGGTTTTTTTCTGGAAGGAATTGGAGCGTCAGGTCCGAATCGAAGGGATCAGTGAAAAAGTGAATGAACAGGAAAGCGATGATTATTTTCACAGCAGACCCATTGGCAGTCAATTGGGGGCTTGTGCCTCACCGCAAAGCAGGGTCATCGAAAGCAGACGGATAATAGAAAACAATCTGGAGAAGCTGCAGGATCAATACAGAGAAATGGAAATACCACGGCCCGCGCATTGGGGAGGATACAGGGTGGTGCCCCATTCCATTGAATTTTGGCAGGGCCGCAGCAGTCGCTTGCACGACAGAATAAAATACACGAAGGAAAATCAGTCCTGGAAAATTGTGAGGTTGGCTCCTTGATCCAAATACTTAACGTTTAGTCGAATTGGATTCTACTAAACGTTAAGCTCGGTATCAACTAAACTTAGTTAGCCTTTGCTGCAGTTGTCTTTTTGGTCTTGGCTGGTCTTGATTTGCCGAATGAACCTTTGAAGATCTTGCCTTTCTTTGTTTTTTTGTCGCCTCTTCCCATTGTATTTGATTTTTAGGAACTCGAAGGTAAAAAAAAAGCAAGACATCGTCTTGCTTTTTCAATGTTTTGGATGCGGTTAGATCTTGGAAGAAAGTTCCTTACCAGCTTTGAAGCGTGCAACCTTCTTAGCTTTGATCTTGATAACAGCACCAGTCTGAGGATTACGACCGGTACGAGCAGCCCTCTTGGTTACGGAGAAAGTACCGAAACCTACCAGGGTTACCTTGCCACCGCCTTTCAGGGTCTTGGTGATCGCGCTTACAAATGAATCCAATGTAGCGTTCGCTTGCGTCTTGGTGATGCCAGCGTCATCAGCGAGCTTGGCGATCAATTCGGCTTTGTTCATAAATGAAATTTTAATTTGTTAGTAGAACAAATTTAAAAGGTTTTTGATACCAACAAAATTTTTCTTTTCCACCTTTTTCAGCTAAAAGTCAGTCCTGTATTGCATTTTAGCGGATCGTCAATTTTCGGTTTTTCCACAGTTATTGCACAATCTCCATCAGTGTTCTGAAAGCCATCACTTTTGTGCCCCAGCGCTCTTCTGCCTTCAAACGCAGTGCTGGTGCGGATTTTGCGATATACTCCTTGTAGGCTGCTTCATTGGGCGACTGAAACTGAAAGGCATAGGTGACGCCCTCTGTTTCATCCACCTCCTTCAAACGAAGAATGGTAAAGCGGTTGAAATGCCCTGTGGACAAGATTTCCGGAGCATGATGGGATTTCATCCATGCCAGCCAATCTTCATGAATTTCATGGGAAACCAGGTAAGTGATGTTGTATATGAACATGATCAGCGGGATAATTCTAGGTAAACAGGACAATGATCGCTGTGTTTTACGTCTGGGTAGATCTCTGCATCTTTGATCTTTTTTTTCAGGTCTTCTGTTACATTGATGTAGTCTATCCGCCATCCTTTGTTGTTGAGCCTGACACTCGGAAAACGCTGGCTCCACCAGGAATAACGATGCGGCTCAGGATGCACCTGCCTAAAGCTGTCTACCCATCCTGAAGCAAAAAAGTCATCCATCCAAGCCCTCTCTTCCGGCAGAAAGCCAGTGGAGTTCTTGTTTCCTTTCGGATCATGAATATCGATCTCTTTGTGTGCAATGTTGTAGTCCCCGCAAAGGATCACCCCCTCATATTTTTTTTTGATCTTGTTGATCCAGGGCAGCAATTCATTCAACCATTCCATTTTGAAGGCCTGCCTTTCTTCTCCTGATGTGCCAGAGGGGAAGTAAGCATTGATGAGCAGCATTTTACCAAACTGCATTTGAATTACCCTGCCCTCATCATCACTTTGGGCATGGCCATTGCCATGCACAATCTTATCGGGTTTGATCTTGGTGAAAATTGCTACGCCACTGTATCCCTTCTTGCTGCTGGCACTGAACCAATGATCTTCATAGCCCATCGCACGAATGGCTGACAGGTCTACATCATCTTGTGTTGCCTTGGTTTCCTGGAGACAAATGATGTCAGCGGGATCTGTTTGGAGCCACTCAACGAAGCCTTTTTTCATGGCGGCTCTGATCCCATTGACGTTATAGGATATGATTCTCATTTTTTATAAGATTAAAATGTTGAAGAAGGCTTGCCCTATGCATCACGGTCTATTCCAATACGGGCCTCAACCATCGCTCAGCTTCTTCAAGGCTCATGCCTTTTCTTTCGGCATAATCTTTCAGCTGGTCCTTGCCGATTTTACCTACACCAAAGTACCGCGCGTCGGGATGAGAAAAATACCAGCCACATACAGAGGAGGCCGGATACATGGCCAAAGATTCTGTCAGTTGGATATTGATCTTGTTGGTCGCATCCAGCAGGTGGAAGAGTTTTCTTTTTTCGGTATGATCCGGACAAGCAGGATAGCCAGGGGCGGGACGAATCCCATTGTAGTCTTCCCGAATCAGGGCTTCATTGTCAAGTGACTCTGCATTGTCGTAACCCCAGTATTCTTTCCGCACTTGAAGGTGCAGGTATTCTGCCAAGGCTTCTGCAAGCCTGTCGGCCAAGGCCTGCAACAAAATCTTGTTGTAATCATCATGTGCCGCTTCGAACTTTTTGATTTGTTCTTCAATGCCATGAATGGTAACGGCAAAAGCGCCGATATGATCCTGTTGTTTTGTTTCTGCAGGCGCAATAAAATCCGCCAGTGAATAATTGGGTTGCCCCGCTGCTTTTTTCGCTTGTTGCCTCAGGAACTCCAATGAGAGTTCTTCCTTTCTCTCTGTATCCATCAGGGTAACACTGTCTTTCCCATTGCTGTTGGCGGGCCAGAAACCGATGACTGCCTTGGGTTGCAACCATTGCTCTGCAACGATTTTGTCCAGCATGGCCAATGCATCTTGGTGAAGCTTGGTTGCTTCCTGCCCTACTTTTTCATCCTTGAGGATACCCGGATATTTTCCATGCAGCTCCCAGGCAATGAAGAATGGTGTCCAGTCGATATAAGCAATCAGGTCATTCAGTGCAATGTTTTCGATCACCTTGTGCCCAGTGAAGGTCGGAGCCATGAAAGCGGTTGCCTTCCAATCCAATTGGCAACGGTTGGCAGCAGCATCCGCATAGGCAAGGCTTTCCTTGTTGTTTTTCTTGTTGGCAAACTCTTCTCTCAGCCTGGAGTATTCAATGCCGGTATTGTTCAGCAGCTCTAGCTTGTTTTGGTTGAGCAAGGATCCTGCTACAGAAACACTGCGGGATGCATCCAGCACATGGAGAACGCCTCCGTCATATTGGGGGGCAATTTTTAAGGCAGTATGCATCCTGGATGTTGTAGCACCACCAATCAACAGGGGTTGCTTCATCCCCCTTCTTTTCATTTCAGAAGCCACATGCACCATCTCATCTAGGGAGGGGGTGATCAACCCGCTTAATCCAATGATATCAGCATTTTGTTTTTGTGCTTCGTCGAGTATTTTGTCCGCCGGTACCATTACCCCAAGATCAATGATCTCGTAACCATTGCATCCCAATACCACGCCTACTATGTTTTTGCCGATATCATGCACGTCTCCTTTTACGGTTGCGAGCAATATCTTACCGGCAGAGGAGGCTTGTTGTTTTTCTGCTTCGATATAGGGGGTTAAAACAGCCACACTTTTCTTCATCACGCGTGCGCTCTTCACCACCTGGGGCAAAAACATTTTGCCTACCCCAAAGAGGTCGCCCACCACGTTCATGCCGTCCATGAGTGGTCCTTCGATCACATCAAGCGGACGAGGATATTTTTGCCTTGCTTCTTCTGTATCAGCATCAATGAATGCTGTGATGCCATTGATGAGGGCATATTTTAGTCGTTCTTCTACAGTTCCCTTTCTCCACTCTTCTTGTCCCTTGTCCCTCGTACCTTGTCCTTTGTCTTTCACTGTCTCAGCAAAAGCAATCAATTTCTCTGTTGCACCATTGTCATCATTGTTCCTGTTCAGGATCACGTCCTCGCAGAGATTTCTCAATACCGGATCGATCTCATCATAGACCACCAATTGTCCGGCATTGACAATACCCATGTCCATTCCGGACCTGATGGCATGATAAAGAAAGACCGAATGCATGGCTTCCCGTACGTGGTCATTGCCCCTGAAAGAGAAGGAGAGGTTGCTAACGCCCCCTGATATTTTTACGAGCGGATATTTTTGCTTGAGGATGCGGGTGGCTTCGATGAAGTCTACGCCATAGTTGTTGTGCTCTTCCAGTCCCGTTGCCACCGCAAAGATGTTGAGATCAAAGATGATATCGGAAGGAGGGAAGCCCACTTGTTTGGTCAGGATTTCATAGGCACGTTCACCAATCTTCACGCGGCGTTCCAGGGTATCTGCCTGCCCCTGTTCATCAAAAGCCATGACGATCACCGCAGCGCCGAAACTTCTGCAGATGATGGCCTGTTCAATGAATTTTTCCTCTCCTTCTTTCAAGGAGATGGAGTTGACAATGCATTTGCCTTGCACGCACTTCAAACCGGCTTCGATGATCGAAAACTTGCTCGAGTCAATCATGATCGGGATGCGGGCGATATCCGGTTCGCTTTGCAGCAGGTTGAGGTAAGTGACCATTTCTTTTTCACCGTCCAGCAGCGCATCGTCCATGTTCACATCGAGCACCTGTGCTCCGTTCTCAACCTGTTGTCTTGCCACACCCAGGGCTTCTTCGTATTTTTCTTCCTTGATCAGTCGCGCGAACTTTTTGGAACCGGTCACATTGGTCCGTTCTCCCACATTCACAAAATTGGTCTCGGGACGGATCACCAGTGGTTCCAGTCCTGCCAAACGCATGTAAGGTTTGATATGTATCTTCTCTTGCATTATGCTTCAGTTGTTGTGCTGCCCAGTGCTGTTTCCACGATGGGCAGGGGTCTGGGTTTCAGTTTTTTTACCTGATCGGCGATGTGTTGGATGTGGTCAGGAGTGGTACCACAGCAACCGCCAACAATATTGACAAATCCTTTTTCAGCCCATTCTTCTATGAAATGTGCTGTCTGGGATGGTTCTTCATCATATTCACCCATGGCATTGGGCAGTCCCGCGTTGGGATAGGCCGATGTATAGCAGGCTGCGATCTGTGAAAGCTCTTCGATATGGGAACGCATCTGGTTGGCACCAAGGGCACAATTGAGTCCCACGCTCAAAGGTTTTGCATGTTCAATGCTGGTGTAAAAAGCTTCCAGTGTTTGTCCGCTGAGTGTTCTGCCAGACGCATCGGTGATCGTACCGCTGATCATCAGGGGCAGTTCAGGCATCTTTTGATCCCGGAAGAATTTTTTTACGGCATAGATGGCCGCCTTGGCATTCAGGGTATCAAAGATGGTTTCGATCAACAACAGGTCAACACCCCCTTCGACCAATCCTTTCACCTGTTCGTAGTAGGCACTGGTAACCTCGTCAAAATGGATGGCGCGGAAACCGGGGTTGTTCACGTCGGGGGATAGAGAAAGGGTTTTGTTCATGGGGCCGATGGCGCCGGCAACAAAGGGGCCTTCTTCTTTATTTCTTTCGGGGTGTTTCTCCCAGTATTTTGCTACGGCATTTCTGGCACATTGGGCTGCGGCCACATTGATCTCAAAGGAGAGTTCACTCATGTTATAATCGGCCATGGAAACCTGCTGGGCATTGAAAGTATTGGTTTCAATGATGTCGGCTCCGGCTTCCAGGTATTGCAGGTGGATGCCTTCGATGATGTCGGGCTGGGTCAGGCAAAGCAGGTCATTGTTTCCCTTGAGGTCTGAAGGCCAGTCGGCAAATCTTTTGCCCCGGTAATCAGCTTCCGTGAGCTTGTGTCTTTGGATCATGGTACCCATGGCACCATCGATGACGAGTATCCTTTCGGATAGGAGTTTTTCTATTGCGTGCATGTGGAGGCAAAGGTATGAAATCAACTGCAAGGAATGAGGAATTCAACCATGGGAGAAGGGAGTTTGTTAACTTTGTGGCATGAATCTTTCATCGGGACTATTAGAGGCGGCGGTCAAAGAGTTTTCAAAGTTGCCGGGCATCGGCAAGAAAACTGCCTTGCGTTTGGTCCTGCACCTGCTGAGACAGGAGAAAACGGATGTTCAGTTGTTCAGTGAAACAATTGAGCGGATGCGCAATGAGATCAAATTCTGCTCCAACTGTTTCAATATTTCGGATGGAGACCTGTGCAGTATTTGCCTGCATCCCTCCCGCAAGAAAGAAGTGATCTGTGTGGTGGAGAACATCCGGGATGTGATTGCGATTGAATCCACGGAGCAATACCACGGCAGCTACCATGTATTGGGCGGAGTCATCTCACCTTTGGATGGCGTTGGTCCCGAACAGCTGACCATTGAATCATTGGTGGCAAGGGTCCAGCGGGAAGGTACTACAGAGATTGTCTTTGCGTTGAGTCCGACAATTCAGGGCGATACCACCATTTATTATGTTCGCAAAAAACTGAACAAGCCTGAGTTGAAGTTCACCACCATTGCGCGCGGGATTTCTTTTGGCGGGGAATTGGAGTATGCTGATGAGATGACCTTGGCCAAGAGCATTCGCAACCGATTGCCGGTTGACAGTTATATCCAGTGATCATTTTTCTTTCCTGAACGCCACCATGTCCAGGCGCAGTTCATTGTCCCAGTTGGACCTGATCATCAGCGTTTGCTTGCGTGCCACCACGATCTCCGGCTGTAGTTTTTGCCAGTAATTGCCGGTGTCCCATTTCCCATTGTTGTTGCGATCGAAAAGAACGCTGATCTGGTATTCACCGGGATTGAAAAGTTTTACCTGGTGCCGGAGGCCCTGGATGGGATGTTTCAGGACGGTCTTGTTGTCCTTGATCAGCAAGAGGATGGCATGGGCAGCGGTATCGATGTTGTCAAACCGAATGTCTATGCTGCCATAATCACTTTCCTTCTTGCTGTTGAAACTGATGGTATCGGTTTTGATGAATCTGTTGCCCAATGTGTCGGTCGCAAATTCTTTTTCCAATATCAGGTTGTAGGCAGTGTTTTCCATCCATTTGTGCTGGAAGATGAGCTGCTTGTTGGCAGTATCTTTTTCAAGCTTGTATTCCAGTCGCTTGAAGGATTTATCGGTCAGCCTGATCTTGCTGGTGTCCAATGTCTTGAAGGGATGCTCTGCCGTGAGTGTGAGGTCAGAAAGCAGGTCCTGTCTGCCTGCATCAAGGTTGTTGACCAGTCGCAACCGCAGGTCTTCCGACTTTTTCGCTGCAGGTGTTTTTACACTGCTGCTTTTGGCAACCGGCTTTATCTCTTTGGCTTCCTCGAAAGCATAGAGGGTTGCACTTGTGTCTTTTCCAACCAACAGGGTTTGATCAAGGAAGGCGATCATTTCGCTGGGCTGGTCGTATTTTTTTCCGCCATCCGCATCTTTGATCGCGAAAAGCCGGTATTGTCCGGGTTTGAGGTTGCGAAACAGAAAGCTGCCATCCCCTTTCAGTTTGGTATAATAGCGTGGCTTTTCTTTGGCCACCGCCGAGTCGTCCATGTTCCGGTGCAGCACAGCGATGAAGGTGCTGTCGGTTTTGCCCGTTTCGGCGATGAACACCTTTCCGGTTAAGTTGGCAGAATCAATTTGGTCGCCGGTGGAGAAGGTGAAGAAGAAATTTTTCAGTTCATTGTTTTCGTTGATGTCGCGGATGGCATCGCCAAACTCTATGGTATAGGTAGTATTTTCCTCGAGGCTGTCTTTGAGTTTGATGGTAACGTTCTTCAGTCTTCCTTCTGCAAAGGGGTTGTTCTTCGGCGTGGGGGAATAGGTCAGGCGCTCATAGGGATTGTCTAAGGTGATGTATTCATCAAACACCAAGGTGATCTTGTCGCCCTTGAAATTTTTGGCGCCGAAAGCAGGCAATGCGGAAACCAGTTTTGGAGGGATGCTATCCCTGGGTCCCCCTGTTGGCGCCACTTGTTGTCCGCATGAATAAAGGGAAATCAAAACAATGATCGTTGCAACAAACCTCATCGGTGCGAAATTAATCTTTTGCCTGCAGTTTATTGGTTTTGACAAAATTGCACCAGTGGCAATCTTCCTCACCGCAGCCGGTATAGAAATCGCGTGATTGGATCTTGTCCCATACCACGCGGATCTGTTCCCTCAAGGCATGGGTATCTTCTGCACTGATGTTCACTTTTTTTGATTGTATCTCTTTTTTCTCATTGGGTTCAATGAAATCGAACTCCGTGCTCACCACCTGGTTCCTTCCGTTGTCGCTGTTGTCGATCAGCAGCTTGTAGAAGACGGCTTGACGCCAGTAATCGCCGCCATAGGGTGGTTCCTCCTGCGGGTTCTTGAGTTTCTTGATCCCGTTCTCCGGTTTGCCGGTTTTGTAATCCACTACATTGACCTGGTGGCCATCGTATTCCATCTTATCGATCTTGCCCTTCAGCGGGATCCCATCCACCACTACATTCTTGATATTGCGTTCAATGGATACGATCTTGTTGAAACCATGGATACGTTTCTCGTAGTAGCGGTCCAGGATCTCCTTTCCATATTCCATTCGCCTTTCAAATTCTTCTTTGGTAAAGCTTTCGCGGTGACGGTATAGGTGGAGGATAAAGTCTTGTATGAAATCCTCTTTGGAAGGGAATTGTTGCGCAGGATCCGCTTTCATCTTGTTGAAGAGCGATTCCAGTGCAAAGTGTACGCCCGATCCGAATTCCAGTGTTTCGTTTTTGGGAGAGGGGATGCGGATGAGGTTGTTGTAGTAGAAATGGAGTGGACAATCCAGGTAGTTGTTGAGGGCCGTGACGTTCATGGAGAATTTCTCCAAGGCGCGGTCTACCACTTCTGTTTCCATGGTTTCGATCCTGGGTGTTTCCGTGCTCAGCAAACGCGCCAGGTTGAATTCCGTCATGGTGGTTTCTTCCGGCACCGGATGCTCTTCCGGTAGCGCATGGACCGTCCTGATCTCTTCCAGGAACATGCTTGGTTCCAGGTCTTTTCCTTTTTCGTTTTGTTTGGCGTAAGAGATGGTCAGGTATTTTTCAGCACGTGTCAAAGCGACGTAGAAAAGTCGGCGCAGTTCCTCATCCGAAGAAGTATCGGCATGGGCCTGGAACAGGGTATCAGGCAGTTTGAACCCCTTGCTGCCCGGATTTTTTTTCTCCCAGAAGGAGGCATTGGTGCCCGCAATGAACACGTGTTCATATTCCAATCCCTTGGAACCATGAGCGGTTAGGAGGTGGACCCCTTTTTCATTGCCACCGGTTTGAGCGATAGGCAAGGCGATCTCCTCCGACTTCATCATGTTGACAATCTGCACAAATTGGTTGAGGTTGAGGGAGGGATCTTTTTTGGTTTCTTCCTTGAGAAAATCAAAGAAGGCCGTGAGCGTCTGCATCTGCCAGTGTTGGTCGGCTGCATTCATGATCACGCCCAGCATCCCGGAGTCGCGTATGATCTTTTCCAGCAGTTGCTGCAGGGTGATGTTGTTGGCAGCACCGATCAAAGATTCGATGAACTGAAAGGCATGGGCCATTTCATCGGAAAGATTTTTTTCGAAAAGGCTTTGAGCGATTGTATTGGCTTTTTCGTGGAGGATGAGCCGAAATCCGGAGGGCTTTTTCTTGTAGCTTCTTTCGTTGTTTTCAATGCAGAGCTTGGCGATTTCGATCGGATGGATGCCGAACCAATCGTAGTGCAGGATTTCGAAGAGCATCTGGTCGCCGCTGAAGGGGGTGTCCATTTCCGCATCCAGGTATGCCAGAAGCCGGTTGATCCGTTGAACCAGCGGCTGGTTGAGCAGGTTGAGGTTGCGCTTGCTGTAAAAGAGAATATTTCTGCAGTTGAGGTAGGCGGAGAGTTCTTCTCCGTATTTGTTTTCGCGGTAGATGACGGCAATGCGTTTGGGTTCAACCCCTCCAAGGACCAGTTCTTCAATGGCTTTGGTGATGCCGATCATCTCTTCGCTGGCATTCCTCCAGGCATGGATGACCGGGGGATGGCTGATTCCTTTCAATTCTTTTTTTCCGGTCTGCAGGTTTTTGCTCAGTCCTTCGATCTGGCTGACCAGTCGCTCTTGGTTGCGGTCGATCAGTGTTTTGGAGATGTCCAGGATGGGTTGAATGGAGCGGTAGTTTTCCGTCAGCATGATGGTTCGCATGTTGGGAAACTTCTTCATGAACACCACCATGTTCTCTACGTTGGCTCCTTGGAAGCGGAAGATGGACTGGTCGTCATCGCCCACCACGAAGATGTTGGGATCTTGCCAGTAGCTGATCAGCAATTCAACCAGGGTATTTTGCGTTCCGCTGGTATCCTGGTATTCATCTACCAGCACATATTGGTATTGCTCCTGGTATTGGGCCAGGATGGAGCGGTCTTCTTTGAAGGCACGAATGACCCAGTTGATCATGTCGTCGAAATCATAGCGACGGCGATCCTTCATCATCTTCTGGAATTTGTCGAACTCCTTGACCCCCGCGGCCAGCTTGTTCATCCTTTCTTTCTCTGTATTGAAGATTTCAATTCTCAGGTCGCCGGCATTGAACTGCTTGTATTTTTTCTTGTAGACATATTCCTCTCGGGTGGGAAGATCGTTCAGATAGGCTTCAATGGCATCCAGGATGGTTTGCGGTTCCCAACCTTCTTTCTTCATGTTGCTGAAGAGTTGCCGAAGGTTTCTGGCTTCGAAATAGACGTCACTGCGGTAGCGTTTGAGGGGATGGTTTTTGGGGAACTGATCGATCAGTTCTCTCAACAAAGCTGCTGTTTCCAGGTCTGATATCGGTTCCAGGGAGCTTTTTTCAAAATAGGCCAGGTTGTCCTGGATGACCATGTTGCAGAAGGAGTGGTAGGTATGGATGTTGACTTTGTAGGCATCAGGACCGATCATCTTCAACAATCGCTTGCGCATGGCGATCGCACCGGAGTCGGTGAAGGTCATGCAGAGGATGTTCTCCGGGAGGGTATCGGTATCCATGAGGATCTTGCCAATACGGATGGCTAGTATCTGCGTCTTTCCCGTTCCAGGTCCTGCAATTACCATCACAGGACCGTCTACGGTATCTACTGCTTCTTTTTGCGCAGTATTGAGTGAGGCGTATTCGTTTTGAAAATTGGCCAGGGGCTGCTTCATGAGGTCATCTGGTATTCGCGACAATTTACAACAACATCGACGATTGGATTGTTAATGATTTTATTATGGCAGTTTACAGTCTGAAAAAAACGCAGTTCATCCCGGTATCAATCGATGAGGCATGGGATTTTTTTTCGCATCCGAAGAATTTGGCGGTGATGACACCGGAGTACCTGAACCTGAAGTTCACCAATGAGTTGTATGGAGAGGAGATGTACCCCGGTCAGGTGATGACCTACAATGTCAAGCCCATTTTGGGCATTCCGATGTTTTGGATGACGGAGATCACGCATGTGGTTCCCAAAAAATTTTTTGTAGACGAGCAGCGGTTTGGCCCCTATGCGATGTGGCACCACCAGCATCATTTTGAGGAAGTGGAAGGAGGGGTCATGATGACGGATCTTATCCATTACAAAGCACCCCTGGGATTTTTGGGGGATATCGCTGTCGCGCTGTTCATCAAGCGCCAGCTGGAAGGAATCTTTGCGTTCCGCAAGAAGAAAGTGGAGGAGTTGTTCGGTTGATCAACCAGGCATCCTCGAGATATACTTCTCGATCTGTTTAATCTGATCGACCACCTGGTCTTGTGTAGGTTTTTGTGCTTTGGCTTTGCGGAAGAAATCCTTGGCGGCACGGAACTCTCTCTTTTGGATCATGATCTGGCACATTTGCAGGTAGGCCATGGCAGCACTTTCTTTGTCGGGGATGCCCGCTTTGATGGCTGCACGGATCAGGCTTTCGCCTTCCTTCATGTTTCCTTTTTGCATGGCCATCATGCCCAGCTGTAGTTTATTGGCGCCTTCTGCTTCTTTCATGGGCAAGCCCAAGTCGAGGCTCTTCTTCATGTGTTTTTCAGCACTGTCGAAGTCCTGTTTGGTCATGGCGATATTTCCCTTGAGGGTATAGTATACGGAGCGAATGGGGGTATAGAGCAGTCCGGGGAAGCGGATGCCGTTGAGGATTTTTTCAGCTCCTTCGAAATCGCCTTGTTCCAAGTATTCCTGGATGAGGCGGAGGGGACCGATGAAGAAATGGGTGAAGACGGACAGGAGGGCTATGATATAGAGAGCCAAGGATTCCCAAAAACCCCAGGTCAGGTTGGCAGCGATACCCAAGGCAAGGCAGATGATGCCGATCAGGAGGCGGTATTTGATGTAAAAGTTGTACAATTTCATAGTTAGCAAAGGTAATCATTGGGGATTAAACCTGTTTCAGAACAGCTGGAATATGTTTCTGGCAATAAACATCGATCTTTGCAATCTCAATTCAAGATCATGTTTGCAGCTGAATTCGATGCCATCGTCAACAAGAGAAGATCCAACCGTTCTTACGACCCTGCCGTGGAGGTTCCCGACACGGTGATTACCAAAGGCTTGGAACAGGCCATCCTTTCCCCCAACAGCAGCAACATGCAGCTTTGGGAATTTCATTGGATCAAAGACCCGGCCCTGAAAGAACACTTCCATGCCATCTGCCTGAATCAATCGGCAGCGAAAACATCCAAGCACCTGGTGGCCTTTGTTACCCGTGCAGATCTTTGGAAAAAACATGCAGATTGGAACCTGAACAATGTCAAGGCAGATATAGGGGACAGAGAACCGACCAAAAGAGAAAAACGCGGACTCCAATATTACAGTTTCATCATGCCCATCGCCTATCGCAACGACGCCCTGGGCATTTCCACCCTGATCCGAAAGATCGTTTGCTTTGTCATGGGATTTAAAAATCCCTTCATGCGCATTGGGGGCAGCCGTGATCAGCGCGTTGTCGTGCACAAGTCCTGCGCCTTGGCAGCACAGACCTTCATGCTATCCATGACCGCCCAGGGATATGATACCTGTCCCATGGAAGGCTTCGACTCACTCCGGGCCAGAAAAGCCCTCAACCTTCCCAGCGGCGCAGAAGTTGGCATGATCATTTCCGTAGGAAAAGGTACCGAAGCGGGTATCCATGGACCCAGAAGGAGAATTCCTTTTGAGGAAGTAGTCATTGTTCATTGATGAACCAAAAGAAAACCCCTGCTTTAACATCCAATGGATGGGTAAGTAGAAAAGTAGTACCTTACCTCCTTATCTATGTTTTCATTCAGGTTATTTTCTCTTTTCATTTTTTCATGCTTTCTCATTTCCGCAAGAGCTGGCCAGCCTGCAGACACATTGCAGCAAAATAGCCTTCTCTACAACGGATCAGAATACATCAAACCCTTCAATCCCCAGAAGGGAACACCCATGTTCCCAACAGAAAACAACAGGGGTGACGTACAATATTATGGCAACTGGTATAAAAACCTGGATCTGCTCTATGATCTGGAAGACGATATCGTTGTGACCAAAGATGCCCAAGGCCTTCTGAAGCTGAAACTGATCAAGGAAAAGTTGGAGGCCTTCACGATTGACGGTCATCTGTTTGTGAAACTGAAACTGCTCAATGCCAGGGGTGAGTTTTACGAACAACTTCACAAGGGGAAAAGAAACCTCATGCTCCAATGGGAAAAGAAAATGGAGCTGGATGCGCAGGAAATGCCCATCTACGTGCTGCGAAAAACACTCTTTGTGATGGAAGGTGAAAAAGTGATGCCTCTCCTTCGGGCAGACGACCTGTTGAACATCAACCCCGAGCATTTCAAAGAAGTGAAGAAAACCCTTCGCACCCAGAAGCTTTCCTTCAAAAAAGATCCGGTCAAAGCTTCCTTGTCTATTGTTAAATTTCTGGAGGACAAAGGATGGTAGGGAAATCAATCAAGTCATTACTGGTAGCTGTTTTGTTCTGTTCTGCATCCTTCGCACAACAACGTTCTCCCTTTGACAGTTTGGTCAATGTATTAGAACAAAAATTCAGCGTTCGCTTTTACTACGATAAAAAACAAACAGACGGACTGAGCATCCCAGATGCCAATGGCAACCTGGAGGTTGTTCTCAAGGCAGTGCTGGATGGATCGGGACTTTCCTTCTACCGCGACAATCGTTCTCGTGTCTACATTTCCCGCGGCTCCGATCTCTTCACCCCCCTCGCCAAAGATTTCTTCAATCCGAATGCTACCAAAAAAGACAGTACTCCGCTGATCATCCAGGAAGAAGTGGTGGTGGCCAATACAGACAATAAGATCTATGTCATTGGCAACAAGGGTGGATCCGGAGCAACGGCTGTCATCAGCGGCTATATCCGTGATGCGAAAAACGGTGAACCACTGGCTTCCACTTCCATTACCATTGAAGGCAGTCAGGGGGGTGTATCCACCGATGCCTTTGGTTTCTTTTCGATCACTGTTCCCAAAGGGCGTCAAATTCTTAAAGCCAGTGCCATCGGCATGAAAGACCTTACCCGTCAGCTCAATGTTTTGGGCAATGGCAAGATGGACATGGAAATGAATGAAGAAGTGAGAAGCCTTAAGACGGCGGTCATCGTGGGTCAAAAACAATCCAATGTGCGGGGCATGCAGATGGGTGTCGAACGCCTGAGCATCCGCGCCATCAAACAGATTCCTGCTGTATTGGGTGAAACCGATCTGCTGCGCTCCCTGCAAACGCTGCCGGGTGTCACCACGGTTGGTGAAGGAACCGCAGGGTACAATGTTCGTGGCGGCGGTGCCGATCAGAACCTGGTGCTCCTGAACGACATGACCATCTACAATCCCACCCATCTCTTTGGATTTTTCTCTGCAGTAGATGCAGAGTTGGTGCGTGGACTGGAATTGTACAAAAGCGGTATTCCTGAAAGACTGGGCGGAAGATTGTCTTCTATCATGGATGTGAGCACGAAGGATGGCAATGCCAAAAAACTAACAGGCAGGGCCGGCATTGGCCCCCTTACCAGCAAATTCAGTCTCGAAGGTCCACTGGGCTCTGAAAAAACAACCTTTCTGCTCGGCGGTCGCACTACCTATTCGAACTGGTTTCTGCAATACCTTCCTGAGGCTGGATTCCAGCGAAGCAAGGTCAACTTCAGTGACCTGTTGTTGCATTTGTCGCACAAGTTTTCCGACAAAGACCAGATCTATGTTTCCGGATACATCAGTGGCGATATGTTCCGATTGAACCAGGATTCCACCTACACCTATTCAAACAGAAATGGGAGGTTCAAGTGGAAGCACAATTTCACCGACAAGTTCTACAATGTTTTTTCTGCCGGCATCGATCAGTATGATTATGCTGTCAAAGGAAGGAACAATCCAAAAGATGCCTTCGACCTGAATTTTGGCATGACACAATGGAGTGCCAAAACAGATTTCAAGTATGCCCCCAGCAACAAACAGGAGATCAATTTTGGTGCGCAACATATCCTCTATGAACTGAACCCCGGTTCTCTTCAACCCAGAGATACCGCCTCGCTGGTTGCATCAAAATTCATTCAAAAAGAAAGGGCTACCGAAACTTCAGTATACCTCGGTGATCAATACCGGCTGAACAACAAGTTTTCTTTTCAAGGCGGGCTGCGGTATACTTTCTACCGTGCCTTCGGCCCCAAGACTTCCAATACCTATACACCCGGTGTTCCGCGCAATAACAAATCAGTTAACGGTACACAAACATTCGAATCTGGAGAAACCATCCAAACCTATGGCGGCCCGGAGATAAGGGTCTCTGCGAGATACCTGCTCAACCCACGTTCTTCTTTCAAGCTGGGTTACAATACCCTGCGCCAGTATATCCACATGATCACCAATTCTACGGCTTTGTCACCCACCGATATCTGGAAGTTGAGCGATCAGTTCATCAAGCCACAGATCGGACAACAGGTATCCCTTGGTTTCTATACGCAGCCGGGTGACAAGGGAGATGAGTTTTCAGTGGAGGCCTATTATAAAACCAGCAAGAATTACCTTGATTACAAAAGTGGTGCGCAACTGGTCTTGAATGAAAACCTGGAACAGGATGTGCTCAGCACAAGAGGAAAGGCCTATGGTATTGAGTTTCTGTACAAAAAGCCTTTGGGTAAACTGAATGGATGGTTGAGCTATACCTATTTGAGAACCCTCCTGCAGGTGGATGATCCGATTGCAGGGGAAGTGATCAACAAAGGAAACTTCTATCCTGCGAATTTCGATAAGCCACATATTGCAAGTTTGGTTGCCAACTATCGTTTCACGCAACGCTTCAGCATCTCTATGACATCTACTTACAGCACTGGCCGACCGGTGACCTATCCGCTGGGTGTCTTCAACATGGGTGGTGCACCCAGGGTTTATTACTCTGAACGCAATGCCTATCGCATCCCCAATTTTTTCAGAACAGATGTTTCCGTGATATTGGAAAACAACCACCGCCTTACACAATTGCTGCATGGATCATGGACCTTTGGTATTTACAACCTGACCGGAAGGGACAATCCCTATTCGGTTTATTTTGTAACGGATGCCAATTCCATCAAGGGTTATCAGCTATCCGTGTTTGGAAGTCCCATTCCATTCGTAACCTTCAACCTGAAATTCAGATGAGGTCATTGTTCTACTTATCATCGCTCTTGCTGCTGTTATCAGGCTGTACCAAATCTTTTGAGTTGCCGGATACCCAACCTGATAATACCGTTTTGGTAGTGGAAGGGGATATCAGGACAGGCGGACTCATTGAAAACAGTTTTGCCCTGAGCAGGGTGAAGGCCTTGTTTGAAGTGGATGATATTCCAGAAACCAATGCAGTGGTTGAGATCGTTCAGCAAAACGGTCCCCGTTGGGCGGTGCCACACAGAGGGAAGGGCATTTACAGTGCTCCCCTGAACTTGCCTGCCAATGCAGCTTTGTCCCTCAAGATTACCACAGCCGACGGAAAGATCTATGAAACTGCCTATCAGCAATCTGTATTGACCCCACCCATTGATAGTGTGACTTGGAAACAGGAATTGTATGGTGGAGATGTTAAATTGTTTGTCCACACGAAAGATCCAAGCAACAAAACCCGCAATTACAAATGGACCTATAATGAAACCTGGGAACGCCGTTCCTGGTTCTACAGTCTTTATGATTTTGTACAAGGTTCGATTGTACCCAGGGATCCCTCCAACGATGTTTCCACCTGCTATCGATCATCCGAAGGTTCCACCTATGTGGTAGGCAATACCAATGATTTGAAAGATGATGTGATCAGCTACCAGCCCATCACCACTATTGAAAAGCCATCTGAAAAATTATATGTCCGCTACAGCATCTTGGTCAGCCAGATCGGCCTGACCAAAGAAGCCTATGACTACTGGGAGATCCTGAAAAAAAATACAGAGCTGCGGGGTACCCTTTTCGATCCGCAACCCTCCCGCATGCCTACGAACATCATTTGTACCAATGACAATAAAAGGGAAGCCATCGGATATGTTTCAGTAGGAAAGGTTTCTGAGAAAAGGATTTTCATTATGAACTCAGCTGTCAACCTTTGGCCTACCAGAAATGAGGCCAATCCCTGTGATGCCTTCGAGTTTCCCAGATTCATGGCAGAGCGGTTTTTGAGCCAAAACCCCAATTATTTGCCTGCCTATTTTATTACCGCCGGTGGCGGATTCGGAGTAGCCATCAGGCAATGTGTGGATTGTAGGATCACTGGAGGAGTTACTACCAAACCATCTTTTTGGTAATCATGAAAAAGAGCTTTTTTCATATCATTGTTTTGCTTTTGTTGCTTCCCGCAGCCATCCTGCAGGCACAGGCTCCGTCATTGCAGCTGCGTACATCTACCGATCAGCAAGTATACATAACGGGTGAAGACATCTGGATTGATCTGTTGTTCACGGGCTCATTGGGCAATGCCAAAACCTTGCGCATCAGATTGATCGATCGAAGCGGACAAGCCAAGGCACAGGTAGAGATCGTTCCTGATGGAAATGGCGGCTCAGCCTACATGAGCATCCCCGAGAACCTGCCTTCTGATTACTATTTCATTGATGCTTATGCGAGAGGAATTGCCACCACCACTTCCCTCAGGCCTTTGATGATCATCAATCCCATGCTTCCTCCTACCCCTTGTGCTGCTTCCGGTACTTCTTCCTCTAACGCTGTAAGCTCCAACATCAACATCCAAACCGATAAGCAGCGCTATGCGGGTCGTGAAGAAGTAAAGCTCACTGTTACCGGTTTATCGGATGTACAGCAACTGAACATATCTGCGATCAGACAGGATCGTCTTTCTATCTTGATGGACGAAACGGCGGCAGGACGCACCCTCAACCTTGTTCATGATGCCAATGGCGACGTGGAAGGCGAGGGACATCATATCAAAGCCAAGGTGACAGCAGGCGGTAAACCCTTGTCAGGTCTGAAAATGATCGCCTCTTTGAAAGGCTCTAGATCTTCCTTGTCTACCGGCACAACCGATGAGAAGGGGATTATACATTTTATCCTCCCACTGCACTACGGACAAACCAGCCTCATGATTTCGCCGTCAGAAACAAAAGGGACAAAGCCAATCATTGAAATCACCGAGCAGCAAACAGAAAGAAAGAGCATTGCCTTTCCTTGTCTTGCGTTGAAAGAAGAAATGCGGACCGATATCGAAGAGCGCATCTTCAACAGCCGTGTGAGCAAAAGATTCTACGGTGAGGCATCCCGTGCCT
>JACCDP010226038.1_pt1 | contig 41638 bp, 62 predicted proteins | sample 7445841 | NCBI WGS metagenome assembly JACCDP01 (sample SAMN15323441, study PRJNA562643) | freshwater metagenome | isolation source: river surface water | place: USA:Blue River Watershed | collected 2017-08-17 | reverse complement strand
TGCCACAATGCCTGACGGTCGTCCTGGAATCGAGTGGTCGGCAGATGTACATTTCGGAGGTACACCTGTTCGATTTATTGTAGATGCCATCTATCAAGTAGGGGAAGACTTGGTAATCGTGGACTACAAGACTGGTTCCAGGACACCGTTCGGTGTAATCCAGAATGGCTTATATGCCAGCGGTATTGAAAAGATTTTTGGAATACGTCCTAAGTGGGGCGCATTCTTTATGACTCGCAAAGGCGAGCTTGATGATTTGGTCGACCTATCCCACCTCAGTATAGATTACTACGAGCATGCATTTGCTTCTATGAATCATGGTGTACTTAACGGTTGGTTCCCAACATTTGTTGGAGAAAACTGTAGGATGTGTAGCTACATGGACAAGTGTCCAGCATGGGGCTCAAAAGATTTCCCATTACAAATACCAACAACAGGGAAAGAAAAGGAGAGAAAGTAGATGACTGAATCTATGTTCTCGTATACAGGTAAGTTGAATTCAACTGACCTATTCACCGTCCGAGGTAATAGCGTTAGTGAATTCAGAGCTAACCTAACCGCAGCAGTCGAAGCAATCGCTGAGGCTGTGCAACTACAAGCATCACTGTCTGGTCGCGTTGCAGCACCAGCAGGAAATGCATACACACCTAACGCTGAGCAAGCAATCCAGATGTTGCAGGATGCGGGTCTTAACCCACAGCCTGTAGTCGCTGGCACAACCCCACAATCAATCGAGGTTGTCAAAGATAAGTACGGTAATGAATGGACATATGGACATCCAGATGCGCCAGACCTACCAGACGGACGTGGCAAGTACGCCAAGAAGAAGGGCGTATCAAAAGCAGGCAAGGCTTATGTTGGTTGGTTTGACCCAGCCAAGGGACCGAAGCCGTTCAAGCCAGGTGTCACTGAAGCCGAAACTATTTGGGCTAAGTAATCATGCGTAGCCTATTGCAAGTAGTGGGTGTCGAATCACCAGCTGGTATTCAGTTACCAGAAATCCTACCTCAACTCACCGCCAGTCAAGTTACTTTCCGTCAAGCGCAATTGCATTTGATTGCAGGTCAACCAGGCGGAGGAAAGACACTACTTGCATTATGGTACGCGATTACATCTAAAGTTCCATCGCTCTACATATCAGCAGACTCTGACTCCAGAACAATTGCAACTCGTGCAGGTGCAATCATTATGGATAAGGAAGTCGCTAACGTAGAGAAGTTGATGGATACAGATGCGAGTGTTCTCCTTGAGGATGCTCTTGCTGACGGCGCGAGTCATGTGCGATTTGCCTTCGACCCAGCACCTTCTCTTCAAGATATTGAAGAGGAGATAGAAGCGTGGATTGAATTGCATGGCTCCGCCCCAGCAGCAGTATATGTAGATAACTTAATGAACGTCGCTGCAGCCAGCGACAATGAGTGGACTGCATTGCGTGATGCAATGTCAGCATTCCACTACATGGCACGTGAGTATGAGTCAGCATTTATTGTGTTGCACCACGTGTCAGAGAATGAACGTATGTCTAAGCCAAACTATCCAGCACCACGCAAAGCGTTGATGGGTAAGGTTGCTGCTCTACCTGAATTGGTATTGAGCGTAGCGTTAGACAGTGGGGCAAACGCTTATCGCGTTGCCGTTGTAAAGAACCGCCATGGTAAGGCTGACCCTAATGCAGAGGAGTATGTAACACTGGCAGCAGAAGCTAGCAAGATGGCTCTCTATAATTCCTCAGCGGAACTGTTCCGTCAAAGGACATTAAGTCAGTGGCAGTAGGTAACTCAGACTTTGATTTAGATTTTAGTTATGGTCATGAAGGTGAGCAGTTAGTAGAGCAGTTACTTACCAATGGCAAGACAGTAGAAGTTAAACGCGACCGTAAGTGGCATTCAACTGGCAACGTGTATGTAGAAGTTGAATGTTGGTATAGACGTAGCGAATCATGGGAACCATCAGGTGTGATGGTAAGCAAGGCAGATTACTGGGCGTTCGTATTAGAACATGCGGTACTTATGATTCCAACTGGGCATGTGTTACATGCCATTCGTACATACGGCAGAGAGATTACTTGTGAGATTCCGCCCAATAGAAGTAAGGGCTACTTAATTACTGTAGATGATTTAATGAAAGCGACAAAGGAACTAATGCATGTATAAGATATACGGTGCGTATATAAAGTATAAGGTGATGAGAAAGCTTGGTGTTTCAAGGAAAAAATCCTTGCGACATATTGTAATTACCGACCGAGTTACGCTAGATTATTGGAAGAAAGTGTACAGTCAAATTACTAAACCATAAGGAGTAGCTTATGAATATGCCAGACTTATCCAAAGGTCTTTGTCGGGAAGTCGGTACAGAATTTTTTTACCCAGATTCTGAGAACGATAGCGACACATCTATATATGCTTTTGGTAAGAAGATTTGTTCTGGCTGTGAAGTAAAGCAAGCTTGCCTTGATTGGGCTGTAAGACATGAAGGTTATGGTTTATGGGGTGGCACTACCCCACGTGATAGAATGGCTATACGTCGGACTCTCAACATAAAGCTAGAGTCTATTATCCCAGGAGAATATGCATGACAAGTAAAACATTTAAGTTCAAATTTACAATTGCGTATGGAAAGATATCTGGTTTTGGTTTGGGAATTAATATCAGTAAGTGGTGGACAACTATTGACCTTGGCTTCTGGTATATCGGAATCGAATACTAATGACAACACCAGCGAAACGTAAGGGTTCCCAGTGGGAACGCGATACGGTTAAGTGGCTTATCGCCAATGGGTTCCCATGTGCCGAACGTGCGTATGGTGCGGGCAGACACGATGATGTCGGTGACATCGACGGTATCAATGGCGTTGTCATTGAATGCAAGAATGAGAAAGCAATTAGAATTCCTCAGTACCTTCGGGAACTTGAGGATGAGATAACACATGCCGATGCAGAGACAGGTGTTGTGTTAGTTAAGAAGCGTGGCACTTCTAATGTTTCAGAGGCGTATGCCATTATGACAGCCGACCTCTGGATAAATCTGCTTAAACAGGCAGGTTACAATGGACATCAGTGAGACAGTGACAGTGACTCACAAAATGAAAAGAGGTAACTATGCGGTTAATGTTAACGATGAGCCTGGCAATGGCGATGGTGCTTGCATCACCAGCCGAAGCCAAGTCACCATTACTTACACAAGAAGTTCTTATGTCCAAGATGGACAAGGAGCAGAAGGTGGAGTATGCGATAGCTCAGTTCGTAACCGACAGCAAGGAACGACTATGCGCCAAGCGCATAGCCTACAAGGAGAGCCGATACAACGAGGACTCACTCAACAAAAAGAGTGGGGCTCGTGGAACTTGGCAGTTACTGTGGGCTCAACCAAGTTGGTCGTTACTGAAACAAACACAGGAGGCACACGACTATGTGCTTCACAGATACGACACTTGGTGCGGAGCGTACAGGTTCCATCAGGAAAGGAATTGGTATTAGAAAATGAATCAGTCTGAGTTCCTTGAAGCAGTCTTTAATCATTACGGATTGACCTTGCCACTCGGCGGGGAGAAATCAATCTTGTGTCCTGTGCATGATGACTCGCGTAAGTCTGCTTCGGTTAACTCAGACAAGGGACTCTGGGTATGTTATGCGTGTAATGCAAGTGGTTCTGGTATACAGATAATCATGGGTCGTGAAAACTTGACATACCCAGAGGCTCGTTCATGGGCAGAGAAGAACATTGGCAAGGAGTCCAAGCAATCTGCACCATCACGCGGACGTAAGAAGTCAAGCGGACGTTGGACTCCACCTAGATTGAGAGTTGGCTGATGACAACTATCGTTGGTATCCAACAGGATAACGGCTGCATGATAGTAGCTGACTCACGTACAACTGCGGGGAATAGACCATACTCTCACCCAACAGTTACTAAGATTAACAAGCGTGGCAAGTGGCTTATCGCAGGCGCTGGTGACGTGCAACCATGTGATGTGGTGCAGCATGTGTGGAAACCGCCAACCATTCCAGCTAACATTAAAGATGAATATCATTTCATGATTACAACTGTGGCTCCAAGCATTAGAGATTGCATCAAGGAGTCTGGCTATGTGCCAGACAAAGATGATGCCGATGCTGGATTTGAATTACTATTGGCTGTTAACGGAACCATCTACCAGATAGATGACTCTTACTCTGTATACTTGCGTGACGATGGGTTATATGGGATAGGGTCTGGTTCATCGTGGGCATTGGGCGCACTAGCAGTAGGTGCAACTTGGAAGCAAGCAATGCAGACGGCAGCAAAGAATGACGTGTATACTGCTCCCCCATTCATAGTACATAGGCAGGAAAAGAAATGAGAACAAACCCCAAGCTCATTGAACTTTGGACACGAGCAGCAAAGACTTATCACGAATCATTGGCTGGTTCACCAGCCGAGGCATACCTTGAGAAGCGTGGCATCTTAGATGGCGCTGAAAGATTTCAACTTGGCTACGTAACAGAGCCAGTTGCTGGTCATGAAGACAGACTCAAGCACCACCTATCCATCCCCTACATAACAGAGGCTGGTGTAGTTGGGTTTAAGTTTCGTCGGATTGATGATGGTGACCCCAAGTACATGATACCTACAGGACAGAAGCACCATCTGTATAACGTAGGTGCGATACTACATGCAGTAAGAGAGGTGTTAATAGTTGAAGGAGAAATTGATGCGATATCTGCAACCCTTGCTGGTCATCCTGCTGTCGCTGTTGCTGGCGTTAACGCTTGGAAGCCTTATTTCTCACGTTGTTTTGATGGTATAGGTAGAGTAATCATTGCTACTGACAATGATGTTAAAGAAGATGGGTCTAACCCAGGGCAGGACTTAGCCCGACGATTGCAAGATGCAATCCCTCAAGCAATCCGCGTGTCGCTACCGCCTGATAGTGACATCAATAGTATAATTGTGCGCCAAGGAGCTCAAGCTTTAACCGATTTGATTAAAGCACTAGACGATTAGAAGGGGCTGCCTTGGCTGAAGACACAACCATCCTTGAATTTGAAGAGGATGCTCAGAAAATATACGACGAGTTGCTTGCTATCTTGGTAAAGAAGCAACTTGATTATGGTCCATACAACATCTGGCATGCGCCAGGTGGCGCAACCAATGGGCTGATGGTTCGTATGTCAGACAAGCTAGAACGTTTGAAGAATCTGATATACAAGAATAGAGAGCCGAACAATGAATCTCTTGAAGATTCATTTGTTGACATGGCTAACTATGCAATCATCGCACTAATGGTGCAGCGTGGAGTGTGGGCTAAGTATGCCGAGAAACAGAAATAAAACTTACGAAGAGCAACGCATCTCTCGCATTCGGTCTTACGGTATTAGTGTCGAAGAGTACGACCGCATGTTCGCCGAGCAGAATGGTGGTTGTTACATTTGTGGGGAAGCTCCCACCACGAGAGCGCTTGACATCGACCATTGTCATACGTCTGGCAAGGTACGAGGACTTCTTTGCAGTAACCATAATCGCGCCCTTGGTTTATTAGGTGATGACCCTGACTTGTTACTCAAGTCTATTGAATACTTGGTGAAGAACCATGGTTGAACTAACACGCGACCATGAGATATGGATACAGGTAGATGAGATAACTTCTATCATCGCCTACAACTTATCCAAGAAGTACCATCGGTTTGCCGAACGTGATGACATCAAGCAGGCAATGAATGAGTATGCATGGAAGCGCAAAGATAAAGTCAACGAGTACCTCATGCGTGAAGATGATATCGAACGGAAGATGGGATACAAAGCTTTCACCACCTTCATGCGTAGAGCAGGCGAGCGATACGCTCGCAAGGAAAAGGCTAAGGCTTTAGGGTTTGAGCTTGGCGATGAATACTTCTATCGTATTGAGATGGTTGAGAACCTGATTAAAGTTCTTGGCTCGGAAGATTCCCACTTGGTTAACCAAGTAATGGACCCAGATATGCATGGTGTTCAGGCTAAGCGACAGGTAAGTGAAGGCAATAACTTGCTAGCTTTGCTAGCAGATGTAGACAAGGCGATGAAAAGATTAGACCCACGTACACAGGGGATACTTAACAGTCGCTTCGCTCAAGACCTACCACTTACAGAGATAGCAACCGCTTGGGATATATCTCCGCAGCGAGTAGAACAGATAGCCACACGTGGCGTTAAAGATATTATCGAACTGCTCGGAGGTGCTACACCTTATGCCTAACTATAACTTTGTTTGTCGCATGTGCGACAGAGAGTATGAACTCTATGTTGGTTATGACCAAGATGAGTTTCCTAAATGCGAAGACTGCAGCATTACATTAAGCAAGGTGTTCACCCCACCTGCAATCCATTTCAAGGGTGGCGGATGGGGAGGAAGTCATGGCGGACAATAAGCGTGAGCTAGTTGAGAAGATGAAAGCTAAGACTAGCGGAAGCAACAATCAAATCATGTTGACTTGGTGCGACAATGGCACAGTCGATGGCAAGTTCATGGAAGGTGTGGTGTATTCGCTATTAACTGCGGGTCTACCGATTACATCAGCGCAACGTGTGCAAGGTAATCAGATAGGCAGGCAGCGGGATACTGCGTTTGATACGTGGCATAAGAAGACAGACTTTGATTGGATACTATGGGTAGATAGTGACATCGTTCTAACGAACGAGTCGCTTAAGAAAGTATGGGATTCAGCTGACCCAGTAAAGCGACCAGTTGTATCTGGTACTTACTTCATTAGTAAGCAGATGGAATCGTCCATCATGCAACCATATCCCGCGCTATTCACAGCCCACGACAGCGGAGATAAGTACGTGATGACATACGTACATCCACTACCACACGACCAGCTAATCCCTATTGATTACGCTGGGTTTGGATTCTTACTGATGCATCGCAACGCAGCAAATAAGATACGAGAATTCCATGGTGATAAAGCTTTGTTCATCGAGACAGATGGTGGTGGTAACGATGGCAGAGATAGATTTATTGGTGAGGATATCCAGTTCTTCATGAACATGAAGGAGGCTGGTGTCCCACTGTATGGTCACACTGGGGCAACGGTGAAACATATGAAACGATTTGCTTACGACGAAGAGTTCTACAAACTCTATTGGATTACGATGATGAATAGCGTGAAGGCGCAGGAGAAATAAAAAAAGGCGGGGGTGTGAGCCCCCGCCTTTCTTCTTTTAACTCAGACTTATCGAAGAGAAGAACTCTCTCTTCGATTGTTCTGCGTTAAGGCAAAGCCGATACATCTCGGCTTCACCCTTCCTCTTACCCAACCGATAGGCAATGAAACCTACAGCTATTGCTGTGATGATTGTAATCATCTCTTTAATTCTCCAATCCGTTCTAGTAATTTCTCTGGTTGTTCAAGGTGAACAACGACTGCTCGTCCACCTTCAGCATCACAGGCTGCTAAGTTCTTCATGAACTTCTCAACCTGCAACTTGGTACTGAACTCACCCCACGCTTGGACTGGAGCCCATCGCGCCAACTGTGCTACGAGTATGTAGTTATCACGTTTCATTCTGGATTCATCCAGAGCTTCGATGATTTCTACGGCTAAGTCCGCAGCACTTTCGGAGTCAGTGTTGTCTGGGTCTAACAAGTTAGCAACTAACTTGATTTCAGTTGGGCGTGGCTTTGCCATCAGTATCCCTTAATACATTGGACGTACTTCTGGTGTTCAGCCATTGCATCTTTTGCTTCACGCTCTGTCTTACCCTCAACTATTGCATTGCAATAGGGGCAGAACAATGCGTTCCATGATTCTTGTAGCATCATTCCTCCTTGTTAAACCAAGGAGCACCAGCAACATGCACTCTTGGCTTTGGTTCTGGGTCAGCAGAATGCTGACGTGTAGTTAGTTCGCATACATCACCGTCGACTTCCTTGTAATGCATGTGAGCACCAGCCATGAAGAGGACTTCGTCCTCATCATCGCCGATACCATAGGTGTCGTGATACCCACAGTACCACGACCACCCATCGATAGGACGGATACGTAATGCTTGAGGTCTTACCTCAATCGTATCCTTGTCGGTCATCTTGCCCATCATTCCTCCTCTGGTGCATACATAATAACATCAGCAAGCATAGCTTCTGTGTTGTCATGTCGTGGTTGTTCGACCAACTCTGGTTGGTTGTGCAACCTGCTATGGATGACTAGATAGTCAAGTGCTTTGAGAAGGTACTGCCCAACCTGCGCTGTTAACGCAGGCTGGACATACTCCTTCTGGTTGTCGATAGCATCGACATATTTCTGTAATGGATTATCCACGATTAGATTCCTTTCGTGATTAGTTCAAGAGCCTTGCTCTTGATGCGGTCAGCTGAGCCAGTGATGATTCGTTCGGCTCGTGTTGCTTCTGACTTGTGGCTGTAGTGGTCAGCGTATTCGACGATTGCTTGGAACGCACCGAACGCTGTGCCGTACAGTTCTTCTTGAGTACCAGTAGCACCGTTGTAGATTTGCTTGACTGCATCTCTTGATGCAATCGCTGAGTTGTACTGACGGCGCTGACCTGTGGTCAGCATGTTGTATGGTGCATTCTCTACTGCAGTTGGTAGCGAGAACATCTTCTTGAAGATGGCATCTACCTGAGCATCGGATACCTTCTCATTAATGAGACGGTTACCGACTGTCTCGTACATCTGGATACCAGCATAGGTTACTGGGATAATCTTGCGGATATCTTCGATACGAAATTCCGCATTGGTTGTATGCTTCAACGTAAACGTTGCTGACTTAGAAAAGATGCCAGCAATCTGGTTGGTGCATCGCAAGCGGTTGACACTTGGTGCAATCTGCAAAGCAGTCGAACCATCATGTGAAGTACGAGCCACAAGGTAAGCCTTGTGTTCATCGCCCTGAATCTTCACACCTTCTGGCAGTTCGAGCACCATGTAAACCTGTGCTCCACCTTTTACCTCACCAGCATAGGCATATCTGGCATCGCCAGAATCAACTAGTGCATCCAGTGCAGAGAACATCTCTCCATTCTGGAACACCTTGTATCGACCGCCAACTGTACCTAGTACAGACTGACCGCCATCTTGATTGGTACGGATAGTTGCGAAAGTGTTAGGCACTTCGATAGTGCTGACACCCTTATCGTTCAAGGCTAAAGCTTGAACGTCTGCTAGTGATACGTTCCAGTCAAGCCCTGCTTGACGTGCTGCATCTACTGCTGATGTTGCTGATACTTCTTGACCTACAATGCTGTAAGCATTGCGACGTGATTTGATTGTTAGTTGTGACATGGTACTTCCTTTCAGGTTGGGTTGGTTGTGAGGTATATCTTACAGTCGGCTGTTGAAATCGTCAACTGCATGTGAGAGTTGGTCATGGTAATGACCTTGGTAGCAAACGATGCCTTCGTCTTGAACACGTACGAACCACGTTACATATGGGTCAACGGTACGTTGATAAGGTTCGGCGGTCTGCCTATCCTCTGTCCATAGACAGAGAGCTATGTAGCCAGATGAGTCCCATGCTGGCTTGATATCTACGATGACCGCCCCATTCTTGCAGCGGTCACCACGACGTGGTACTAGGGTTAGTGCTGGCATTATCTAGCCTCCTGTATGTAGTCGACACGAGTGTCGTCGATAGACCATGTGTCTACCTCTGTGTTGTCACCATCGATATCCCAGTCTGGGTCTGATGAGATACCAATCTCCTCAGCAATTGAGCGAGCATCATCTTCTGATGCTGCCGTCACCTTGAAGGTTGCATACAAGGTGTATCGCATCTGTACTTCGTACTCCTTGGTGAATACCAATTCGTTGCCGAAGATATCCTTGAGAATCTCAGATAATTCTGAGAAGGTGATGGTGTCATCTGGGTCTGAGTCATTCTCCTGAATCACGTCATTGATTGCTGTGTACAGGTCACGCACCTTGTTACGGTGGTCGCTGACTAGGTTTGCATAGTTAGAAACCTTGGTTTCTAGGTCGGTTAGTTTCGTATTGAGTTGTTGTACTAGTACATCTGGTGCTACGTAATCGGTGATGGTTGCACCGATTGGTGTTGAGGTTACGTCGGTCATTTGTTTTCCTTTCGGTCGGTTGGTTTGTCTTGCCCTTATATATATGCACAGCTTTGCTGTGCTATCTTTGATGCGTGTTAGCCACAACATGACACATCTGTGCCATCGAGTTCTTCAGCACAGCATTCTGAACAGAATGCTTCGTTGTCTTTCATGCTATTACGACAGCCATATTCATCCATCGTATTGGTCTTGCATTTAATGCAAGTTACTTGAGCCAGTTCATCAATCGTCATATCGTAGATATGTTTAGTCATCGTCTTCCTCCTCATGGATATCACGTGCCAGTTTGGTTTCAATTAGGTATGCCCTTACCATGTGGGCTATGCCTTCGTATCCATCGTCATCGATGGACACAGGTTGCCAATAGTCACGAATGATTTGTGCCATGGCTTCTTCAACTGTCGTATTGAATTCGATATCGAATTCTTCTGGCTTCTCATCCATATCCTGCAATGAATGCCAGATAGCAAGGTCGGTCATAGATGACCGCCATGTTTCTAGTGACAAGCGATAGCTTGTCATCGTCATGCTGAGTTGTTTCATTAACTCAACACTTCGTGTTATATCAGTCATGGTTCCTCCTTATTTCTTTGCGATAGCAAAGCGAACATCTGCCTTGCCATCGACACATAGTCGGCATGTTGCACAAGCACTACCTTCGGTAGTGATGAGTGGGATTGAGCCCAGATTCTCTGGGCATTTGGCTCCCACTTTGCCTGTCATGTTGAGCATGGTGTCCTTTGCATCAGCAAAGGTGTCAGCAAGATAGGCAATCTTTATCTTGTCAGTTTGTTTACGTAAGTAAACAGCATCTGATTTGTTGTCATCATCTGTACTGAAGTACAGCGATAGGTTGTACAGCCCAGCCAGAATTGTGGCAGCGGACGGCACTCTTGTATAGACCCAGAACTGGGTCTTGTGATTGTGTAGTTCGATGACTCGTCGCCATGCATAGGCATAGGTATCGGAGAAGAAATCCCCATCCCAATGGATGCGGAACATCGGCTCTGCATTCTTGGCTTTGCATTCTAATTCGAATGCAGTAATCATGTCATCAAGAAGCGACACCATAGTGTCGTAGTCTGCATCTTTCAGCAGATTCCAGTTGTGAAGTAACACTTCACGAACTGAGGTGTAAACACGTTCTAACTTTCCAGCGTAGCAAATCTTCTCGCATATGCTGGTTGCATTAGGACATGAGTATTCCTTGCCACTTGGCAAGCCGAATGCGTTGGCAATTGCTGAGCGTTTGCCGTTCGGTGTTGGTAGGTTGGTTACCTTTCGGTCGTTAGACCGCTTGAGTCCTGCCATGGTGTTGCTCCTTTCGGTTCGGTTGGTTGCTTCCTATATATGCACAGCGAAGCTGTGCTATCTATGACTTTGCGTATGTGGTGAAGTCATCGGGGATTTGTACTACTGCCCCGCGATTGTTTAGCGCAGAGTAGATACAAGCCACTGCCAGATGGTCATTGCCACCGATGTGCCATCGATACGGAGTATCGAGGTCGATATCTTCGTACTCTTTGTAGTCGTAGATATCTGCCACGATGTCGGGAATACCATTGCCCACTTCGAATAGAAGTGTCCAGTGATATTGGACTTTGTCCCCTTCGTACCTGTCCACGTTTCCAAACGCTAGGTTCAAGCCACGTCGGGTTGTTGTGATGTATCCCTTTAGGGATGTGCCATTGATATCTATCTCTGGCGAATTGATTGCCTTAAGTTTCACTTAGTCCTCCTCATTGTTGAGCCAAGGCTCAAGGTGATGAGCCTCAACGATTGTGTAGGCTGGTGCTGTAGGGTAGCCACGCCATGTGACACCCTCTGGAAGTTGGATACTCTTATGAGTATCGCCTTCATCGACTGCATAGATGGCTTCTATACATGGTTCCACCATGGTTAGCGGAACTGGCGGATAGTGATTGCTTCGCAATTGGATTGCGATTGATTGGCGAATGTCAATGACATTCTCTACTAGGTCATGCGCTGTCATGCTTCCCATTAACGTGCCTCCAATGTCCAATGTCCTGCAACTTCGAACGGTTCGAAGTCATCTGAAATCCAGTCATCGAGTTTATCGATGGCTGATGCGGGTGAATCGGCATCTACCTCAACCTCATAGGTTGTGGTACGAACCGCTGTCACTACGTGTTTAGGCATTTGCATCCTCCTTGTAGTATTGTTTTGCGATAGCAAACCATTCGGTATCGCCCCATCCACCCATGATTTGGCGGATGAGTAGTGTGGCTGGGGCATCATTGCCCCATTCACGTTCGGCTAGTCCTGCCACTTGGTTGACGTAGTCATCCCATTCTTGGCGTAATACATTGACGAACTCATGAATATCTACCGACTGCTTAGCAGTCGACATGAGGTCACGCCATGCATCTTCATCGTTATCCATTACCAATAGGTAATCTTGTACGAACTGCTCACTTGCTGTATTCATTACCATTCCTCCTTGATTGTTGTTGCCCAGTGCTCCTCTTCTATTGCAGACCTACGGTCTGCTATCTTGATTGCGATTACGTCCCACACCATGGCTGCCATGAGTGTGCTGATGACACCAAGCAAGATTCCAACGGCGAGATAATCGCCCCAATAAAGTGCATCCATTTTGTTGCTCCAATCTGCCCCGATATTTTCGAGGCTCCCTCTATATATGCACAGCTTCGCTGTGCTATCTTGAGATGCGTAGCGCCCGCATCATGGCGCTCCATCCAAACGCTGTTAATAGCCAACCCGCAAATACAGCAGATACCATTGGTTGTCAAGTACCTTTAGGTACTTGCTATTAATTGCCCACACGTGAGGGCTATTTATTGCCAACGCATAGGCGGGTATCGCGGGGCGCATATCGCATCATGTGTCATGTCATGTGTCATGATTCAATAAAAGACACGACACACCGTAAATACGCTCAGCCGTCGGGCTGAATTTGACAATGGGGGGCGGTTCGTGTATTCTGGTGTCATCAAATCGGCGCTGGGTCGATTGATTAACCGAAAGGCAAAGCAATGAAAACAGCATGGACACACGATGATTTACTAGTAAATCTAGATGCTGAAGTTAACGAAGTTAAATGGGAATTGGGCATCGATTCTTTCAAAGAAATCCCTGATTTCTTGGTGCTTCAATCTCATGAAATTCATCATGCAAAAATTGGAGATATTCTCCAATTGGCTAACGGTAAAAATGCAGTAATTTTCGACATCGTCGAAACACCAACAGCGCTTGAAATTTCTGCAGTGACTGAGTCACTGAGAGTCATCGTCAAGCGGTTCTAGGGATAGTCAGCCCATCCTTCTAGTCCTAAAGGACTAGGGGGGTGGGTTCTTCCCATTCTGAGCGTAATTTTCGTGGGGCAGGGGGCAACCCTTGCCCCTTTTTTTGTGCTCGCAGCCTAGGCTACCCCAGGGGTTTTTAACCCCACCCCCCACCTACCCCCCACTATCATCAAAAATATTTTCACCAGAAAACCAGCTCTGACCAGGACTTTTACCAAGCCGATAAAAAAACTTTTAATTTGCTATTGAGAAACGCCCATACTCTAGCCCCCTATATAAGTGTAACGGCGGAGTTCCACGAAGCCGTAAAACGCGGGCTGAACGCCCGCTTTAAGTTTGGTTATGCTTATGTGGGGATACCTCTGTCAACCCCCTTGTAGACCCCTACAACCTCTGGAGTGACATTGGAAAGAAACCTTAATCCCGAAGAAGCTCGGAAAGAACTAATCAGCTTGGTACGCCAAGGGCGCACCATCGCTGATGCCCTAAAGGTTGTTGGTAGAAGCCGAAGCTGGTATGACACCCAACGACGTGAAGCCCCTGGCTTTTCGGCTCTAATTGACAATGCTCGGTTTAGAACACAAGACCTGGCTCAAGATGCTCGGACGAATCTTTCAGATTTCGCCGAGTTCTCCGAAAAGTATCTTGGTGCAAAAGTTTGGGACCACATGCTTAACGTGGTCGATATGTTGGAAGGTAAAGAGCCCCGCTGGATTGACCCAGCGATGACATACGAAAAAGGGTCGGCGGGTCTGTCCCGCCTCTTGGTAAACGTTCCACCAAACCACGCCAAGACGATGACCATCACGATTAACTACGTGACCTACCGTATTGTTAAGAATCCGAATATCTCGGTTATCGTTATTTCTAAAACCCAAGAGCAAGCCAAGAAGTTTCTCTACGCTATCAAGCAAAGATTGACACATCCTCGGTATGCTGACATGCAGGTTGCTTTCGGACCAGCAGACGGTTACAAAGCTACAGCTGACCAGTGGTCGGCAAATAAGATTTATCTAGGTGGTGACATCCGCGACAACGATGCTAAAGACCCTACGGTCGAAGCTATCGGTATGGGCGGTCAGGTCTACGGCGCACGTGCTGACCTAATCGTCCTAGACGACGTGGTCACTCTCTCTAATGCGGGAGAGTGGGCTAAGCAACAAGAATGGATTCGGCAGGAAGTTGCTTCTCGTCTACCACCTGGTGGCGGTCAGTTACTTGTTGTTGGTACACGAGTATCTGCCGTTGACCTTTACAAAGAACTGCGTAACCCGCAGCATTACACCGATGGCATATTGCCATGGTCATACTTGTCCATGCCTGCCGTACTTCAGTACGCAGACGACCCAAAGGATTGGAAAACTCTTTGGGCTAAGTCAGAACAACCACTTACTGAGGACGATGTCCCAGATGAGAATGGTTATTATGACCGATGGACTGGACCGCGTTTAACGGCGGTCCGCAATGAGGCTGGTCCATCAAAGTGGTCTTTGGTATACCAGAACCTCGATATCGCGGAGAATGCAATCTTCGACCCGCTGTGCGTTAGAGGCGCAGTAAACGGAATGAGAAAAGCGGGTGCGTTAGTTGCAGGCGCAGCAGGACATCCTGATAACAGTTCAAACTTTTATCGGGTTATTGGTATAGACCCAGCAATGACTGGTGATACTGCTGCTGTTGCTTATGCGGTTGACCGCAGGACACACAAGCGCTATGTCATGGACGTTCACGTCATGAGCAGCCCCACACCTGCAGCAATCCGTTCGTTGATTAGAGAATGGACTGATGCGTACAAACCGCATACTGTCATAGTTGAGTCAAACGCTTTTCAGCTTTTCTTGACTCAAGATGAGGAAATCAGAAACTTCCTCTCCACTCGTGGAATTAATTACCGACCACATTACACTGGTAATAATAAGCAAGACCCAGAGTTCGGCGTAGCCTCTCTGGCTCCGTTATTTGGAACCGTCATTAAGCGAGATGGCAACAATAACAACTTGAAACATGCAGGCGACAACATGATTGAACTGCCTGACTCTTCAAGAAATGAACATATTAAAAAGCTAGTAGAACAACTTGTAACCTGGCAACCAGGAGTACAGGGCAAGCGATTAAAGATGGATGCCGTGATGGCACTCTGGTTCTGTGAAATCGTAGCCCGTGACGTTCTACTTACTTCAGCAAATGTACCGAACTTCCTCAAGAATGAATTCACACCTCAGTCAGAGATTGAATCAAGGTACATCATCAACTTAGATGACTTAGCTGCAGCGCAGCGAATAGCGAGATTGTGAATCGATGAAAGAACTTGTACAAGCATTCGAGCAATTAAAAACTCGAAACTCCGAGCGCGATAAGCGCATGCGCGAGGTTGCCTTGGTTCGTGCTGGTCAAGCAGACCAGGTATTCAAAGGCTTGTTCCCAGAGGGAACATGGTCACGACCAATCATTGCTAACCTCATTGACGTTGTAGCTCGTGATGTATCTGAGCAAGCTGGTGTTCTACCTACCATTACTGCTGCTGGCGATTCGTCATTAGATGATAACCAGCGTACCAAGGCTGACAAGAGAACAAAGATTGCTAACTATTACGTAGCATCCTCACGTCTAGGTACGGAACTACTGCGTGGCGCAGACCAGTTAGGTACATACGGATTCATGGTATTCCGTGTAGAACCTAACTTCAAAGAAAAAAGACCACACATCCATGTTGAAAACTCTATGGGTGCGTATTATGACGTTGATAGATTTGGCGAAGTACAGGTTTATGCACGTTCTTATTATCGTAAAGCTGGAGATTTAGCAGCACATTTCCCAGAACACGCAGATGCTATCTTGCAAACAGGTGCATTTTCACGTGGCGATACCAACCAACTTCTTGAAGTAGTCCGTTGGACTGACAAGAAGCAGACAGTTATGTTTATCCCAGAACGCGGGGGAGTCGTACTTGCACAAACAGCAAACAAAATCGGTCGTGTACCAGTTGCGATTGCTCAACGTCCTTCGCTCGACGGCGAAGTTCGCGGGTCATTCGACGATGTTCTGCCAGTGTATGCAGCAAAAGCACGTCTTGCGTTGCTTACTATGGAGGCTGTTCAAAAATCTGTTGAAGCTCCTCTGGCTCTTCCCACCGATGTTACTCAACTATCTGTTGGTCCTGATAGTGTCATCCGTTCGAACAGTCCTGAAAAGATTCGTCGCATTAATCTCGACGTTCCTCAGTTTGCTTTTGCGGAAAACAATGTTTTAGCAGATGAAATGAAGCTAGGCACTCGCTTTCCTCAAGCTCGTGCTGGGCAAGCCGAAGGTTCTATCGTTACAGGTCAAGGTGTTAAGGCACTTATGGCAGGTTTCGACTCACAGATTAAGGTTATTCAGTCTGTACTTGGAGAAGCTATTGGTCAGGCTCTCTCAATTGCTTTCGCAACCGACCAAGCATATTTTAATGATGTCACTCGTGAGGTATCTGCCACAGCAAACGGCGTACCTTACAAGTTAAAGTACAAGCCAGCAGTTGATATCAACGGTAACTTTGGAGTTACAGTTGAATATGGACTAATGGCAGGGCTAGACCCTAACCGAGCCCTTGTCTGGGGACTACAGGCTCGTGGTGACAAGCTTATTTCACGTGGCATGCTACGTAGAAACCTACCGATTTCGCTCAATGCTGGAGAAGAAGAGCGAGCAATCGACATTGAAGAGATGCGTGACTCACTTAAGGGTTCAATTGCATCACTTGCCCAAGCAATTCCTCAAATGGTAATGCAAGGTCAAGACCCAATGCAGATTGTTGAAAAGATGGCTGCAGTTATTGATGAACGTAAGAAAGGCACACCGCTAGAAGATGCGGTTGCTAAAGCGTTCAAGCCAGAACCAGCACCAAAGCAACCTGAAATGCAACCAGGAATGCCAGAAGAACCAGCACCAGAAGAAATGGGTGCGGGAATGGGTGGTGAATTACCACAAGCTCCACAAGGTAGACCAGCAATGCAAGAACTTCTTGCAGGTCTTACAGGTTCAGGCAATCCAGTTTTATCAGGTCGCGTAACTCGTCAAATACCAGCATAACTAAGGAGAAATAAATGTTCGGAAAGCAAGGAAAGCCAGCCAAGGCTCCAGTAGGTTCAGCAATTATGGGCAAGAAGCCTGCAGGTAAGGGTGTCGGACTTGGTCAAGTTCAAAAGGGAACTACACCAAAGGGCATCAAGGGCAACAAGAACAAGCTTAAGTAATACCTAACGTCTTTAAGTAAAGGATAAACATGGCAGCCAAAAAGGGCAAGACCACTCGAAAGTATAAGCAGGCAAAGCAGGCTGCCAAACCTGCTGCTAAGGCAGCATTTTCTGGCAAGGTGCAAGCTTCTCGCAAAGACCCAAAGATTAAAATCAGCGCTGAAGACAAGATGGCGTTGAAGGATATGAAGGATACTGCTAAAGCAGACCTTGGCAAGAATGCTTATCTCAGCAAGGCTGAGTACGAAGCAAACCAGGCTAAGGCTCGTGAAGCATTCCGTTCAGCAATGCGTACCGAGTTCGGTGAGTACGGCGGAAAGAAAGCTTCAGCTGCTGAAGCAGCAATGAAGGAAACAAAAGCAGGCGGTAAGAAAACAAAGCCAAAGGCAAAAGCCCCTGCAGTTTCCGCTAAAGGTCCATCTCTTGTAGAGAATGGCAAGGTTGTATCTAAGGCTCGTGCCGAAGAAATCATGTCAGGAGAAAAGAAATCTGCACCGAAGAAGAAGGCAACAACAAAGAAGGCTGCTGTAAAGAAAGCAGCACCATCAAAGCCATCTGCTCCTGCGACTTCGAAAGCTGCCACTGTAGCAGAACCGACTACTAAGCCAGCGGTTAAGAAGCCAGCAACTAAGAAGAAGGCAGCAGCCAAGAAGGCTTCTGCACCAAAGGTGACACGTCCAACCGATGCATCACTTACAGCGATGGAAGATGAAAAGCTAAAGCAGACAAAAGAAAAGCTTATTAAAGAAGGCAAGCTTTCTGGGTCTAAAGAATTAGCAATCCGTCCAAAGGGTACTGTTGCTAGCACACGTACAGGTACAGTTGCAACAACCACATCACGAGTAACACCAGTTCCTGGTAGTGGTGGAGTTGTTAAGAAAAAGGGATTCCTAAGAAAAGCTGGTGGTAAGTTTGTTCCAGCGATTGTTGCAGGAGAACTTGTTTCGCTAGCAAAAGGTTCTACATATAAAGATTTGAATGAAATTCAAAGATTAAAACAGAAGCTTGATGGAAAGAATATTGGCGCTAAAGAAGGTTTGGCAACTCAAGCAAGCAACCTTGCTAGTCTTGTATCAATGGGACTTGTTGGTCAAACACGTCGTGAACGTATGGACGAACTCAACGCAAAGATTAAAAAGAAGCAAGCAGCCCAAGCTAAAACCAATAAGGGATTGCGTTATGGTCCAGATGGTTCAAGCCTAGTGCCAGGAACTGCTGCATATAAGGCAGGTTCTAAGACTCGCCCAGTAAAGCCAGTAGCACCAGGTGCTGCAGGTGGAACATCAGGTGGAGCAACTGGCGGTAAGTCAGGTGGAACATCAGGTGCAACTCCAGGTGCAGGTGGTTCAACAATCACAGCAACACCAGGCAGCACATACACTGTCAAGAAGGGCGACACACTTAGCGCAATTGCTAAGGCATCTGGCGTATCTCTTGCAGAGATTCGTAAAGCAAATAAGAAGTTTACGACCAACCCTAAGTACAAGCAGGGAAGCATGATTTGGTCAGGAACTAAGGTAAATATTCCAAAGAAGTAGGGTAAACAATGTCAATGATGCAGCCTTCGGGTCCAGGTAAGTTCTCAAAGAGAACTGACCGACAGGGCGCAAAGCAACTTCCAAACGCTGCCTATGGTGAGCAAAAGCAATTCCAAGCAGAACAAGCAGGCGCACCAATGGCTAAGACACCTAATCCAATGGCGGACGTTGTTCCATTAACTGCGCCTACACGTAGACCAGATGAACCTGTTACAGCAGGTGTAGATGCGGGTCCAGGTCCAGGTAGTGAAATCTTAGGTCTTAAAACACCAACAGATGTCACATTAGAAGACCTAACAAAGTTATCTCAGTACATGCCATTAATGATGCAGTACGCAGATTCACCACAATCAAGCGGAACAATGAAAGCATTTGTTAAATATTTGAGGAGCCAGACAGGATGAAGATTCTCAAGAAGTTCGAAGAGAACCTTGAGTACCTTGGATTTGATTTAGCACCACTGGCATGGGACATAGCAAAGATGAAGTTTGCTTCTGATGATGACCGCTTATCTTTACTAGAAGAGTTAACCACGAAGGAGGCAACACCAGGTGTCAATGACGGAATGGTGGAATGACCCACGTTATGAAAACCAGCCTTCTGGCAATGCCCCCTCTTCTAAAGTAGATTCATTCAAGAAGCAGCAATTTGACAACACTAAAGTTGGAAAGATTGAAGAAGCCGTTGTTCCTAAAGTAGCTGGAGCTATTGAGTCAGCACAGAAAAGCAAGTTTGGATTTATTGTTAATCCAGCTATGCGTGTGCTTGAAACATTTGGCGAGCGAGTGGTACAACCGCTTACTCAAGGTGTATCTACTGGTCTGCTTACAGCAGAAGCTGCACGTCAAGGTAAAGGCAAGAACATTGCCGAAAACTTTAGGTTTGCTAAAAAGCAATCTAAAAAGATTTCAATGGGTCAGGCTTTGGCTACGACCGTTGGTCAGACGGTTTCACCTGTACTTGGTCCATTAACTAACACAACTTTTCTTGACGAAGACTTTAACGTGTTTGACGATAAGCAACGCGATAAAGCATTCCGTGATGAATGGTTTGGTGTGTTTGCATCAGGTGCTACTGACATTGCGCTTGCAGCGCTTGGTACTAAAGGTGCTGGTACTGCAATTCGAGCAGGAGCCAAGAAGGTAGTTGGACCTAAAAGAATCGTAACTGGTGACGATATGAACCAGTTCCGTAACAACCTTAACCAAATTGTTAATGAGGTAGAAGGTGGCGTTGCTGCAGAGGCACGTACTCGCAACGGTCTTAGCGTTCTTGTAGATGATGCCGTCAACACACGAGATGTATCTGTGTTAGCTGCTAACCCACTTATTCGGGAAACATCTAACCCATACCGTACAGCAACAATCGTTTCACGATTGGATAACCACCGCGATGTAGCAGATTATCTGCTAGCAGAACGCGGAGATGCTGCAGCATTCAATCGCTTCTTTGCTAAGAAGCCACTTGAAGCAGACCATATTGACGATTACGGATTTGATAAGACAACACCTATTACAGACTTTGCCGACATTGGCAGGGACATGTTGTCACCAAAATTAGAAACTCGCTTCAAGCGTATTATCGATGCGAAGAAAGCAGAAGACCCAAACTTTGCTAGAGCTCTTGAAGAGTTCGCTAGCAACCTGCCACGTGGTGCAGGCGTTGAGTCATGGCAGCCAGGACGTTTTGCTGCGCTTGAGTCAATTGGGTTAGCAAAGAAGAAGCTTGCTGTGCAAGCACAGTTCGGTGACTTAAAGCTATTCGGCGATGATGGTTCTAGCAATTGGAAAACAGAAGTTTACCAAAGCAAGACTTATGACAGAGTCATTCGTACCATTGCATGGGTAGGCTCAGGTCGCCCACAGGGTCACATTAATATTTCTAACCCACGTAAGTTTGAAGCATCAAGCGATTTGCTATCAGACCTCAACCGTCTTCAGTTCCTTAGCGGTGCAGAAGGCGTAAAGTTTAAGCGCCGTATGGTTGAGCAGTTCCTTAATGCACAGGATGATACACAACGTGCTATCGCACTTGGTCGTATTGAAGAGCAGGTAATGATTCGCCTTGCGAAACATTATGGAGTTACCGACCTACAAGATATTCGTACTGCCTCACAGGCAGTAAAAGAAATCACTCGATGGTCAGCAAAGACTGCTGAGAATCGTGCAACCATTAAGCAGTACGCTGCTAAGAATGGTTGGATTCCTGACGAAGACGGCTCAATTAACGTACAGAACTTTATCTCTGTATCTAATGAAGCACAGACTATTCCTATGCTTGACTTCCGTAAGCTTGAAGTCGAAGTAATTTTCCAGGCTCGTCGCATGGCTGGTAAGGGAACCAAGGTTACTGATGCTCAGTACGCAGGAGCAATTGCATCTAAGGCAGCAATGACTACAGGTCAGTTGCTTGACCTTGCTAACATGGTGTTCAGCAACCTGAACCTTATTCGCCTTGCTTACATTCCCAAGAACTCTATTGTCGACCCAATGGCTCGTGCATCTATGGCACTTGAGTCAATGGAGTTGATTCGTAACGGCGCACCTGCGTTGGACAACATTGTGTACAACTCAAGCCTACGTGCAGAATCTTTGAAGAAATGGATTCCTGGTTCACCTGCAGCTAAGGCTCGTAAACGTGCTAAAGATGCAAAGTTCCAAGTTGAAAAATACAAAGCAGAAGTTGAGTCAAAGGTAGCTGCTTGGGAAAAAGCACAAGCCAAACTTGATGCAGCACAGGCAGAACTTAAGGCAGCAGCCAAGGCTCGTGAGTCAGCACTCAAAGTTGCAGCACGTAAGCAGGGTGACCCAGATGCACAGGCTGCAGTACATGCAACAGATGATGAATTATTCAAAGCTCGCAACGCTATATCAGAAGCGGAAGTTGAACTTGGCAGAACAGCAGATATCCTTAATGGATATGCAAAGCTAATTCAAAAGAACCGCAAAGACTGGGTTGATTTTGAAACAACCAAGGCTGCAACTAAAGCTGGAAAGAAACGCCTTGGTCAAGACCAAGACGTTATCATCAGCGAGAGTGGCAAGAAGTACACCATTGATGGTCTTGCTGACCCTAACATGCGTGGCGTAAGCGCCTACATGTCTGAGGTTGACTCAGCACAAAACTTTTATGCAGCATCTATGCAGTCTGAAATTTCTCGTAGACTTAGCGCAAGCGGTAATCGATTTGTAAAGATTGACCGCAAAGACCGAGCAGAGTATATGAATGCTCTGGCTCATATTGCTAACCGTCAGATTCGCAACGAACTTGACATGCCACTAGGAATGATGATGCGTGGAGATGCACCGTCAGACATCCTACGTTGGTTGTACTCACCAGCTGGCAAAGAATACAGATTACGTATGCAGTCACGATTTGGTAAAGAAATGACCAAGGATGACTTCGCTTCATGGATTACTCAGACAAGCGACAAGCTTGTCAAGATGTATCCAGACCCAGACTTACGCAAGATTATTCTTGCACGTAACGTAAGCGTTGACGAAGTAGATGCGATGTTGGCTGGACGTACAGATTTGTTGCCATCAATTGATGGACCAAACATTAATCTTAGCGACTTGAACATCCTAGAAAAAGGACTTGTTGGGGTTGGTGCAGCAACCAACACAGCATGGAAGGTTCTAGCAGCAGCGGAAAACCGCCTAGTACGTACGCCTTTGTTCTTGTCTTACACAAGAGCAGAGATGAAAAGCCTTGTCAATGCAGCAGAACGTGCTGGGATTGATGTTAGAGATAGCGTAGTTAACAACGAGATTCGCCAAATTGCTTACCGCAAGGCGCTTGCTCGCGTAGAAGAAACTCTTTATTCTTCACGTCGTTTGACTAACGGTATGTACGTGGCGCGTTATGCCATGTCATTCCCTCTAGCATTCTTTAACAGCCAGCTTGTAGCACTTCGCCTAATGGCTCGTAATCCAATGAACGCTTACTGGTACAACAGTATCCAGCAAGCATTTGATGATTACCATGCATACGAAGACAAAGACGGCAACACATATAGCAAGATGTCTGATGTGCCACGTGGTACACCAGTAACAGTTAAGTACCCAATTCCTGGAAACTTTACCGATAAGTTAAAGAAAGTGCCAGTAGTTGGCGGTGTTGCAGCACAGGCACTGGCTCCATTTGCTGATACTCGCGGTGGTGGAATTAGATTTAATCCTAAGCAACTTGAGTTTATGTTGGCAGACCCATCCGTGTCATTCTTTGGTGGCATCATGGTATCTGAAATTATTAAGAACGGATTCATGGAGAATACTCCATGGGGCGTACACGGAGAAACAATTGCACAGGCTCTACGTGATTTCCTTGGAGATGACGTTTACGAAAGCTCTGTTCTATACGGTGGATATCCACAAGAAGGCGACACCTTCCTTGAAACCACAGTAAAAGCAATTACTCCAGCGTACCTAGAATCTCTTGGTAACGCTGTTTACGCTTTGTTTGATGGCGGAAAGATTAAGCCAGGTGCTAGCGACCGATACGTAGATGATGTAATGACACATTACAAAGTCGGCTATGCCGAATGGGATAGAAACGGTCGTGTTGGTAACCCACCTAGCATGAAGACTGCTGCTTTCGCAGCATCTGCATCAGCATTTATCCGAGCGATTGTGCAGTTCTCTGCACCAATCTCAGCAAGCTTTGACCCAGTAACTCGTGCAGCAACTGCGTATTACGCAGAACTAGTCGAGATGGCTGGCGGAGATTACAAGGTTGCACAGCAAGTAATGGCAGATGAATGGGGCATTGATGCTTTGGCATTGATTGGCTCTAACAGAAAGAACATTGCTGGAGTTTCATCAACGATGAATGACCTTAAGGTTCTTCGCAACAACAAAGAACTTCTTGAAAAAGTAGGTAGATTCGACACCAAATATGCAGGATTGCTATCCTCTGGATACGGCGACCTTGCTGGTTCTGGTAGCGGTAAGGATGACTACTCTACAGAAGTAGCAGCAATCTACAAGAAGTTAAACTTTCCAGGAGAATTCAATAACCCAATTACTCGACAGAAGACATCAACTGAATTAAAGGATGGTGTCGAGGCACGACGTGGCTGGGCTGAATATCAAAAGCATGTCGATTGGCGTGATGCCAAGATGGCTGAGTATGGAATTAAATCTACATACGAAACACGATATGCAACCAGCGGTATCAAACAAAAGTTTGATGAGATGGTACAGGATGTTGAAGATGAATTCCCAGGCTGGGTTGATGAACGCGACGAAGGTCGCAAAGATTATTGGGAGCTTTTCATTCCAGCGGTAGAAACAATCCTTGAGGATACCAAGTGGAGAGAGCATGCTCTAAAGCAGGGAAGTCCTAAGTGGGAAGAGATTGCTTATTGGGTTGCAAAGGCAAGACGATTTAAGCAAGCGTACAGCAGACCAAACGAGTCTGATGCTGGAAAGCTGCAACTAAAGCAACAGTTCAACCAGTTCCATTACGACTTCTTACAGACAGCATCTGATGAATTTTCAGTGTTCTCTACACGATGGTTACAGAATATGCCAGAACTAAGTACAGATTATGTGGTGACTAAATAATGAAAAGACCTATACGGAATAAGTATCCCGATACACCAGCTGGTCAAAAGGCATACGACAGAGCACTTGCCAAATACACCGCATACCTTGAGGGACTAAGAGATTCTGCACAGACAGAGGCTTTGGCTTATTCCCCAATTCAACTTCCTGGCGTATCAACAGAGTCTGGTATTAATCCAACACAAGCAAAGGCTTGGTTTAAGTTTACTGGACCTAACGCTGCTAAAGGTACACCTGCTCGTGACTACTACGATAACTTTGTAGCAGGTCTTAGAGCGCTTGGTATACCAAAAGACAAGTGGCAAGATGCTTGGGATGATGCAGTCGATTACACACAGGCTGTTTCAAACGACTCTGGTGGTAAGCCAGCATCGTACTTAAGGTACATGAATGCAGGAGATTTTGCTGATAAGACCGCTACTAAGAAGTACGGCACAACCAAGTCTAAGCAAACAACAATTACAGAGTACAGCGCTTCAAGCGCTGCAGCCGATGCTAACAAAGCAATGGAGGCTGAGCTTGGTCGTACTGCTACATCTGCAGAAACCGCAGCATACCTTAAGGCAGTCAACGAAAAGGCTAAGAAGGAAGCTTCTATATATGAAGCAACTACTACAACATCACCAGGTAAAGGTGGAGTAGACCAGTCAGTAACAACAGCAACACAAAAAACTGGGTTTGACCCAACTATATTTGCACAGAACTTTGCTCGCAGCATGCCTGATTATGCAGAGTCATTTGCTGCAAAGAATGTGCTAAAGATTATTGAAGGTCTAATTGGTTCAGACCGTACAGCAATCGGCAAGGTGGTTCAATAATGGCACAGAAGACAGTTACCGTAAAGAAGGGCGATACGCTTGGCGCTATCGCTAAAGCTAATAAGACAACTGTTGCTGCTATTGCCAAAGCTAATCCAAGTATTAAGAATGTCAATGTCATTAAGGTTGGGCAAAAGGTTGTCATTCCTGGTGCTACATCGGCAACAACCACAAAGCCAACAACATCTGCTGTAACAACCACACCAACAACAACAATTGCTTCAACAAGCCCAGCTACCTTAAGCACAACAGCAGTACAAACAAGAGACACGTTCTCAATGGCAGAGCTTGAGTCCAAGTACAAGATTGCTGCTGGAGTATTAAAGTCTAACCCATCATTGCAGCAGGCTTTAGCCAAGATTCTTGGCGACCCAAAGACTGGCGAGGGAATGGTCACAGACCCATACCTTCAAGAGCAAATTATCAAAGGAACCGATTGGTTCCGTACACAGACAGATAAGCAACGCCAGTTTGATTACGCTAAGCAGACAAACCCTGGTCAGTTTCAAGCAGACCTACAGTCAAATGCTAGCGAAATTGTACGCAAGTTTTCTGCAAACGGATTAAAGATTACAGCACAAGAAGCAATTACCTATGCTGAACAGATGATGAAAGAATCTGTTATTCAGAACGGCAAGGTTATTAGCTACGACAAGAACTATCTTAACCAAGTTATGGCTAATGCAATTGACTTTACTCAGACTGGCAAAGTTGGTACTAACGACAAGGTTGTATACACCAAGCTAAGTGGCAACATGGAAACACTTGCAAAGAGTTTATACAAGCAAGCGTGGGACTATGGATACGACAGAACTATGTCTAACGCTGGCTTCACCAAGTGGTTTGAAACCAGCATGAAGGGATTGGTTGCTGGCACATTAAACGCAGAGCAGGTTGACGACGTGCTTCAAGCACGAGCAAAGTCATTTGCTCCTGGTCTGGCTAATCTTATCGACCAAGGTCAGACATTACGTGAGGCAGCAGAACCATGGTTGCAATCTATAGCAGATGTTTGGGAAACAAACGTCAATGAGATTGACCTTAATGATGAATATGTACAACGTGCGCTCAACGTAACAGATGAGAAAGGCAATGTTCAGCCTATCAATCTATACGACACTAAGAAGTTAGCTCGACGTAGTGCAAAGTGGGATACCACTCAAAATGCAAAAGAAGAAAAGACAAGAATCGCAAACCGCATTCTTCAAGACTTTGGATTCCTGGGGTAATAAATGGCTGCATATGATGATTGGATGAGCGACACAGTTCCTCTAAAGCAGGCTGTATCTCAGTACACTGTTGATGAGCAAACCAAGGCTGCTGCGATGCGTGAAGCTGCTGCTACCACAACGCCAGCAACACAGGCTAAGCCAGCAGTAACATATAGAGTTAAGCCTGGTGATACTGTCAGCGAAATCGCTGCAGCAAATGGTATGACTACTAAAGAATTGCTTAAGATTAACCCGCAGTTAACAAGCAATCCTAAGTATAACGGCGGAAGCACAATCTTTTCTAATACAAAGATTATTCTTGAGCCAGCAGTAAAGGCAAGTAAGCCAGCAGCATCAACTGCAGCAACTACCACTCCTGCTACTACTACGCCCGCAACTACCACTCCTGCTACAACAGAGCCGACAACTACAGAACCAACAACCACAAATCCAACAACCACAAACCCAACAACTACAAATCCTACAACCACAAACCCTACAACCACTGAGCCAACAACTACTGAGCCAGCTGGAACAAATATTGATAACGCTGCATTGAACTCAATACTTGACCAGATTGCAAAGCTTGCTCAGCAGAATGCCGACCTCATGGCTGCACAAGCAGCAGAGGCTGCCAAGCCAAAGGTTGTCGGCGTACGTACTGTACGTAAAACAGGTGGCGTAGTCGAGACAGTTCAGGTTATGTCTGATGGTACAGACGGCAAGGTTATAGATACCTACAAAGACTTTGGTGCTAAAGACTCAGTCATGAAGATGTTCGAGAACACTGGTCTTGGTACTGACTTTATTAAGTCGCTTACTGATGCAATCGATAAAGTCTATGATGAAAACATCATGCCAACTGACGAGCAGATTCTTAACAGCATTTACTCAAGCGATGCATACAAGGCTCGCTTTGCTGCTAACGAAACAATTAAGAAGCGTATGGCAGAAGGCAAGGGAATGCCTGGCGACCGCCTGCTATCACCACGAGAGTATATTGCAGCGGAAGCTGGATACAGAGAGATATTGCAGAATGCCAATCTTCCTGTTGGATTCTACGATACACAAGATGATTTTACCAAGCTTATCGCAAACGCAATAAGCGTTGGGGAATTAACAGAACGTGTCAATATTGCACAGAATGCACTCAACAATGCAGATGCAAATATTGTTAACGCACTTAAAACTTATTATGGTATGACAACTGGCGACCTTACTGCTTATCTTCTTGATAAGGATAAAGCATTTAATGTCATCAACTCGCGTTACCAATACAGCACAGAAGAAGCCAAGAAGATGTACGGCGCTGCTGAAATTGGTGGAGCTGCGGGTCGTGCAGGAATGAGTGCAACAAGAGGATTTGCTGAAGAAATTTTCACAGCAGGTAAAGGCTCTATGGCAGAGCAGACATTCCAAACAGCAGCACGTCAGCAAGCAGACTATACAAGATTGCTTGGTCTATCTGGTGAGACTGCTGGTCAAGAAGACTTGGCTCGTGAATCACTCGGTCTTGCAGGTGGTGCTGAGGTTGGCATTAAGACAAGAAAGCTCGCTTCTAAAGAGCGAGCAAAGTTTGCTACCCGCAGTGCAATTGATAAGACATCACTCGGTCGCGCTACCGCAGCCGACGTTTAATTAGGTTCCGCTTCAGACCGTCCAGCCCTGAAGTGTGTATCAGTCTGGAAGTCATCACGTCTACGAATTACTACCCCTGGTAAGGAGTACGTGTGGTGCAAACCCGATGAGGGTCAACCAACTAAAAGGGAGAAAAAACAATGGCAGATAACTACGAATACGATATCGAAGACGACGAAGACGACTTCAATGACACTGGTCTAGTGAAGAAACTTCGTAAGCAAATTGATGGACTTCAGAAACAATTGAAGGAAAGAGATTCGCTTATTGAGGAATTCACGACATATAGTCATGAAGCATCAGTCGGAGAAATCCTAGAGTCATTCGGACTAAATGCAAAAATCGCTCAGTTCATTCCATCAGAAGTCGAAGCCGACCCTGATGCAGTAGCTGAATGGCTAAATGAATACGGTGATGCCTTTGGTATTGAAGCCGTTGAAGAGGGAGGGGAAGCCTCCCCAGATGCTCAAGCATATGAGCAAATGTCAGACTTTGAAGATGGAGAGTTTGACCCATATGTCGGTCAGGATTTGCAATCTCGTATTGCAAACGCTGGTTCGCCAGATGAGTTAAAGGCTTTACTCAAGGGCTGATAGTCCACAATCAACCCTAATAGAAGGAAATCATGCCTACTACACCAGCAACATCAACTACGACATCAACGATGTCGAACTTGATTCAGACCTCGTATGACAAGTTCATCGAGTTCAACCTTCGCTCTGAGCCAATGTTCCGCAAGTTCGCGGACAAGCGCCCAGTCGATGTTACAAACCCAGGTAACACTGTGGTATTCCAGGTCTACAAGGACCTATCACGTGCTACAACAGCACTAACTCAGACACAAGACCCAGATGCAGTAACACTCAACAACACTGACAAGGTCAATGTTGTTGTTGATGAATACGGCAACGCAGTTATCACAACAGAGCGTTTGGCTCTTGAGTCACTTTCAGCTGTAGACCCAGCAGTTGCAGACATGCTCGCATTCAACATGCGCGATTCATTGGATGCACTTGTATGGGCAAAGCTAACAGGACTAGCAACAGGTCGCTTCACAGGTACAACCTCTGCAGATGAGACAACTCTCAACGGCGAGAACGTATCTTCAAGCACAACAGCACCATACATTTCTTCAGCACTTGCACGTAAGGCAGTTGCTAAGCTTCGTGGTGCATCTGTTCAGCCACGTGATGGTGGCTTCTATACAGCGCTTATCCACCCAGATGTATCTTTCGACCTTCGTTCAGAAGCAGCATCTGCAGGTAACGTTTCATGGCAGCTCCCACACACATACACAGAGGCTGGCGTAGCTAACCTCTGGAACGGTGAAATCGGTATCTTCGACCAGGTTCGTTATATCGAAACACCACGTGCTGAGTCAATCTCAGGTTCAGGAACATCTAAGGTTTACGCAACTGTAATCCTTGGAAAGCAGGCTCTTGTTGAGGCTGTTTCATACGAGCCAAAGACTGTTATCGGTCCAGTTACAGATAAGTTGATGCGCTTCCGCCCAGCGGGTTGGAAGGGTCTACTCGGATGGAACGTCTACCGCAAGGAAGCACGTTACGTCATCCAGACCAAGTCAAGCATCGCAACAGCGTAACTTTGACGGAAGGGGGAGGGCAACCTCCCCCTTCTACTTAAGGAAGATATGCCAAAGAAAAAACCAGAACCAGACGTAAGCTTCTTGACACCTCTCAAACACCATGCTGTGCAAGCACATGAGTTGTATACAGAGTACAAAGATGCGGGATTTACAGAAGGCGAAGCGTGGGAATTATTAATGCGCCAACTTCCTGAACTTGAATTAGAAACCATAGATTTTTTAGATGAGGATATTGAAGATGCCTAAAGTTGGAAAGAAAGAATTCGCATACACTGCTAAAGGTATGGCAATGGCAAAGATGGAAGCAATGAAAACTGGCAAGAAGATGGTTAAGAAGCCAGTAGTCAAGAAGGCAAAGAAGAAGTAATGCCAAAGAAGAAGCAGGTATGGGATAAGCCAAACCCAAAGAAGGTTTCCAAGCCTTTGACATCTGCACAGAAGGCAGCAGCTAAGGCTGCAGCCAAGGCAGCTGGACGACCATATCCAAACCTAGTTGACAACATGAGAGCAGCAAAGAAGAAGTAAATGGACCCAAGACTAAAGCGAGCAGGCGTATCTGGTTTTAACAAAGCTAAGCGAACACCTGGTCATCCGACCAAGTCACATGTTGTTGTAGCCAAGTCTGGCTCACAAGTAAAGACTATTCGTTTTGGTCAACAAGGTGTCTCTGGTTCACCAGAAAAGTCTGGTGAAACAAAGTCATACCGTCAACGTCGCCAGAGTTTCAAGGCACGTCACGCAAAGAATATTAACAAGGGTGTCATGTCGGCAGCCTATTGGGCAGACAAGGTGAAGTGGTAATGGCAAAGATTTTCCGTGGACCAACTATGAAGATAAAGCTTGGGTTGGCTAACGACCTATGGTTTGTTTCATACCCATGGGGAAAGACTGTTGTCAAAGACAACGGAACCTGGAAGACAATTGTATCTCCTCAAGATTCAAGCCTTGCCGACTATGACAAGGTTCTTCGCGGTGGATACGACAATCCAATTACAGATGCTGAAGCAGCAGAGTTAACTGCTGCAGGTTACGGAGATTACATTGTCGAAGTGTAGAAGTGGCTGCAAAACACAAGACCATGCAAACTGGGGTGAGTGTGCTCGTGCAGCAAATCTAAGTATTGGCAACGAGCAGGTTAGCGGAGTTCTTAAGAATAACGAAAAAGAATTAACGGCTTATCGTGATGCTCGCAAACTTGGTATACAACCAGCATCAACAAGAATGAAAGATATCCAGAAAGCCGTAAGGGTTTCTGAAGCTACTGGAAGGGCAGCGAAAGCGTAATGGCAACATTAAACCAGTTGGTCGAACAGACCATTGCAGAAATTGGTTCTTATGTAAAGAACCAGGAATCTGTTACAGTCATTACAACCTCCATGGACAGCGATGACTTAACCGTATCAATCGATGATGCATCATCTCTTAGCAAGGGTATTGTTGAGATTGATGAAGAACTTATCTATGTAAAGAAGTCAATCAAGGATAGCGGTAGCATCCAGATTCTTGGTGTTGCTGGTAATCCAGTGGGTCGTGGCTGGCGTGGAACAACAGCAACAAGTCACGTTGCTGGTTCGGTTGTCCGCAACAATCCGCTGTTCCCAAAGACTCAGGTCAAGCGAGCAATCTTAGAAACAATTAAGGGGATGTCATTCCCTGTTATCGCTAATGAAACATTCCAGTTCAATGGGTCTGACTACTCATACATTATGCCAGATGCGCTGGAAGACATCACTGGTATTTCATGGGATGTACCAGACTCAACAGGAGTATGGCAGATAATTAAGAACTGGCGACTAGATACAAACTACTATGATGCCACAACAGGAACTACCAAGCAAGCGTTGGTTCTAAAAGAAACCCCTATGCCTGGTCGTGATGTACGAGTTCAGTACACAAAGTTCCCAACAGTTATTACTGACAATCAAGAATTAACCGTAAGCGGTCTGCCATCTTCTTGCGAAGATGTAGTCCGACTCGGTGCTATGTATCGTCTACTGTCAACAGTAGATGCAGGAAAAGTTACCGCAGTATCTGTATCAGCAGATGCTCTCGACCAACCAGTCGCACCTGGCACATCTACCAATGCTGCTAAGTATATTTTCCAGCTTTACACTGTTCGCTTGGCGGAGGAAATCGCAAAGCAACAGGCAAACTTCCTAAACACAATCCAGTATACGAGGTAACGAATGCCAACACCGTCACGTTATTACAGTTCTACAGCTGCTAAGACAACGCTTTCAAGTTCTGTAGATTCATCAAGCGCAAGTATTTTGCTTGCTGCTCCATCTGGTCTTCCATCCCAGTATCCATTTACCCTGATTCTTGAAAAGGATTCGGCTAACGAAGAAATCGTAACGGTCACTGGTCTAGTTGGTTCTTCTTATAGTGTGACTCGCGGTGTTGACGGAAGCACAGCCAAGGCACACTCAGTCGGAGCAACAGTAGAACACGGAGTATCTGCTCGTGACTATGCCGAGTCTCGTACACACGAAGTATCAACCAACGCTCACGGTGTAACTGGGGATGTTGTTGGTACTGGCGGAGCGCAGACACTTACTGGCAAGACACTCACCACCGCAACTCTTGGTTCAATCCTTGATGCTGGTGGATACAAGATTACAAACTTAGCCACACCTACATCATCTTCTGATGCCGTACGTAAAGACTTTGCCGATGCTCAGGTAGCAGCAGCAGCTACATCTGCTGCTTCAGCTGCAACTAGTGCGACAAGCGCTCTTGCTTCTCAAACCGCTGCAGCAACTTCCGCAGCGAGTGCATTGGCTTCGCAAACCGCAGCAGCCACATCCGCTGCTTCTGCTCTTGCTAGCCAAACTGCTGCAGCCACTAGCGCTGCAAGTGCAGCGACATCAGCCAGCACAATGTTGGCATCTGTTACTGCTGCTGCTACATCGGCAGCCTCGGCACTTGCATCACAGACCGCAGCTGCAACATCTGCAGCAAGTGCGTTAGTATCACAAACTGCAGCAGCAACCAGTGCAGCATCTGCATTAACTTCACAGACCGCAGCTGCAACAAGCGCAGCATCAGCATTGACATCACAGACTGCAGCAGCTACGTCAGCAACTTCTGCTGCAACTAGTGCTACATCCGCAGCTAACTCAGCAACCGCTGCAAGCACATCAGCATCAAGCGCTGATGCATCATTTGTAGCAATCACTGGTCTTACTGGTTCTGGTCTTGTCCGAGACATGGGAAGTATTACCGAACTAGATACAACCACATCAACATATATTAATATTGCAACACTTTCTAACGCTGCTGCTACATCGGCAACATCGGCAGCAACAAGTGCAACATCCGCAGCAACATCTGCTACCTCAGCTTTGGCTTCACAGACTGCTGCTGCGACCAGTGCTACAAGCGCTGCTGCATCAGCCACGGCTGCAGCAACATCAGCTGCATCAGCAGCAACATCAGCTTCCTCTGCAGCAGCATCAGCTGTAACAGCAGCAGGATATATACCAGCAATCTCGGCAGGGGTTAATGGTTACTTCTTAACAAATAACGGAACGGTTGCCTCCTGGGCTAACCTCTCAGATTGGGGAACACTCTAATGCCATTTGCATTTCAACGTCGTCGAGGAACAACAGCACAGCATGCATCATTTACTGGTCTGCTTGCAGAACTTACAGTAGATACCGATAAGGAAGTAGTCGTTGTACACGACGGTTCTACTGCTGGTGGTTTCCCGCTATCAAAGCAGCGCAACTTTATTACTGCATCAACTGGAACAACATACACACTTGCATTGGCTGATGCCGACAATGTTGTGACATCAAACAATACCAGCGCTGTTACAATTACAATTCCTCCATCAGTGTTTGCTGCTGGAGATAGAATCACAGTCATCCAGAAGGGTGCTGGTCAAGTCACATTTGCACAAGGCTCAGGAGTTACAATCAACTCTGTTGGTGCTACAGCAACTGCTCCAAAGTTGAGAGCACGTTACTCAGCAGCAACTATTGTTGCTGAATCAGCATCGGTATTCTATGTGGTCGGTGACATTGCCTAATGTCCCCAATACTAACTGGAGTTATTGCCTCTGGAATTACAGGGCAACTTAATACCTGGAGTCCAGAAGGTGCTTATGATGCGCTGGCAACCATAACAGTTGGTTCAACAGCGGTATCAAGCGTAACGTTTTCTGGAATTCCTACTGGATACAAGCATCTTCAAATTCGTGGACTTGTATTAACAAGCGCTGCGACAAACCCAACATGGCGTGTTAATCAAGATGCAAACGGTGGTTCTTATTATGGTCATCATTTATGGGGTACTGGAACATCCGTTGCTGTAAATGCACAATCTGGAACTGGTGTTTTCTGGAACTATAACCCATCTTCATCTTACCCTTCAGTATTTATTATGGACTGGTTGGATTATTCTTCAACTACTAAAAATAAAACTATGAGAACTTTCGCTGGCTCTGATACTAATGGTGGAGTTGCAGAAATAGCATTATGGTCTGGTCTTTATACAAGCTTGAATCCAGTTTCATCTATTACTTTAAATGGCAATAGCGCTAACTTTGTACAGAATAGTCATTTTGCATTATATGGAGTAAAATAATATGCCAATTAATACATACGTTGAACTTAAAAAAGAAACAGTAACAACGCCTGTTGCATCTGTAACGATAAGTGGCATTGACCAAGGATATACAGATTTAGTATTGGTAGCAAATGGCTCAACCACAACCGCTGGACGTTCATTATTGGTGAAGTTTAATTCCGACTCTACATCAATATATTCTGATACAGGGTTATATGGTACTGGGTCTGGTAGTGGTACATCCTATAAGACACCAAACAATACCGTTATTGGTGCAGGAGAATTTTTTAATTACAACACTACTACTATTTTAAATTTCCCAGGTTATTCTAATACTACAACTTGGAAAAATTTAATAGGCAGAGCAAATAGTGCATCCAATTACGTGCAAAGTTTTGTGGGATTAAGGCGAGATACTTCTGCAATTACTTCTATTACACTAAGTGTAACTAGTGATACTTTTGCAGCAGGAACGACGTTTTCGTTACACGGAATTAAAGCTTGGGCTAACACGGAAACATCACCTAAAGCAACTGGTGGTTATGTTTCTTCCGATTCATCTTATTGGTATCACGCTTTTCCATTTTCATCTACCTTCACTCCGAACCAATCGCTAACAGCTGACGTACTTGTTGTCGCAGGTGGTGGTGGAGGCGGTTCATGGACTGGTGGTGGAGGTGGAGCAGGCGGTGTTATTGCTTTTGCTTCTCAATCATTAACGGCGACAAGTTACAATTGCACAGTTGGTGCTGGTGGTCGTGGTGGAGAAGTAGCCCTTACGCCATCTTCTGGTGTCAACGGTTCAAACTCTGTATTTGGAGCATTGACTGCTGCAGTCGGCGGAGCTGGTGGACAGGGTTATCCAAACTCTAACCTTCCCTTGCCAACTGGTGGTTCTGGTGGTGGTGGTACTACAGCATCTCCTCCAACACCAAATGGTTCCGCGGGTACGCCAGGACAAGGTTTTGCAGGCGGTAACGGTATCGGCGGTACTATCTATTCTGGCGGTGGCGGAGGTGGTGCGGGTGGTGTTGGAACCACAGCAACAAATTCCCTAGCTGGCTTTGGTGGTCCAGGAACAAATTCTGTAACAAACTGGGGCTCGTTATCATCAGTGTTATTAGCAACAAATTTTGGCAATAATGGTTACATCGCAGGTGGTGGCGGTGGTGGTGTTTATATAACAACCGCACCTTCTGGTGGAATTGGCGGTGGAGGTGCTGGTGGAGAATATACATCAACTCCAGCAAGTAATGGAAAGAGTGGAGTTTCTGCCACAGGCTCAGGCGGTGGTGGAGGCGGTTCTAGCGGTAGCGATGGCGGTGCTGGTGGCGCTGGTGGTTCGGGTCTTATCATTGTTAGATATGCGAAATAAGGGAGATAGATAATGGCAGAGAACTATGTACTACTAGAAACTATCCAACTTACTCAAACCGTATCATCTGTTGTCTTTGACAACATTCCACAAACAGGTTACACAGACCTAAAGATTGTAATATCTGCATTAGGTGGTAGCACCGAAGGAATGTATATTAGATTCAATGGTTCAACTACTGGCTTTGCTGGGCGTTATCTAATCGGAGATGGTACTACTCCAGTTTCTGGTGTGCTTGATAGATACATTGGTAGTATTATGAACCAAACCGTTACACCAAATAACGTAGATGTATATATACCAAACTATACAAGCAGTAACAGTAAATCATTTTCCGTGGACTCTTCACAAGAAAATGCAGCAACTCTAGGATATGGAAATATAATTGCAGGGTTATGGAGCAATTCAGCTGCCATTAGTTCTATAACACTAGAAGCAGCAAATTCATTTAGGGCGAACAGTAGCTTTTCGCTATATGGAGTAGCAGCACTAAATACAACTCCAGCAATTGCACCTAAAGCTACTGGTGGCAACATAGTTGCCAACGACGGTACTTACTGGTATCACGCTTTCCTTACATCAGGAACATTTATTCCACAGACTGCAGTAACTGCTGACATATTAGTAATTGCTGGTGGCGGTGCAGGCTCATACGGTTCTTATGCAGGAGCAGGTGGTGGTGCTGGTGGTTATCTTGAATTTACAAATCAAGCACTTACAGCAACCCTTTATTCTTGTACTGTAGGTGCGGGTGGTGCAACTGCTGGTGCAGTATTCAGAGGAAACAATGGAAACAACTCTACATTTGGTTCATTAACGTCTGCCGTTGGCGGTGGTGGTGGCGGTGGTTCTGCAACTGGAACTGGTGGAACGGCAAACAATGGTCGTGATGGTGGCTCTGGTGGTGGTGGTGCTACTAACGATACATCTGGCGGTGGATTTACTTATGGTGGTAACCCAACGACAGGGCAAGGTTTTGCTGGTGGTGGTAACGGTGGATTTGTAAGCTCTCCTTATCCATCAGGTGGTGGAGGTGGAGCAGGCGGTGCTGGACAAACAGCACCTGGTTCATCCACATCAGGTAATGGCGGTATAGGAAAATTCACAACACTTTCCAATGCCATGGGCGCAGCGACTCTTACTGGAGTTATTTCATCTTCTAATTACTACTACGCAGGTGGTGGTGGTGGTGCAAACCACTTAACTGGAACATCAGGTACTGGTGGATTAGGCGGTGGTGGTAATGGTGGTCAATACAACGGCGCTGCTGGTGCTGCTGGGTTAACAAATACAGGTGGTGGCGGTGGTTCAGGAACCAACAACACTATTCCTGGTGCTGGTGGCTCAGGAATTATAATTATTCGTTATCCAATGGCTAGTTAAGGAGAATATAAATGTCACATTGGGCAGAAATTGACGAGAACAATATAGTTCTCCGTGTACTCGTTGGAAATAACAGCGAGCCAGATGAAGGCGAAGCCTTCATGAACTCACTTGGTGGAACATGGGTAAAGACTTCTTACAATGGAAACATCCGTAAGAACTTTGCTGGCATTGGATACACCTACGATGCAGGGCGCGATGCGTTCATTGCACCCAAGCCAGAGTGCCACCCAGAGGTGACACTTAATGAAGAAACTTGCACCTGGTCTTGTCCAGATGCCACACACGTAATCATCATAGGAGAAGAATAATGTCAAACGTACCAAAGAAACTTGTAGTTGATTTATCAACAGGAACCCAACAGTATATTGATTTAACACCAGAAGAAATTCAACAGCGTGAACTTGATGCTATTGCAGAAGCTACGGCTCAAGCAGAACGTGAAGCAGCAGAGGCAGCAAAGGCAGCAGCCAAAGCTGCAGCAGAAGCAAAGCTTGCAGCTATTGGGCTTACACCAGAGGAGATTGCAGCACTATGATTAAACTAAACAAGAAGCAAACAGCAGCAATCAAGTCATACCTACGTGCAGTGCTTGCATCTGCCATCGTAATGGGTATTGCATTGCTTACAGACCTAGCTCCACAGTACGCCGTACTTATCGGTGCAGTTGCTGCACCTCTTGCCAAGTGGGCAGATAAGCATGAGGCAGAGTTCGGAATCGGGTCTAAAGAATAATGAGCACCAACGAATGGGCTGGTATCGCTGTCGCGGTAACCACAATAGTCGCCAGCTTTGCTGGTTCTGTTCGTTGGTTGGTCAAGCACTACCTTGCTGAACTCAAGCCGAATTCTGGCTCAAGCATGCGTGATTCATTAGACCGTTTAGAACGAAGAGTAGATGAACTATTTACAATTATAGCGGGGAAGTAATGAGCTTATTAGATATAGCCAAAGCAGAAATTGGTACTACTGAAGTACCAGTTAATAAAACTAAATATGGAAAGTGGTATGGCTTGAATGGTCAGCCATGGTGTGCCATGTTTGTTTCATGGTGCTTTAACCAGGCTGGTCTGTCTAAGTCTATTGCTGCACAGACACCAAAGGGATTTGCATCTTGCGATGCAGGACTCAAGTGGTTCGCTAAGAAGAATAAACTTGTACCTGTTGGTCAAGCCAAGCCTGGAGATATCGTCTTCTTTCAGTTTGATGAAGATGCACAGGCAGACCACGTAGGGATTGTTACCTACAACAATAAGTTAACAAAGAACCTCAATTGTATTGAGGGAAATACATCCAGCGGTAACGCTGGTAGCCAGTCTAATGGTGACGGCGTATATAAAAGAAAGCGTTCATACTCGCTGGTAATGGCAGTAGCTCGTCCATAGTATAAGGAGTAAGCGTGGCAACAAATAACAAAGCACTTGTTGGTGACCTTCCGATTATCCTTAGCCAGTCGATTCCGACTGCGCTTGTAAAGTATAAGCGAGAAGACTTTGCAGCAAGCTATGCTATTGGTAATACTCCATGGCTATCTGCAGCCAATGACCAAAATCGTATTAGTCGTATCACGACTACATACCAGAAAGAACGTATTGACCAGGGCTCATCCGCTGGTGAGAACTCTTTGTCTAACTGGTGGCTTCGGTCTGCTACATCATGGCACAACGGTGCAGGTGAACGTTACTATGATGCAAACGATTCAGACCTATATAGATTCTATGAATCAAACAACGTAGATGTATGGAGCACTGGAGAACTTACACTTCTTAAGGCAACAACAAATCTTTCTACCGCAGCTGTATCCAACCCAGTAACCGTAAGTGGTGGAACATTCTATATTGAAAGTTCAACATTAAAGTTCTACAACCAAACAACTAACACATCAACAAGCATTGCTTTAACTGGTGGTGCTACACCACACAAGTTAACAACAGATGGTATCTATGCCATCGTTGGTGCAAGTGATGGTATCTATGATGTAACTACTGCTGGCGCTGTACGTAAACTATGGGACTTGCCTACATATGCAGCACCAACATGGACTGTTCAGTCCATTGCATACGTTAAAGAACGTATCATTATTGGTGCGTTAGAAGGTACTACCGAAGTTGGTATCTATGAAGCCAGCCGTGTGTATCAAACCCCAACACCCAAGCTTGACTCAAGTCATGAACGTTGGGATACAGCCAACACATCTACAGTAGTTAACTCAATTACTGAATTCAATTCAGCAATTGTTGTTGGCTACACACAGGGAGTTATATCTCGCGTATTGTCATTTGCTATTGATGAAGCATCACCACTTGCTGCAATCAAAGACCCAATCGTTATCGCAGAACTACCACGTGGCGAAACACTCAACCAGATTAGGTCATACCTAAGCGAGTTCGTGGTGCTTGCCACATCTGCTGGTTTACGTATCGGCACACAATCTACTGACGGTCTTAGCTTTACATATGGACCACTTATTATTACAAGCCCTATCGCTGACGTTGCATTCAATGATGCATATATCTATGCGGTTAAAAACGTAGACAGTACATCTGGACTATGGCGCATTGACCTTGGCACACCAGTTGGTAATGGGTATGCATATGCTGCTGACATAACAATCAGTGGTGGTTCAGCAACTGGTGTTGCCTTTATTGGTAACAGTGGTCGCAAGTTTATTACAGCAACAAGTGGTGCTTGGCTAGAGTCGGCAACAGAGTTAGCTGCAACTGGATATCTAAAGTCTGGTTGGATTCGTTGGGGTACTGCAGAAAAGAAGCAGCCAGTATCTATTGCTATTCGTGCCACAGGTACAGGTGGAACAGTTAACTTTACTGTTGAAGACCAAGAGGGTCGTTCATCTGGTATTGGTTCTGTCCCATTAACAGGGTCTAATGATGTGCAGTTATCTGCTGCGCTACAACCAGCAGACCACTTTGAAATTACCGTAACACTTAACCGCAGCACCAGTAACACATCTGTCGGACCAATCCTAGAAGAGTGGCAGTGTCGTGCATTGCCAGCGCCTCTACGTTCAAGAACTATTACAGTTCCATTGTTGTGCTATGAAGAAGAGCGTGACTCTAATGGAGTCACTCGTGTCTCATCACCAGCAGAGAGAGTCAAGTATCTAGAACGTATTGAGCAGAACGGTGGAGCAGTATTGTTCCAAGACTTCTCATGGGAAGAAGAACGTGTATGCACCATTCGTGCTATTCAGTTTGAGCAGAACTCGCCACCACCATTTGCCAGTGGCTTTGGTGGAATTGTTACCGTTCAATTGCAGACAATTGATACGGAGCAGGCGATTCAGTAATGGAACAGAACAAGTTAATATCACTAGTATCACCAGGTGAAAGAAGTGAGTTGGTCAATAAGGTTAGGCTAGCTCTTAATGTTGCTGGCGATGACGTGTTGGATGCTCCTCTAGCCGAAGTGCTTAAGGGTTTGCAGCACCAGCTTTCCATCCCAGCAGTCGGGTGCATCAATATAGCCACGCTGGATGCGCTCGCAGTTGCTCCACCAGAATGGTAGGGCGAGAAGAGAGGGGGAATCAGAAATGGTTCCCCCTCTTTTTTTATTTCCCCAAGGTTCACCACGGCTTGCCATCAGGCAAGCCTTTCCCGCCCACCACCCCTCAACCCTATCAGATTATTGGTAATAATGTTTGGCGTGTCGTTGCTCGGTTTATCCTGACCGTTTGGTACAATTGTCCGCATGAATCAACTTCCTCCTCATCGGTCTTACAGTCAGCTTACCACATGGCAGTCTTGCCCACAGAAATACTTCCTGAGTAAAGTAGCCATGGTTCCTGAGAAGCCAGCAGTTTATCTGGCTGCAGGGTCTGCAGTCCACAGCATGATTGAGTGGTTGAATCATGAGTTCTACAAGCAACAGCAGGCGAATGATTGACCAACGTGGTATACCCAGTAATGAGTGTATCAATTGCGGTAGCAACGTCCAAGTAGTACGTGCTATATTTCAGGACTACGAACTTGTTATGTGGTTTACCGATAGCTTCTGCGGTACTTGTGGTTCTCCTATGACAACGCCTACACCAGTCGACCATCCCGACTACGTGAAGCCAGAGCGACCAGAGGAAGAAGACGATGAGTTTAACTGAGAAGTGGTTAGAAGTATTTAATGATGAAGTAAAATCCATAGAGGAACAATCAGGTATTCCATCGACGGAGTGGAAGACGGCTGGTCGCAAGACCGCTGCTCGACCAGATGGAGAAGACTTATCGTTCTGGCAAAGCGATGGGCTCAAGCAGGTTGAGTCGTACCAGAAATGGTACGAGCAGTCTGGTTGGAAAATTGCCACAATGCCTGACGGTCGTCCTGGGATTGAGTGGTCGGCAGATGTACATTTCGG
>JACCDP011066919.1_pt1 | contig 41723 bp, 43 predicted proteins | sample 7445841 | NCBI WGS metagenome assembly JACCDP01 (sample SAMN15323441, study PRJNA562643) | freshwater metagenome | isolation source: river surface water | place: USA:Blue River Watershed | collected 2017-08-17 | reverse complement strand
TCGAAAATATATTCGTTTTATTATTTTTATTATCATTTACTATATTCTTCACACAAATTCCATTCACACGAATATCATTAATAGGTATGGTAATAATGATATATATATTATCTATGATATTTATGTCCATATATAGTGTCCATTTCAACATATTCGGTTACATATTTATTCCACTTGGTATAGTCATTTCGTGTGTTTATTACAGCATGAACCTGTTGTCGCATATGTGGTATAAATACATACTAATTTTATTTCCAATAAGTATTTTAGTTTTATATAACCTATACAAAATTATAAATTATATCGTGGATATAGACGGACGATTCAGTATATGTTGATACTGAATAAGTTTGTACAAATTATGAATACATATTTTCAAAATCTTCATCGGATTCTGGAATATCATGTCTACATTTATCTAGTATGAACGATGCTAACATAATATTATTCTTAAAATAGCTATTTCTATGTGACATTTTTTTCATTTCTTTTATCAAGCTTTGACTTTGTGTCATTAAGATCGTAATAGTATTTTTTAATTGCGCAATCAGCGCATCCTTCTTGCTTTCATCGTCCGGAACCGCAATATTCTTAAACATTTCTACCAAAGATTCTAGCTTGTCGATCTCTTCTTGATATGTTTCCGATACCTTTGGTTTTAGGATATCCTTCAACACTTGTTCTCCTTCATCATCATCACAATCGTCAATTTGTTTTTTTACATCCATTTGAACCTTGTTGCCCTCCAAAAATACCATGTTTACGTCATATGTATTTTCCTTCGGTTTTTGATTCATATCACTGAACGTAGCCGTCGGTGTAGGCTCATCCACACATTTATTCGAATGTTTGTCATATAATAGTTTTGATTTATACGTTTTTAAACACTTTGAACATTTGTAAATTCCCTTATTTTCCATTATGATAACTATTAAGTTATGTTTATATTTGTTTCATATACATATATCGTAATACATTAGTGTACCAATACTTATTTTGATTAATCAATTTTAGGGGCCAAATAAAATCGCATTATGCTATACTCACCCATATTATATTTTATTTGAATAGGTAAATCACGACTAATATGAATGGCACAATTATCGGCTAGCTTATGAAATTGACACATTTGAGATAAATATTTTGTTCCAAATGAAATTTCAATGGTTTCATTTTCCACCACGCTATAGCTTTCAACATCATCAATTGAAATCACTACTTTCATGGTACCTTCATTTCCATTCGCTTCTACTGAGAATTCACCCTCATTACATTTTATATTCACAGTATCATCGAAGTGGCTTATTTCATCTATTAACATCTTAAACTTTTTCGATTCCATCACAATGTCAACATCATATACGCTTTCGGGTATATGTAACATGTCACATTCTATATCAATGAGTGGCATCTCAAAATATTTATTAAATATTCCTTTATCTTGACCGACAAATTCTACATTTAATTTATCGGGTGTTTCATTGTGAATGACAATACCTTGTTTTTCAGTACAACACGTATGTAACATTTTATTGAATGTCGGCAAATAAATACCATACGTTTCGCTTTCGCTTACATCCCATTCGTTAAACCATTCTTTGTTTATAAATAATTCATAGACACACACATGCGACGTGTCCATGCCTTGTACATGTAGTTTATCTTCTGTAAAGATTAAATTTATTTTGTCTGTAAAACACTTTAAATTATTGAAAATATTAATAAACGAATCGCTTTTTCTTTTGTCATTAATTTCAAGTTTCATTACATTGTATACATAATTGTATTTATCATGTTTTATCATATAATAATTTACGAAACTCTACACAGGTTACATGCTGTTTACATATAAAATTGATTTATTTTTTGATTAAATGTAGTAAGTAAAGTAATTATCAAATGTGTTCATCATGAACAAAACTAGAATATCCAGCTCATCCGGTATACAATACAAACGCACTTTAGATCAGAATGATATAGATCTATGTAATGAATGTAACAGAAATAACATTGTTGAATGTTGCGATAAATGTGGTAATGGCGTATGTAACAACGAAAAATGCGCATGGTTATTTCCATCCCATAATAACACCGATTTCATAATATGTAACCATTGCTTCGAGGTAATTGATAAAAAATTAACACCATTAGTTGATTATACTAAATTACAGCTATTAAAGAAAAAAATAAATGAAAAAATAGAAAAACAAATCACGATGCTACCACAGGTATAATAGAGTCATCTGTACTATGCCATGTGTATACAATAGAATGTATACCGCGTGATTTTTTTTTACAAATATTATAATCGATTATAATATACATGGCAAATAATCGTTGTTTTTCAAACGATACTGATAAAATCGATTCTAGTATATATACATCACGAAAAAAAGATAGAACTATATATAGAGCTAGTCGTGATCTAGCAAATAATAATGGCGTATATCATAAAAATACACGGACCGATCAAACTGGTCAAAATAAAGGCACATATGTTGGCGATATTTATGTTAGTCATGACGGGACTAAATGTTTAACTGGAGCGAATAGCTACGACTCGCTACTATCAGTTACAAAAGGTAAATATTTAGACAATCCTCGTGGAACTGATTTGTACAACGATGCTGAATTATACTTGGGTAACTTGTATATGTCCGATTTGAGTGGATTAGGACTCTATACCATAGATTCTTCTGCTGGAGGAATACATAATAGTTTTTTATACCCGCCTATACAAAATATTAACAATGTATATCCTACCCAAGTCACTACAATTAGTGGAGATATGGTTGTCGTAGTATCAGGTAATAATGGTGGTCTAATAGTAGACCCATGCTTTAATTTTTTACATCCATATGAAACAGTTCCATCATCATCTAGTAACTGCTACTTAAAAGACGAACGATCCTATTTCAAATATGTTACTCCTATATACAATACAAACAGTGTTGAATATAATAATTTAATTCAAAATCATATACAGCAAAATACTGGATATACTGGCGGGTTTTCATACCCAACTCATTTTATATTTAATCAATGTTGTAATTCGAATTCGAATTATGGGAGTGATGTTGTACAACGTTATGAGCCGGCTCCCGAACCAGCACGGTTGCCGGTAACCGAACCAGAGCCAGCACCAGAGCCAGCACCAGAGCCAGCACCAGCACCAGCACCATCACCCGCACCAGCACCAGCACCATCACCAGCACCATCACCAGCCCCAGCACCAGCACCAGCAGGTCCGTATGTAACCGAACCAGAACCTCAACCTGAACCCGAACCAGAACCAGAACCAGAGCCAGAGCCAGATCTGAATATGTTACGAATTAGTCAATCATGGATCAATAATCCAAGTAACTTAACCAACAATAAATATTATATAATTGATCGAAATGCTTATTTGGCTGAAAATATAACTATTCAAACAAACGTATCCTTCGTATTTAGTAATAGCAATATTGTATTTGACGGACAAAATAGAACCGTAACCATATCTGGAGTAACTCATTATAACGGATTATTTCAAAATGGTAGATCTACTAGTAATGCACAGAGTAATATTACATTACAATATATACGTGTGAATAGCACGAACGGTACAAAACTCGCGGTATCCGATGGTTTAATTGGTAGTTCGTATTATGGAATAAATGGGTCAGGTAATATGGTATTTAATTGTATTTGTACGATGGAAGGTGACATATTATCTAATCAAGGAGGTATGTTCGGTGCGTTCTGCGTAAATTGTAATATATATAGTAGTACAGTTAATTGTAGCAATATAACTGTGGATTCCGGAGGTATATTTGGTGCGCAGAGCATTAATTGTAAGACATACAGTTGTACCGTCACATGTACAAATATACTAGGTGATATAGGCGGCGGAATATACGGAAGTACGTGTAATTCTTGTATTGCGGAAGATTGTACTGTAACATGTAGTAATAATATTGGCGGATGGTGTGGTGGTATATTTGGTGGATCTTGTGTAAATAATTGTAAAGCTATAAGTTGTGTAGTGTCATGTGTTAATATAAATGGTTATAGGTCAGGCGGCGTTTTTGGGAATGGTAGTCAGATGTGTACCGCCGATAGGTGTTCCGTTTGGTGTAGTAATTACATAGACCAGTGGAGTGGAGGTATATTTGGTGGGTATTCTATTAATCAATGCAAGGCCTCCGGATGTTCAGTCACGTGTGTAAATATGAATGGTGACAGATCTGGTGGTATTTATGGGGCTAGTACTCAATCATGTTCAGCAAGTACGTGTATAGTCCAATGTAGTGGTCAAATTATAAATTCTAGTGGAGGTATATTTGGTGCGTATCCTGTATTATGTAGTGCTGATAGCTGTAGTGTACTATCTACTGGTGGTATAATTAACAATAGCGGAGGTATATTTGGCCAGAATGCGATTGACTGTAATGCAAATGCTTGCTATTCAAATGGACCTATTAAAGATAGAGCAGGTGGTATTTTCGGTATGAATGCTGCAGGATCTACAAACAGTAACGGATCATATGCGAATAATTGTTATTCATTAGGCAATATTAGTAATTTAGCTGGCGGAATAATAGGGTATAATGGAGGATTTAACATGTCTAATAATATATCTAGTAATGTGTATGTGGATAATTGCTTTTCAGTAGGTGAGTTGTTAGACGCAAGTGCTGGAGGGATTTTTGGTAACACGGATAATACTATAAATGGCATAACTATCAGTAATCATTGTTATATTGCGAATGGAAATTGGAATGATGCTATAGCAAGGTCAAATTTAAATTCAAACACAATTTATAGTGTATATAATGGTGACGCATCTATTAATGGTACTCACATTGACGGAATGTCTTTACATGATATTAGTAGTAATATTATATTTATAGATTATCGAAGTTCTAACTATCCATATAAGTTATATTGGCAAGAAGATATTATAGCTATATACGAACCTGAACCACAACCCGAGCCTGAACCCGAGCCTGAACCTGAACCCGAGCCTGAACCCGAGCCTGAACCCGAACCAGAGCCAGAACCTGAACCGGAGCCATCTAGCATAGTGCCTTCTAATTATAATATTATTGCGTATGAAGGTTTTGATTATCCGAATCAAACACAACTCGGTCTAGAGGTGTTTCCTACGATTTGGACATTTGGTACGACTTTAAACGGAGGTAACGGATGGAGTGGTGGATGGGAAAATACAAGTACTCCTATCAACAATGTATGGTCTCAATTTAATGGTTACCCAAACGGATGTTTGAAGATACAGTCTCCTTCCCTAACGTATCATAACATAAATGTAGTAGGTAATAGTCTTACGTATGGTTATAGCGACCCGTCTAACCCGTCTATACAATGCTCGGCATCTAGATCACTTCCAATTCAAAATACTGGCATTGTATATGCTAGCATTATGATTAATGTTCCAGGATCAGGTGGACCGGAGAATGCCCCATTAATCGAATTTTATAATGGTGCTACGCTACAAGGATACCTTGGAATGGGAGTAATAACTCATCAAAACTATCTCACCAATGAAGTATACACGTCTTATTGTTTAAATATATATGATGAAAATCATGTAGCTGTAAAGATAAACGTAAATAATAGTATAAACCTGGCTGATATAAAGTTATTATTGTTTCAATTTAATTATACTACTAAAAAAATGTTGATCTGGACCAATCCAAATATTTCCACGTTTGACTTTAATAATCCACTGGTTAATGGTTCATTAGACTTTGCTTGGGAGTTCAACAGAATTAAACTGTCTTGTATGTCGGGATATTCATATGACGAAATTACAATATTTAAAAAAATGTAACTAAAGATGTAAATAAAGTATTATTGTACGTGTTCAAATCATAAAATAATAATATTGCCTGTATGTAATGAGTAGTTTAATTGATTTTTACAACAATGTGGGTGTTAGAGACTTTGAAGGATATTCTGCGATGAATTTAGAAGAAACTAAATTTTTAAAGGACATTGTAAATAGTGACTCTATTACAAACGTAATGGAAATTGGATTTAACGCAGGTCATTCAGCTGAAACATTTTTATCATCTAATAAAAATATAAAATAAGTTAGTTTTGATATAGGTTATCACCATTATGTCAAACTTGGTAAAGAGTTTATTGATAACAATTATCCCAATAGACACGAATTAATATTAGGGAATAGTTTAGATAGCATTCCTGAATATATAAATAAAAATAACAACAAAACATTTGATCTTATATTTATAGATGGTGGACATGATTATAATACAGCCAAAAAAGATTTATTAAATTGTAAAAAACTATCGCATAAAAATACAATTGTTATAATGGATGATACTATGAATAACAAAGAATGGGTCAACTATTGGAATGTTGGACCAAATCAAGCATGGACCGAGGCAATAGAGTACAATTTTGTAACTGGATTAGGTTCAAACGATTTTTCTCAATCACATGGATTAAGTTGGGGAAAGTATGTACATAATTGAGTCATTAGTCTTAGACATTGAAATATTTCAAATGTGTATAATACATAACCATAGTGCCATATATATCATATTTATTGATAATATGTATACAGATATATAGTATACATATTATTACATAGAGACCATTGCTTTCACAAATGAGCTACTCATTTTTTTACATTTAAATCGCTCGTCGCGTGTATATCCCGACTTACAATCTTTCACACAACGATTTGTCAAGGGGTTAAATTGCTTTCCAGATGGACATGTCTTGTATTTTATCTTTCGTGTTTTATCACGAACACACTTAAGATCAGGATTTCTAACATATCCTGGTTTACATACTTTTACACATCGTTTTGTAACGGGGTTATATTCTTTTCCATCTGGACATTCTTTAGCGATTTCTATGTTTGCGCTAGATAATTTCGAGGGAATACTTAATCCATCACTTCTATTTATTTCACCAAGTGTCGTGAGTATTTTAGATTGACCATCTAAGATTAAATGATTTTCAATGTGTTTATTGTGTTTAGTCAGTAAACCACTATGTATTAAGAGGTCTTCGTATTTTGCTAATAATTGATCAGGTTTAATGCGTAAGTATAAATTTGGATTAAGCATATCAACTATAAGCATATCATGTAACACAGCGGCAAAACTAATTGTTAATAAATGTTTACTTCTAACTAGAACGTACATCAATGCGATACCAAGTCCATACACATCAATCGTGTCTATAGATTGAGTAATAAACCGTGTATATGTTTCTGGTTCAAATTCAATTACATTTGCGAATGCTTTCGTACAAGCACGATCCATTAATGTAAGCTTATTCGTTTTGGTTGTATTCGCAGGAAGAATACTAGTAAAAAAATAAGAACATGAATTTGAAACAGACTCACGAAATGATGTATACGCCATTGCTGTATCATATTTTTTATTTGCCCACGAGAGATATATATTCTTGTTCCAATATATATTTTCTAATGGAAAGGACCAATGATGTTTTTCGCCTAACCAATATTTTGATTTTGAAACCGAATCTATAATTGTACTTTTTTTAGTCATAAATCCGAAATCAATAAAATTTACTCGGTTCGTTTTTTGGTCATATACTATATTCTGATGTTTTAGATCATGGTGTACGATGCCATTATCATGAAACAACTTCAATCCATAGAATAAACGAATACATTCTATCCAAAACAATTCAATATTATCTATGTTTGAACTAACTTTTGTCCATGTTGAAACTTCGTCACCGAATTGCTCTAAATTTTGTCCTCCATATTTCATTAATATTAACGAATATTGGTCAATCATTTCTGCTTTAAAATGGTCAGATGAACACTTTGATATGGCTTTTATATTAGTAAGTACTCTGCCTACTTTACATTTACTTGGCTTACCTAGATATACCTCTTGTTTTTTATCAGCCGCATTAATAAGCTTGTATTCCTTCAATTCTTTATTTACGTTCGAATCAGTCATTAGCTTTGATATATTTTTATTACTTTTTCGTGTTTTATTTATACACTTCATAGGTGGTTTATGAACACAACCATACGATCCTTCCCCAATAACATTTGGAACAACATCCTCTGATGTCATTGTATAGTATATTGTAAGAATATATTCTAAGAATAACCAATAATGGTACTAAAGATCCCTGTTATAGATATAACCGCGTCGTACCCACCATGTATTATATTCATCTAATATTGGTATAAAGAGGTGGCTGTTAATGTAAAAGACCAGTTGCTACCATTTAAATTTACAGTGTACCCTTTGTCATCGACTAATCTAATCCGCATTCTTTCAATATCAATTGGACCAAAATATACTCGATCAGCATTATCTAAATTGAAATCATCTACGATTTGATCACCGAACGCGACCCCTTTTTTTCGTAAAGGTATCAAAGCTAATACATCGGTTGTAGTTGGAGTAGTAAGAAAACTTTTATTTGTTTGTGCCCTAGCCAAAGTCGTTTGATTTAAAGTATATAATTGAGCTTGCGTTAGCCGTCGAGGAGAATTCTGAACGTATGTGGCGACCTTTTTATATGTATTCTCCGGTATGGTACATCCTCCATCCGCTAATTGTAAACCCTCATTCCAATAAGAAGGTATTTCAGCATATTTTTGTGTAGGTGTAATACCAATCAGCCCTTTATTAAGATGGTTCTGGTTAAAATCATCTAATACTAACAAAAAATATTTAGGTCCATATGTATCAACTATAGATTCACTGGTTATATCGCTACCTATAAGAATGTCATATACTAATTGACCATATAGCGTAGATGTTGTAGGTATACTTGTATTGCCTCGAAATCCTAGAATCCATCCGAGATTATTATTAAATTTGGCAGATGTTTTAGATCCACTGCCTCTGCCATTCAAATTACAACTCGAATCACATACTTTGATTCCAGCCGGATCAAAGAACGTTATCGTGTGGTCATTCACGGAATTATTTGTGATAGTAATCTTACCAGTGTTTGAGTTGTATGTTATGTTAAGACCTGCGGCTGTAAATATTAGATTACCGGATATTTCCTCGACTAATTCAATTGGCGTGTAATTTCCAGATGGAATAATTACCATTGAACTATCCACAAAAAAGCAGTTATTAGACTGATAACAATCAATAGAATACCATGTGAACGGAATGGTATACGATGTCAATTGAATACTGATTGTTTTAAAAATGGGGTCACTTAAATCAAGTGTAAAATTAGTAGGTGAAGATGGCCCATCTGGATCCGGCGTATATGGTATAATATTATCTCTGTAATTGCTATCGATGTTTATAATTCGTGTAATAGTATTTTTAAGATTGGGATTTAGTTGATCCTGTACAACTGGCACTTGATATGTATTGCTAATGCCAAGTTGATGTTTATTCATAACAAATTTATCGTTTTGTCCAAATACATTAACCTGTTGTTTGCGCTGGGTTATTTTGTCGTATTGGGTCGGATTTATATCTTTTAGTGTAGGATATTCATTTTGATATAAATGTCCAATTTGATTATTTGATTGTTTAAGTAAATCATCATTTGAGTTGTCTCCATCAATATCTTCTAAAAGTTTCAATTGAACCTGCTGAAAAAAACTGGAAAGATCGTAGTTATTTTCTGCCATGAACCGTTTTATAAGAGGTTCCGACGCATTCACTATATCATCATAAGTTACTTCACGATCTTCTTCCGTCGACAACCCGATGAGAGAAATTAAATCATCTTGCGTATAATTGTTAATATTTAAATCAATAGACTCGTCCATTACTATAATACACGTGTATTATTTAATAAGAAAAAATGACAAATAATAAATGACCTAATTAGAACCGGTTTATCAACGGCTGTCAATAATTACAATACATACTGAACATAGCATCAAAACACTTTACAAAATCAAAATTAAATTTATTTGTCAATATCCAATCAGGTAATTCAGTAATCCCTTGTGCTCGCTTACAATGTCTACCACCTTTGAATAATAATTGTTCTAACACATAGATTACTTTGTTATTATATTCGTCGGTAATACTAGCCGCGGTTAAATGTTTGTCGCCAATGTATATATATCGATTATAGTCCATGTCCTGATATATTTTACAGTGCTTATCGTGTCTGACTTTATTTACGATTAACCCAATTCCTTCTATTTTATTCTTCTCGTTATTCATTTCTATTACATAAATGTTACTGTCTAGCGGCAGTTTGTCTTTTATTTTTATAGGAGTGCCGTAAATGCTTTTATAGCATTTATGCGTAACTTTATAGTTTTCATACTGTTTGTAGGTATTGTTATTAAATCGCGTTGTAGCAATTGTTTTAAATTTCATGTTTATACATTTAATAAATACCTGGGTATGTGTTCAATTTTTCTAAATAATGTCTTACCATCTAGCATGCGATCTACATACACTATATCATTTATTCGGATCTTACATATAATATTGGCAATACAAATAAAAAATATACGAATATTAACACGTGTGTTATATAATGTCTATTCTCATCGTTGATGGGCCAGCCAACCAAAACAAGGTATGGGTCCATTATATTAATAGCATTCGATGGACATAATTTATACTCTAAATGAGATACAAAACATCCTTTCAGATAAAAGAACATCATCATATACAGTATTAATAATGGTATTAACATGACAGCTAAATGTATTGGAGCAAATATAAATATCAACATACATAAATACGGAGCCACAAAGTGCCATGCCTTTATCACAAATGCCAAAATGTCGCTCGGATAATTAGTTCTTTTTAAGATTTCATATAACCAATTTACCAATTGCTTTCTATATTTTTTTCTACATTCTACATCAAAATAGTTGAGCATTCTTAAATTAGTTCATTACATTAATTATTGTATAATAACCAACTATGGTGCTCTTTTTTTAGTGCCCTTTTATATGTAAGTATGTAATATATTTATTATATACTTATATGGTGTTAGTTCTCGAAGTATTTGTATTTTACTTTATAATATCTATCCACAAACCTGATCTCGTCTATGCTTAAGCCAACTAGTTTATATATATCTACCTTTTTGTTTGTGTACATCTCGATTGCGTCTGGCATGTTTGAAAAATCGGGTATGTAATCAAATACGTATTTCTCCAGATACCGCATTCGATATCTAGTTGTTTCAAAGATAAACAATATCAGTTCGGTCGAGAGAAATTCTTTTATTATTTCTAATTTTGATATTTCATTTCCTTTAATGACATAATTATCTCTCGCACATATTCCATATACACCCGTTCTATCGATAAATGGAAAACCATACATCTTATGAGCCATCACTATTTTTGGCTCGCCATGGAACGCCAACTGCTCATTGCTATATTTAATATCAAGAACAGGTTCCTTACGGCTATTTAACAAGGTTGTATGTATGTTTTTAAATGGACAATGTTCAGAATATGTAGCGGCTATTTCTACATTCTTCCTAGGCATATTTGTTTTAATCACATTTAGTTTACCATATTTATCTACTAACGATAAAAATTTATTTACAATAGAAGAAAAACATAGCGGAATCGGTATATTATCCGACAATTTAAAATCTATGTACTTCTCTGAGATAGAATCGTACAACTCTATCGTATTAACCTTAAACTCGCATTTTGTTAATAAAAAATAACATATCGGAGTCTGAACATGATAATTAAACAACTTATTTACATCGTTCGCATTTAAACTGTGTAGTTTTTCGATCCGATTCTTTATCAATAATTCATATATCCCGGCCTTGTCTGGTTTCATCCAGATTGATGGAATCAATGTATTCATTTTCCCATCTGGCTTTAACAAACTCAAATTCTTTTTTATAAATTCACACCAAATAGTTTTTCCATCCTCTTTCTTATCTACCTGTTGTTTTGTTGGCACTTTTTTAACTCCGTTACAGTTATACGGAGGGTTGCCTATTATAAAATCGAACCGAGTAGCTGTATCCCACTCCAAATAATTAGCATGTATTATATTACTATCCAGACCAAACACTTTTCGCAAATGTTGAATATTATCCGGATTAATCTCAACCATGTAAATCATGTTGGTCAATATATGTTGTGACCGTTCCGCATCGTTTGGTATCTCACTAACGAGAGATTTGAATAAAATATAAAACAAGCAAATACTATAGTTACCATGCCCAGCACCTGCATCTAACCATTTCATCGTCTTGTCCTTATAATATTTATCAGGTATTATCGATAGCATGTTATTTATAAACCAAAACGGTGTATTTACTTCACCAAATTTATTCTTCAATTCGCTATTATATTCTAAATATTGATCATACGTATTTTCCAAATCAATATTTAAAGTAACGGAAGTTATTGACATTTATATGTGTTTAAATAAAATATTACGTGTCCGAACGGATATATCATTTTTTGTAAGTGCGACTTTTGTGTCCATGGGCTTTATTTTTTTTAGTCGATTCCTTGGCCTTCATTTTTTGTAATAAAAATGAATATTGTTTAATAATCAAATCGACAATATGTTGATAGAAACTACGGAAAGTATTTCTCTCGGTTTTCAATTCGTCAATCGAAAACCATCGTATCTTTGACTTTTCAAGTAATCCGTTATCCAACTTTGCTTTTACCTCGGGTAAGTATTTCGAAAAAAATTCGTAATTATTCTTATAATAGGAAGGAAGATTTGCGTCGTAATCGGTTTTAAATATAAAGGTTGTATATGTCTTAAACACTATATTTGCGATTTTGTTTTGTTTGACACGTTTTTTTAACTTTTCACCATATCCTAACATACCATTAATTTCTTCACCTCCTTCACGAATAGCAGTATCCAAGACAGTCTCCCCTTCTTCTGCGCCTCCACCAAAATCGGCCCATCCAGGTGTATCGTCCAATTCATTTTCTAGACCAAACAAAAAATACAATTTATTGTTTTTTATCGCGGTTGGTAAAAGTCCTCCTCCACCCATTTATTATTACATGAGATTTTATTTAGTAGCCGTGGTTTGTTTATACGATCGGAGGTTACGCCAATTTGCTTCATTGAATAAAATATTTTCTGACATTTCAAAGTCTGTAAAGTCGTCTTGTATATAATCGTTGTTATAATAATCATCCTCTTCTCCATACGATATAAACTGTATATTACTATCATTCATACCAGAGTGATCGTAGAACGATGTGTCGGCTAGAATTGGCGTGATTTCTCCGATTTGATTAGATTCATAATAATCGCGACGACATAGTTCTTCATACATACATGTAACCTGTTGTTCCAATTTATTAATTCGATCCATACATGTTGTCAACTCTATTTGGTTTGACTGTATACGGTTATTTGACGTGTTTGGTAATAATATCCAATACCAAGGAGGATTATCGTATATCAACCTCGCTTCTTTGGTTGGATCGTCTATCATTGCTTTCAGATTTAATGCGGCAATATTCGACATATTCCATTGCGCAAAATGTATGAATGCCATTTTATATTTCTCTCCATTCTGTCCATATTTATAAATGATATTGATGGATGATATAGTTCCTAGATTGTTTGCCTCGAACACGTCTTTAATTTTTTTATTTGGAATATTATTGAAAATTCGTGGAATGTAAATTGAATACGCCGACATAATATCGTGATGTACTTTAATATAATTTATCACACACTAGAAACAACAATCCACTTCAATTTTTTATATGATAGTATAAAAAATTGAATCCAATTTATTATATTTGCGTATAGTAAATCAACACAAATGGATACCCCATTTCACTCCAGGAAAACTAAAAAGGACAAGGAACGACGCAATCGCGAATTGTATGGAAATCATAGCGCGAAGCATGTACGAATTCAAGAACACTGTCAAGAAAATCACTTAAAAAATATTCAGCTAGAAAAAGATAAAAATAACAAGCACGTAGCAACCTCAGATAAGAAGGGTAAAAATAAAAAATAATTATATACACAAAGTGGTACATATTTTTCTTTGTCGGCGTATATGGAACATAGTTTACGAGGTATATACACATTCAAACATAAGCGCACACGACCAATCCATATTATTCAAGTTTACGATCCTTCCATATTCATCATATAAAGTTATCCGTAATTTTTCTATATCAACTGGTCCAAAGTAATTTCGGCTACGGTTAATTTGGGTAGAAAACCCATCCTCATCTCCAGTTTGATAAATACCGTTTCGGTGTGTTACGGCAGACATATTTATTCTAGCCAATATATTCTTATTATTAATGGAATTTGAGTAGGCCGATACATAATAATTATTCACGTTATTGTTGTAATCATCAATGGCCAAAAATATATATTGAGGACCTTTTATATAACATATTCCTTCAGATACAATCGCAGGAGGGAAATATACTATACTTCCACTTTGTACTAATCCAGGACCACTTTTATATACATTCAACCTGTATCCTAAATTCCATCCTAAAAAAAATGGTAACGGTTCGCTTATATTATACTCACCAGATGGTCCTGTCGCCATTACGATTTTAAAGGAATTGTATCCACTCGCGGTTACTGCCACTATATCTATAAGTGGAACGCCGGAGCTGTCGACTGGATATCCAGTTGAATCTACCGCAAATATACTTCGACCACTAATTTGATCTACAGTATATATTAGATTAAATGATGGGTCGGCGAATATAGTCTTTCCACCCTTTAATACGATTTGAGACGGGTTTTGTATTTCCGCATTTATTACGGCCTCAATGGAGGACGCACCTAGTGTACCATTGTACATTGTAGTATAATTCCCGTCTGGTATTTGTACTTTGACCGCGTTATTGTAATTTCCAGAACTATCTGGATTCCATTCAACTACGAAATTATTATTTCCATACGACTTACATATGGTATAGAATGTCAACGGTATTTCGACCGAAGCCAATCTCATATTGATAACATTTTCAAATTTATAGGGTAGCGTGATTCGTTGATCTGATGAAGACGTTTTATAATAATCTGGTCTGAATCGCGAATCTATATTCAACGCACGCTTGATAGTTGTATGATTGATGGGATTAATAATACCTGGTGGTGCGCCACCATCACTTCCTACATTTAAACCATCGCTGCTATTTGCGCTATAGGCTTCCTGTTGTCGTTGCTTATTTTTTATAATAAAATGGGTATTATTTACATTTTCAACATAATTCGTCATTTGGCTAAATGAATCTGGCGGTTTAATTCGAGAGTTAGTGATGCCTTTTGTAATTATACTTGTTAATCGATTGGACACTATATCTAAAAAATTTGTTATTTTGTCTTTTGTATTCCTATCAATCGACATGTCAGTTTGTACTTTTTCATATAGTTCGCCTTTTTTCAATAATATATCCTGATGTTGATATGGATATACCAAATCGAACATATCTTCCAATTCTTTATCACTATATTCATTAATATTTGTAATCAAGTTTTCCATATATAATTTTACAAGTTTTTTTTTAAGGGTGAACAACTAAATATACGGTTACATTTTCCTGGCTACGTTTTGACAGTAATGTTATTATTATAATATATACCTACATATTGGTACACGAACACAGTTCAGTTATTTTATTTGTAGTACAGATATGTCAGATGGTAGTATCGATATATGTTTATATATACTATTACCATCGTCATTTCGAATTATGAGTTCATTCTGATACGTAAATAAAATATATATTAGCGGTTTCGTTTGCCTCCTCAGCCACATGGTGTATATCTTGTCATGTATATTGAAGCCATGTTAAAGCTGGACGTCATTGGCTGGGATAATTGCGACAGGGGTTTTATTTGTGCCGTATTTGATGGTGCCTCACGCTGAATAGGGAGGGGCTGGGTGTTTATATACATATTAGATCTCTTTGGGAACTGATTTAAAAATGCCATACTCAATCCTACATTTCGTGGGCGTCCACGACGAGTCGTTTGTTCTGGTTTATTAAACATTATATAATTAGTGTGTAATAAAAAGTTGTAAGAATGGTATAATTTATTTCAACGTCAATAGGTATGATACTTTATTAAGTGTAGCTAAAATTTCGTCACGAATATTCAACATATCACTGTGTTCACTTTGATGGAATACGCTGTTCAAACTAATTAAATATTTCTTATATGTTTCGATCTCTCGACTGAACATTCCATTGTCTTTGTAAATCTTCAAACTGAGAGATTTTATGTTCAATATTTCATGCTTGTGCTTTTCACTTACGGTATTGTGTTTACCTAATAGCACTTCAACAAATTGATCGATCAGCGTATTTAGTTCCCCATATAGCTCGTCGGTTGCTTTATGAACCGAAAAGGTTAGCGTGTTCCAGTGATATAATTTGACGGTGTTGAGCATTTCTAACAAGTGTACAATTATTTGTCTTTTCGTAGAACTAGATCCCTTAGATTTACGCGTTTTGCTATGCGTAGCATGAATTAGTTTTCGTGTATGTCTCATTATATATATGTCGTAGACAATATTATTATTCAATTATCAAATAATATTGTTAGTTATCATTTTGTTGGGTTATTGGTGTTGTGTACAGACATAAACATGATCCGATTCTATTCGCACTTGACACTATACCAAAAGATTTTGTTTTATTACCGTATACCCGGGCTAACATAGCTATATCTTGTCCCGTTGGACCTTGAATTGCTGAGGTTAATGTAGTATCACGCTGAGTTCTCAACGGCCCTCTACCTTTTAATCTGGCTAAATATCTCGAATAACTGCCGTGTTTTATGTCTACACCTTTTCCACCAGGTGCTTGTGATCCAGGTCGATCACGTGTAACGGAGGATCTGGTTGTACTTCCACGTGAAGGCACTGTATTTATATGCGTTACATTAGAATTTGATGGTATAGGACGATCACTCATCTGATTCCAATTCACATCATGATACATAGATATGGATGGTTTAACATATACAGATAATGCGCCTAGGTTCATTGTATATTCAGATCCAGGTACTCTTACTGTATTCCATATACGCTTTTGTGTTATATCAATGAGGTTAGCCGGATTACATATACAATTCCCGCTTGGATCACATGAACATCCACATGTTGTACAATGCGATATACCAAATATTATGCCTCCATTACAACTACAATCATTACAAGTTGACATGATATATATTATAATAATAATAAAATTGATTATTATATTTATCCATAATTGAGTACTATCAAACAATGACATCTAAACATATAATTAATTGCCCATGTTGTTTTAAAATATTTAAAAAAAAAGCATGTTATGAGAAACATATATTTTCATGTGAACGTACACATTCTGACAAACCGTTACCTAGCTCACAACAATTATATGATATGATTCAATGTATAACTGAAAAATATAATCTCATTCAAAGTGAGCTTGAAACTTTAAAAAAACATATGAATATAAAAAACAAAAAGTTAAATGTCCTTGATTGGTTAAATGAGCATGACATATCTAATACGTCTGACTTTGTAAATGTCATACAGTCAATACATATTGACGAGCATGCCTTGAACTGTATTTTTGAAAACGGATATATTGATGGTGTATTTGAAATTATTAATAATCATTTCCAAATACAATGCGAAAAGCGATTTATTAAGTGCTTTCAACAAAAGAAAAATATAATCTATATGTTTCATGGGACACAATGGCAAGTATTATCCAACGAAGAATTTGTAAAACTAATGAATGGGGTCAATATAAAAATATTCGCAGCATTTAATGAGTATCGAGACGCAAACATTCTAAAATTTGATAACGACGAATTTCAAATTAAATTCAATAATAACTTCCAAAAAGTACTTTGTGCGAATATAGCATTTGAAACTAGATGTCTTCGTATTAAAAATAAACTATACGCAGAAATGAACGAATGTTTCAAAACAATTATCGAGCTTCAAATTGATTGATTGAATTGACCGTAGTGGTCTAAAAAAATTGAAGTACTTTTTTACCAATTAGTATTTAACATATTTCAAATAGTACTAAAGCTATAAGCTTAAGGTAATTTATTCAATATGTCATCTACATACTCCGTATTTGTTCCACGCATGTTTTCTAACATTCGCGAAGATCGAATTGTAAATGTATTTAATAATCTTAACATTGGTAATGTTAAGAAGGTCGATTTAGTATCACGCACAAATAAAAAAGGTGAATCGTATAACATGGCATTTATTCATTTTAACGAATTGTATAATACAGAATCCGCCAATATCTTTAAGCATGATGTTGAAAATCCAAATAAACAAGCAATTGTGGTATACGAAGACCCCTGGTTTTGGGTAGTCCTTCCATTCAAACAAAAGGAACCGATTACTCATTTATTAAATCCAATTGCGAATGTATTTATACCTCCGTCTTATTCGATGTTACCAGGTTCTCCGATGACACCTATCTGGACAATGACACCTCAAGGACCTATGTGGCATTGGGGATATAAACAACCATTTCCACAAATGGTTCCTCCACAAGTAATGTATGGAAACAAAATTCAGAAGTATAGACGACATCCAAAGCGTCGTATTAATTTGACTAAACCTCAATCACATGAGGAAACTCCTGTTCAAAATGAAGTTAAGGAAGAAGGAGAATGCGAGTGAAAGTATTATATAATTTCGCGTTGTAATCGCATGCCATTCGTTTAAAGTAAATTCGATTCGTTCGATATAATAGGTTATTAAATTATCATGTAAACATAATAAAAAATCAAAACTGGAAAGGGCAACCTTTTTTTCTATAGGTAATTTATACAATGAATAATCATAGTAAAACTACGATTGACCGGACGGGTTCGAATAAAACATTTGTGAATAGTTTTCGTATTGACTTTACACCCAATTCCAAAAATTCTGCGTCTGGTATGAAAAATCCTGGATTTTCTGCTACGATGACGCCTATTATAAAAAAGAAATCAGCTGTCTCTAAGGGTGGCAGAAAACATCTTCGTCATGTTACTAGACGTCATGCGAAGCGCAAGTTACATAAAAAGACTAAACGACATTCTACCTACTCCAGGACAGTGAAAAAATAAAATGTAGGCTAATAATATGATTTACAATAGAAATGAAATATAATTACAATGTATGGTTGCGCGTTACATTGTAATTATAGTGTTATATATTGAAGTGTATAGAGCTTCAAGCGGATATCTCTATGACTCATTTAATTAGATCACTCATTAAACGACTGGATAAGATGGCTGCATGGCAATACCACACACACCCGGGTCATCTGTACTATCACTTCGTCCAATCTTGATGTATCCTCCTTCTCCCCAAGTAGGGCCCCAGCTGTTTTTAACCAACCAGTATTCGACGCCACTTTCAACACCATATCCTACGATAAGAACACCGTGGTCTAAGTTGGTACCACAGGCACTTCCAGTCAATACACCACTTTTGTATAATTGAAATGCCTTAGTATCCGCTTCAATTGCGATGGATACTGGCCCCTTCGCAACTGCCTCTTTCAAATGGACTTGGTTGTTTTTGGTAACATCTACACAACTAGAAATTGCGACTACAGGGTCACATTTATGGCAATCACCTCCTGAAGCAGTATACGGATATGCGCTTTCCAAACACATGCCATTCTCAATGGCATATTCAAATGCGTTATCCATAAGGCCACCATTACAACCATGATTTCCGTATGATTTTGAACAATCGACCAGTTGTTGTTCTGATAAACTTAATAAAGATCCTTTTGCGATGGCCCAAGCACCCTCCATGGCGCCAGTCGCACTAAATGACCAACATGATCCGCACTGTCCTTGATCCTTTACAGGCGTAACCGCATTGTGATCTCTCCAATCGTAACTTGACGGTAGTTTGGTGTTAGTCGACTTAAACTTGGCACATCCGGTAGATAATGGTCCATTTAACCGAATTCCATTAAACCTGGAGAATTCATCCTCGGTAAGGTCAGCAAACGCGGTAATTCCCAATGTATACGAATTACCCTTGTTATTTTCTTGTTCGATAAACTTTACGTTTGAACTAAATATGTTAAATCGTTTTTCTAGTTCTACTAAATTATCATAATATTTATCGAATTGGCTGATATACTTTTGAAACTTAAACCAGTGATGCTCAGTCTCATTATACGCAGACACCATAATAAACGACGCAATACACATTACTGAAGTAATACTGTTGAATAGCATTCTATATATAAGGGTAAGAAATTCTTTTTATATGGTTTGGGTAAGTAGTTTACATATTAACATGACAAACATACACACTAGTTCACGTGTAGCAGTTGACATGATATTTTAGATTCGTGTTATTAGATGGACGATTACATTGTAGTAATGGTCGAATTTTTATTCCAAGTAAATGTCGCCTACATACCAACCGGGTGCTCTTTTTTTAGTGCCATATTTTAAGCACGATAGTGCGTTCGAAATAATTATGATTGAGACAGATTATGTAGTCAACATATTATTCAGATAGTTATAATGGGTATCGATATATTCACTGTCTTTCATTTACACCTTATCATTATGTGGCGGGTTATCGTCGTTCTAGTTATCTATATTATTCGCAATTATATTTTATTAAATATTTGTAATATAATATATTTATAATTTATATGAATTCTAGACAATATATTAAAAATTACGGACAATATGTAACTGAAAGTAATGGCATGGTGATTGATTCTGCGAAATGGGGTATGAATTACGATGGACATAAGTTAAATTTAGAAGCTCAACACAATGATGAAGTCATTTATATGCAACTATCTAATAATGAAATCATGAAATTATTAGAATTACCAGCGCATCACCAAACAATCGACAAGCGTTTACATAATGATTTAAAGCAGCATCCAACTGTCAGCCCTATATTCATAGAAGATGATAATACGGTCTCTATTGAACATGTATCCAATTCTAAACGCGACTCCATATCTAAACGCGAGTCTAAATCCAAGCCCAAACGACAATCCAAAACTAAACGAGCATCCAAAACTAAACGAGCATCCAGATCTAATCGTGACACTAAATCCAAGACTAAACGTATCTCCAATATTAATAGTAAATCAACATCTAACTCAGATATCACCTCGAATCAACAAATTACACCAGACTATCTAAAAACACTTTATTGATATTTGTCGTATCACATATATCGTCGTAGCTATTTTTGGAATTAAGATTATGTATTACAATATCTACTCTATAATGTCATTATAGAATGTCATTATAGAATGACACGCGAATGTTTTTATCTACATATTATATAATGAATTATTTGAAACCAGACAAATTTGTTGATCATAGAGAATATGATTATATCGTATCTATTGGAAATAAATGCCCTACGGAAATGATATTAAGTAAATTGAATATATACAAAGAATCTTTTCCATTTGATGCTATTCCAACAACCCCTTTTCTTATACTGAAATATTTACAAAATCAAGAGGATTTTTATCCAGAAAAAAATGTAGTTAGAACTAAGGACAATGTCTGGTTTGAGCATTTTGATATAAATCATAATTATAATGAAACTATTGAGACTTTTAAACGCAGATTTAATAGGCTATTCAATATACTTGAAAATAAAAAAAAGATATTATTTGTATATACGAGCGAAGCAGATGTATATAATGAAATGAACAATAAATATAATAATAATTATAATGACTTATGTAGAATAGTAGAATATATTATTGAAACGTATAAATACGACAATTTTAAGTTACTATGTGTTCATACTAATAAATCATTTATTGATTCAAATAACATAGTGAATTATAGAATAAACGTACCTAGTCATTATTTGTCGGATGACATGAGTACTCATACCCCACAAACGACTTTAGATTATAGGTCTACACTTGAAAATCTAATGAGAGAAATATTTAACGTGTAAAATATCTAATCAACTATAATTAGATATTTTATTTCAACACATTACTATCCGCAACATGTTGTTAGCATATTATTTGTATTATCTTTCTTATGCTTGTAAGAGATAATCTACATAGAAAGATTGAGTGAATGACACTGGGCTACCAGTGGTATCAGTTTGATCACTAGGGGAATGAATTGAGTACTTAACACGAATCTTATCACCAGGTAACAAGGGAGGGTTAGCACCAACTGAATCAGTCACACCATTTAATATGGCTGCCTGTACCGCATTAAGGGTAATTGAGTACTTACCACCATTGGCCATTGTGAATCTAACTTGATCACCGTTAGCATATCCACTGCCAAATGAGTAGGATGTTGTTTGTGTTCCATTCGCGGCAGTGTTCACTGTGCTTGACACTACGATTTGCTTCAAGTAATCAGTGGAATCTGCTAAAATGGTTACACTAGCACCGCTGCCTGTGCCTGTAACTGTTTCAATCGCAAGACCGTGCTCATCCGCAACGGGTGCCATTGCGGGGACATCAAGTACGGCATTGTATTCAAGCGCAAAACGCTCTGCGTTGTTCACCAACATAGTCTTCACTAACTCCATGGAAACAGATTCAGCAAATGCTGTACCAGTCATGGCATCATTAATATTCTCAGTTGCGGCATCCTTCGCAGAATCCCATGCGTTTTTAAGGGCCTCTTGGTTGGTGAAGAAATCAGCAACTTCGCGGTTACCAAACACATATTCAGCCAATGTGTTCAAGTAATCGGACTTCAATGGCTTAGCCTTAGCAGGTACACCACCAGCAGTAGATACGGCAGTGAAGGCGGAATCTTCGCCCTTCATACCAATAATACCATTGCCAACGCTGTTAAGGTCACCATCGTTTTCAATAGTCTTGAACTTAAACCAAGTTGCACATGTGGCATAGTTAATATTAACCATTTCAGTGATTGCCTTGTAAGACACTTGGTTTTGAACGGATGTCTCACCTTGGTAGACACCAGATGTCATCACATCAGCTTGAGCATATTCATCTAATGTGCTTAAGTAGAAAGTAGTAGTAGAGGAGGCGGGCGCATTGTACGACACCAAAGAATTGTTTGCAACTGTTGGCATTATATCTTATATTGGGATTATTTTTTATACAAAAAAAAATATTTTATGCTCGTGTATTTTCATTCAAATATACTCTAAATGTATTTTCTACCTATTTTTTTCATTTATTTCTTTTATAAAAATATTATAAACTCCTTACATCCCTGGCGAATCCGCTTCAGAAGACGTAATAGATTCAGAAGATGTAACTGATTCAGAAGACGTAACCGACTGAGAATCGTCGCTGCCACACGAAGATGATTCCGGGTATAATTGCTTCACAATGGCTGCTAGTTTCTGTGGGTCAAATACCGCACCTGGAGGCATACCATATTTATTAATATATTCCTGAATTTCGGGACGGATTAAACCAACGACCGACATTGTAGCATTACCTGCTAAAAGAGATCCTCCCTCCTTATTTTCACAGAACTTAAGCTTCGCGGATAACACTGCAACCTGATCTTTATATGATATGTCAAGCAATGTAGACTTATACAAACCCTCTAACGCACTATTTAACGCGTTATATATCATGGTATAACCAAATGAATCGGGATAAGATTCTTTTGAAAGTAACACCGACAATTTACTATATGCTTCGTATGTCAAATCTTTCTTTAACTCTTCCAAATTACCATCAGAAAACATGTTTAATAAACCCTCTAATTCGATTCCAACATTTTTATACAATTTATATAACACCATTTCTAGCTCTGCATTCTCCAAACAAGTATCGTTGTTAGTAGGGACTTCGCCGGTTTGAAGGGATGTTGTAAATTTTGCTAAAGCATCCATATTAGAATAAGTGGATTCGGGCAATACTACGCCTTGGGCTTCTTGATCTGCGATATAATCACTGTAAATATTTTGCGAAGTTTGAAATGTTGATATCACATTATTCAATATCGTCGGATATAAGGTTGGGTCCGTATTTTTTAAATTTTCTAATTCACGTAAGATGACATTATAATCGCTCTGAAGTACAGTAGCTGGTATATCATAATCATAATATACAATATGATTTAGTGACTGTGTTAGATAATTTGTTTTTAAATTGAAATCATATGTAGGTGGTTTAATGGCAGTCGCAGGTTTCCTTTGATTTATAACTGTTGGTCTAAATACAGTATTTACCATTTATGTATAAAAATACAATAAATGGTTCGTTATATCTAAAATATTATTATTATTTACAAGAATATATATATGAGTAATACGTATGACTTGAATATAGATAATTACAACGAAGCTGAATTATTAAAATTGATAAAATATAAGGGGGATATATCACGCATCACTCCATCCGACATCACAAATCATATTAATCAAATAATACACTCATACAGTAATAAATACAAAGGAAAACACGGCGATGACGATCACGACTATGAAATGATCGACTTATTTATCGATTTTTTAAATAAGGCAAACGATAAGTTATTGAGTTATATCAATCTGAGACGGCCAGTCCAGTTACAGCCTACCAACTATAATATTATTCAAAGCCAAAATCAAATTCAAGGCGGTACACATGACGTCACCACTGATAAAATAATACCCGTCGTAAACGTCAATGAATATAAATATCCAACCGGTGTCATTAATCCGCTAGAAAAAAAAACGATTACAAAAATCATTTCGATTGATAGCGAATTCAGAGAAAATTATTATACGACTGCGCCGTCCGATTTTGTTTGGTATCTTCCATTTACTGAGCATAAAGTGGTTTCCATAAAATTAGTATCCTTAGAGCTCCCGGTATTATGGTATTCTGTATCTGAAAAAAATAAGTCGAATACGTTTACTATTACAACTTATAATATTGTTGGTAGCCCAGACACAACTCATACCATAGTCATGCCAGATGGCAACTATCTCTCTGGTGATTTCGCGACGGTATTATCCAACTATTTAGTTGCCCAAGGAAACGGCTTACAATATCTTATATGTAAAGTACATCCAATTACATCAAAGACAATTATCCGGGCTCGTGATACTACCGACGGAGGCGCTAACATATATGATATTACACAATCCTACTACTCACCTGATTTTTACTTTGTAGTAGATTTTAATATAGGTTCTAATGTACAACCGGATTGTGACCATACCCTTCTAACTAGAGAAAGTCGCTACTCACTCGGCGGTTTTTTAGGGTTTACGCAGAAAAGATACGAAGTGTTTCGCTCCGATACATATATTGATTATATTGGTGATGACGGGCTTACGGCTTCTTACCAAGCCGTGTTACAAAGCGAGGCATCTTACGGAAATGGTCATGTCAATTATATATTTATCTCAGTGGATGACTTTAATAAGAATTTTATAACAAATACGATTATCGCATCTACCGGTAATAATTATATTGGAGATAATATATTAGGCCGTATTTCAATTACAGAATCTTTCACTACAATTATGGTAAATACCGCCAGTGATAAGATATTTAAGCAGCGTGACTATTTAGGACCCGTCAATTTAAATAAATTTAGAATTAAAATTTTAGATAAATATGGCAACTTGTTAGACCTCAATAATAATGATATATCATTGTCCTTAGAAGTAACCTCGCTATATAGCTCGTAATAATGCTGAGACGGCGCTATATATACCCGTTTTATAATTCAATTTATAATAATCGTGGTAATTGTTAGTTTGTCTTATTTTTTCTTTGTCATTGTAATCTATATATGTCATATACATCAAATAACTGGAAAAAAATAGGAGGTACGAATAGAACCTCTAATCATAATATTGTTAGAGTACCACAAGCTGTAAATAATAACCTTAATATTACGGATACTATAGGAACAACCAATAGTGATACAAATATGTATGGGAATCTAAATTTATATGGCAATTTGGACATAAGTGGGGTTGTTACATGTAATAATATTGACATAAGCGGCACCATTACGTGTGATACATTGGATGTCAATGGAACCATTACTTGCGGTGTCTTGGATGTCAGTGGAACCATTACTTGCGGTGACTTGGATGTCAGTGGAACCATTACCTGCGGTGACTTGGATGTCAGTGGAACCATTACTTATGGCAACTTGGATGTCAGTGGAACGATTACTTGCGGCAACTTGGATGTCAGTGGAACCATTATGACTAATTATACTACACTTCCAACAATACCTAATAATGCGATTGGATATAACCCCCCAATTGTGACGACGATATATAATACCGGTTATACTAATACTCCAATATTTGTAACAAGTATTACATTTGTTAACGCAGGCATATATTTATTAATGATAGATTTATATATTGTTAAGCCGTCAACGACTAGTGCAACCGGATATGGTTTAATAACCGTCACGACTAACACCGGGGGTACTTCCATTACGTATCCATGGCCAATACTCACTAATGGAGATACACAATATTCAAATTGTAGTTATAATACAATCATTAATGCTACAACGAACGGACACATTGAACTAGTAAATGTTTTTGTATCCGCGTCGTTATCATTACCACTTACAATTACAGGGCAATACAAATATATTAAAATCGCCTAATCTACATGTATACATGTATACGGTAGCCTAGTATAATATAGATCACGCTACACAAAAAATTGAACTTACTATGTATATAGTTAGATATAGTAAATTACAATGGCGACGCCTACTTATTTGGCCAAATTAAATCCTCATGAACGGGATACACGAATTGTATTTGATGAGGGTCCTCATATTTACCATATTGATGGTAATAGCGATGGTTATATGTCTGTAACTACATTTAACCATTCTCATTTTGATCATTTCGACGCAGATAAAATTATTACCAATATGATGTCATCCAAAAATTGGCCTCAAAGTAAATACTATGGACAAACACCTGATGAAATTAAAGCCAGTTGGGATAAAAATCGCGATGAAGCTGCTACGGCCGGTACACAAATGCACTATGATATTGAATGTTATTATAATAATTGTCCTAATGATAACGATTCAATCGAATATAAATATTTTCAAAATTTTATAAAAGATTTTCCTGAGTTAAAACCATACCGAACCGAATGGACCGTGTTCCACGAAGAACTGAAACTGGCTGGTTCAATTGATATGGTGTTTGAAAACCCAGATGGGACACTCCTTATTTATGACTGGAAAAGATGTAAGGAAATTGTGAAAACTACCTCGTTTAATAAATGGGGAAATAAAGAATGTATCGATCATTTGCCAGATACCAACTATTGGCATTATTGTTTACAATTAAACACGTACAAGGCAATATTAGAAGAAAAATATGGAAAAAAAGTGGAAGGATTATATTTAATCTGTCTTCACCCCGACAATAAAAATATGAACTATCAGCGTATTAAAGTCGTTGACCTAGAAAAAGAGGTCCACGACTTGTTCGAATTAAGAAGAAAACAAGTTCTAAATAAAGCTTAAATATATTTGATTATATTAAATATATCATGTTTACATTTCCCGCGACTACATCTAAGATATCAAATATTTTATATATAGCTTCTGGGCTGGCATTGGGATCCAGTTTTTTTTATTGGTATGTATATAAACCCAATATCCAGGCTGAAACAGATCGCTTTTCTCCTACCATTGAAACCCGTGTGATCGAATCGTACGAAAATAAATATTACGATAAATATTATAAACTTACAGAACGTACATTAAGTGAACAATTCGTAAAAGGATTAAAACACAACGTCTTGTTTGAACATACGCCCAAGGGCGGAATTATTATGTACTATGATTTTGACAAAGAATCCTTTATATATTATTGTGACACAAAGGAGGTTCCCTATTTATTTTTAGAAACGGTAGCACGGAAATATGCGATTACCTATGACTGTAAACAAATCTTAGTGGATATTAAAAAAGAGTTAGAAACTGCCACAGAAAATATGAAACACACCAAAGATACTCCAGTTACACCAAATACGTCAGATAATGATAGCAATATATTTGCGTCATTTAAATCGTATAATCGCAAGGGATCCGGCGGAAGTAAGTCGGTGAATAAAACCTTTGTTCTTCGACAAAACGCAAACCGTTATTCATACCACGGAAAAGTAAACACATTTCAGTTTATTAAACCACACGAATATAAAGTAGACGATCCAGTCAAAACACTAGATTATGAATCGTTTAAAAAATTAATGTCTACAGGAAAGCCAACTGTATTAACTACCAAGTAATATTTAGGTTATTGATATACAAAAAATAGTAGACATAGAATATATATGAATCAAAACATAAAAGTTGATAATTCGGATATAAACATAAAAAAATTCATACAAGAGACGGTTAATAAAAAGAATCAAGAACGGAATCGTTATCTCACGCTATTAAATAATCAAGTAGATAATCTTAAACAACAAGAACAAAGTGGCATTGTATTGTCGAGACGTAATCCAGGACTAGATCAACAGCCAGAACCAGAAATAAATGCGACAACTATCATTCATACGGTTACTTCCTTAGTCGGTGATATATTATATGGGCTTGGTGATGCGGCCAAACAAATAAAAGCTAATACGATGAATTCTCACGATGATAGTGGTGGTCAGAGTGGTGGTCAGAGTGGTGATCAGAGCAATAATATATTGAACAATAAGGTGAACGCACAATATAATCAACCATCTCCTCCCAAATATAAAACCGATATCATACAACAAGCAGATATTATGAATTCAATGATAAATAAAGTGAATCCAAACATACCTAGGTTGGCAAAGGCTAATACGAATTCATTGTCCGACATAACTATTGGAAGCTTAGTATCCGCCGGGTTAGACGAAGCAGCTAAACTAGGCGTCGCTGTCTTTAAAACAGGGGTTGTTCTGAGCGAAGATTTTATTAATAGAATGATAGATTTAGTCTTGGATATCTCCGGTGATGGATATATAACCAATACGCCATGGGACAAATTAAGCCCGGATTTGAATAAAAAACTATTGCTATTGGCCACGGTATTAAAAGAGATTTCGGAAAATCCAGCGACCAAAGAGGCTGTGAGAGAGATCGCAAGATCCGTGGCTGTTTCAGTAGTTGAAATATTAGAAGAATTACAACCTGAAGTGAATAAGATCACTGACCAAGTTATGATTATGTTTAGAGATATTGCGGCGAAATCTACCAGTGGTGCGACGTCTACTGGATTGTCCGTCGCGCAGGCATTTTTGGCTGAAATACCATTTGTAGGCGGTATACTTGATTTAACCATTGCCATCGGCAAGGGTTTTAATGCGTTAATGGCCACATATAAAATATTTGTGTCTCGGTCTACTTCGCTAGGAGTTCAAAGTGCTCAAACGATTGTAAACACAGAAGGTACATTTAATAAAGGAATTACACGCGTTAAAAACGCAATCGATACGGCGTCAAAGCGTATGAATCGTGGTACACCCAATGTCTCCGATAGTCAGAATACTCGTTCAAATGAAACTCAGGTTGGTGGCCAATATACACAAAAACAGGTTCGACGTAGTATTATAAATAATGAAAAAAGACTTCACAAGACTATGAAGCAATTCACACAGACGTTACCAAAATTAAGATATACCGTTAAAATCAGGAAGTCTGCCTCTATTCCGACTCTTGGTAAAAAAAAACCCTCACGAAAACAGAGTGACAGGTGAAATCTATTTTTTATTTTGTGACTCTTTCCATTTTAAAAATCCAACACTCTTCTTTAGATTAAAAGAAGTCCCTAGATGAGACTTTGCGATTTCCAATGTTTTTTTTTCTAACTCATTTAATGAATCCAAGTATTTTTCCACCTCAACTTCTTTTGATTGTTCCGTTTGATTTGCTATCATAGCTTGATTTGAATTCATTCGATTATTTATATTCAAATGAATTCAATTTTTTTAATATTGAATCATACATATTATTTCCCCATTTCGTATCGCATTTGTTTTTTGAATTATTTTTGTTATATTACTATCAATCGAATATCCATTGTTAAGTAAAAATTCAAACAAATCAGGTATTTCATCTATACACATTAGTTCATTACATCCGTTCAGCTTTGTTATGGCAAATACACAATCGGGGGAACTACATATTGATGTATTTACTTCGAATGGCGATAATTTGTTTACGCGTATCCGGGTTGTTATACTCGATAATGGTCCGGAGGCGGGTTTGTTAATGGTGAGTATATTTGTATATTCTTGTTTTATTGAGTTATAATATGGTATGCTTTTTAGTAAATATAATATCATTTATTTACTATTAGCAAAAAAATTGAATTATATGTATTTATATAATTATTTGTATACTTATACCAGATTAATTACCAGATTAATTACCAAATTAATTACCATGCTTAACGACACTCCAACCACTTTTCGTTTTAAATTTTCGACAGAATTTAATGACCAGCTGTTTTCCTTTGCTAAAATACATCAATATGATGACCGCATAACTTATAAAAATTCATGGACACAGTGGATTACTGCCAATACAGAGCTTATAGATAACGAAACCAGACTACTCAAGTTGAACGGTTATCAAGGCAATATTATAGAAAAAATGTTTAAAAGTGGTAGATATTATTTTCGTACGAAAACTTCCCCAGCACCACCTACACCACGACGCAAATATATCTTAATTGATAAAGACATCATTGACCTTATGGACCAACACATTATACAAAGCGCTAGTTCTATATTTACAAACAAACCATCCGTGTCATATGATATATTTCGCGTAACACATGAAACAAATATATGCGAAGAGTTAAAACGACTGCTGGAATTAAATATGTCTATCGATGACATCAATCACAAGCTTAAAAAGACTTATAAAAATCGACATTTCATTTATAAACAACAATTAGATCGAAAAGATTATGATCGAACAGATATTGAACGTATTGATCTTGACCTCGCATATGCTGGGTCATATTGTCTTACACCAACTAAACAATTGGGCTAATATGATATAGGCGTATAATAGACATTTACATTTTTATACTTTTTAACTATCGAATACAGGACTATTTTAGAATAATTTTATTTTTATATTCACTCCGCTACTTATTATGTAATACGATTTCAGTGCGTTAATCGTTTAATATTTTAATTAAAATATATTAATTTTATTAATGTACGTCATTCACGTATTCCTTATCTGAACGGTCTCACTTATCCACGGAACCCTTTCTTAAAACCCTTGGGTACGATTTGTTGTTGACTTTTCGTTCCGGTTCGTCATGGTTTTATCCGCTTCCTATGACCAAATTCTTGTTGATTTTTTGCGATTACAACATTATCATTCTGTGAATAATATTGATTGTGTTTATTTTGAGTGTATTGCGACGGTGTATCATCCTCGTCTAAGAAATCTGCGAGGCAAGCCTTACGAGAAAACGTGCGATAACCAGTATTTGTCTCCATATATATAATAATCCGGAATTCGTTTTATATATATTATGATATACATTTACGGTATAAATCTTACACTTTATAGATCTTACACTTTATAGATCTTACACTTTATAGATCTTACACTTTATCATTTATCGTCCGTTACAAATAACGTATTCGTATTATCAAGTAGACTTATTCTCTCAAACTCTATGATATGTACCATTTGTTATTTAAATTTTGATATACATTCTTGTTATGTTCACGATAAAGCATAATCCATATTGAACAGTTACCAGAACCACATATAATATATTTACACTTTGACATTATAATAGTTATGGCAAGATATTTTTGAGAAAACTCGTGGTTTTGTGCGCGCATTACTCTATCAACCGTACTTCTACATTTATTCATATGTCTTATTTCATCTTTAAAATAAAATGAGTTATTTGGAAATTTTTTACTCATATATTCTATAAATTCCGTTTCATCACTTTGAATTAAAAATAAAATATTAGGATTCTTTTCCAGTATTAAATTCGCATAAGTTAAATATTCATCATATTCACATAATATAGTTTCCGTAACTTTATCATTGCCTCTATAGAATAAAACACAAATATTATCGTATGCCAAATTATATGTTTGTTCTATACCTTCAATAATAGTAATAATATTTTTTGAGGGAGAAAAATATTTTTTAACAAGGGGAATAATGTTATTATAATCTAAGTTTGAATAGTCTATAAATTGATGCCAGTGAAAATATGATATAGGATACTTAATTTCTATATCTTTTATATTATCATAGTATTCGAAATATATATAAGTAATATCCTCTGAGTTTTGTGTTTTATACCAGTTAAATTGGCGTGAGCTATCAACATGAGTTGGTACGCTTGATTTTGAATTAATATATTTTACAATATCATGTAGTTTTACAGAACAACATGAAAAAAATCCATAATTATGGCTAATAACTAAACTCATTATATATATATCGATAATAAGAAATATACAAGAAGAAGGACATTAAAAATTTATAAGAATTAAAAAAGTCGGCATTTAAAATACGTATTGCTCTAAATTAAAACAGCATGTAACCAACCACCACACGATTACAAATGCTGAAACACGACTACTATAACGTATACGATTTATATACATTGTTCCATCAATACATGTGTTGTTATTATATTCTAATAACTATAAAAATAATTAAAGTTAATTTGTATTGAATAGTAATATATGAGTTTATTTTTGGAGAATTCTTTTTCTCTCAATAATCATATTTCTATCTCTGAGAAGATTAAATCGATTCCATTATATTTTTTATACTTTACCACGATTGATCGAATTAAAAATTTGGATGATAATTACATGGAATTGGATTCTACGAAATATAAGACCATATCTATATTTAATAAGGCAACCAAATATAAAATTATATCCTTTTGCCCAAACAATCACGTACCTACCTCCTTTGTACATAACAACTTTGCCAAATATATATATCATATATTTCATGCGACATCCATCTTACGAGATAAAAACATAGGATTTACAGTGACGGATACCCCTTTTATATCGCGAAATAATGTTCCGTATTCAGACGTCAGCCTTCCTCTATTATTTGACTTCTCCTACTCATTCAACTTCTCCGTTATAAGTTATAACAACATAAGACTCTATTTCCCGATTACATTGATGAGTAATCCATATGTACCTATTGATGTATTTCTCATTACCTATCTTATTCATAATAATATAACCAGATTTACACCCCGTGTATCTTCTACCGTAATTGAATTGTTTACAAAGGATCGAAGCGTATTGATACCGTACAGGTCTCGCCTCAATCATATATTGTCGTCTAACCATGAATTTGAAACGAAACAACTTATTACGCATTGGTTACAGTTTAAACATAGCTGGTCGACCTACTCTATTTGTTATTTTTTTATTACAAAACACATGGATATGTTAGAACATTTCTCATTATACAACTTATTTCATGAATATATTTCATCTGCTCCAATAGAGAGATCAGCTGACTTAATCACAACTATCCACACAACACTATTCGTAATAAATCCGTCCAAGGTGTGTCACGGATAACATATAACTAAATTAAATACTAATAAGTATTTAATTTAATATGAGTGTATGTCATGTCTTACACGAACATATTATTTTAATGCTTTCGCTTCTTCATTGACTTGGCTTTGCGACTCTTTCTCTTGGAAGTCTTCTTCTTGTGTTCGGATCCGCTAGAGGAGGAGGAGGAGGAGGCGGCGGCGGCAGACTTTGAGTCCTTCTTGTATGTCTTTGCTGCCATCTTTAATACGTCCTTCAACATTACCTTCTTACCAGTAGATTTCATCTCCGACATAGTCTTCTTCACGTGTGCTCTCCAATCGTTTGCCATGTTATATAATTACTTTATATAATAAAAAATTGAAATATATTGTTCTACATACAACCGTTTTAATCAAACATGTCTAAATTTATTTTAACGCGATATCTTTATGTTTTAGATGAAGTGGGAATATCATTTATTTCTAGTTTATTAAAACAACAGTCACTAGACGAATGCTATTTCTGGATTTCGGAACTATATTATTCCGGGTTTCACGACTTGTCATGGGATTTAATTTGGTTTGCGTTTTATGACTTTTATTTTATTAACAACCCGTCATTTGAATCATTCATTTCAAACAAACAAACAATACATGATTTTAAAAGTTTATTGTCTGTTGTTAAAAATTTGTTTAAAATGGAATTTAACTCACATGTATTTGTTATGCGACAATATACTATGAATATAAATGAAATTACCCACGTCTTTAAAGGTAAAAAACCATCATGGCTGCAAGAGTACCCTACTAAATATCATGGCTTATTCCGTTTTCTTGATAAAAAATTATATCATTTCGCATTTACTTCCCTACCACAGGTGATTGAGGATGATTTGTTTACATCCATTCAAAAATACTATAATGTGCCGGATAGACTATTGACACGAATTCGAGATATGTATTACAATAATCAATATAAAAATCAAATACACAAACTATGTGCTGGGATTTGTCTATGTATATTTAATCCTACCTATGACTATGAAAATGCGTCAAAGAAGATATATCTGATCTGCTCTAACGAAGAACACGATACGTTGAAACAATTTCATGAGGATCCAATTCCACTCACGAAATATAATCTACCACAAATTTATAAAACACTAGAATTTAAACGTAAATACGCGATTCATCCAAGTTGTGCGTCATTCAATCTTACCAGATATAAGTTTCCAGATGTAAATAACATCATGTTGTATCATTGGGAATATTATACATACACTTGTCCTTTGTGGAATGAACGATTCAAACAATATAATATTACCGTTGACGACGATAAACAACGGGTCATCTTTCATGACGATGACGATGTGGAATCATTTTACTCTCAATTTGGATATGATCCGGATGAACAATCGAGAGATACACACAATAAAGGGTATCTACTTTGCGAATCTAGCACTTGGAAACAATGGTATGATGAGCGATTCAAGCAACCTCCTATTTATGAATTTAAAGATGATTTTAAATTCGTATATTAGTTAGTATAATGGGCCGTATAATGGGCCGTATAATGGGCCGTATAATGGGCCGTATAATGGGCCGTATAATGGTTTAAATATATTCAATCAAATAATAAAAAATTGATTGAATATAGTTATATTTTTTTATTACACATATAATCATAAAAGATGGTCAAAAACGATAAAGGTGGTAATAAGTCTAAAAAAATCGGACGCAAATTTATAACTGCTCCCGTCGATAAAAAAGTCAGAATGGCACAAGAAGAAGGTGAGATTTATGCGGTTGTTACGAAAATGCTAGGTAACGGCATGTTTTATGTAAATGATCCTGAGGGCAAAGAACGTCTGGTTGTAATGAGAAATAAATTTCGAGGCAGAAATAAAAATGAGAATACGGTTGCGCTCGGAACCTGGGTATTAGTCGGCGAAAGAGAGTTCGAATCGTCATCACGTAAGCCCAAGTGTGATTTGCTTGAAGTATATAACGATGGCGAAAAACAAAAACTTAAACGAACCGGTAACCCCATTTTTGATAAGCTAAAAAGTGAACATGATACTCATCATGACGATAACGGGGCGGTTGTCTTTGAAAATACGGATACCAATAAATATAAAGAGTTGATGGACACGATTGCCTCATGTGATGTTACTAATAAGGTGAGTACGATTGAAATTGATTCAGGAGATCTGGTAGATATTGATGATATTTAATATAGCAGTTGATATATACATTCAGACCTAGCGAATATAAACAATAAACAATAAATAATAAACTATATTAAAATAAAATAAGGGCACCACTTTAAATTTTAATGGGATTTTGTCTCATTTTTCTTTTTAGTTGGCGTAATAGAGCAGTATAACAATTGAACCTTTCGGTAATATAATTAAAACACTACTATACTATGTTTAAAACACCACCATTGTTCCAAACAGAACCTGCTGGCAATCCAACAGAACTGGTGGGTAAATTTTGTAAGATCAATCCACCTGTTGTTGCTTTTGGCGTGATTGTGATTGTACCGTTTCCGGACGAAGAGCTTGCCGAAATACCCATATTACCACTGCTTGTTTTTAAATCTTGTCCATTCATATCAATCGGTCTAAATGTATTGTTCTCATTATCAGCACCATTCATTCTAAACACTTCGTTAAGAACTCCATTTGTCATAAAATAAAAGCTCATACTTCCATCATCATTCCCAACACCTGTTCCACGTACACTTGCCTCTAATCTAGCGTACTCTGTTTTTGTACTAGATTGATTATTTGCGTAGTAGTGCTCACTTCCAATGACATCTCCCACTACGCTGTTGCGACCTTGCTTATAATAATGTACTGACGGTACACCATTCGTATTTCCAGCAGTATTATTGGTATTATTTAATGTAAGTTGTGGTTGAGTAGTATATCCAACCCCACCATTATTTATCACTACTCCATTATTCGTTCCGGTGGATCTAAATGTATATGTCCCACTTTGCGGGGTTGTAAATTGAAAATCAGTTCCTAAATATTGTAATTGTGATGACTGAAACGCACCGTTATCTAATCGAAATAATGGCGCACCACTAGTCGTTACTAACCTTAATTCATTCGCATTTGTTCCATTAGCAGCCATACGCATTGCAAACGTCCCACTACTACCACCGGTTTGATATAATGTAGTCATATTTGTTGTTTTTTCAATTACCATCTGATCACCGGTATTTGTTGATAATTGAATGGCTACAGTACCTGTCCCACTAGTAGCATCTGGTTTTAAATATATTTGCTTATTATTACTATTGCCTGAAGAAAGGACCAGGTCTTTATTGGTTGATATTGTAAACGGATTATCAGGAGAAGCAGAACCGGTTGATTGATTGTGAATAAGATTATTTAAATCCAAAGTCATTGAAGAAGCATTTAAGAACGGTGCAGAATATGAAAGATTTAATATTGCGGTTGAAGGTGTAGTGCTAATACTAGCATTCCCATACGGGGCAGGATATGGTGGGGTTACAATACCTGCAGAATAAAGTCCTAGATTTGATGTAACATTACCAGTCGCAAGAGAACCCCCAATACTACCACTAACAATCCCATTTGAATTATTGTCGTCTAAAGTATAGGTCATAGCATTGTTCGTAATGCTATTTTGAAAAGTTATTCCTGCCCCATCTGTATCAACCAGTGTAATACTATCTTTATCAATCGTTGTAGTAGTAGTTCCAATAATTCCAGAACCAGTAAAATTTGCGGATTGCTCAGTTGCCGTATTACCGGATGTTAATACAGCTTGTAAATTTGGTGTTCCGGCATTCGCAGCATTAATAATGTCTACAACAGTGGCTTGAATCGTAGTAGGTCCCGCGGTTGTTTGCGATAAGTTTTGTGTTGTTAAAGTCGTAGAGGTTCCCGTGCCAGTGTTATCAATCAAATCTATACGATTGTTATGTAATACGAGATTATTAATTTCGCTAATAAGCCCATCTGACAATACCAATTGCGGATTAATAGTGGGGTCTATATTTATATATCCATTTACAGCTCCGGAAAAATCGTCCATTCGCATCTTTTGAGCTCTTAAGGCGCCACCAGTTTCAATCCATATACCGTTGCCTGACAGTGCCGGCGGTATTGGATTGCTTGCCTGTGGTGTTAATGCTAAATAAGTTGGATCAATGCCTCCCGTTACATTCAATTTACCATCAATATAAACGTCTCCTATATACGCAATCGCAGAGGCGCCAGATGGATCCCACACGCTATCGCCTTGGGGACCGGTTGCGCCTTGGGGCCCAGTTGCTCCTTGGGGACCGGTTGCGCCTTGTGGTCCAGTGGCACCTTGTGGTCCAGTTGCGCCTTGTGGCCCAGTTGCTCCTTGGGGACCGGTTGCGCCTTGTGGTCCAGTGGCGCCTTGTGGTCCAGTTGGTCCTTGTGGACCACCAGATGGACCCGTTGGACCCGTTGGACCCGTTGGGCCTTGTGGTCCAGTGTCTCCTATTGGCTTACAACAATTTTTATATAAATAGTACTTGGAATAATCATTATAAGACATATATATATTACAAATATATTTGTCTGTATTTATTTTACATACACGATTAATTTTCTACATACCAATCAAATAAAATGAAACATATTTACACATGATTCATTTTTGGAAATAATATTTCTTAATATATTATGAATACTATGAGAAATATCGATTTAAAACGTATATTATACAACAGTGGCGATTTTTTTTTACCATCATCGTTAAAGCTCATTTTAGATAAAAATATTTATATGACACAAAATTATTCATTTTATATCAGTGGATGGACTTTCATACACTACCTCTCAGGCATGTTATTGGGAACAATATATTTATATTTAGGTAAACCGCTCGCTTTTTATTACTACATGTTATTTATTATTCATACTAGTTGGGAATTGTGGCAGGTGTTCATTGGAATGTCAAAGCCATGGTCTCTTACGGGCAGTAGTAATTTAATTGACACATTTGTCGATACTATTGTGTTTCTGTTTGGTACATATATTACATTATACATATATCAACATCTATATTACTAACCCATTAAGAGTCAAATACACTACATGAATTATTATGTATTCATTTTGTCTCATTTTCTTTTTAGTCGGTGTAACGATAATGAGTGGTTAATTTAAACCTTGATTAAACTACCGCTAATATAACAATGACATCCCATTAATAATTCATTGCTCTGATATGCACCCAAATAATACTGACCAGTTGTATTAAGCACGAAAGTATCGGTATAAGTAATATACGTTGGATGAGTTGTTTTATACGTAATCACTGCCGATGGTAGTATAGAATTACTTTGGTAATACCCCTGGTAAGACACAGTATTTGTATTATCGTATAAATATGTATATGCTTTCACCATATTATAACTTCCATCGGATTGACTTAGTTGACTACCATTAAAAATGATAGTGGATGTCAGTTGATAAGTTCCATTAAGTAAATTAATTGGCGTACCTCCATAAGAGTCAGCCTCATTGGATAGAGATATATTAAATGTAGCAAATGAAAATGTTTTAGACTCAGTCGGTATTATCGGATTTCCATTAACGAGTAATTGATTACATTGAATATTATAATCCTTGAATGTACTAGTTCCATTATCATACGTGATATTATCAAATCGATTATAAAACGTGCTATAATATTGTTGATTAACGATATAATTATTATTTACGCTATCCCATTTATTAATAAATACTCCTGTGTCTCTCACCATAGTATAATCTATACCAGATGGGGGTGGGACTGCCGCATTATCTGCGCCAATAGAAATTGATGGTGTATTCGCATCTATTGTAACTTTTTTATCACTGTTATTTAACAGTGTAATTTTTCGCGAAGTACTTTCATTCGTCCAAAATGTATTTTCACTTATTCTTGTCATAGTGGAATCCATATATAAACTATCAACTGTCGCAGAATTGGTTATTTGATTAGAATTATAACTTTGAATGTTTTGATATGTTCCATTAAGAAGTTCATATCTATTATTCGGTAAATTATTATACGCATTCGTTCCAGTAAAATCACCCCACGTCAATCCAATTGTAGTAGGCGACATTCCATTAATGGTGTTGAGTTGAATATTATTCACAGAATTTATATTATTTCCATTCATGTCAATATCTATCACCCCAGCATTGTTACCACTGGACAATACCACGGATAAGGATGGTGTTGGTGGAGGATACGCAACAGTATTAATCGTTGTTACCCCCAAGTCACCGACGTTTGTAATATTTTGACCCGACGCGTCATTTCCAACTGTTAAAACCGCAGATAAAGATGGGGTCGCAGGTGTGAACGGTAATCCATTTACACCCTTGAAGATTTAAAATGGCACGCTTAATGCCAAAAAAATCAATAAGGGTGTAAAAGAAAATCTAAAATACTACCGCTTACCTGTAATCGTAATTTCAGGTATAAATAGTATCGTGAGTGTGTATGTATTTCAGAATTTATTGAGTTGTATATGTATACAAATCAATACATGATAAAAAATAAATATTATAATAGCATCAAGATAATTACTAATCGTTACTGATCAATTTAACAATTTACACCTTCAAAGGTGTATATTAGACAATGTGTAAAACACCAGAAGCATCGCGCCAAACAGCATCAGCTGGTAATCCAACAATACTAGTAGGTAAGTTTTGTAATATCAAATATCCGAATGCCAAATTCGATGCTAATGTAATTGACCCAGTTCCACTTTCGTTCAAAATTGGCGTGTAACCGAATATTTGTTTTAAGAATTTAAATATAATGTTGCGTTAATTAAATATTGACTGAGAGTATTAGTATAGTATATTTTTAATCCAATCCATTGATTACCATTAGCAGTAGACAAACTATAAGTATTAATTTTATAAGTCGGTGATGGAGAAGGCCCAAAACCAAAACCAAGTTGTCCTCGTAGTAAAATATGATATTCACCGCCTATTCTCCCATTAGTAAGCGTAAGACCACTTATAGTGACTGCTGGTAAATTACCTAATTCAAAATATCCGGTTGATTGAGACGCAAAATCAATAGAAAGACTCCCAGTTATATTGCTATACGAAATAGTTCCACTTGTAGTAGGCATCTGTATTTGAGTGCTTAATATGAGAGAAGTTGTAGGTGTTAAAGTTATATTGCCAGTAGTGGTTAATATAATAGGTGTAAGGGTGCTTGATATTGTAAGGGGGGTACTATCAGTATTATTAATATATTCCAAAGTAGCATTTTTTAAAGAAGTAATGGTTCCAGTACCAGTGTTATCAAACAATTCTACGCGGTTGTTATGTAATACTAGGTTATTTATTTCAGTAGGAAGACCATCCGACAATAATAGTTGTGGATTAATTGTAGGGTCTATATTTATATATCCATTTACGGTTACTGAAAAATCATCCATTCGCATTTTTTGAGCTCTTAAGGCACTCAATGTGTCTATCCATATACCATTGCCAGACAGTGCGGTCGGTATTGGATTACTTATCTGCGGGGTTAATGCTAAATAAGTTGGGTCGATGCCTCCAGTCACATTCAGTTTACCATCAATATAAACGTCGCCAGTATAGGTAATCGCCGTCGCACCAGATGGATCCCAAAAATCACTTAAATTAGTCGCAATAGTGGTAACGATATATGATAAGGTAGAATCCCTCATTTCTAAAACTAAACCATTTGTACCACTAGTCATTTGGGCATATATTTGTAATTGAATTCTGCTGTTTAAATCATGTAGAGTATTTGTGGGTACATATGTAGAATAATCGTATATAGATTGAGTTGTGGTGACAATTGTTCCACTCGCGAATGTCCCACTTGATAAATTTTTGATGAACGTAGTTCCGTCTGAAGCCACTTCATTTATAACGGTCCAATATACTAAATTTCCTCCTCCTCCACTAACCCGCTTACCATATAATAACATTCGCCATAACCCTGGAATAATAGCGGGTGATAGTAACAGTCCAACTGGCGTTACAAAATTACCGATAAGGGTAGCCGTTGTATTTATGCTCGCAATTGTTATTGTTGTTTGTAAACCAGTATCTGGCAAAACTAATAATGAGTCCAATGTTGGAGCAGATGTGGCGGTAGGACCATCTAAGTATAATACTAGGCCACTGGATATACCATTTATACCGTCTGCACCGGTTGCTCCTTGAGGCCCGGTTGCTCCTTGTGGCCCGGTTGCGCCTTGTGGTCCAGTTGCTCCTTGT
>JACCDP011303329.1_pt1 | contig 41728 bp, 38 predicted proteins | sample 7445841 | NCBI WGS metagenome assembly JACCDP01 (sample SAMN15323441, study PRJNA562643) | freshwater metagenome | isolation source: river surface water | place: USA:Blue River Watershed | collected 2017-08-17 | reverse complement strand
CATTCGCATTGGCCACCACAGAAAGTGTTCCACCAGTTGTACCAGCAGTAAGTGTAATGCTGTTGGTTGTGGAAGTTCCTACCCAACCTGTTGGTGTTGACCATGTATAGCTTGTAGCGCCAGTTACTGCAGTTGCAGTATATGTTTGAGAAGAGCCTGCTACAACCCTCAATTTACCTGCGATTGAAGCAGGGGCTGAAGGAATTGCATTCTCTGTAACAACAGTTCCTGCACTAATAGCACTTGAACAACCCTCAGCATTTGTAACTACTACCGTGTAAGAGCCAGGAGTTGAAGCTGTATATGTTTCTGCTGTTGCACCACTGATGAGAGCACCATCCTTGTACCACTGGTTACCTGCAGTAGATGAAGATGTCAATACCACACTTCCACCTGTACAGAAAGCTGTAGCACTAGCGCTGATGGTTGGTGTGGATGGAGCAGCTTTAACAGTGATATTTGTTGCTGCACTTGCTGCACTTGAACAACCTGAAGCAGTAACAACTACAGTATAAATACCTGAAGCAGTTGCACTATAGCTTTGGCTGGTTGCACCATTGATCGGTGATTCATCCTTGTACCACTGGTTGCCAGCAGCAGCAGATGAAGTGAGTGTAACATTACCACCTGCACAGAATGTTGTTGCACCACCAGCACTGATTGTTGGTGTAGAAGGGTTAGCGTTGACAGTGATGGATTGGGTAATTGAACAACCATCACTGTTTGTATAGATTATGTTTGAAGTTCCAGCTGCAACACCAGATAAAAGGCCAGTATTGCTGATGGTTGCCACATTTTGCGAAGCTGATATCCAAGGCTCTCTACTTGTGCTAGGAGTTCCTGACCCTGTTAATTGTATTGAGTATCCAATACAAGCTACCGAAGGACCAGTTATGGTTGGTAAAGCATTTACCTGAATGTCCTTGGTGGCAATACATCCATTGTTGTCTGTGTAAGTGATGGTTGTACTTCCAGCCGCCAATCCACTCAAGCTAGCGTAAATCTGATTTGGAGGATTTGAAATTGTCAATGTTCCAACTGATGAATTAGAACTGATCCAAGGGTTTGAACTAGCTGGGGTTCCTGAACCCTGAAGTTGTAATCGACCATCCACACAAACAGATTCAGATGGTCCTTGCACTGTTATAGAGGGAAGAGCATTGAGTACTGAATTCCCGGTGGAAACCGTCTTTGTAACTGCACCGGTTGATACAAAAGTAAAATTACCCGATGCTCCAGATGCCACATTGGCTTTTAATCTCAGATAAACCAAGGTTGCGGCAACTGAGCCATCAGTCTCCTTTGCAATGGTAACTGAAGATGCGTATCCAGATGCACTGGATTTAGAAACCTCGTACCCAGTAGGTGCATTCACTGTAATATCTGCAGTGAGATTTGCTCCAGAAACAGAAACAGATTGGGCTGATGAAGGCAATCCTGAGCATGCAGCAAAGGTTCCAATGGTCCCACTGATACTTATCCTTGGAACTGAAGCAGATACCACACCAAGATTGAAAGTATATGTGTTTTCACAAGATGTGGTGCTATTGGAAAATTTAATAGAGAAAGTATAGGTACCAACAGAAGAAGCTGGAATTACAACTGTGATTGGGCTAGCGCCTAGTGTAGCATTGGATATGTTGGTGAATCCAGGCATTGGGTTAGCACCAGTGGCTGTTACTGAATACCTGTTTGCTCCACCAGTTGAAGCAACATAAGGAATGGAAAAACTAGTTTCAATAGCTGATACATCAGCAATTGTTCCTACCGTCACAGCCAAAGGTTCAACAGTAAAGCTTTCTGTTTTGGAACATCCGTCCACAGTAACTTGTACGGTTGCTGTTCCATTTGCAATAGGAGTGAGAACCCCAGTACTACTGATAGAAGCAATGGTATTATTCCCGCTAGTTATCATCCAGCTTGTTGTTCCGGTTGCACCGGAAGCTGTTAGTGTAACAGGAGAACCTATACAAGAAGAAAGTGTTCCTGCAATAACAGGATTTGGCTTAACAGTAACGGCAGTTATACCCACACAACCATTGTTGTCTGTCAAAGTCAGGTTGGCTGTACCCAAGGCTACAGGAGTAATTTTTACCTGTTTGCTATTACCTGAATTTGGATAGCTTAGGGTAAAAATATCAGTATTGCTGGAAACCCAGGGATTGGAGGTTGCGGTTGTTGAAAGGGTATTTGCTGTAATAGTTGAACTGGAAAAACAAACCGATACAGATGGACTTGAAGGTCCGCCAATGTTCATTGTAGGCAGTGCATTAACGACACCTGTACCTGTTGCAATATTTTTTGTAGAAGCTCCAGCTGAAGCACATACAATATTACCAGAAGTCCCGTTTGTGCTGGTATTCATTCTGACGTAGATGGTCTTCTCAGCAACAGTATTACCGGTAGGGGTCAATGTAAGAACATCTGTAAAATCAGCTGCAGTAGTAGTATAGCTGACCTGATATCCTGTAGGAGCTGTGATGGTAAGGTTATTGGTCAGGTTGGCTCCGGAAATTGTAAAACTTTGAGGAGCAGACACTGAACCGGCACAAGCTGTGAATGCATTCAATATGCCAGAAGTAACAATCACCGGAGCATTGGCAGCAATAACGGTCAAAGAGCCGTTGTAAACTTCTGAACAACCTGTTACAGAATTGATCACTGTGAGTTTGAAATTATAGGTGCCCACAGCAGAGCGTGGAATGGTCACATTAATTGTACCATTGGTTGGCAAAATCTGGTTCACTGCAGCAACAAACCCAGGCATGGCATTTGAGCTACCTGCCTCAATTGAATATTTATCCAATCCTGCTGAGGGGTTAGAGAATGCTATGGTAAAGCTTGTTGCATCTGTGTTTACGTCTGCGATGGATCCAACCGATATGGATGGATTTGCAACAGTAACAACCAAACTTGCTCTGGCCATAGGACTAGTTTCACAACCTGCTGTGTTAACTTGTGCAACTTGGTAAGTTGTTGAACCGGCAGAAGTTGTTGAAGGAGTGGGAGCTGAAGATGCGGCCACATAATTGGTAAAACCGTTCATTACACTAGGAACATACCATTTTAAGGTATTTCCTGAGGCAGCCGTGGCTGTAAGCGGACTGGCGGTTGCACCAACACAATAAGACACGGGTGAGGTTGTTGGAGCAGAGGGAAGTGCAACTACCGTCACTGCAATAGTCTTGGAGCAACCAGCGCTGTTGGTGTAGGTAATGTTTGCTGTTCCTGGGTTAAAATAGTTAAGATTTATCATACCAGCACTAATGGGAATTGTATTCAATTTCACCACTGAGGCATCGGAAGTGACCCAGGCATTAGAAGAAGCGGCAGTACCTGATCCAATCCATCCTGCCCCACCTCCGAAACACCCAGATAAAGCTGAAGTGATAAGAGTACTAGTAGATTGGTTAGTAATTGTGGGTTGTGCGTTAACTGTAGCAGCTCCAATCGCTATACTCCTTTGGGCTGCACCTGATGAGGTAACGGTCAGACTACCACTCGCACCATTGGTTGCATCAGACTTTAATCGAACATATACTGTAGTCGAGCTCACAGTACCTGAAACAGGTGAAATTGAAATAGAGCCCGCATAACCAGAAGTTGAAGAAAGCGAAACCTCATAGCCCGTGGGTGCAGTTACTGTGATGGCTGTAGAACCTAAATTTTGTCCTGAAACAGTAACAGATTGCGCAGCCGATGCGGTACCGGCACAAGTTGAGAAGGCTGTAACTGTACCAGAGATAGTAATTTTGGGTTCGCTTAATAAACTATTCAAAAATGTATCTACCTGATCAGAAGATGTTCCGATTGAGGTGTTTGAGGCAAAATATGCCTCTTGGCCAGCTATCACAAAAACGTATGCTTCCCCTGAATATGAAATTAAATTCGGTTTTGTCAACGGGTCAATGACGTTGTTACTTGCATCTATTGGTTGCCCACTTGCATTTGTTCGCATAACCGCCATGTACAGCCCTTGCTTCGTTGAACCGCTTTTTACTGGCCTGGAAGTATTGACCAAGATGGAAACCACCTGACCACTTGCGTCAGTGTATTTGAGGTATCCAACAACATTATTCCCGTTGAATGTGACATCACTTGCATTGTAGGAAACAAAGCTGAAGTTGGTGCCAACTAGTTTTGTTGAAGAGCTTATAGTGATTGAGCTGGTCTCTTCACCATAAGTTGTACCAGTGGCGCCTTTGTAAACCTCGCTGAAGAAAACCTCAGCGGCTTGACTTTCTTGATTTGAAAGAAATGGCAGTACGAATGCAAGCAAGAAGCACGATAATGCTTTTCTGATTGACTCAGTCATGAACTTAAATTTTAAATTAAAACACTTGATAAATGCTTTCCAAAAGGTAAATCGGAGATTGGGGGTTTTCAAAAGATAACAAGCTGACTTGAACGCCAACCGGATTGGTAGAATACAAAGAAAATTTAAAAATACTTTTAATCAAAATAATCCTAAATCGCTCTTGTTTACTTTCCTGAAATAGCTGTGCACTTTTTTACCTGATTAATATTTTTATACATTTTTTGTACTTTATGATAAAAATTCACCATATGTACGAAAAAAAGTAAACTTCTTTATTACCTGACCCTACTAACTCCTACTTTTATTTCGATAGAAATCTAGCATCTGGTTGGGCGACTCAAAGCTTGTGTACTTTTTAAACGCCTTATAAAAGCCCGATCTGGAACTAAAACCAACCATTTTGGCAATGGCATCAATCGAAAAATCCAAAATCTCCACTCTTTTTACTAATAATTCTTCGAGGTAAACAAACCGAATTTTATTTACATATTCCGGGAAGCCCATTCCAAGGGTTGATTTTATGGCATTGGAAACAACCCTGGGGTGAAGCAATAGACCCGTTGAAAGATCTGAAAGAGAAAATTCAGGATCCAGAAAAGGTTGTTTAAGCTGAATAAATTGATCAATCCTTGTCATGATCTCCGTTTTCAAGGCCTCGTCTCCACCTTGCTGAACAATAAGTTCTTGGCCTGTAGTCATTGATTCGCCTTCGACAGGGATTTCTATATCTTTCTTCACCTTATAAACTTGATAATCAACATATTGAGACCCAGGAGACAGTATGGCGTTTTCGAAAACTAGTCCTTTCAATAATTCTGGCCTGGCAATCAAAAAGAAGGCACTGGCAATGATTTCTACACAAACCAAGGCCATTTGAACGAAGGTTGTATTCTCAAAGTAATTTGCCCAAATAGCTGAAGCAAAGATGGCAAGACCCAAAAATGATTGAATGATGGCATCGAACAATAGCCAGGTAATCAGGATCCTGTTCCCATGCTGTAACTCAACAGACGCATGCTTCTTGAAATCATACAGCATCTTCCATAAAAAGATCAGGTATCCTAGAAAAACTACAAATTTTACCCGTAAAACAACAACATAGGCCAGTCCAAACGTATCTGGTTTGTACCATGGGCTTGGATATATTCCTTTGTTATAAATGAATTCAAGCTTTTCAGCGCCAGAAAGCATGAAAATGGGAATTAACCCAATGGCAGAAACCAGGAAAGGGATAAAATGCAACAGATCTTTATTCTGAAACTTCTGATAAGGCCTAAGTGTTGTTCTGCAAAACAGGTAACAAAGGGGGCCAAAAAGAAATTGCATGGGAGAAACAACTCGATAAAGGTGAGGCAACTTGACAATCAAGCCATTTGCAATAGAAAGATTGACAAACAGACTGGTTACGTATATAAAATATACAGATATGAAGAAATAATAAGCCAAAGGTTTACGACGGATCAAAAATGCCGAGGTAAAAATGAACCCAAACAATGAAATGCTAAAAAAAGAATCAACCAAATATGACATGAGAGGCAAAATGATAAACGAGAACCAAAAATAGAAAAAGATCATTGCTTATGGGTTGCTAATTTGGATTTTTAATGGTTTATCATTGCAGTTGAATTTCAACATCATTAAAATGAAATCTACCAATAAGTTGCTACTGGTACTATCACTGTGCTTCTCTTTCTATGCAAATTCTTTTGGACATTCGTTCTCAACCGGAGACTCTATACCAGCTAACCACAACAAACAATGGATTGCCCCCGCCGCCCTTTTCACAGCTGGTTCAAGCATTGCCGCCATCCCATCGCTCAGAAAACTTGAGTCAAAAGTTTATGATGGATTCAATCCCAAAAGAGCGTTCACGCATATTGACGACTATACCCAGTACCTGCCAGCATTGGCCGTTTTTACACTGGATGCAGCAGGACTGAAAGGAAGAACCAAGCCACAACAACAATTGCTTTTGTACGCATTGGGCAATATCACTGCCACAGCGGTTGTCCAACCAATGAAAAGAATCATTGGAAGAGAGCGCCCCAACAAATCAGATTTCCACTCCTTCCCATCCGGGCATACGAGCACGGCATTTGTTGCAGCGGAGTTCTTGCACCAGGAATTCGGGCATCATTCGCCCTGGATCAGTGTTGCAGGGTATGCTACTGCAGCTGCAACGGGATACCTGAGGCTCTACAATAATCAACATTGGTTGGGAGATGTATTGGCGGGTGCTGCTATCGGCATGGCATCCACCAAATTCATTTATTGGATGGAAAAGAAAATAAAAAACAAAAAGACCCGCAAGATTCAGGGCCTCTGATGGCTATTTGAACAGTTCTTTCCATCCTGCCTTCATGAAAGGCCACTGCGGAAGGGTATTCAATAAAATCAATTCCTCCGGCAACTTTGTTTCATTGTCCAGGAACCTGAAAATGCGTTGAATCGGATTGCGGCTGAACAAGAGGGTGAAAATCCTTGCGCCTGGCATCTTTTTGTGAAACAGCATGTGCAGCAATACCCGGTCGTACCACATGAATCTTTTTTGTAAACCCGATTGTTTCAGGAATGGATGGCCGGAAACCGCCAATTGGTCTACCAGCGCAGCAACATGCTTCTGGATAAACCTGAAAGTATATCCACTGGATGGCTTTGTTTGTCCCCCCGCTGTTCCCAAATGAACAATATTTCCATCAACAGGAGTAAAAACATGGTCGGTCATGGGAATGACCCCAAACTCCTCTTCAACCAAACTGTAATCAGTGATGTTCAAGTACTCCTTCAAATATTGCCGGAGGCCTGCGTCATAAGCTTCCTGTTCTAGCAATGAAGGTGTAAAAAGAGTGAATTCTACCAAGGCCTTGTTGGCTGAAAAAGGCATCACATAAACAAAAGTTGTTCCATTGTCCTGGGCGACCCGAAAATCCATGAGTGTGGGCTGGGCAGGATCAAACACAGGTTCTTTTGTTTCAATGATCCAGCCCTTGAAATGCTGCAAAAGATAATAGGTATTATCGGCCAATACAGGTTCTTCAAAAAGGATGCTGTTAAAGGCAAAGTTGCCCCGGAAAATTTCGTTTCCTGCACTGACCTCAACCCCGCCATCCACATTATCAATTCTATGAACGGTCTCATGCACCATATCAACCCTTCCAGATTGCGTGATACGATCATAACAATGGTTGTAGAAATCAATCCCACGAATCATTTTATAGGCATAAGGACCCAGGTTTTTCAATGCACCATATCCAAGGCCATGGAACCAGGCCTTTTCCCATTTGCGAAAAACAATCTCTTCAAAAAATCCGGATTTTTTTTCCCAATAACACCAGGTACGGTCATTGGTGCGATTTTGCTCTTTTTCAATCAAGAGAATTGACTTGTTGGCCAGCGAAGGCTCTTGCAGTACATGCAGGATAAAGCTCAATCCTGCGCAACCACCACCTGTGACAATGTATTCGTATTTATCCTTCAGGGGCATATTCCACCTTCTTGCCTTTCATGAGCTGCTTGTCCCGCCTTACTTTCTCCCAGTATTTCTTGTGGACAAAGAGCATGCCAAAACTCTCCCCCTGGTGCTTGTGGAGGTGCTTGTGGTGCATCTTGTGGGCCCATCGGATGGCACGGATATAAGTATTGTTGCTACGGGAAAACCATTTGAATCGCTGGTGGATGATCACATCATGGACAATAAAATAAGCAAAGCCATAGGCCATGATGCCAAAGCCGATGGCATGTAGCCACCAAAAACCCGGGGTTTGCATACCGTACATGATGCTCAACATGCTGGGGATCGCAAAAATCACAAAAAAGGCATCATTTTTCTCAAAAAAGCCAGGCTCTACCTGATGATGGTCTTTGTGGAGGTACCAAAGAAAGCCATGCATCACCCAACGGTGAGTACACCAGGTGATGGCTTCCATCAGCAAAAAAACACCCAATACGATCAAAAAATACACAACGGCTATCATGTGCGTAAAGTTAAGGCAATGTATGGTTACTAAACACGGGAACGGTCTTCAATGTTCGCCGTCAACTGAATTGGCGCATGATTAAAAAACTGAATGGTGATGACATCCGTCAGCCAAATTGGAAGGCGGGGATGCTTTATTTGTATAAATATTCCATCGCCATGGGCACCGCATTGTTTTACAAGGAATTGGGCAAACTATTGTACGCCATCGCCATCGCAGATGAAACGGTGACCGAACAGGAAAAGGCAGCAGTGAGCCAACTGATCAGGGAAAGGCTGTTGCACAAGGAAAGGGATGAAGACCGTTTCGGATCCAATGAGGCATGGATTACACAATTCTCTTTTGATACGGCAGAAGACAGCTATACCACTGCTGAAGAAGCATTTCAGGAATTCCTGGACTTTGCAAAAGCTTACAAACATGAACTGACCGACCAGGACCTGGATGTTTGCATCAGCCTTTCAGAACACATGGCAGACGCCTATCATCATGTCAACGAAAAAGAACATGCCATGCTGAAAGAATTGCGTGAATTCCTGAGAACAATCAACGGACCAAAACTTATTTTTTAACGCCCTCAAACCATACCAGCATGAAAAAAATTCTCCTTGTTTTTGACGGAAACCATTTTTCAGAAGGCGCTTTCCGCATGGCCTCTTTTCTCAACGAATTTGAGCCCATCCTGGCCACAGGCGTATTCCTGCAACCGATAGACTACCGCGACATCATTGGATACAGTGGCATGGGAACTGCAACGCCCATCACCGTTGCTCCTCCTCAATCGGATGAAGGCCTGATCAACCGGAACATGCGGTATTTTGAACAAAAATGCCAACATGCAGGGCTTGAATTCAGGTGTCATCGCGACACAGACCTGTTTGCCCTGCAGGAACTGCAAACCGAAACCCGTTTCGCAGACCTCATGATCCTGAGCAGTGAAATATTTTATGAGAATGTAGGCAAAGAGCAGCCCAATGACTACCTCCGGAAAGTGCTTCGTCAAACAGAATGTCCTGTCTTGCTGGTTCCCGAAAAATATGCGCTGCCCAGCAGAATCATGCTGGCGTACGATGGAAAAGCGGATTCCGTTTTTGCCATCAAACAGTTCACCTACCTTTTCCCCCAATTGTTTCACTGGGAAACCAAGCTGATTTCCCTTGAAGAGGAAAATGAACCTCTCCCTCACCAGGAACTAATTGAAGAGCTGGCAGCAAAGCATTTTTCCAACCTGACCCTTGAAGCCGTTACACACGAAACGGCAGAAACTTTCGCCAGCTGGGTGGCGGAACAAACTGAATACATGCTGGTGACAGGCGCCTACGGAAGAAGTGAGCTGTCCAACCTTTTCAAAAAAAGCTTCCTCTCTGATGTGATCGGACAGCACAAGATACCCGTGTTTGTTGCGCACAAGTAGTCGCCAAAACTGCTACCTTTGCCCATCTTAAATCAAGCATATGGCAAAAGGTCCTGTTTCAGCGTTCATTCAACACCACTACCGTCATTTCAATGCAGCTGCCCTTGTTGATGCAGCCAAAGGCTACGAACAACACCTGCTCGAAGGCGGTAAAATGATGGTTACCCTTGCAGGTGCCATGAGTACTGCTGAACTCGGTGTTTCTTTGGCTGAAATGATCAGACAGGGCAAGATTGACATCATTTCTTGTACAGGCGCCAACCTTGAAGAGGATATCATGAATCTTGTGGCACACAGCCACTACAAGCGTGTTCCCAACTACCGCGACCTTACGCCTCAACAGGAATGGGAATTGCTGGAGCAGGGATTGAACAGGGTGACCGATACCTGCATTCCTGAAGAGGAAGCATTCAGAAGGATTCAACACCATATCGTGAAGCTTTGGAAAGATGCTGATGCGAAGGGTGAAAGATATTTTCCGCATGAGTTCATGTATCAACTGCTGAACAGCGGTGTGATGAAGGCTGATTATGAAATCGACACCAAAGACAGCTGGATGATTGCCGCCGCTGAGCGCAATCTTCCCATCATTGTTGGTGGCTGGGAAGACAGCACCATGGGAAACATCTTCGCTTCTTATATCATCAAGAATGAAATGAAGGCTACCACCATGAAAAGTGGTATCGAATACATGGTCTGGCTGGCCGATTGGTACCGCCAGAACAGCGGTGGAAAAGGCGTAGGCTTCTTCCAAATTGGTGGTGGTATTGCAGGTGATTTCCCAATCTGTGTTGTTCCGATGATGTACCAAGACTTGGAATGGCATGATGTTCCTTTCTGGAGCTATTTCTGCCAGATCAGTGACTCCACCACTTCTTACGGCTCTTATTCCGGTGCGGTTCCCAATGAGAAAATCACCTGGGGTAAACTGGACATCAATACGCCCAAATACATTGTAGAGAGTGATGCAACCATCGTTGCACCGCTCATTTTTGCCTACATCCTTGGATGGTAAATGGAAGAAGAAGTCAAACAATCGGTGCTTACCTTTTATTGCGACCGCGTCCAACAAAATGGATGGGAAGAGATCATTTTGCGAGATGAGGCCACCGGATTCAAGGCCACCATCATCCCCTCTGCCGGCGCCATCCTCAACAAACTGGAAGTTCCCCATAACGGAAAAATCATCAACATCATTGATGGATTCAAAGATGCTGATGACTGGAAAGCCAACTTCACACCCGCATTTTCCGGAGCAAAACTTTCTCCTTTTGTTTGCCGGCTCAACAACTCCACCTACTCTTGGGAAGGGCAACAATACACCACAGGAAAATTCTTCATGAATGGACATGCTATCCACGGATTGCTCTATGATGTTCAGCATGAGATTGCCATTGCAGAAGCTTCGGCTTTCATGTGCGAATGCAAATTCCTTTACCGCTACAAGGGTACCGACCCCGGCTATCCTTTTGCTTTTGACATGAACATCCGTTATAGGCTCGAAGGTGGCTGCCGGCTCACCATCATCACAACGGTGCACAACAGAAGCGGAAGAACCATCCCCATGTCTGATGGATGGCATCCCTATTTCAAACTCGGTGAAACCATCGATACAGCAACCCTGCAAATCAATGCAAGAAAACAAGTCGAGTTCAATGAAACCCTGGTCCCCACAGGGAAATTGATCAAGAACAAAAAATGGTTCAAGGGCGCTTCACTCAAGGATGTATTCCTCGACAACTCATTTGTGCTCGACATGGAAGAACCCATGCCGCACTGCACCCTGTCTGACGAGCAGCTTGGGTTGGAGCTTTATATTTATCCAGACCGTGCCTACCCTTACCTGCAGGTTTATACCCCAGACCACAGAAAAAGCATTGCAATTGAAAACCTCAGTTCCCCTCCCGATTCTTTCAACAACAAAATGGGATTGATCGAACTGGGGCCAGAAGATTCACAGGCTTTCCAGACCCGGTACCGCATCGCCAAAATAGAGAAGAAAGAAGAGAAAAAAAGCTTTTGGTCAAAGCTGTTCAGCTAGACTTCAATTCATAGACCTCATCCCACCGGGTTGTATACCTTCCACTCCGCATTTCCTGTCGCATCTTCCAATTGCGGGTAAGCCCGGAGGAAACAAACTTCACCATGTCATCGCGCATGCTAAAATTGATATTGTCCAGGGCCTGCATGAGGGCCCGGTTATGCTGTTTGGTTTGCACAGCAAAAAGATCTCCCTGCAATGCATCATCTGGCACAATGCCACCCAGCATCACACCTGCCTTGGCGTACTTGGCGCCCTTGCGATAAAGAGATTCCACCAGCGGCAGGGCAACCCTTATGAGTTCGGCAGTGTCTGAAGTAGGCTTCATCATGGTGAAGTACCGGTGATGGTGCTGGGGATCATAGGCATACTGGCCGCCTTGTTGTCCATTCGTTACCACAAAAACATCAATGGAAGATGCCGCACCGTACTGCCTCCGCAATTTCTCGGCAGCCCTTGAAACATAGGTGGCCACTGCCTCTTTCAATTCCTTTAATTCATAGACGGGCTTGCCAAACATGCGTGTGGTGGCAATCATTTTTTTCTTTTCCAGCGGGTCCTTCATTTGAATGCAAGACAATCCATTCAACTCTCTGATCATGCGAACGCCCACCACCCCGCCGAGGTTTTTTCTTGCCCACTCTTCCGGCATGTGCTTCAACTGCCAGGCAGTATTGATGCCATAGAGGTCTTTGAGTTTGCGGGCATACTTGCGGCCAATCCCCCAGAGATCAGCAACATCGGTTGTTTCCAGTGCTTCCTGCAATTTGTCTTCCTCATCCAATACCATCACGCAATGGCTCTTCAGTTTATCCTTTTTAGCAAGGCGGTTGGCCACTTTGCTCAAGACCTTGGAAGGCGCAATGCCCACCGATACCGGAATGCCCGTCCACTGCACCACCACGTCCCTCAAGCGCTCCGCAAAACCCTGCAAGGCATGGGTGGGGAGGTGGGACAGGTTGATGAAGGCCTCGTCAACTGAGTAGACTTCTACACAGGAGTAGGTTGAATGATCTGCCAGCAGGCGAAGCGTATCCATCACCCGCATGCTCATGTCGCCATACAAATGATAGTTGGACGAAAATACCGCAATGCCCTGGCGGCGGATCAGTTCCCGGCTTTCAAACAAGGGCACACCCATGGCAATCCCGGCCTTCTTTGCCTCATCCGTTCTCGAGATGATGCAACCATCATTGTTGCTGAGCACAACAACTGGTTGGTGGTTCAAATGAGGCTTGAACAAACGCTCACAGGAGCAGTAGAAGCTGTTGCAATCGACGATGGCGAACATGACTAAACCTGGTGTATCACATAGGTTACTACGCCCCAAATACTGAACTCCGCATAAGGATCAATATCAATCGGTGCAAGGCGGTTGGTTTCCGGTACCAGCCGCATGGTATTGAACCCTTTTTCAAATCGCCTGATCAGCATGTCCCCATTCAGTATGGCAATCACAATTTTGCCGCTGACGGGTTTGATGCTGCGGTCCACAATCACCGTATCCCCGTCAAAGATCCCGGCACCCACCATGGCTTCTCCGCGAACGCGCATGAAAAATGTGGCAGGCTTGTTGCGGATCAGCTGTTCATTGAGGTCAATTCCCCTTTCTGCATAGTCGTCTGCAGCAGCCCCAAACCCTGTGGCATTGGCTGTTTTGACCTGTTGCTGGGTATAGTTTTTGGAGCCGCTGTATGCTGCCCCCTGGTAAAGTTCTCCATCCATATATACTAATTTATTTAGCAATACTATGCTAATTTATTTAGTATTCAAAATGATGTTTATCACCGCTCAAAAAGGCCTTATTTCCCCTGAAATCCTTCGAAAATTACCCTGCTTACGTAACCTACGGGAGGGCTGATAAGCGTAAATACGTAATCTTGAAAATGGTTTTGGCAAATAGTTTCAAGGGCCAAAAATCCGCCGTAATCTTGTATAGTCAATGCGACGCTACCGTACGAAGCCAGCAAAGACATCCAATCCTAAAAAACCGAAAAGCCAATCCAAACGAAAAGCCAATCCAAATCCAATCCTATCCAAAAAACCACAGGCATCCAACACTATGAAACCGTAAAACATAACATTCTGCCTGAAAATATTGCCCTGCTTCTGCGGGGCATTTTTTTTGAATTATTATCATACGATAGAGATTGCGCAATCAGCATCAACCCTTGAAAAACAATGCTTGTATTTGTCGTATTTTTAGGAAGCATTGGATGAACATTGGAATATCAACGGCATCAAGGTAGGCCATCCATTCACTGATCAGCCCCCAAAACTTAAACCCTGTTCATGTCAAAACAACAACAAGAAATAAAATTCCTGGAAGGCCCAAGATCAAGATGGGCTGATTTTAAATTTGTCATCAAGGTTTGTCTTGAATTCGTGAGGGGGTTCCGTGCATTGCATTTCACAGGGCCCTGCGTTACCGTATTTGGATCGGCAAGATTCAAGGAGGACAGCCAATATTATGACCTGACCAGGAGGTTTTCGGCAGAAGCCGCCAAGCTGGGCTTCACCATCCTGACCGGAGGTGGACCTGGGTTGATGGAGGCGGCCAACCGGGGCGCCAAGGATGTGGGAGGGAAGTCAGTAGGCTGCAACATCCTGCTGCCCATGGAACAGGAGCCCAATCCCTACCTCGACAAATGGGTCAACATCCGGTACTTCTTCGTGAGAAAAACATTGCTAATCAAGTACTCCTATGCATTTGTGATCATGCCAGGAGGGTTTGGCACACTGGATGAACTCTTTGAAGCAATGACCCTGATCCAAACAAAGAAAATACAGGACTTCCCCGTGATCATCTTCTGCAAAGAATACCACAAGGAAATGCTTGAACACATCGAAAAAATGAAGCATTTCAACACCATCTCCAAAGAAGACATGGAACTTTTTCTGGTAACCGACTCTATTGAAGAAGCCATCGCGCTGATCAAAACCTGCATCCACAAATACGGCCTGACGCATCTGGCCAAAAAACCAAGCTGGATACTGGGCGAAAAAAGATGATTCTTATCATGTTTTTGGCAATCCTCCATCATAAAATATGGACTTACAATGTTTGAATTTTGTATCAAACATTAAAAAAAGTCATATGAACGGAAGAATCCTTGAACTTTTCATGAAAGAAAATGATGCTTGGGATGACATGATCACCAGACAAAAAAAAGAAATCCCCGATCTGGAAAGCATGATTTCGGCGATTTTTGAAAGCAAAAAGTTTCAGGATGATGAAATTCTGTCAAATGTAAACCACCTGAAAAGCGAAATGCATGCCCAGGAAACTTGCATGGCAAACATCAAAGAGGAATTGGCCAAGCAACAGGATTTTCTTGCAAGTGAAAAAAGGGGAAATGCCTACCCCATTCATACCCTACTGAGCCAGAATGCCCTTCGTGAAAGGATCCGGAATGCGGAACGACAGTTCCTGGACCTCAAATGCAACTACCTGAACTATTTGGCCAATACATTGTAAAATTTAAAACGCTCAGCTGTTGCAGGATAAATGCACTGAACACGAAACCCTATTGACCGATCTGCTTAGATGCCTTCACTGTGGTGAGACATGCAATGGAGACATCAATGATGCTGGTCATGTTTTCTGTTGTGAAGGATGCAAACAGGTATACCAGATCCTGAACCAGGCCGATGCCTGTGATCCTTCCATCATGAAGACACTGGACGGTCTTCAGCCCAAAGGAAAATTCAGGTCAGACAAATGGGATTATCTCGATGAGCCTGACATCGCCAGTCAGTTGATTTCCTTCAGCAATCCCAAACAGGTGCATATCCTGGTTTCCATTCCCAGCATCCATTGCTCCAGCTGCATCTGGCTGATTGAACACCTGGGCCGGATCAACAAAGGGGTGATGCGTGCTACAGTCGATTTCGAGAAAAAAGAAGCATCGATTGTATATGATCCATCGGTGATCAAACTGAGTGGCATGGCGGCTTTGCTCGACTATATCGGCTATCCCCCATCCTTCAGCCATGCAAGTGCCGCCAGGGACAAATCATCCTCCAGCAACAGACAAACATTGGTAAGGATAGGGGTGGCAGGCTTCTGCTTCAGCAACATCATGATGCTCAGCTTCCCTGATTACCTTGCAACGGAAGGCATTGATGAAACCCTGCTCAGTAACACCTTCAGCCATATCAGCCTCGTGCTCGCAGTTCCTGTGCTCCTCTATGCAGCTGGGCCATTTTTCGTGCAGGCCTGGAAAGGGCTGCGCCAGCAATTCCTCAACATCGATGCTCCGATTGCACTGGCCATCCTCATCACGTTCTCCAGAAGTGTTTATGAAATCATGGGAAATTCAGGCACTGGCTACCTTGATTCCATGAGTGGCATTGTTTTTTTCATGCTGCTGGGAAGATGGTTCCAGGAAAGGACACAACGGTCCATTTCATTTGACCGCGATTATAAATCTTATTTCCCGATGGGTGCCCTGGTGATCAACAAGGGCACAAGACAATACAAGTCCATTGAAAAAATTGTCAAAGGAGATCAGTTGCTGATACGCAACAACGAATTGATTCCCGCAGATGCCATCTTGCAACAAGGCTTCGCCAACATTGACTACAGTTTTGTAACGGGTGAGAAAGACCCGGTTTCCATACAAACAGGAGACATGATTTTTGCCGGAGGCAAACAAATGGGAACGGCCATTGAAATTGAAGTGACGAAACCGATGGCGACCAGTCACCTCACCAGGCTATGGAACAACGATGCCTTCCACAATACCAAAAACAAAGAGGCGTCGTTTATCCATCCCTGGAGCAATTATTTCAGCATCGCCTTGTTTTCGATCGCCATCGTTTCGGGGATTTACTGGCAGGCCTCCAACCCGGCCAATACCTGGAAGGCCATCACCTCCATCCTCATTGTTGCCTGCCCTTGTTCCCTTTTGCTTTCCGCCACCTTCACCTTTGGCAACCTCATGCGCATCTTTGGTGCAAAAGGATTTTTCCTGAAAAATGCCAATGTCATTGAAAGGATGGCAGAAGCCGATGTGGTGGTATTCGACAAAACAGGAACACTTACAGCATCAGGCAATGCTACATCCAACATTCAATACGAAGGAAAAATGATCAGCTTCATGGAAGCCAACATGATCAAATCTGTGGTCATGCAATCCAATCATCCGTTGAGCCGGTCGCTGTCCGAATGGCAAGACTGGGAAAACATGTCCGATCATCCACCAATTACCGCGTATCACGAAACACCGGGGAAAGGCATAACAGCAACTTGTAATGGACACCAGATTCGCCTGGGGAAAGCGGGTTTTGTTTGCGAAGACAAGTGGTTTGCTGAAGCATTTTCTGAAGAGGGCTCTACCATACACCTCAGCATCAACGGGCTTTACAAGGGAAGGTTCAGGATTGCCAAAGATTACCGCAAGGGAATTTTTGACATGATCCGTTCGCTGACGAATGAAGGAAAAGAGGCGCACATCATCAGCGGAGACAATGCCAGCGAAGAGAAATTCCTGCAACAACAATTGGGCAACACAACCACAATGTTGTTCAACCAATCACCGGAAGACAAATTGCAGTACATCAAGTCCTTGCAAGCGGAAGGGAAAAAAGTGATCATGGTAGGAGACGGCCTCAATGATGCGGGGGCATTGCAACAGAGCCATGCTGGCATTGCCGTAACAGACCATTCAAATTATTTTACCCCTGCCTGCGATGCCATTTTGGAAGGTAAAAACATGGCAAAACTTCATCAGCTGATCCGCATCACATCAACAGGCAAAAAAATTGTTGCAGCCAGTTTTGCCCTTTCCATTCTGTACAACATCATGGGCATGTATTTTGCCACACAGGCTTTGCTCTCTCCCATGATTGCGGCGATCCTCATGCCAGCCAGCACCATCAGCATCATCCTGCTAGCTTACCTGAGCACGAGGATCTACAGCAAAAGCATCGAAGAACCGGTCAATTAAAAACATGACGAAAATCAGTTTTTTGCTTGAGCAAGGTCATGAACACCCATCGGCGCTAAAAATACCTTTGAGCAAAATCAACCGTTGAGCGTCATCATCATCCTGATTATTGTCAGTCTTCTTGTAGCATCAGGCTTCCTGATTGCCTTCATCTGGTCCGTCTCAGGAGGTCAATATGATGACGATACCTCGCCCTCTATCCGCATGCTCTATGATGACCACCCCAATGCAACAAACCCTTCAAATAGCCAAAACCCCTAACATGCACATTGAAAAGTTCTCTTACGACAACAGGATCGTCAGAAATTTCGCCTTTGCCACCGTTATCTGGAGCATCGTTGGTATGCTCATCGGTGTTTGGGTAGCACTCCTCATGGTGTTCCCAGAACTCAATATCGGCGGCATCCCGGTAGGAAAAGAAACGATTGGTCTCACTTTTGGCAGGCTCAGACCCCTGCATACCAATGCCGTCATTTTTGCATTTGTCGGCAATGGTATTTTCATGGGTTATTATTATTCCCTCCAGCGCCTGCTCAAAACACGCATGGCCAGTGACTTGCTCGGGAAAATTCACTTCTGGGGCTGGCAGCTGATCATTGTTGCAGCGGCCATCACCATTCCATTGGGCATGTCGACCGGTAAAGAATATGCTGAACTCGAATGGCCCATCGATCTGGCCATCACCCTGATCTGGGTTGTGTTTGGACTCAACATGTTCATGACCATTATCAAAAGAAGGGAACGTCATCTGTATGTTGCCATCTGGTTCTACATCGCAACCTTTGTAACGGTTGCCGTACTGCATATTGTCAATTCAATCGAACTTCCCATTTCACCGTTCAAAAGCTACTCCTGGTATGCCGGTGTGCAAGATGCACTGGTGCAGTGGTGGTATGGACACAATGCCGTTGCTTTTTTCCTGACTACACCTTACCTGGGGCTGATGTATTATTTCATGCCCAAGGCAGCCAACAGGCCTGTCTATTCTTACAGGCTATCCATCATCCACTTCTGGGCCCTGATCTTTTTGTACATATGGGCGGGGCCACACCACCTGCTCTACACCGCCCTTCCCAACTGGGCCCAGTCGCTTGGTGTGGTGTTCAGTTTCATGCTGATCTTCCCCAGCTGGGGAGGCATGATCAATGGTTTGCTCACACTGCGTGGCGCCTGGGACAAGGTGAGAGAAGATGTCATCCTCAAGTTCATGGTGGTTGCTGTTACGGCATATGGTATGTCAACATTTGAAGGACCGATGCTCTCCCTCAAAAACGTCAATGCCATTGCCCACTTCACTGACTGGATCATTGCGCACGTGCATGTAGGAGGTCTTGGCTGGAATGGGATGCTCACATTCGGTATCCTCTACTGGTTGATCCCCAGAATTTACAAAACCGATCTGCACTCCAAGAAGCTGGCCAACATGCACTTTTGGATTGCCACCCTGGGTATTCTTTTTTATGCAGTGCCCATGTACTGGGCCGGATTCAAGCAAAGCCTGATGTGGAAAGAGTTTACCGATGCAGGCAACTTGAAATATCCTTTCCTTGAAACAGTTACCCAGTTGAAGCCTTTCTATGCGCTGAGGGCTTTTGGTGGAACCCTCTATTTTGCTGGTGCCCTGCTGATGATGTACAACCTGGCAGCAACAGTGAAAAAAGCAAAAGGCGTGGTAGATGATGAAGCCGAAGCGCCAGCACTTGAATCAACCTACACCGCACATGGCACAGAGCACTGGCACAGGCCCATTGAAAGAAAACCTTTTCCTTTTCTGGTGCTGACCCTGATCGTCATTCTCATTGGCGGTGCGCTGGAACTGATTCCAACATTTTTGGTCAAATCAAACATCCCCACGATTTCAAGCGTGAAGCCCTATTCACCACTTGAATTGCACGGGCGCGATATTTATGTGCGTGAAGGATGTTATACCTGCCACTCTCAAATGGTGAGGCCTTTCCGTTCAGAAACCGCTAGGTACGGAGAGTATTCCAAGGCGGGTGAATTCGTGTATGACCATCCCTTCCAGTGGGGCTCCAAAAGATCTGGGCCAGACCTCGCCAGGGAAGGAACAGGCAACAACAAAAAATCAAACAGCTGGCATTACAACCATTTTGACAATCCACAGGCACTGTCTACCGGCTCTATCATGCCCTCTTATTCATTCCTGCTGGACCATGAGCTTGATACCAGCACAACGGCTTCCAAAATAAATGCGATGCAGACACTTGGTGTTCCCTATGAAGAAGGATATGCTGCCAAAGCCAATGCAGACTTGTTAAAGCAAGAGAAAGTTATTGCTGATAACCTTAAGCAAGATGGCATACAAACCGCGCCCAACAAGGAAATCATTGCATTGATCGCTTACATGCAACGCATGGGCGTTGACATTGAAAAATTCAAAACAACCAAAAACTAATGTCATGTTCAAGTTCATCAAACAGTATGCTGAAAAAATTGAAGGCATAGAAATCTATCCCCTCATCAGCCAGCTCATCTTCGTTGCATTTTTTGTTCTGGTACTGGTACATGTAGCCAGGATGAAAAAAACAAGCATTGATGAAATGAAACAAATGCCACTTAACCAATAACCTCCAAATCAAGAAAGATGTCAGCATACAATCAAACATACCTGTTAATGACCATTGCAATCATCTTGGTTGCGGTAATATGGATTCTTGCACAAGTACTGATCACCCTTTCAAAATCCATCCTGAAAAAAAGAAAATCAGGAACGGGGCTTAAAAACCTAATCATCATCGTGATGTGCTCCGTACTCTCTTCCACAGCAGCTGCACAAGACAATTATCTTGTTAGCGGACTTGACACCGAAGGCAAGCTTGGCGGAATGGGAAGCATGGACTTTTTTGTCATGTCTACCGTAATCGGTCTTGAACTGATGATCATTTTTTACCTCTCCATCATGATCCGAAGGTCCTTCAGGGAACTCTCAGGAGAAGCCGATGCAGCCCTTGCAAAAGCAGGCGAACCTTCCTCCCTGTCAACATGGTGGAGCAACCTCGATAAAAAATGGATGACCCGCGCAGTACCGGTAGAAAAAGAGGCGGACATCTTGCTCGACCACGACTATGATGGCATCAAGGAGCTTGACAACGCACTTCCTCCCTGGTGGAAATATGGATTCTACATCACCATCGTTGTCGCTTTTGTATACATCTACGAGTTCCATTTTTCAGGTGAAGGAAAAAATCCTGAGCAGGAATATACCGCTGAAATGGAAGAAGGAATGAAACAGGAGGAACTGTACAAGGCAAAAACAAAAAACCTTGTGGATGAAAACAATGTGCTCCTTGCTGATGCTGCAGGCATTGCTGAAGGCAAAGCACTTTTCACCCAGTCCTGTATTGCCTGCCATGCTGCAGATGGTGGTGGAGGAATTGGGCCCAACCTTACGGACGAGTTTTGGATACATGGTGGATCAATGAACAATATTTACAAGACCATCAAGATTGGATACGCTGAAAAAGGAATGCAATCATGGGAGTCCATGTACAGCCCTGTTCAAATGAGAAACCTTGCCAGTTTTGTAAAGTCATTAAAAGGCACAAAACCTGCAGTAGCAAAGGCTCCACAAGGCGCCATTGACCCAGAGAATGCTGTTATTGCAGATAGCACAGCCCATTTGCCAAAACAATAAAGATGATCAAGGCAACAGAAAAAGAAAATGTGATTGACCAGGCGTTCAGGGATGCTGTTGCCACAATTGACCCAAAAGGCAAGCGCAAATACATATTCCCCAAAAAACCAAAGGGTTCGCTTTACAACAAAAGAACCATTGCGTCTATTGTCTACTTGATCATCTTCTTTTCCTTGCCACTGATCAAGGTGAATGGAGAACCATTGATCATGCTAAATGTCTTGAAAAGAAAATTCATCCTTTTCGGACAAATTTTCGGCCCACAAGACTTTTTCATCTTTGCATTGGGGATGATCACGTTCATTGTATTCATCATCCTTTTCACAGTGGTCTTTGGTCGTGTTTTCTGTGGATGGGCTTGTCCACAGACGATTTTCATGGAAATGGTATTCAGAAAAATTGAGTACTGGATTGACGGCGACTTCAACAAGCAACAACAACTGAAGTCCATGCCCTGGAATGGGTTCAAGATCAGGAAGCGGGCCTTGAAAATCATTGTCTTTTATCTCATCTCCTTCCTGATTGCCAATTATTTCATGGCCTACCTGATCAGCATGGATGAGGTGATGCGTTATGTGCACGAAGGAATTGCTGCACACAGTGGCACTTTTTCTGCACTGATGATTTTCACCAGTGTTTTCTTCTTTGTTTATTACTGGTTCAGGGAACAGGTATGCATCGTTGTTTGTCCGTATGGCAGGCTGCAGGGAGTATTGCTTGACAAAAATTCTATCGTTGTTGCCTACGATTATCTCCGCGGAGAAACAAGAGGGAAAAAACAAACTGCTGATACAACAGTGGGGGATTGCATTGACTGTAAGGCTTGTGTAAGGGTTTGCCCTACTGGGATTGACATCAGGAATGGTACCCAGCTGGAATGCATCAACTGTACTGCTTGTATCGATGCCTGTGATGAGATCATGGACAACCTCGGCAGGCCCAAAAAACTGATCAAATATGCATCTGAAAACAATATCGTAAAGAAAGAAAAACTAAAAATCACAGGAAGGGTCAAGGCTTATTCTGTCGTATTGCTGCTGATTGTTTCAGCACTGATCGCTCTTCTTGCCACTCGCGAGGCTGTTGATGTAACCATCCTGAGAACACAAGGCATGGTCTACCAAAACATGCCAGGAGGATACATTGCCAACCTTTATAGTGCAAGGATGTTCAACAAAACACACAAGGACATCAAGATCAAGCTTACCATTCCATCTGAAGATGGGAGTCTTGAAATCATCGGTGCGCCACCGGTTGTAGCAAAAGAAAATTACGCAGTGGTTGTCTTCCTCATCAAGAAAAAAGCAAGTCTCATCAAGAAAAGAAACTCCACCATCCTGATTCAGGTGCAGCCGGAGGGAAAGCAATCCATCACCAAAAAAACAAGCTTTATAGGGCCTGTTTCATTTTAACAATACAAACATGAAAATAAGCTGGGGATACAAAATCATTTTCATTTATGCAGCCTTTGTCTTGGGCATCCTGACCATGGTCTTTTTATCTGCTAAAGAGAATCGGGACCTGGTATCAGAAAACTACTATGCAGAAGAAATCGCCTACCAAAAACTGATTGACCAATCGTCCAAAACTGCTGCACTGTCTGCACCAGTGGAACTGATTGAATCAGCCAATCAGCTCATCATCCAACTCCCAAAAGAGTTTTACGGATGGCAAACCAAGGGGGATTGGACGCTTTACTATGCAGCAGACAAGGCGCGTGACATTGCCGGGAACATCAATACTGCAAATGGGAAATATACCATTGCCATTCCAAGAGAGGCAACAGGACAATACCTTTTCAAAATGCATTGGAAGGTTGACAACAAGGAATATTATTTTGAAAAAAACATCTTCCTGCAACCATGATGATGGAGTATGCCATACCCGCATTGCTCTTGGGACTTGGTGGTAGTCTTCACTGCGCAGGCATGTGCGGCCCACTCATGTTTGGATCCCTGTTGGGTAAAAACGGCGAGGGCTTTAGCATGAAAAATTTCTTGCTTTACCATGCCGGAAGGATTGGTGTTTATGTCATTTGGGGATTGGTGTTTGGCCTCGTCGGCACATCAGTGAAATGGTTTGGCATTCAGCAAAACATTTCACTGAGCCTTGGCATAGGAATCCTTGCTGTACTGTTACTCGTCAAGTTATTTCCCAGGGTAGAAAAAATAATCAATCATTCCATTGTACCAAGGTTCATCCGTGAACGATTGATTCCTTACCTGAACATGCGTTTCAAGGCCTCTTCCTTCGTGGCAGGCTTGTTGAATGGACTCTTGCCTTGTGGCCTGGTTTATGTTGCACTGGCAGGTGCTACTGCTTCACAGGACCCGTTTCGGGGATTGGTTTTTATGGCATTTTTTGGCATGGGCACGCTGCCTTTGCTTGGAGCATTGCTGTTTCTAGGAAAAAGCTTGCGATCACATATTAGGCAACAGATGACCAAGTGGTACCCGGTGCTCATCGGATGCATGGCGCTGTTGCTGATACTGCGCGGCCTTGACAGGGGAACGCTCATGAGCCCATCCCTCTTGGCAGGAAAGCATGCTGTGGTGCATTGTGCAACAGAATGACCAAAGTCATTTTTTTTGGTGACAAGCATTATGCTTTACCCTTTCAATGAAAATTAGATTTGTGATGAGATAGTATTCATCACCACAAAAAATACAACTATGCTAGGAAATGGAAGATCCCTGTTAAGATCATCGCTGCTGAGACCTTCAATCTTGGAAGATGTCATGAAACCATGGAATGAATGGATGGACGAAAAATGGCCTTTTTCAACCCAAACGCCCGCCGTAAACGTAAAGGAAACAGACAAAAACTATGAAATTACACTGGCAGCCCCTGGCTTGCAGAAGGATGATTTTAAGATTGATGTCAATGGATCAATGATCACCATTAGTGCTGAAAAAGATGAAAAAAGAGAGGAGAAAGATGAATCCTTCACCAGAAGGGAGTACAGTTATTCTTCTTTCTCAAGGTCTTTTTCGCTGCCTGAAGACGTCATCCAGGAAAGAATCGACGCAAATTATGTCAATGGCGAACTGAGACTATTGCTACCCAAAAAAGAGGAAGCAAGAAAGACTGTCCACCAAAAAATCAGTGTACACTGATTTGACAATCCCCCCTTCTGCAGGTGCAGAGGGGGGATATTTTAATCAAAACTATGCCCATGATGGTTGACAACATAATGATCAGTAGCAACGCCCAACAATACATTTTCGAAAACTCCTCCTGGATCAGGTTGATAGAATACCTGCACCAGGAGAATACGCACATGAAAAACAGGCTGTCTGAAATCATTGATCAAATCACCAACAAGGAAAGCCTTGGCCTAGCAGAGCAGTACCAGAACAAATTTCTCACCAAGGATGATTTATACGACCACATGCTATATGTATTGACGGGCCAGGCCATCAAATGGAAGGAGCTGAAGTCAAAGCCAACTGCAGCGATTGGCACAGAAATCAAACGAACACACAAAAAGATCAGGGAACAAATGGAATTCATTGAGAAGGATCATGGCCTGATCAAGCAAGACTACAATACCTATCTTTCTTCCCTTCCGATCAATGGAAAGCATTAGTCAACAAAATCCTCATTGAGGATCAATTGTACAATCCTTCAAGTTTCTTCTCGTTGAGCAAGACGATATTTCCGTCTTTGATGTCAATCAGTTTTTCTGCCTTGAAATCACTCAGCGTCCTGATCAAGGATTCAGTGGCTGTTCCAGCAATATTGGCAAGATCTTCTCTTGAAATGTGAATTGAAAATGGTGTTTGACCCTCACCGAATTTGTGGCGCAACATGATCAATGCATCCGCAACCCTTTTGCGCAGTGAGTTGTAGGCCAATCCAAGCAACTGATTTTCTTTTTCAGTTACATTCCCTGCCAGGATCTGCAAAAACTTTTTCATCACAACCGGATTCTCCTTGATCAGGGCATCAAACTCCTCTCTCGGTATCATGGCAATTTCAGCATCCTCCATGGCCTCAGCGGTTTCATGATAAACAGAATTTTCGAGCAAGGCCATGTATCCAAAATAATCCCCTTCACCAAAAAGCCCAACCGTAAGGTCCTTGCCGTCATCATTTGATTTATACAGCTTCACCTTCCCTTTCTTGATATGAAACAGCCTGTTAGGATGATTCCCCTCACTATAGATCACATGTTTTTTCTTGTAAACATTGGTATTCCTTCCACTTGAAAGTTCCTCCCAGACATCCTGCTTGCCAATGTCTTGAAGTAAATTCCTGATACCGTCCTGGCTTGATTCATATTTCTTGCGCAGAATGCTAACTTTTTTCAAGCGCTGCTCTATGGCATTCAGCAATTCGATTTCAGTGAATGGCTTGGTCACATAATCATCTGCTCCCATCTCCATCCCTTTCCTGAAATCAGACCGTTCTGTCTTTGCAGTCAAAAAAATGAACGGCACATCTTTTAGGTCTTCATTCTTGTTGAGCATGTGCAGTACACCATATCCATCAAGCACGGGCATCATGATATCGCAGATGATCACATCAGGTTTGGAAGCCATCGCCTTCTCCACGCCATCCTTTCCGTTTTCAGCAGTAATGACATTGTAATTGGCGAGCTCGAGAATCTCTGCTGTGTTTTCCCTGATTTCATGGTTGTCTTCAATCAATAGAATGGTGTTCATACGTTAAATTTTAAGGTGAATAAGGTTCCTTTTTCAAGTTCGCTTTCTACGGAGATGGTTCCGCCCATGAGCTCTACATATTTGGAGACAATATGAAGGCCAAGGCCTGTACCCTGTATATTGGTTACATTGTTTGCCCTGAAAAATCTTTCAAAAAGGTGTTTCTTGTCTTCTTCAGGAATACCAAGGCCTTCGTCTTTTATCGTTATGATAACCTGCTCGTTATCGATGAGACTGTTTACATAAATCATTGACCGGGCTGGTGAAAACTTGATGGCATTGGAAACCAGGTTGATGATGATGTTCCTGATCAGGGAAAGATCAAGATTTGCTTGGGGATTCCCTTCATGCACATAGTGTATCTGCTGGTTCTCTTTGAGAATGGGATAGATTTCACTCAAAATCAATTGCAGCTGTTCTTTCAGGTTGAAAGCGGTCAAATGCAACTGAACCTTTCCTTCTTCAATTTTTCCAAGAGACAGAAATTCATTCAAGATGTCCGTAAGGTTGCTGACTGCTGAACGAATCCTCAGGATATGTTTGTCCCTTTTATCTTGTTCCATGGATTCAGTGTATTTTCCAATCAGCGAAACAGAAGACAGGATGGTGCTCAACGGCGTCCTGAACTCATGCGATGCCATGGAAACAAACCTTGATTTGAGATCACTCAACTCCCTTTCCTTGCTCAATGCTTCAGTAAGCTTTTGTGTACGCTCTTCCACTTTCTGCTCCAGCTCCTCGTTCAGTTTTTCTATTTCAAGGTTCACTTTTTCTACTTCTTCTTTCTGCCTTCTCAAGGTATGCTCCGTTTCCATCCGCTTGGTGATGTCGATGATGAAAGCAATCACATAAGGTTCATCGTCAATCATGTAATGCCCAAGGCTGATCTCCACAGGAAATTCCTTTCCGTTGTTTTTCAATGCCAGCAGTTCCATACCGCGCCCCATGGGCCTGTTCTCCCTATGCTGGGCGTAATCTGCTCTATGCCCGTGGTGGCGCATCTTGAAACGTTCCGGAATAAGGTCTTCCACCTTGAGCGTGGTAATTTTCTCTAATGGATATTCAAACAAGATGGTTGCCTGTTCATTGGCTAAAATAATTTCCCCGCCTTTGTTGACCAACAGAATTGGCAAAGTGGCATATTGGAAAAGGGCTTCAAATTTTTTGATTTCACGGAAGAGATTTTCAGAGAAAACGCGCTGGGTATCAATATTGATAATCCGCTGCAGGTAAAAACTCTTTCCTTCAAAAATAAAAGAACTGATGTCTAGTCTCCCTAGAAAAACATCTCCTTTGCGTTTTTTAAACAATGCCTCTTCGCTCCAGTGTCCATTTCTTTTGATCGTCGCCAAAATCAAATCAGCTATTTCATCATCAAGCCGATGCTTCCTGAATCCCAAAAAGGTGTAGTCCCTGATAAAGTCTTCCCGGTTCTCATACCCAAAAAAAAGTGCATATGCATTGTTGAAATACAGCAAATTATTCCCCGCATCATCCCAAACGGCGATGAACTCATCAGAAAATGCAGACCAGGCCTGCAACATGGAGGCATGAAAAGAAATGGGACTTATTGCCGGGTTCATAAACACGCGGTTAAGGTATCAAGAGTTATTCATACGTTATCAGAAATTGATACAAGTTAAACAAAAAAATGCCCTTGCGTATTTATGATTGGCCACCAAGAGTGATGCGCAGAAAAAGAAAGAAAAGCGCCTGTATCATCAGGAAATATGGGGCAAACCTATTGTTGGCCTCAATCTTCAAGTATCCAAAGGCAATTGAAACTGCAAAAGAGATCACAAACCAACTGCCATAATTGAACAAGGGTATCTCACCGTTGTTCCAATTCCAGAATCCAAGCTTCATGGCAACAGGCTCCATGACCCAGTCAAACGTTGTAGCAATCACTGCAGCAAGGAGTGCAACAGATAGTTTACCCCTTGTTGTATTGCTGTTCAATTTACTGGCAACAACATGGGACGTGTACACAATGCAAAACCAATTGATCCCTATCAAAACAGGCACACCAAACAACTTGCGGCCAAAAATTTCACCGTAGGAATAATCCCCGAAAAGCATTCCTGTATTGACGCCAATCATCTCGGTTGTCATGCCGACAATCACTGCCATGAAAAATGCCTTAACAAAACGGAGATTAATGGGCTGCTCATTGAGGAGGAGCATGAGCAACATCAGAAACAGGTTGACCGGCGTGAACGGAACAAAGAAAGAAGGTTCAAAAAAAGCAATGCCAATGGCCCCTGAAAAATGCACCAGCACTGCCAAAAAAATTGCCCAATGGAAGGGGCTTTTCATCCAATATGGTAAGCGTGTGCTCATGCAGGATTGCCTATTAAATCGCTTACAATGGCTGCACTTTTCAAACAAAGTGGAATGCCACCACCAGGATGAACACTTCCCCCTGTGAAATAAAGTCCGCTTGTCTTTGAGGTGAAATTGGCATGCCTGAGAAATGCCGCCCATTTTGAATTTGAACTTGTTCCATACAATGAACCCAGGTAAGAGTCTGTTCTGGCCTGTATTCCTCCCGGCGTCAACACTTCTTCAACCAGAATATCTTGTTCGATATCTGCACCCAGCATCCTGTTCAATTTCATCACAATGTTCTTTTTCACCTTTGCGGTTTCTTTTTCCCAGTCAGCTTCTTCCATGGCGGGCGCATTGACCATCACAAACCAGTTTTCGCTGCCTTCTGGCGCATGCCCCTTTTCCATTTTAGAACCGATGTTGACATAGACGGTCGGATCTTCATGAAATTTCTTTTCCTTGAAAAGGCAATCAAACTCTTTCTCATAGGATGCGCTGAAAAGGATATTGTGCAAGTGCAATTCAGGAAATTCCCTTTTCATTCCCCAATAAAAAATCAGGGCACTGCTGCTTCTTTCATTGCGCAGGATCTTCCTTGCGCCTTCCTCATCTGAAAGTAATTTCTTGTAGGTGAAATACGCATCCACATTGCTGATAACCATGTTGGCAGCAATGAAACTGCCATTGGCAATGATTCCTGTTGCTTTACCCTTTGCTGTGACAATTTGCTCAACATGGCTGTTCAACACAAAACGAACACCTTTTTTTTCTGCCAAGGCAACCAATGCTTGAGGAATGTTGATCATTCCACCGTGAGGGTAATAGGTTCCCTGGTTTTGTTCAAGATGAGGGATCAGGCTCAACATACCAGGCGCGCTGAATGGATTGCTGCCATTGTATGTGGCAAACCTGTTGAAGACCTGAACGGCTTCAGGCGTAACAAACCTGCTCCTGTTGAAACCGTCCAAAGTATTGAAAAGATAAGGGAATTTGACAGCACGAAGGGCGTCCAGAACCCGCCTGTGCAACCAGGTTGCGCGCTGGTGGAGAGAATGGTTCAAAAAAATGGTTCCCACTTTTTCGTAGACCTGCTCAGCATCACGGAGATACTGCAATACATGTTCAGCGGGCTCTCCCACGGCATCTTGCATTTCATTGGCAAAGGCTTGAGGATTGGTGAATGCATCCAGTCTTTTGCCATTTTCAAAAAAATACCTGCAGGCAATGGGAACAGACTCGTAGGTAAAATAGTGGCTGATGTCCTCACCAGCCAGGGAAAACAATTCTTCTACATTGGCCGGTTGTGTAAAGAGAGAAGGACCTGCATCAAAATAAAATCCATCTTTTTCAATCAGGTACAACTTGCCTCCGGCAACTTCATTCTTTTCGTGGACCTCTACCTCAAAGCCTTTTAGTGCAAGCCTTATGGCGGTTGCAATGCCTCCAATACCGGCACCTACAACAATGGCCTTAGTGTTTTTCATTGCTCATTGCATTGTGTTGATCAAGGTATTCCTCCAGCATGGGCAACGCAATCTTGAACCATTCAGTATAATTTTCCGGATGATTCGCCATGTTTCCCCGGAGTTCATCCATGTTCATGTAACAATAATCAACCACTTCATCCTTGTTGGGAAAAACCTGGCCATCGTATTCACCAATCAATACATGATCAAACTCGTACTCCGTCAACTCATTGTCTAAAGCGGCTTTGTAGATGAAACTAAAGGCAGGATTCACTGAAGTTTCAAAACCCAGTTCTTCTCTCATCCTTCTTGTGGCAGCCTGGCTGGGGGTTTCATCGGGATAGGGATGACTACAGCAGGTATTTGTCCACAAACCACCGCTGTGGTATTTCTCCAACGCGCGGCGTTGCAAGAGCATTTCCCCTTTGCTGTTGAAAAGAAAAACGCTGAAAGCCCTGTGCAACAAGGCTTTTTGGTGCACTTCCATTTTATCCATGAGCCCGACGGGCTCATCGTTTTCATTCACCAAAACCAAGAGTTGTTCTTTTGCAATATTCATCTGCATCAAGGGATTGATATATTGAGTGCTTTCAAGAAATCTTTCCCCAATGGGCTGACACCTGGATCAAAATACCCAATCAATTTTCCCTCTTCATCAATGATGTATTTTGAAAAATTCCATGCCGGCGCTTCCTTGTTCCATCCATTTTTTGCAGGATCAGAGAGCCATGCAAAGACTGGATGCTGATTATTCCCCTTTACCACACTCGCTTTCGCAGCAATAGGAAACTCAACGCCATAATTCTTTTTGCAAAATGAAGCGATCTGTTCATTGCTTCCTTTTTCCTGTTCTTTGAAATCATTGGCAGGAAAACCAACAATGATGATTTCACCTTTTGCCTGGGCATACAAGGATTGTAGTTCCTCGTATTGACCCGTGTAGCCGCAATCACTGGCCGTGTTGACAATCACAATCTTTTTGCCTTTGTAAGCAGCAAAAGAAGATTGCTCACCTGATATTGTTTCAAAAGGAATATCATACAAGGAAACAACTGGCGCCTTCTTTTCTTCGGGAAGCACTACCCTGCTGTTGACACCAAAGAAGCGGGTGATGCCAGTGAGTGCGGGGTAAACCGATTTCAAAATATTTTGTCTTGTACTCATGTTGCCTTGTATTTTGGATGATGAACAGGCCCAGGCTGTAATGGTTACTGCCAACACTGCAATGCCAATTTTCGCTGCTGTTTTCATCAGGTATATTTAAACACTTTCTTTAGCATCTCCACCTTCCCTTTGAAAGGTGCATACAGCAAGGGAATATCAAACCATGACCTGGAATGCAGAACAGCCTTGGGTCTCGTGAATGTTTCAAATCCGAATTTTCCATGGTATTGGCCGGTTCCACTTGGCCCAACACCACCGAATGGAAGGTGCGGATTGCCCAAATGAATCAGGCTGTTGTTGATGCAAGCACCGCCAAACCTCAGCCTTGACATATAGTATTCCTGCACAGCACTGTCCTCAGCATAAATATAGAGTGATAGCGGAAAAGGATTTTTCTCTACCCATCCAACGACTTCTTCCTTTTGATCAAAACCAATCACAGGAAGGATGGGGCCAAAAATCTCCTCTTGCATGACAGGATCTTGGATGGTGACGTTTTCAAGGATGGTGGGCTCAATGTAGAGGTCCGCCTCATTGGTTCTTCCTCCGCTGACAACCTTGGTTGGATCCAGGTAGCCTGTCAATTTTTTGAACCGCTTGTTGTTGATGATCCTGCCAAGGTCTTCGCTCATCATGGGATCCTCACCAAACATTTTCTTGAAATTGTCCTTTATCTTGGATACCAACTGCTGCTTGATGTCATTGTGTACCAACACATAGTCTGGTGCAACGCAGGTTTGGCCTGCATTCATCAGCTTGCTCCATACAATTTTTTTGGCAGTATAGTCAAGATTGGCAGAGCGGTCAACAATGCAAGGACTCTTGCCGCCCAATTCAAGGGTCACCGGCACCAGTTTCTTGGCAGCCATCTCCATGATTTTTTGTCCAACGCCAGTACTGCCAGTAAAAAACACATGGTCAAACCTCACCTGGTTCAACATGGCAGGAATCACTTCGCCCCCCACGCCCTGCACCACATGAACATATTCTTGCGTAAAAATCGAAGCAATGATCTTCTCTACAACCATTGCCGTGTGAGCTGCTTCCTCAGAAGGTTTGATGAAAGCCGTATTCCCTCCTGCGATGGCACTGATCAAGGGGCCCATCGTCAGCAGGAATGGATAATTCCAGGGGCCAATGATCAGCACAATTCCCAGGGGATCACGGTAGATCTTGCTGGTAGAAGGGAAAAGCATCAGGGGTGTTGCAACCGCCTGGGGCTTGGCCCATGCGTGGAGATGCTTGATGGTAAAATCAATTTCTCTCAACAATTGGCCAATCTCTGAGCCAAAGGCTTCATATGTAGACTTGCGGAGGTCTTTGTAAAGTGCTTCCTCAATTTCAGGCTCATGCAACAGGATGGCTTCCTTGAGTTGCTTGAGCTGGTTGATCCTGAAGGCCAAGGGCCTGGTTGTTCCACTGTTGAACAACTGAAGCTGACCGGCGAATGTGTCGGAGATGTTAAACTGGTTCTCCCCTAGAGAAGAATGTACCGATTGTTGTTGAATGGTTGGGTTCATGATGAGGTATAGGTTGAAACAAACAATGGGTAAGATAGTTCATTTTTAAGCGCTGTAGACATCCAATTTAGCAGGCAGCAATCATGCTGATCTCCACGTTGACAGCCTTGGGCAAGCCTTTTACGGCAACTGTCTCCCGGGCGGGATGATCGCCGGTAAAATATTCAGCATAGATTGCATTGACCGTTCCAAAAAGGGACATGTCTGTAAGGAAAATGGTTGTTTTGACCACCGCAGAAAAATCCAGTCCTGCCTCAGCAAGGATGGCTGCGAGGTTTTTCATGACCTGATGGGTCTCGCCTTCAATATCGGTTGCATCGATATTACCTGTTGCAGGATCGATGGCAATCTGACCAGAAATGAAGAGCAAACCATTGGCCTTTACTGACTGATTGTATGGGCCTATGGGAGCAGGCGCCTTGTCTGTATTGATGATTTGTTTGGACATGTTGATTTTATTTTGAATAACGAAGATAATTGTATTCATGCAACCTATTTTTGCAAACAATGGCCAATGCTTCAGCGACATACATCCTTCAGATCAATACTGCCTTCAATGAAGCAAGCATTGGCATTGGCCTCAATGGCGAATTGGTGAATGAATCAGTGAATACCACTCAACAGGAACATGCAGGATTCCTGCAGCCCGCTATACAGGAACTCTGCCAGCGCACAGACATCGGACTGAAAGCATTGACTGCAGTTGCTGTGATGAATGGCCCAGGGTCTTACACTGGATTGAGGGTGGGTCTGGCGGCTGCAAAAGGAATCTGCTATGCATTGAAAATTCCATTGATCTGTATCCATACCCTCGACTGGATGGCCTTTGGCAACCAGTCAGACAACACTGACCTGATTTGCCCAATGATTGATGCCAGGCGAATGGAAGTCTTCACAGGATTGTATTCCAGGGAAATGGACAGGATTATTGAACCATCCGCTTTGGTACTGGATGAGCAAAGTTTTTCAACAGCACTGGCCGAAAACAGCATTCATTTTGTAGGCAATGGCACAGCAAAATGGAAAGACATTTGCCATCACCCCCATGCCGTTTTCCCCGAAGCCGTTCATGATGCAAGCCATTTTTCCGAGATGTCTTTGCGCGCCTATCAACAAGAAAAATTTGCCAACCTGGCTTATGCGGAACCTTTTTACACAAAGGAATTCTTCAATACACAGAAAAAATAATCGGTATTCCCCGTATATTCGTATTACCTATTAACCAAGCTAACAAACACCACCTATGTCTTCATTCCTTAACGAGGGTGATTACCCTCATCCATCAAACACAGCACCGAAAACAGATCTGTTGAAAACCCACGCCCCAGCACTGGATCAATTGAGCATCAAGAAGGCATCACTGACCTTCAGGGCAATCAATCACCCCCTGCGGCAAGACATGATCAGGATGATCGACAGCAAAGGGCATGTAACCGTTACAGAATTATTTGTTGAAATGCGCCTGGAACAATCTGTTGCCAGTCAGCACCTTGCCATCCTCCGCAGGGCCGGCCTTGTAAAAAAAGAAAGGGATGGGAAATTCATGTACTACAAGTTGAACATTGAAAAGCTTCAACTCCTGAGCAAGATGGTGACAGACCTGCTGAAATAATCGGTCAGAGATTCAATTTTTCAAGCGCAAGCGCTGCATATTCAGGCTTATAGGGATGCTTCCACCTGCGATGGCTCCAGAGATAATTGTCTGGCCGCTCACGGATCCGGTCTTCGATGTATTGGATGTACCGAAGCGTAAGTTCCCCCGGCTGCATGGAGGCAGGATCATCTGTGATTTTCTCGGCGACAAATGTGTACACTCCCCGACTGATTTTGTAAAAATTGCCAAAAACAACAACGGTATCGCGGGCGCGTGCAGCCTTCTCAGGCCCCATCACAAAGGGTGCCGGCTTACCGAAAAAGTTGACCCACCATGCTTTTGCCGGATTTCCAGGATTCTGGTCTGCCACCAAAGCAATGGTATATTGACTGCCTTGATGGGGCAGGAAATTATTCTTGAAATCATTGGCAGGAATCAACACGGTGCCAAACCTCGACCTGATTTTTTTGAACAACTGTTCAAAGAAAGGACTGATGATGGGCTGGTAAACCGCAAGAAAAGGAAGCTTCATTTCCCTTGAAACACCTTGATTGACGATCTCCCAATTGAAATTGTGAAGAGCATGGATCTGGATGTTTTTGTTCGTTCCTGAAAAGACCTCAAAAACCTTGGGGTCGGTCACAAACATCTTGTCAATCAACCTTTCACCAGCGCTGATCAATTTGATGGACTCCAGCATGGAGTCGGTGAAATTGCGGTAAAATGCACCTGCAATCCTGCTTCTCTCCTTTGCAGACTTTTCCGGAAAGGCAATGGCCAGGTTGGACAAGACGACTGCTTTTCTGTATCCTACGATGCGGTAAACCACAAAGGACAAGAAATCACTGAGCCCATACAAGGCCCAGAGGGGCAACAAAGAAACTGTATACAGCAATGCATACAGTAGCCGGTTTTTCAGTTGCATTCCAATGACTAAGGCTGGTTATGGCTTCCGTCGCAGAAAGGAGGATTCTTTGACTTTTTGCACTGACAAAGCCAAACTTCCTTCTCTTCCTCAAAAGTTACTTTCAGGCTGGCATAGGGGTTTCCTTCGATTTTCTTGTGCTTTCCATCGCAGAAAGGTTGTTTCTCGCTCAAGCCGCAAGTACACCAGGCATAGGTCTTGCCTGCTTCCACTTTCACGCAACAGGGTTCAGCCTTGGCAACCACTGGAAAGCCTTCATTGGGGATCAATTCTTCCATTATCTTGTTTTTTATTGTTTAAAAATGATGTGATGCAATCCTTCAGTTCGCCGACACCTTTGCCAGTTGTTGCAACAATATTCACAACCCTGGGTTCAATCCCCTGCGTTCTGGAGGATGAGTGAAGCATGTTTTTCAACTGCGTGGCAAAAAATGTGGCGCCTGGCCTATCGGCCTTGTTCACCACAAAAACGTCTGCTACTTCCATCAATCCGGCCTTCATGAACTGGATCTCATCGCCCGCTTCAGGCACCAAGACCAACAGGCATACATCAGCAATCCTGGCAATCTCAATCTCCGATTGCCCAACCCCAACCGTTTCCAGGATGATCAGGTCAAATCCACAGCCTTTCAAGAAGGATGTTATCTGCTTGGCGGAGGGATGAAGCCCGCCCATCGATCCCCTGCTGGCCAAAGACCTGATGTAGACCAAGGGATGGTTGTACCAGCGGTTCATCCTTATCCGATCTCCCAGCAATGCCCCTTTGTTAAAGGGAGAAGATGGGTCTACACAAACAACCGCCACTTTTTTTTCTTCCGCTACAAATGCCTCCACAAGGGCGTCTACCAGGGTACTTTTTCCTGCACCGGGCGGGCCTGTGATGCCAATCAAGGGAACCGATTGCTCCGCCGCTGCCGTTGAAATGAATGTTTCATGCCCTTCTGCCCCATTCTCAATCAGGGAGATGCACCTGGCAATGCTTTTCCTGTCACCCTCCCTTGCCTTTTGTATGATTGAGTTGTCCATCGTTCAATGCGTAAAATTATCGCATTATGGCGACAAATAAAATGAGGCTTTCGGCAACTTTACACCACCTTTGCACAAATCATTGAGCACATGAGAACGCTTTGTCTTGATCTTGGCAATACCCGCATGAAGGCGGCACTGTTTGAGAACGGGCAACTCCTTGGTAACCATGTACTGGAAAATGATGGGGTTGAGACTGTTGACGCACTTTTGAACAAATACCAACCCGAAAGGTCCATCCTTTCTTCCGTCATCCACCATGCCCCTGCCATCAACAAGATGCTGGAGGAAAGGACCCAATTTCATCTCCTCAACCATCTTTCCAAGCTCAACTTCACTGTTCCGGTTGGAAAACCAGAGACCATGGGGGCCGACAGGCTTGCGCTAGCAGCGGCAGTCGTGCATTTTTTTCCAGGCAAAAACAACCTGGTGGTAGGATTGGGCAGCTGCATTACCTATAATTTCATCAACAAATACAACCAGTTCCTGGGCGGAAGCATCTCGCCGGGCATGGAAATGCGGTTCAATTCTTTGCATGATTATACGGCCCTGCTGCCCGTGGTCAAGAAGGAATGGAACTTCCCACTGGTGGGATATGATACCAAAACGAATATCCTGAGCGGAGTCGTTTTAGGGATGGCCAAGGAGATTGAAGGAATAGTTCGTGAATTTGAAGAAAAATACAGGAACTTTAACGTCGTTTTAACCGGGGGTGATTGTACCTATTTTGCGCAGCTGTTAAAAAACAAGATATTTGCAGACCCCGACTTACTTTACAAAGGATTGTATGCGATCAGTGAGACCAATAATAAATAGTTTTTCAGCCATTTTACTGCTTTTGATGATGACCCTCCCGGCCCTTCAAGGTCAGGCGCAGGAGAATTCACCCTATTCAAGGTATGGACTTGGTGATTTTGTACCCGGACAGAACATCCTGAACAGGGGAATGGGAGGGCTCAGTTCAGCATTTGCTGATTATTCATCCGTCAATTTCACCAATCCGGCCTCTTATGCTTCACTGAAAATCACCACATTCGATGTGGGATTGGATTATAATTCAAGGTCACTCAGGGCCCTGAACCCGCCAAGAAAGTTCAACTCTGCTTACCTGATTCCCTCCTACATGCAGATTGGACTCCCCCTTTCCAAGAAAAACAACTGGGGAATGAACGTCGGCCTTCGCCCCATTACCCGCATCAACTACGACATCCTCCTCAATACAAGAATCACTGGAATCGACAGTGCCCAGTACAGTTACATTGGCAATGGTGGAACCTATCAGGCATTTACCGGAATGGCCTATGGCACCAAAAACCTGAGCATTGGTTTTAATGCCGGATACATGTTCGGCAACAAGGAATACAGCACCAGGCTTTCTTTTGTCAACGATACCATCAACTACAAAACAACCAATTCTTCAGATACCACCCGTTTTGGCGGCTTGTTCTTCAATGCAGGTATCCAATACAAGATCAAGCTCAATGAGAAAACAATCCTGAGGCTGGGATTCCATGGCAATCTTTCCACTTCAATGAAGGCCACACGCAACATTTCAAGGGAAACAATCGCCTATGAAATCAATACAGGTGTAGTGGTGATTGACAGCATCTACAGCGGGCAGGATCAGAAGGGAACCATCGTTCATCCATCCTCATGGGGAGCCGGATTCATGTTTGAAGGCGAAAACATGTGGATGTTTGGCGGGGAGATTGGTGTAGCCAAATGGGCTGATTACAGGTATTTTGGAACAGCAGATAAAATGGTTAACAACTGGACTGGAAGAATCGGAGGACAATTCGTTCCTGATTTCAAATCCAGCAACTATTGGCAAAGGGTGGCCTACAGACTTGGGGCTTCCTTTGGTCCGGACAATGTGCAGCTGAACAAGTCCATTCCACAATACATGTTTTCTTTTGGAACAGGACTTCCGGTAAGAAGAAACGTGTATACAAACCAGTACACCACCATCAACACTGCATTTGAATTGGGCTTCAGGGGAAACAAATCCAATGACATCCGCGAAACCATTTTCCGCTTCTCATTTGGATTGAACCTCAGCGATATCTGGTTCAACAAGCCGAAATACCAATAATAAAATTTCAGCTGTGATCAGGAACACTGCCATTGCATTGCTTGCTTCCTTCCTGATATCATCCTGCGTAAACGATGAAACGAAAGTCAAGGCCCTGTTTCAAAAAAAACTGGGGGTTGATGAAGCGGTAAACATTGAGAGCTACATGAGCCAGGGCGGAAAGATGAGGGCCAAACTCACAGCGCCGTTGATGTTGCGTTACCAAGATACCAGCTCAAGAGTAGAACTTCCCAAAACATTGCATGTAGATTTCTTTGATTCCACCTTGCAGATAGAAAGCAGGCTGGACGCCCTCTTTGCCCTTTACCATGAATCCAGGAATACCATCTTCATACGAGACAGTGTACGCGTGTACAACATCAAAGGCGATACCCTTTTTTGCAGGGAACTGAACTGGGATCAGGCACAAGGCAAGTTCTACACTGACAAACCTGTGCGCATCCATACACCAGACATGATCATGTATGGCGAGGGCCTGTCTGCGCCACAAGACTTCAAAACCTTTGACATTTTCAAGGTCACCAACAGCGTGATGAGGGTCAAGCAATAGCCTGACCCTTTCCATCTTTTATTTCAAGGCACTTAGATCGTCGAGAGAATAGACGCCCCTTCCATAAGTGGCAATCACCAGATTTCTATCACGCGGGTGAATGAACAAATCCTGTACAGAAACTGTAGCAGGCAGGTTGGCCTGCAAAGAAGTCCAACTCTTTCCGCCGTTGTTGCTGTAATAGATGCCCATATCGGTTCCACAGTATAGCCTTGCAGGATTCTTGTCGTCTTCCCTGATCACGTTTACCGGTGAAGCAGGCAGGTTGGCCGCTATGCTTCTCCAGGTCATTCCCCTGTCGTCAGAAACATAGACATAGGGTTTGTCATCGTCTTCTCTTCTGTTGCTCAAGGTCAGGTAAACCCTGTTTTCCTGGTGCGATGAGGCCACAAGCCTTGACACATGAGCATTTTGAGGGATGCCTTTCATGATGCTGACGAAAGCACCACCATCAGCAGGCCTCATCCAAACCCTTCCATCATCAGTACCTGCGTACAGCAATCCTTTCTTCAATGGCGATTCATCTATGGCAGTGATAGCCTGGTGGTTAATGGCATAAGGCGTTTTCCCCATCCTGCTCTTGTCATTGTAAGTCAGGTCTTCACTGATGCGCTTCCATGATTCGCCTCCATCCTTGGATTCAAAAAGATACTGAAATCCATGGTAGATGGTTTTGTTGTCGTGCGGAGAAAGCATGGTGTAGGCCAACCATTCACCGCGGTGTACTTCCTCATCATCAGCCTTCTTTGGAAAAATATCTTTTGTGCGGATAGAATCCGGATGCGGTTTCTGTCCCCAGGCGGTCTTTGGCATGCGCAGGTCGCTCTTCATCAGTCTTCCATAAAATGAGCTGGCATACATGATGTCAGGGTTCTTCGGATCCATGGCAATGATGGTTCCCTCTCCACCCGGCGCATCATCCCAGGCCATGATGCCTTCTGGCTTCTTGCCATAGGTATTCTTGATGCTGCCCATGAAGCTTCCTTCATCCTGTACCGAACCCACAATATTGTAGGGTTGCTTCATGTCGTAGGTGATGTTGTAAAATTGTGTGGTTGGAATTTTCCTAAAGAAATTCTTCCACTTGGCACCGCCGTTGTAAGAGAGCACAACACCACCATCATTTCCGTTGATGATGTACTCACTGTTGGTCGGATCGATCCAGAGCGCATGGTTGTCTCCATGCTGTGCATCGGATTCCTTGTCTGTTGCGCGCATGGCAGTAAAGGTCTTACCACCATCAGTCGATTTGGCCAGGGGCACACCCATGATGTACACAACATTCTCGTTATTGGGATCTACCCTGATCTGTCCGAACACCCATCCATAGGTGCCAGCAAAGCGTTCCAGCTTGTCATCTTCTGTGCTGACTTTTTTCCAGCTCTCACCCTTGTCTTCGCTTCTGTAGACCTGCACACCATATGGAATCACCTGGATGGGCCTGCCATAAGGATCAAGCTCACCGGGCTTGGGGTCACGCTTGGGTGTATGGTTGTCTACATAGGCATAGACAATATTGGGTTTGCTTTTTGAAAAACAAAGACCAACCCTGCCGGTATATTTTGTCTCGGGTAAACCATTGGTCAGCTTGTTCCAGGTTTTGCCACCATCAATTGTTTTGAACAAATAATCGCCATCTTCAGGAACCGGATCGCTCCATCTCCTGCGGATGCGGTTCCAGGTGGAAGCGATGATCAGGTCTGGGTTGGTTGGGTCCATCACCAAGTCAATGGCACCTGTTTTCTCATTATTTCCCAGGATCCTGTTCCAGGTTTTTCCACCATCGGTTGTTTTGTAAACACCCCTGTTGTTGTTGTAACTCCACTCGTTTCCCCCCGCTGCAACATAGGCCACATCAGGGTTTTTAGGATGCACCAAAAGTCGGGCAATTGTGCCTGTATTGGTCAGACCGATAGCCGTCCAGGTCTTGCCGCCATCAACTGATTTATAAGCACCCATACCAGGCAATGAAGCCCTGAAAATATTGGACTCGCCTGTGCCAAGATAGATGATATCAGGATTGGATGGAGCCAGAGCAAAAGCACCGATGGACAGTGTCCCCAACTGGTCCGTCAACGGCGTCCAGTTTTCACCTGCGTCTGTCGTCTTCCAGAAACCACCCGTTGCAAAGGAGGCAAAGATGATGTTCCTGTTACCAGGTATTCCTGCCACTTCCGTCACACGACCGCTGATCAGGTCTGGACCAACATTTCTCCATTGCAGGTTCTTGTAGGGTGAGGCCGTATGAAGTTGTTGCTGCAACTTGAACGATGCAACCCTTGCTGTGCCTGCATTGTCGCGCAGTTGAGCAGATGTAAACAAACTAAATGAAAGCAAGAAAAAACCCTGGAAAACAATGTAAAACGGTGAAATTTTGCGCATGAAAATTCTTTTTACTCTTTGAAAGATTGGTTGGGGTAAAAAACAGTTGTACTGATACATAAATGTAAGGATAAGCAGTTAAATTGTGTACTTAAATACAAGGAATGAAAAGAATGTTACTGCTCGCTGGCTGTCTTCTGTTTGCAGGAGGCTTCCATGCAATCGCACAGAAAAAAAAGACCGTTGTTGCTCCCTCCAATGAACCCCTGAAGACAGCAACCCTGGCCTCTCTTGAGTCGAGCTATCCTGCCTATAAAAACATTGCCCTCCAGATCTGGGACAATGCAGAATTGGGATACAAGGAAGTCAAGAGCAGTGCACTGCTGCAAGAGACATTGAAAAAAGAAGGTTTTACCGTTGAAGCAGGAGTCGCAGATATTCCCACTGCTTTTGTTGCCACCTATGGCAGCGGACAGCCCGTGATTGGCATCCTGGCGGAGTTTGATGCATTGCCAGGGCTGGCACAGCAGGCCGTGCCCGAGAAAAAGGGGATTGATGGTAAAGCCGGAGGACATGGTTGCGGACACCACCTGTTTGGTGCAGCATCTGTTGCGGCAGGTGTTTCCATCAAAAAACTCATTGAAGAGAAAAAAATTACTGGTACCATCAAAGTATATGGCTGCCCTGCAGAAGAAGGTGGGTCAGGAAAAGTATACAT